>Ga0307988_1000013_pt1 | contig 161181 bp, 148 predicted proteins | sample EllFjometagen183_FD_203166 | JGI IMG/M metagenome (GOLD analysis project Ga0307988, IMG submission 203166) | Marine microbial communities from Ellis Fjord, Antarctic Ocean - #183 | ecosystem: Environmental > Aquatic > Marine > Unclassified | place: Southern Ocean | collected 2014-10-08 | reverse complement strand
TTCCTCTGTACCCTGGGCCACCGGAACAAGAACTTTTTTATCCATGACATTCTCCTTTTTTAGAATTGAAAAAAAGAAAGTAACCAAAGATAACAGGCGTTTTTCCTGAAGTCAATTGCCTGGGAAATTACTGACAGATGTCTGTGCATAATCAATCCAATTGAATTTACTAAAAATCTGGACAAGCAGAACAAAAGAAAGTAAAAACGAGACCATAGGAAAAGGAATAAAATGAGACCATGTCCTTTTTTGTGATGATACTTGTTCTGTTTGCCGCTTTGCTGCACGCGTCCTGGAATTTTCTAGTGAAACGCATGGATGATAAATACCTGAGCATGAGCGGCGTTGTGATTGGGCATGCACCTTTTGCAATGGCAGCATTATTGTATGCGCCATTGCCCGATCCTGGTTCCCTGCCTTATCTGATTTCCGGAGTAATGCTGCATGTGGGATATCAATTATTTCTTCTAAACTCCTACCGACTGGGTGATTTGACCCAGGTATATCCCCTGGCACGTGGCGTTGCCCCCGTCTTTGTTGCAATTATCTCAGTCATACTACTGGGTGTCAGTCTCTCGTGGATTGAGCTATCAGCCATACTTGTCATCGGGGCTGGAATTATGAGCCTCGCCCTGGTGGGACGGCATAATAACCCGGGAAATGGACATGCAGCATCCCTGGCAATCCTAACCGGTGGATTCATTGCAGCCTATTCCCTAGTGGACGGATTCGGTGCCCGGGAAGCAGGTACTGCCCTTGGCTTCTATGGCTGGCTGTCAATCATAAATTCCCTTCTCTTTGCAGGGATCATGGGTGTGACCCGGCCCGGGCTTGTGCGGAAAGTAATTTGTCAGAACTGGCGTTTTTCTCTAATGGGTGGCGGCATATCCTTTTGTGCCTATGCCATGGTGACCTGGGCCTTTACCATGGCTCCCATTGCCCTGGTGACAGCCTTGAGAGAAACAAGCATTGTTTTTGCCTTGCTGCTGGGCGTCTTTGTTCTCAAAGAAACCATGAATTTCATGAAGATATTCACGACAATTACTACGTTGCTGGGGGTTATTCTGCTACGGCTCAATCCATGGGGGTGAATTCAATTTGCTTTGCATCATTATCTATTGTACGGTTGACGGGATAGGCGGGAATAGTAAAAAATTACCAAAATGTAATCATAGGTTTATAAAATGACACTATTTTGCTCCGCGACAGGGATAAAAGCCCATTCCAGTTCTGAATGGGTCAATCAAAAAGTCAGTGAAACCTTTGAGGCAAATTTCTGGACAATTGGAGATTCCATAATCTATAGTCTGCCCAAAGGCTTTGCAGATCTCCAGGGGGTCCGGAATTCATTGGCCCTGAACGATAAAGTAACTGCTTCTGTATCAAGGGGAAGCGGCCCCTATATCCAGATCGAAGATTATTCTTTAGTAAAAGGCACAAGCTTTGAAGCACGAAAATATTTTACCAAAAAAATAAATGGCATTGATAGACCGTTTTCATTAATTTTCTGCAATGCAAACCTGCCATTGTCCATTGCCATCAAGCTAGCCCGACGTTTCAATACCACCGATAAACACATTTATGCGGTTAAAAATTACAGAACCGCTGTTAATAAAGCGTTGGAGCTCCGAGGGCAAAAACCCCTGAAGGCAGATTCCATTCCTCTGGATATATGCCAATGCTATGATAATGGAGGTTGTTCTTTTTCTCCTGTTGAAATTTTATCCAATAATTCCTGGAAGATACAGACCCCGAAATTTTCCAATCAATCTATGGTTGTTGACCAATGTGTTTTCCATTCATGTTCTAAGGGATACCTCGAGTCCAGGCATGTACCGCTTATTGAAAACATACGTCATCAATGCCTTTCTGATCTACCTGAAAATTCTACCATACAATATATGATCACGGATTATGCCCAGGTCAAAGGCGCGAGCCGCTCTGCCCGGGCGGAATACATGAAAGACTTAAAAAACTGGCATCAACATTTTCCCTTTAAAATGTATATCGTGTACAATGCAAATACATTCACGAAAACTGCATTGCATCTTGCCAGGCCTCTGATGCCCTTTCAAGTGAAAATTGCAAAAGATATGAAACATGCCTTTCAACTGGTTCGCCAGGACAAAGACAAAAGCCTGGTTGAACCCCCTATGGAAAGAACAAAGAATATTTCCCCGGATGTATCCCAGAAAGATCTTGAAAAATTATTTGCTTTGATTGGCAGTCTTAACTGGGAAACAACAGGGACAACTCAAAATTTTGATATGGCCCCGGAACACCCATTTTATTTTTTATTTCAATCCATAAAATTAATAAAAGAGGAATTGGATGACCTGTTGCAAAAACGAGAAAAAGGGATCTCTGATTTACGGGAAAGTGAAAAAAAATACAGGCAGCTTTTCAAGCATGCTCCAGCAGGAATGTTTGAATTTGATCTCACAAAAAATAGATTCACCAGTGTAAATGAGGTGATGTGCGCCTATTCCGGGTATTCTGAGAAAGAATTTTTAGCCATGAATCCGTTGGATTTATTAACGGAAAAAAGCAGGGCCCTTTTCATTAAAAGATTTGCAGACCTTGAACTAGACAAAAAAATGTCCAATACGGTTGAATACCATATTGTAAAAAAAAATAAAGAAAAATTATGTGTGCTTTTGAACAATGATTTTATTTATGAAAATGGACAATTGACAGGGGCAAGAGTGGTTGCCCATGATATTACCCAGCTCAAACAGGCTGAAGAGGAAAAAATAAATGCCCAGAAAATTGCAGGAGAACAGAAAAAACTGGCCCTGGTCGGACAGATAGCAGGGAAAATGGCCCATGATTTCAATAATATTCTCGGCATTATCATGGGAAATGCAGAGCTTGCACTTCTAGATTGTTTGGATATTGAAACAAAAGAAACCCTGGCGTTAATACTTGAACAGACTTTCAGAGGAAAAAACCTGACCAAAAACCTGGTTGCCTTTGCCAGGGATCAGGAACCCAAACAGGAATTTTTCAGAATCAATGAAAAAATAGATCTGGTTCTAAGCCTGCTTAAAAAGGATCTTACGGGCATTGAACTGGTAAAAGAAGACAAACCAGGAGTACCGGATCTGCTTGCTGATCCGGGAATGATCGAGCATGCACTGGTAAACCTTATACAAAATTCAATTCATGCCACAAGCAGGGTAGAACATCCAAAAATAATACTTCACACCTACTGCCTTGACGACAATATCTGTCTTGAAATTCAAGACAATGGATGTGGTATCCCCAAAGAGCACCTGGAAAAAATTTATGAGCCTTCCTTCACCCTAAAAGGAAGTAAGGATGTAACAGGTTCCTATGAAAGCGGAATCAAGGGCACTGGTTATGGAATGTCCAACGTAAAAAAATATATTAAACAGCACAAGGGTACTATTAGGATTGAATCTGAAATGGGCTCAGGATCAAAATTCACTATCCATCTGCCGGTTATAAAAAAAGAATTAACCCGTCAGGAAAAGACAGCGATCCAAAAAGAAAAACCATATTTTGACAAGTCTATTCTTCTTGTGGAGGATGAACAGGCGATATCCGGAGTACAATACAGGATCTTATCCCAGGAACCATGCAACCATAGAGTCGATATTGCCAATGACGGACTTGTGGCTTTGGATTTATTTTCAAGAAACAAATATGATTTAATAAGTCTGGATTATATTCTCCCTGGGAAAATCACTGGAATGGATGTGTATACCCATATCAGAAAAACAGATAAAACTATCCCCATACTCTTTATTTCCGGCAACATTGAATTTTTAGAATCCATAAAAGAGTTAAAACAAAAAGATGCCCATATTGAACACCTTTCCAAACCCTGCCAGAATAAAGAATATATAAACGGTATAAACCGGTTATTCAATAAAACTTGTGCAGAACAGCAATAATGGCTGTATACAGATTTTTAAAAATCAGAATAGCACGAAAACCCCTTTGAAAAATTTCTAAAAATTGAATTAGGTTAGATCTTAAATCCCCTTAAAGCAAGCCTCTCTTCTTTCAATAAAGGACTGGATTCCTTCCGTAAAATCCTCACTTTTCATGATGGGCATCAAATCCGGTAGCAATCTTTTAATGGCTGCCTGATCTCCCTGGGATCTGGCTATCCGTCCTGACTTTAAAGTTGCCTGGACACCCAGGGGAGACTGTTTTGCAATGGTTTGGGCGATTTCAAATGCTTTGTCAAATAAATCTTCCGGTTCTGTTATCTCCTGGACAAGACCCAGGCGAAAGGCTTCTTTGGCAGTAATTTCATCGGCAGTCAAAAGATAACGCATGGCATTGCCCCACCCGATTTCCTGGTGCAAACGCACTGTGGCCCCGCCAACAGGATAAATTCCCCGTTTAATTTCAATCTGCCCCATTCGTGTGGTATTTGAAATCACACGGATGTCTGCAGCCAAAAGCAATTCTATGCCAATGGTAAAACAGATTCCCTGGACAGCCATGACAATGGGTTTGGAAACCCGGGTCTTTTCATCCAGTCCCAGGGGATCGATCCCTTTGTCAGGAAGATCCGGGAAACTTCCCTTTGTGAAAAAAGGTGCCCAGGCTGGAAGATCCAGACCAGCGGTAAAATGATCTCCCTTTGCAAATAAAAGTCCGCACCGCAACTCTGGATTTTGATCCAGCTCTCCATAGGCCAGGCTTAATTCCTGATACATTTCCAGATCAAAGGCATTTCTCTTTTCAGGCCGGTTCAGCTCCATCATCAGCACATGATCTTTTTCCCCAACAATAAGTTTCTTCTCGCTCATTATTAATCCTCCAGCTTTACTCTTCTCCTTCAGGGGTATAATTTTTACCCTGAAAGGAATCCCTTTTCTCCAGGGTGCTCTGTATCCTATTAAAAGTTTCCCTGTACCTGCCTGCCCAGGCCGGTGCCCGAAGCTCTTCTCCATGGGGATCACCTGTAATACGCTGTATAATAATATCCTTGGGCAGCAGCTCCAGAAAATCGCAGACCGTTTCCACATAGGCCTCCTGTTCCATACAGGTATATTTTCCTTTTTGCCACATCCTGTCAAGGGGGGTGTCCTTGATCACATACAACAGATGAATCTTTACTCCGTTGATCCCGCTATGGGCAATTGTCCTGGCGGTTTCAAGCATCATGGACCGGTCCTCGCCGGGCAGACCCAGTATGACATGGGCACAGATGTTGATTCCCCTCCCCCGGGTCATCTCAACTGCATCGGCAAACTCCCTGAAACCATGGCCCCGGTTTATCAGGGCCAGGGTCTTGTCATGGACCGATTGCAACCCGTATTCCAGCCACACCAGGTAGTCGGAGGAATAGGACTGTATAAGGCCGAGTTTTTCTTCATCCACACAGTCAGGCCTGGTGCCTATGGCCATGCCCACAATCCCGTCGCATGAAAAAGCCTCGTCATACATCTGCTCCATGCGGGTACAGGTGGTGTAGGTATTGGTGTAGGACTGAAAATAAACCAAAAATTTTTTTGCCTTATATTTTTTGATCATTCCAATCTTGCCGGCTTCAATCTGCTCCTTAATGGAAAGACCTCTGCTAAAAGCACCAGATCCAGAGCCCTTTGAATTGCAGTAAATACACCCGTGCCTGGATGACACCCCGTCCCGGTTTGGACAGGACAGCCCTGCATCAATGGCAATTTTCTGAACCCGCTGTCCAAAAATCCCCCTCAGGTAACTATTATAATCTGAATATCGTTTGATTTTATCCATCTATTTTTTCCATTTCCCGTACAACCCTTACATATATGAGCTGGATATGTACCACCATCCCAGAAACAAATCAAAGAAAGATTATTTTTCAGTATTTTTATTTAAAGCGAAACCATTAACAGCAAAGGGTTTAAACCGATTTTTCTTCTTTCTTTTCTTGAAATTTTAATTATTATCATAAATTGATACCTGCTTGATCTTGACCAAACTCATAACCAATCCTATATTAATTGGTTATGAATTTTTATGAAAAAACCTATGATGTCATTGTGATTGGTGCCGGCCATGCCGGATGTGAAGCTGCCCTTGCAGGGGCAAGAATGGGGTGCACCACCCTTCTTTTAACCATTGACATGGATAAAATAGCTGCCATGCCCTGTAGTCCCTCCATTGGTGGAATGGCCAAAGGACAGCTGGTAAAGGAAATTGATGCCCTGGGCGGTGAAATGGCAAAAATCTCGGATTCATCTGCCATCCAGTACCGGACTTTGAATACCCGGAAAGGTCCTGCGGTTCAATCCACACGAACCCAGAACGACAAGGCAATGTACTCAAGACATATGAAAGCTGTGCTTGAAAAAACACCGAACCTTGACTTGAAACAGGGCATGGCCCAAGAACTTATCCTTGAAAACAATCAGGTAAAAGGCATCATTGACCAGACCGGATTTGAATATTTTGCCCGTGCCCTTGTCATTGCCACGGGAACTTTTTTACGGGGAACAATTCATATCGGCGCATCCAAAATTCAGGCCGGCAGGGCTGGAGAATTTGCTTCAAATGGTCTTGCCCGGAGTCTTGAAAAGATCGGCCTTAGGATGGGGCGGATGAAAACAGGGACACCGCCCCGGCTACATGGGGACAGTATTGATTTTTCCCAATTCAATATCCACGGGTCAGATACCCTGCCCAAACCCTTTTCCTTTTCCACCACGGAAATCATTAATCCCATGCTGCCTAGCTTCATGGGAAATACCAATGCTTCCACCCATGAAATAATCAGGAAAAATCTTAAATATTCAGCCCTTTACGGCGGCCATATCAAAGGTCACTCTGCCAGATACTGCCCATCTTTTGAAGACAAAATCGTTAAATTTCCAGATCGGGAGAGCCACCATGTCATCCTGGAGTATGAAGGCATTGATTCCAAAGAAATCTATGCTTCTGGTCTTGGCAACAGCCTGCCCCTTGAAGTCCAGTACCAGGTTGTAAGATCGGTGCAGGGTCTGGAACAGGCAAGAATCATGCGGCCTGCCTATGCTATTGAGTATGATTATGTCAACCCCCTGGAACTGACCCCGGGCCTTGAAACCAAAAAAATTGCAGGCCTTTTCCTTGCCGGCCAGATCAATGGAACCTCAGGATATGAAGAAGCAGGAGCCCAGGGTTTATGGGCCGGAGCCAATGCTGCCTGTAAAGTCCAGAAAAGGGAGCCCTTTATTCTGGACAGATCCCAGGCATATATGGGAGTAATGGTTGACGACCTTGTAACCAGAGGAACCCAGGAACCCTACCGCATGTTTACCTCCCGGGCTGAATACCGGCTCCTTTTGCGGGAGGACAATGCTGATTTAAGACTGGCCAGAATGGGCTATGATTACGGGCTGATCAACAAAGAAAGCCTGGACTTCTGCAAAGAAATTCAACACCAGACCCAGAAAGAAATTGACAGGGTCAAAAAAGAAATAATCAAGCCAAGCGACAAGGTGAATGCCTTTCTTGCCGATAACAGAACCAGCACGATTACCAACGGGGTGAGACTGGAACAGCTTTTGAAAAGGGCTGAACTCAGTTATGAAATCTTAAAACAGATTTCCCCGCCCAAGGAAACCATCCATGACCGGGCTGAAAATCAGGTGGAAATCCAGATAAAATACGAAGGATATATCCATCGCCAGCTCAATGAAATCAAAAAATTTAAGGATCTGGAAAAAATAAGAGTCCCCCGGGACTTTTACTATGCCAATGCCCACGGCCTTTCCAATGAAATCCGGGAAAAACTTGAACAGATACAGCCACAATCCCTTGGTCAGGCCTCCCGGATCGACGGAATGACACCGGCAGCCATCTCTGTTTTAATGGTGGCTATTTCAGCATTTCAAAAGAATAAGGTATCTTGACGTACCAGATTGGCACTTATTGTTTATAGCGTAACCTTCTATAATAATTGAACTTAGTAAAGGAATAAAACATGGCTGATGATTATTACAATATACTGGGCATTGGCAAAACAGCCAGTGCAGCTGAAATAAAAAAAGCCTATAGAAAACTGGCATTAAAATATCATCCAGATAAAACCGAGGGAGACAAGGCCCTTGAAGATAAATTCAAAAAAATCAGTGAGGCCTATGCAGTTTTAAGTGACCCCAAAAAAAGAACCCAATATGACACCTATGGCTCTGCCGACTTTCAGCAGCGATTTTCCCAGGAAGATATCTTCAGGAACTCTGACCTGGGGGACATATTAAAAGAATTTGGTTTTGGTGGAGGCCGGGGCGGGGGCGGCGGCTTTTCAAAAATGTTTGGTCAGGGTGGCCCCAGGAGAGGATTTTCAGGCATGGGGGGAAGTCCCTTTTCCCAAAACATGGGCGGCGGATTCAACCGCCAGCAGGCTCCTGTAAAAGGCAAAGACCTTGAATATGAACTCCCCCTGAACTTGAATGAACTTATCAACGGCACCAAGAAAACCATTACCATCAGCCAGGGGGGAGCAGCAAAGGCCATTGAGGTAAAAATACCCAAGGGGCTTACCCTGGGTAAAAAAATTCGGCTGGCCGGTAAAGGTGAGGCAAGCCCAAACAACGGGCCTGCCGGCAACCTTTATATTAAAGCCGCTCCAATGGCTCCCGAAGGATTTACCATTGAGGAAAATGATATCTTTCTGACCCAGCCGGTTAAACTTTCCCAGGCTCTTCTTGGAGATAAAATAGAGGTGACCACCCCATCGGGAAAAACCATCAATCTGACCCTTCCTGCCGGGACAAACCATATGGCAAAAATGAGATTGCCCAACCATGGTATCCCCCATATGAAAGGAAGTGGTTGCGGAGATCTCTTTGTTGTGATTAATATAATTATACCCAAAAAACTTAACAATAAACAAAAAGAGCTTGTTAAGGAACTGGAAAAAACAGGACTGTAAACCAGATTCATTAAAATTTGCTCCTTGATTGACAAACAGAAACGCTGTGAATTTGAGATTGATGTCTCCTATTTCTGATTTTCACTTGAAAAAGGATTCATTGTCGGTTATGGACTGGGGTACAATGGAAAATACAGAAATCTGCCTGCAATCTATGATTTGAGAATGTAAGAATAGGGGGAAGCGTCATGATTATAACCTGTGAAAAATGTTCAACCCGCTTTAACCTTGATGAATCTTTATTAAAGCCTGGCGGTTCCAAAGTCCGCTGCAACCAGTGCCAAAATATTTTCACTGCCTTTCCACCTGTTTCCGGCGTTATCCCTGTACCTGAATCAGATGATGAAATTGAATCTACCCTTTCTGCAGAAACCGGGTCGGATGAATTTGAAGCGGATGATTTTGAAGTTGAGCCCCTTGAATCTGATTTTCAGGATTCTGATTTTCAGGATTCTGAATTTGATGGTGAGGAGCTTGAGTTTGATGAAGCAGACTTTGATATCGAGGATACTGAGCTCGATACTGAGCTCGAAACTGAGCTCGAAATCGAAGATTCCGGCCTTGAAATGGAAGAGACCGAAACCGATGCGGCAGACATTGAAATCAGCTTTGACCAGGAATCTGAAAATCTTGACATTAAAACCGATGAATTGACATTTGATGATGATGATATTGAATTAGATGAGTCAGATCTCGAGATTGAAACAAATGCCCTGGAAGAAGATTTTGGCAGCCTTGAATTTGAAAGCCTTGATCAGGACAGCCTATCCCTTGAAATAGATGATGACCAGGAGCCAGAGCTTTCCTTTGAAGATGATAATTTTGATTTTAAAGAAGAACCAGATTTGCCCGAACCCCTGAGTCCCATTGAAGATGACGAATCTGGCACCTTGCCTGATGAGGATTTTTCTTCCTATGAAAAAGTTCTGAATCAGGATACCGAACCAGAAGAGAATATCCAGGAACATGAGATTGAAGATGAGCAGACAATTGAAATAGACGAACCCCAGACCGAAAGCCTTGTGGAAGAGGAAACCTCTGAAAAAAGAATGGAAGACGTCTTGATTGAAAAATCCGACCTTGGCGTTCCCACGCCAGGCCGCTCCAGAAAACGGAAAAGGAAATCCACACTGGGCGCCCCTGTCATGGTATTGCTGCTGATTTTTCTGATTGTTGCAGCTGCATATATTGCCAGCCTGACCCTGGGATATAAAATCCCCTATCTGTCAAATGTCAGAATCCCCTTTATAGAACAATATCTGAAAGAAGAAACCTCTGCAAAACCTGAACTCAAACCAATTCCCAACGAGGGTAGCGTTAACGGCCGGTTTGTCTCCAATGATACAGCCGGGGAATTATTCGTAATTACCGGACGAATTGAAAACCCATCCACCATCTCCTACAGCCATATTCAGGTCAAAGGGACATTAATCACAAAGGGCAAGGCCAAGGCCAAAAACCTGGAAGCATTCTGCGGCAATGTAATATCTGAAGAACTTCTAAAAACAGGTAACATTCTGGATATCAACAAAAAACTGACCATAAGGGAAGGTTCCAACAACTCAAATGTAAATGTCAAACCAGGGGCTTTTGTTCCCTTTATGCTCGTCTTTTCAGACCTGCCGGACGATCTGGAAAATTTCACAGTTGAGGTGATTGCAGATCAAAAAAACGAGACAAATAAATAAAAAATATTTGACAAACAAACCAACGTTATGATATATTTTTTGGGTTTTTGGCGACGTAGCTCAGATGGTTAGAGCATGCGGCTCATATCCGCAGTGTCCGGGGTTCAATTCCCTGCGTCGCTACCATAAATTCTACAATGCCCCCTATTTAAGGGGGTTTTGTGTTTCTGGGGGTCTTCAATAAAAAATTAAGTCGTTTTTGGCACAAAATGGTGACCCCATGGACTATTTACTTCAGAGACCTTCCGGGTATTATTTCAGGTTAATGATACCCTCCGACCTCAAATATAGACTTTTTGATTTCTAATATTGATTTAAAGGACATGAAGATATTTGTCAAAAAAAAATCTTCCAATAAGCATCGTATATCTAATGCCATAAAGGGGGATTTGGAAATTCTGTCTTTTTAAGTCTCTTCACTCTTCCATATAGCATCATCAAGAATCTTTTCAAAATAGGGGCTGACATTATCAAATTTTATGGCCATTCCGCTTTTCTCTATTCTTGTGATTTTTCCATGTAACCTCATTGGGCTATTTCGTTTTGGCATTGAAACAACAACTATAGCACTTTTACCGGTTTTAAATTGCATATTTGTATTGATAAAAACACCGCTGGCACTTATATCCCGAGTATCAGTCTGTACAACCTTATTGTCGTCAATCACTGCATCAATTCTAAATCTTGTTGATAGGCGTGAATATCTTCTCTGTCCGTCTTTCTGCAAAGATTTAAGGTATTCCATGACGTCCTTTTGTTGTTCGTGGGTGAGACTGTGGATTCGTTTAATGATTTCGTCAATCAGCATTTTTATGTACCTCCCGGCAAAGAGTGAAGGGAATTCTTTTTTTATATAAATTATTTATGAGGATGTCGCAAGTTTTCATTTGAGGAAGCTTATTAACCTTGTGGCCTTTGTAAAGCCTTGAGGATGGAGGGGCATATAGTAAATCTCCAATATAAGATAATGGGTTCTTGATTCATTTGGTCATGCGGTTTTCCATATAGATGAATTTCACATCAAAGACTGAAAGTTTGGTCTATACCAGATATGGTATTGCGGGGAACTTTTAAAAAGTGCGTCTTACAAATCCAATATCCTCATTTCACCCCACCATGGCAGTTTAACATCCAGCAGTAAACTTTTTCTTGATAAAGTAACCCCTGAAAGGGTAGTTATATCCTGTGGTGCCGGCAACCCCTAAGATGCTATCTTTTTTATATTATGGGCAAGATAATAAGCGCTTGTTTTGGGATTGTGAGGCATAAATAAAAAAATGGATTTTTTCAATTAATGCATAAAAGTTGTGAATTCCGCAAAAAACAAATGAATGGAAAATTGTTGTTGAAATATTTTAAAAAGGAAATTTGAGGAGATGAAAAAGATCTTATTTATCTCACTGTTTATAAGTTTACTTATATTCTCCTCCGCTTACGGGGGGGAAAAGAAAACGATTAAGGTTCTATTTATCGGAAATAGTCAAATGTACAAATGTGATTTACCGCAGATGGTACAGAAGATATCTCAATCGCTACCTTCCAGCCCTCAAATTGAAGTGGGCAGAGTAATTCTCGGAGGAAGGGGATTAATGGGCTTCTGGGAGAAAGGAGATGCAGAAAAGGGATTGCCTCGTTCAATGATCAATGCGGACAAGTGGGACTATGTTATCCTTCAGGAAGCTTATATTATAAATAAAGACGGTTTTAAGAAATATGCATCTCTTTTTAATGATGCTATTAAAAAAAATGGTAGCAAAACAATTTTTTTTGCAACAGCAAGCATTGCAAAATTATATCCGGAGGGATTTAAGAAGTTAAATGATGTTCAACTCGCTCTGGGAAAACAAATGAAAATTCCTGTTGCCGCCGCTGGGTACGCATGGATGAAGTATTGGGGAGACACTCCTACAGAATCACAAAGACTTGAACTATACAATAAAGATTTACAGCATCCAGGTAAGAAAGGGACATATCTTTATGCGTGCATTCTCTACTCAATTATTACGGGAGAAAACTGCAAGGGAGCTACGCGTAATTTTAAATTTCTTGGTGGAGATATTGTAACTTCCGAAGAAGCAGAAAAAATGCAGGATGCAGCGTGGAAGCAGTACTTGCAGGATAACAAATAAAAAGAACTCAAGAATTTTAATGAAAATCTTTTACCCAAAAAAAAGTTTTTTAGATAGCAACAATCAGGAGTCAATGTCATAAACTTAACGGCAAGGTTTATAATTCCGGTAATGCTCGCGCTTGTTCACCTTGTGGTTTCGTTCGAATTGCCATGCTACGTATGGACAGGGATGGATCGATACAGTTGCCGCCATCTATGTTATGAAGCCTGCATCAATGTCCACAATTGCAAAAACGATACGAAACGTTTTGGACAAATAACACAATGTTTTTTAGAACTTTTGGAACAGGAATAATCCCATATCTTGTGGTAGGGTTGAATATTATTTTGTCACTTTGCATTAAATTATATGGACCAAGACCAGTGTAATAAGCTATTTCTCCATATAACGGTTAATATATTAACTGGTCTTCAAAATTTAATGGAATGGGTTATACACCGATCCTGTTATTATACTAAAGAGCATCCTGTTGATTATTTGATTAAGTTTTTAATACACCCAAGGCCATACTGCCCTTCATCTTGCTCCAGCCTGTTCATTGGCCGATAAAAATGTGTGAAGCCTTATGATTCTTCAAGATCCCACACGTTTCCCCCGGCCCTACTCAATCCATTTAGAACCCTTAAGATGTTCCAGGTTTATGCTGTAGAGTAAGCCCCATTATTGGCCAAATGTTTCTCCAAAGGCCAAATGAATATCATGGTTGTGGTTCATCTGAGGAATTACCACTCCTGTAAGAGTTATGCTTTTTACCTTCTGTGTAATCCATCATTTTAGCCTCTCTGTGTGAATAACCGTGGGTATCGAAACCCTCGGTGTGAATACTTCTATGGAATTAGATGGATGGCGATTGGAGATTTCTTTTTGACAAATATCTTCATATCCTTTACATCAATATTGAAAATAACAAATTAAAAGGTCTATATTTGAGGATAGCATGAGGAATCTTTTTTGTTTCATAGGAATAATAGGAATTATTCTGCTTTTAGCCGGGTATTATTTTCTCGATAAAGGTAACTATTGTTATTTTCTTGGGATAGCATTTATGCTGGCAGGATTTATTGGAATAAATAAAACATAATTATTCTGAACAAAAAGGCTGCCAGTGTAAAACTAACAGCCATGCCCTGGCAGGCATAACAAAAAATGAAAGTTATGAGAAAAAATTGCAATATTCCAATCTCACAACTCACTACTTTCATATAAAGAGCAAAAAATAAAAATAAATCACTAAGGACCGCAAATTTTAAAAAAAAGAGGGTTAAAATGTCTTATTCACCTAAATTAAGTTCCGGATTTACATTTGCAAAAAACCGAAGCACTTTCATCTCCCCCCAGTCTGGAATGTGTTCGTTCTGCACTCAAGATTGTACGGGGACCTGCGAGATTTCACAGGCAGCCGTGCTGGGCGCACAGACCGTGTACCCGACAACGACAGGCACCAATCAAATCGCTTCGGAAAAAGATTACCCCATTGATTTTTCCCATTTTAACATCAACGGCCGGGTGTTCGGCGCCCTGGGAGTCAAAGAAACCCAGGAGGAAGCAAATATTTTTAATGTAAACCTGGAGAGGACTTACGGGACAATTAACCCGGTTAAAATTGCCATGCCCATCATCCTTCCGGCATTGATTAAACTCAATTGGCAAGATTATTTTGCCGGGGCGGCCATGGCCGGAGTAACCTGCGTGATTGGGGAACATGGCAGAAACAATGACCCGAATTTAAAACTGAAAAATGGAAAAGTGACGGATTATCCCCTGCTGGGTAAGGCCCTTGACTGTTTTCGTAAATATGACCGGGGGTATGGTCAAATTGTTCTCCAAAGCAATGTGGACGATGACCTCATGGGGGTTCCGAAAATCGCCATCCAAAAATATGGGGCCACGGCCATTGAAATCAAATTTGGCCAGGCAGCAAAGGGGACACAGCCGGTTATACGGGTAAAGAATATTGAAGCTGCATTGAAACGCCAACAGCTCGGTGATGTAGTCATCCCGGATCCCAGTGACCCGTCCATACAAAAAGCATATGAGGATGGGGTCTGTCCCAATTTTCACACCTATTCAAGGCTGCCCCTGTGGAATGAAGAATCCCTGATCACCCACATTACAGCGCTTAGGGATTTAGGGGCCAAAAACATTTATTTTAAAATGGCAGGATACGACAGAACGGATATAGAAAGGGTTCTTCGGATTGCCTGTGAGGCAAAGGTGGACATGGTCACATTTGACGGTGCCGGGGGCGGGTCTGGATACAGCCCTTCAAAAATGATGAACGAGTGGTCCCTGCCTACGGTCTGCCTGGAGGATGCTGTTGTCCGCATTTGCGATCAATTGAAAACAGAGAAATTATGTCCACCCGCCATCATTATGACCGGTGGATTTGCCAGTGAAGATCAGGTTTTTAAAGGCCTGGCTTATGGCGACGGTCATGTCCTGGGGATTGGTATCTGCCGTGCGTCCATGGCTGCTGCCATGACCGGTAAAACAATCGGAGAACAGATAAAGAACCAAAATGTGCCGGAAAGATTTAAAAAATATGGCTCAACAATTGAAGAAATATTCTGCGATCTTCCGGATTTAAGAGCCCTTTACGGTACAGGGGCCAATGAATTTTCCACCGGGGCCATCGGAGTTTTTTCCTATCTCAATAAAATTGCATTCGGGTTAAAACATTTTGCTGCCCTGAACAGAAAATTCAACATGGACCTTCTGGATAAAACCGACCTCATCCCTCTGACATCAGAGGCAAGGGCGTTGATGGCAAATGAGTGGTTTATGTCCATAAAAAAATAGTCTGCTAAGGGGAGGGAGATTGTCATGGCTGTCATTTGAGTATTCTCAATGGCTCACATACCCCTCATCGGCCAGCATATCTCCCCGCCCCTGGGCTGCACCGTTAGCAAGCTCATCAGCCCTTTCATTGAGTGGGTTACCGGCATGCCCCTTGACCCATTTGAACCCCAGTTTCGGAAATAGTTCAACAAAATCCAGCATGATTCCCCAAAGATCCGTATTAAGCGCAGGTTTTCCATCTCCTTTCTTCCAGCCCTTCTTACGCCACCCTTTAGCCCATCCCTTGGTTATCCCGTTGATTGTGTACTGGGAGTCAGAATGGATCGTAATGATATCGTCCTTGAAGTCTTTAAGAGTCTCCAGGGCATTAATGACAGCCATCATTTCCATACGGTTATTTGTGGTATGTTCGTATCCCTGAGAATATTCATCTATTTCACCGGATTGCAACTGAATAATCAAGCCCCACCCCCCGGGACCAGGATTGTTTAGTGCAGATCCATCCGTATATACGGTAATTCCACTTGAAGGATCTTTGGGTGTCTTACTGGTCTTTTCCTGATGAGTCTTGCCAATCGGCAGTATCTTTGACGGCAAACGGTCGAAGACCTGATAAGCACTCCCTGGATGGTTCGTCTGATATTCTTTGGCTTCTTTGGCATTTGTAAAGATTGCTCCGTATCCACCGGATTTTGATGTTGAGATAATATGGTATTTCATAAAATTCCTTTTTTGAGTAAATAAATGGTCCTTAGATTACAATAAAATCAGAGCAAATGGCAATGACAGGGATATTTTTTCAACGCTTGACAGAAATCCTTTACTTATTCTATTCTGATTTCATATTCAAAGAGTCCGATAATACATTTTTTTCAATCATGGGTAAGGTAAAAATTTCTGAACCTGGAGAAATATTATGGATGAATGTACTTTTACTCACAGGTGTATCGTTGAAACCATCGATGGTTTACAAGAGGGCCTGACCCATTTTTCGGGTCCAAGCCGAACTGCTGTTATTTATTCTATTAAACCCGATGATCCCATCCAGATCTATGATCCCCAAAGCCTCTTGACAGGCCATGAGCCAAAATTCAAGGAGTTGTATTTAGATACGGATGAGTGGCAAAAAAAGGCGGCTATTTCCTATGACAAAAAAAAATTCAGTAATTTAATTCCGGAAAAAAATCTGGAGTTGGCCGGACTGATTTCCTATGGCGGGCGCTCAAGTTCTGCTGTTTATCAAATGTGGTTTACAGAACACCACCCAGATATGTGCTCTATAGGCCCTACTGAAAGGTGGCTGGAACAGGCTGTCTGGAGGTTCTCCCATGATATTGCAAATGAAGCCGATCTGTACACAGGAATTTCAGGAAGTTTTCTAAAGGAATATGCCACCCATGCAGTCCGGGATTATCTGGTGGATGAAATGAATGTTCTGATTGGGTGGGACACACGGGTTCGCATTTACCCTCTTTTGGAAGCAGTTCTCAAAATATCAAGAACCCGTGAAGAAAAGGCCTGGCCAAAGGGTAAATTGCTTTTTATTGAAAAACGATCACTCCCAAAGATGGAATTCATTGCAAAGTTTCCAACAACAGAGCAACCAAAACTTAACAATGTCGAGCACATCCGAAAGCTTCTCCAATCTGTTGAAAACTCGGATCGGAAGCTGGTGTCAGATGAAAAAACAATTATTGGCATTATCAGGAGGGAAGAGAAACCCGTTTTTTCCATCACTGCTGATTTTAAGGGTCAATATGGTTTCTTGAAGCTGAATGATAATGTAGTCTGTAGTTTTTCAGATGGTAGTTTCAAATCCACCACCCGGAAAGCAAAACTAGTACAAGTCGAAGAAGCTTTGCTTGAATCCAATATGGATCCAATAGCAGCTTCCACTCTATTCAAAATTGTTACCCGTATTGCCAATGGCGCGGCAAGGCATCAGCATGGCTGCACCATTGTAATAGACCTCAATGAACAACCCATTTTTATCTCCGGCCATTCTTTTGAGCATCCACTTGACCTTAAAAATGATGAACATCTGGATTTAACCAAATCCCTCTCAAAGGTAGATGGCGCCCTGCATCTTGGGGCTGATTTAAAGCTTCATGGTTTTGCCTGCCTCCTGGATGGTCATTATATTTCAGGTGAAGACCGGGCTCGTGGTGCCCGTTATAATTCAGCTCTCCGATTCACAGCACAGCACGACAATATCATTGTGATTGTGGTTTCATCTGATGACCCTGTCTCCATCATGATTGATGGCAAGGCCCTGAACACCAGAAGCCAATGGAGATCTTCAATTTGCTGCAACGGCCCTGTGCTGCTTGAAGAATGGGTGACAGCCTCGGAGTCGTCCGATTGTTTACCGTAAACAATCCAAGGGAGGTAATACTATAGTTTATATCTCTCTTGGTGTCTCAGTGTCTTTGTGCGAGATTGGAAATGGTCAAATTTTTCCTTGACTTTTTTGATTCAGAACCAAGTTTATGGTAGTATTCTTTACAATAAAAAGAACCATTTATAGAAATGGGAGAAACTATGCCGGGTGTGTATGAAATTTATGTAGAAGACCATTTTGCAGCTGCCCACGCCTTAAAGGGGTATGATGGAAACTGCTCCAGAATCCATGGCCATAACTGGATTGTTCAGGCCTATATTCAATGTTCAAAACTAAATAAACTAGGTATCGGCATTGATTTCAGAGATGTAAAAGGGATAGTCAAAGATGTATTGAGCAAACTGGACCATACCAATCTCAACGAAGTGGTTGAATTCTCCAGCATCAATCCCACTTCGGAAAACTTGTCAAAATTTATATACAAAGAGTTATCAAGGAGACTGAACACAGACCATATCAAAGTAACCAAAATAATGGTATTTGAGAGTCCGGGCTGCGGTTCTTCCTACCAGGAGGTGTAAGTGTCCCTGAACCTGTGCGAAATCTTTTACAGCCTCCAGGGGGAATCCACATTTGCAGGGCTTCCCTGTACATTTGTCCGCCTTTCCGGCTGTAACCTGGATTGTGCCTGGTGTGACACCGGGTATGCAAAAAATGAGGCTGTTTCCATGTCCCTGGAAGAAATTATTAAAAGGATCCGGGCTTTTGGCTGCAACCTGGTGGAAATAACGGGCGGAGAACCCCTTTTGCAGGAAGAAACATCGGATTTGATATCACGGTTGCTCAACCGAAATTATCAGGTGCTCCTGGAAACCAATGGCAGTAAAAGTATTCTTAGCATTGATCCAGGGTGTGTCAGGATTCTGGATATCAAATGCCCTTCCAGTAATGAAAGCGATTCCTTTTTATTTGAAAACCTGAAATATTTGACAGACATGGATGAAATAAAATTTGTGATCGGGTCCAGGCAGGATTACGAATTTGCCAGATCCATTATTGAAAAAGAGTTAAGCCAAAGATCAAAAACCAGAACTCATTTATCCCCTGTCTTCGGACAAATTTCTTCTGAAAGCCTTGCCTCCTGGATTCTGGAAGATAATCTTCAGGCAAGGCTATCCCTTCAGCAGCATAAAATTATCTGGAATCCGGATCAAAGAGGAGTATAATTATCCCATGACAAAAAGAGCTGTCGTGCTTTCCAGTGGAGGCATCGACTCAACCACTGCCATGGCCATGGCCAAGGACAAGGGAAATGAAATTTACAGTTTGAGTTTCCGGTATGGGCAGCGCCATTCAGCTGAACTTGCCTTTGCACAAAAAGTTGCTGCCGCCCTCAGGGTCAATGCCCATAAAATCATTGATATTGATTTGCGCCAATTCGGCGGATCAGCTCTTACCACCAATGATATAAGCGTTCCCAAACATGACCAGGTGGAACTCCTGGATGAAGATACCATCCCCATCACCTATGTGCCGGCCCGGAACACCATCTTTCTTTCCTATGCCATGGCATGGGCAGAAGTTTTAAAGGCATCATCCATCTATATCGGGGTGACTGCAGTGGATTATTCAGGATATCCCGACTGCAGGCCGGAATTTATAAATGCTTTTCAAACCATGGCAAATCTGGCAACCGTTACCGGCGTAACCGGGGAGACTGTCCTAAAAATCAAGACCCCTCTGATTCATATGTCCAAGGCCCAGATCATCACGGCGGGTGATTCTCTTGGTGTTGACTATTCCCTGACCATATCCTGTTATGACCCTGACGATCAGGCCCGTTCCTGCGGCAGATGCGATTCCTGCCTCCATAGAAAAAAAGGATTTCAAGAAGCCGGCATAAAAGATCCTACCCCCTATTATGGTAGTTAATACCCCTCTCTGGCTTTGAGCTGCTCATCATATAATTCCACTGGATGTTTTACCTGGATCACGGAATCCTGACGGGCCAGCATGTCTGATATCTGCATAATGCAGGCCGGACATGAGGTTGCCACGGTTGAACAGCCAGTATCCATTATATCCAGGGCCTTGTCCTTCCCTATCCTGGCAGACAAATCATAGTGCTCCAGGTTGAAACTGCCACCCATGCCGCAGCATTGATCCGGAGCCGCCATTTCAACAAGGGTGTGACCGCAGGCCTGGATCACCTGTCTGGGTTCTTCAAAAACCCCCAGGGATTTTCTCAAATGACAGGGATCATGGTAGGTAATTATTTCCTTTGAACCTGTTTTCTTTGTGTCCGGACCCTCCTTAAAAGGGGATGAAATATCAAAGCGTTTTGCCATAAGCCAGCTGATGTCAACGGTCTTCTCGGCAATGGCTGCTGCCTTTTCCAATAGCTCCCGTAGACCTGGATCCTTTGTCCCTTGTCCCTGAAGAATTGTGGGCCAAAGCTTAATGATTGTAGAAGAACAGGTGGCACAGGCCGTGACCAGGTAATCAAAGTGCCGGGCTGAAAAAAGATCCACATGAAAGGCCAGAAGTTTTTTAAAGGTTTTCATGTCTCCCGATGCAAGGGCAGGGATACCACAGCATCCCTGATTTTCAGGGATAAAGACCTGGGCCTTGAAATGGGTGAGCACGTCCACAACTGAATGGGCAATCTGGGGGAAAACTTTGTCAATGAGGCAACCCGTAAAAAAAGCAATCTTCACACCCTTACCTTTTTCCCTGAAATCCATGTCTTTTAATTGGCTGGAAAAAGGGGTGTTTGATAAAGGAACCATGTGGCGATGACGAAGCAGGGGCGAAGCAATACGGGCGCAGGAGGTTCCCTGGATATTTTTTTCCTGCTTAAAGGCAAGCTTTTGAAATGGTGCTGCAGCCTCCATAATCCGGTTAAAGGTCTTGGGATTTGCCAGCAGATTTTTAAAAATAAATTTTTTAGCCAGGGGCAGCCCAAGATATTGACTGATAATGGATCGGGTCTTTAAAATTATCTGAATCGTATCCACGTTGCTGGGGCACTTGTAAGAACAGGACCCGCACAAAAGGCAACGATTCAGGCGCTGGCTTACCCCGTTTGCATCATCAAACACCTGGTCGATAAGTCCTTTAATTAATACAATTTTTCCCCTGGACACATCAGATTCCTGTCTGGTTTTTGCATAAATGGGGCAACTTGCCTGGCACATTCCACACCGGGTGCAAATGTCCAATTGCTCTTCAAGGTTTTTAACATCCATGGCCAGTCTTTCCATCTTATTCATTGAATGAAAAACTGTCATTGTGAATTTTCTTCCTTGTCCTGCAGGAAAGTAATCACCTGCATGGAATGAATCAATTGTTCAAGGTGCTCCCGGGTATTCAGGGAGGGATCTTCCAGCACTTTGTCAAACAACATCTCCTTGATTTGGCCGATCTCGGGACCTGGGGCAATGTGCAGCTGCTCAATGATATCCCTGCCTGTTATCTCAAGGCCATTGATATTCAGTGTTGTGCGGCCGGACAATTCATTCTGGATTTTTCTGATGCGAACACGGATTTCAGACAGGGTATAGGGTTGTTTTAGCAGATTTCCTTTTTTATCTGCAATGCGCATACGCAAAAAATCCCTGAATGAAAGACCACATCCTTCCAGCATGGCAAGCAGGCGCCGTACTGACTTGGGCTTAGTTTTTTCAGTCAAAGGCCTCATATGGGACTGGACCAGGGCCAAGATATAATCTGTGTGGCCAGAAGAAAACCGCAAATTTTCAAGATCAGTTCTAATGGCATCTATGCGGGTTTCATGGCCGGCAAAGGTTACTCTGTTGTCTTTTATCCCGACGGCATCAAATTTTCCAGCATCATGGAGGAACCCGGCAAGCCTGAGCAAAGGCTGACCGGCCGGCAGGGCATCCCCCACCAGCAGGCAGTGCTCAAAAACAGTTTCCCCGTGATAGGGACCGCCGTCCAGGGAAAAACACCGATCAAGGCAGGGGAATATCCATGCCAGAAGGCCGGTATCGTGAAGGCAATTAAAAAAACGGGAAGGTTTTTCCATTGCCATGGCCTTAATAAGTTCCGATTGGATCCTTTCTCCTGCAACATTTTCCCGGATCATGGGAGCATGGGTTAGAATCGCCTGTAAGGACTCAGGAGAAAGTATCCCTTTAAACCTTGCCGAAAACCTGCATGCCCGTATCATGCGCAGGGGGTCTTCATGTATCCGATCCTCTGGGTTCCGGGTAAATCGAATAATTTTTTTTTCTAAATCCTCTTTCCCGTTAAAAGGATCCACAAGGGTATTTGTCAGGTGATCCCAGGCCATACTGTTGATGGTGAAATCCCTCATGCCAAGATCTGATTCGGGAAACAAACCCTGCCCGGCCCTGCAGGATGCCACCTCAATCCCATTAATCATACACACGGGAAATGTCTTGCCTACCCGCCTGCAATTGACAAACAGAGTTTCAATTTCATTGGCAGTCGCATTGGTCAAAATATCCACGTCACCAGAATCTTGATTTAGAAAATTCTGGTTTGGGGAATCCTGATTCAATGGATTCAACAGCATGTCCCTGACAGCACCGCCTACAATATAGGCTTTATACCCGTTTTGACTGAGGATATTGATTATACTCTGGACAAGGTCCCTGTTTTTACTTATATTCAGGAGCCCCATCTTTTCCCCAGGTTATGGACTGCACCCAGGTGGTCCATTATTCTGGCCACCACAGTATCCACGAGATCTTCCATTGTATCAGGAAAGGTATAAAAAGAGGGAGAAGGGGGCAGAATAACTGCTCCGGCCCTGGCAGCCCGTGTCATATTCTCCAGGTGAATCAACCCGAAAGGGGTTTCCCTGGGAACCAGCACAAGGGCACGTTTTTCCTTTAAGCTTACATCGCAGGATCGGGTAATCAAATTATCACCATACCCTGCAGCCACCGCTGAAAGAGTTTTCATGGAGCATGGAGCCACGGCCATGCCGTTGTGGAGAAAAGAGCCGGAAGCAGGGGCAGATGCAATTTCATCCTGGAAAAACACTTGAGGCTCGGAAAGACTATCAAAATCAACCCCATATTGTTCAAGGAATTTAAAAAATGGAATTTTATTATCATATCCCATTTCATGGGCCAGCACTTTCCGGCCGGCATTTGAAAGGAGGATCAACACCTTGCTGCCCGTCTCAACCAGGGCCTTTACGAGCCTTACTCCGTAGATAACTCCCGATGCACCGGTGATGGCTACAATATAGGTTTTATTTTGATTTAGTTTAGATATATTTAGTAGGTTCTGAGCAGGTTTCATCTGACACAGACCTCTGTTAACACACCAATAAAAAGGAGTATGGACACCACAGAATTAATATGGAAAAACGCAATATTAATATGGGTTAAATTGTCCGGTTTTACCAGCCAATGCTCTATCACTAAAAGGATTGCAATAAGGGCCAGGAAAAATAAAAAGATCATGTGCATTTGAAAATAAATATACATGGCCAGAAAAAATACCATGGTCAGTACATGGAGCAGAGATGATATCTGCATGGCCTTTTGAGGACCCAGGTTTGAAGGCAGGGAAAAAAGTCTCTGCTCCCTGTCAAAATCAATGTCCTGGCAGGCATAAAGGATGTCAAATCCGGCAATATAGGTCCACAGACTCAGGCTCAAAAATACGATTCCAAGGGACAGACTGTTGGTAATTGCGACCCAAGCCCCCACAGGAGCCAGGGAGATAGCAAAACCCAGATAAAAATGACAGTATTTTGTAAACCGTTTGGTATAGGAATAGAACAACAGAAAAAACAGGACAGGAAAAGACAAATAAAAGCAAAGCAGGGACAGCATGGCTGCCGACCCCAAAAAGACTATAGAAGATAGAGCCACAAAAAAAATGGCTTCTTTTTGGGACAACACTCCTGAGGGAATTTCCCGAATGGCGGTTCTGGGATTTTTTTTATCAATTGAGGCATCTACTATCCTGTTAAACCCCATGGCAGCAGACCTTGCACTTACCATGGCCAGGATTATCCAGACAAAGTTCCAAATGGACGGTGCATGGCTCTGCCAGGCCAGGACCACGCCAGACAAAGCAAAGGGAAGGGCAAAAATCGTATGGGAGAACTTGATCATCTTCCCGTATTCCATTATTTTTTCTTTCAGGGTTTTCTTTTTTAAAACTAAATCCATCATTATAAAACGTTGTCACCTTTTAATAGATACCATAAATCGGGGCATCACACTTGGGGCAGGTTCCGTTCTCCTTTAGATAATTTTCTATTGTATAGCCATGGCGTTTGACAACCAGGGTGTTACAAACCGGGCATTTTGTATTCTCAGACAAGAGCCCGGGTACATTTCCGGTGTACACATGGTGAAGTCCAGCTTTTTTACCGATCTCAAATGCTTTTTCCAGGGAAGAAACCCGGGTGGGGGTTCTGTCCATCATTTTATAACTGGGATGAAACCGGGAAATATGCCAGGGAGTTTCCGGACCCAGCTCCCGGGCAAGGAACTGGGCCATTCGAGTCAGTTCCTTTGGATCATCATTCAGGCCTGGAATCAAAAGGGTGGTGACTTCCACCAGGATATTGGCCTGCTTCAATTGTACAAGATTTTCCTTTACCGGGGCAAGCCTTGCCTGGCAATATGTTCGATAAAATTTTTCGTCAAAGGCTTTTAGATCTACATTCACTGCATCCAGAAAAGGGGCGATCATGTTGATAAGGTCGGTGCTCATATACCCGTTGGTAACAAAAATATTGAATAATCCATTTTTTTGGGCCAGCTTAGCGGTTTCATAGGCTAATTCAAAAAAAACAGTTGGTTCTGTGTAGGTATAGGCAATGCTCTGGCACCCAGAAGCCAGAGCCTGTTCCACAATATTTTCAGGCTGGATCGTTTTACCCTGGATCATGCCGTTCCTGTCTGAAGGCATCTGGGCAATATCAGAATTCTGGCAGAACTGGCATTTAAAATTGCAGCCCACCGTGGCAATGGAATAGGAATATGATCCCGGCTTTAAATGGAAAACAGGCTTTTTTTCAATGGGGTCCACGCTGGAGGCAATAACCTGGTCAAGGACCAGGGATACCAGCCTGCCGTCTTGGTTTTCCCGGACATTGCAGATACCTTTTTTCCCATTTTTAATCCTGCAAAAATGGTTACAGATTCTGCACTGGACCTTTTTGTCCTCCAGTTTGTCATATAATAAAGTTTTCATTGCTCTTTTACCTTCATTCCCCTTACCATCCCAGTGGCCGGTTTATAACTCTTTCTTGTCTGAATTTTCAATGCCAGAGGCCGGGTCCGGAACTTTGGCACTGGTTTGATCTGCATCCCGATTAATGTGCCGCAAAATGATTTTTGCACAAGCCTCCAATTTTCAATATGGGAAATCACAGGACCGCTGATAAAAGGGAACTGCAGGGTGGTCCTCCATTTAATCGGCACATTCCCCAGGATTGCAAACAAAATCTGCCGCAATTCCCAGATACTAAAAAAATGAGCATGGGAATAGATACTGGGAGAAAAAAAGCTCTTGAACCGGCGCAACATATTCAAAGGCCCATAACGGTTAAGCACCCCTATAACAACCTGATCCCTGGCCACCCTGCAGGCTTCTTCAACGGCCTTGGCAGGCCTGTCGGTAAATTCCAGACTGGTAAACAACAGGGCAGAATCAAAGGCATTATCATCAAAAGGCAGGTCCTCTGCCATGCCCCTGTGGAGGTCCACCTGACTGCCCAGTCGTTTGTGGGCCAAATCCAGCATATAGGGGGAAGGATCAATTCCGGTCAGGTATAAGCCTTTATCAATTAGAGGTTCAAGGCTCATACCCGTTCCACAGCCGATATCCAGTATCCGCTGGCCTTTTTGGACAGATAAAAGGTCCAGAATCAATTTGATTTCAAGGTTAAGACAATGCTGATTTCTTCCCTTATCAAACCAGGTATCATAGTTCCCTGCATCCTTGAAATCAAATATACGACCCATAATTATTTAATCATCTCCAACACTTTTCTCATCATCTCATCCACAGCAAGCACAGCTTTTGAATCATCGGGCAGGTCCAGCAAAGACCGTTGTTCCATGTCAAATTCAAGAAGGTTGTTATCATCGGGAATGGTACATACAATGGGAACCCCAATTTTTTCCACTTCATCCAGAAATGGCTGGTTCAATGTTTCCGGTGCACGGTTGACGATGAGGCCCTTGTGTTTGACATCCAGCTTGAGATCGTCCAGCATTTCATTGATCCGGCCAACGGCCCGAAGCCCCCGCAGGGCATAGTCCGTTACCATGAGGAGGATATCTACCTTACCGCTGGTCCTGCGGCTCAGATGTTCCATGCCTGCTTCATTATCCACCAAAAGATATTTATAATTCCCCTCCAATTCTTCTGCAAACCGGTTCAGAATATTGTTGACCATGCAATAGCAGCCCTGACCTTCCTGACGTCCCATGACCAGAAGGTCAAATTCCTTCTGCTCAATGAGAACCTGGTTCACCAGCATTTCAAGATAAAGCATCTTGTCCATGCCCGAAGGGATTCCCTGGGGATCTTTCATATAATTTTCCCGGATATCGCCCACTGTTTTTTCTACTTCAAAACCAAGGGTTTCCCCAAGGTTACTGTTGGGATCTGCATCAATTGCAAGAAGAGGACCTTCCTGCTGTTTTACAAAATATCTTGTCACCAATGCGGAAACCGTTGTTTTCCCGACTCCGCCCTTACCGGACATTGCAATAACTTTACTCATATTCACTCCAGAATTCAGGTTAATTTTATGTGTACTAACATAAGGCAATCTTTACAAAAATCAATTACACTTTTAGAAAATAAACTGGATTGGCAAAAAACCTGCCTAAAATTCTTACAAACATACAAATAGGAAGAACGATCTGATATGAAATACAGGGATAAACAGGAAACCTTGGATGTTGCTATCTTTTTTTATACCAGTCTGTATCCCCGTAAAGACTGTCCAGACAGTCCGGGCAGATCCCGTGGGTAAAAATCAGCTGGGAATGGTCTTCAAGATAGGAGTCTACCTGTTCCCAGAACCCTTTATCATCCCGAATTTTTTTGCATTGGGAACACATGGGCAAAAGGCCCCGGAGAATTTTCATCTCAACATGGGTCCTTATCCTAGCCAGAAGCTCGGCAGGATTAAAGGGTTTGGTAACATAGTCAACCCCGCCCGCATCAAAGCCTTTGACCACATCATCTGTATCGGTTTTAGCCGTTATAAAAATAACAGGGATATGACTTATACTAAAATCGGCTTTTATGCTTTTGCACACTTCATAGCCATCCATTTCCGGCATCATGATATCCAAAAGGATGAGATCGGGATCATTTTTTTTAACAAAATTCAATGCCTGGTAACCATTCTGGGCCATGCCAACTTCATACCCATTATCTGAAAGAAGCTTTCCCAGAAATTGGAGGTTCTGGGGTTTATCGTCCACGGCAAGAATCAAAGGCTTGTGTTTACTCATACATGTTCTCCCTTATTTCAGATCAAAATCAGCTAGTCAGTACGATGCAGTCCAAGGATTGTCTCTATCATTTCAGAAGACTGTTGTGCCTGGTCAGAAGTCCCTTTCCATACTGTGTTCCCGGATTCAAGTACAAGGATGGAATCTGAAACCTGCAGGGCCCGCTGGGTACTCTGTTCCACAAGCAGGATGGTCAATCCCTTTTCGTGTAATTCGTCTATAACTCCGTAGCAGATATCAATAGCCTTGGGCATCAACCCCAAAGACAACTCATCTACCAATAAAAGTCTGGGTTCTGCCATCAATGCCCGACCAATGGCCAGCATCTGCTGTTCTCCACCGGACAAAGATCCTGATTTCTGGGTAAGGCGTTCCCCCAATATTGGAAAAATTGAAATAATATTTTCAATATTTTTCTGGCTTTGCAGCTTGGTTGTGGTATAGCCGCCTACAAGTAAATTTTCCAGAACAGATAACGTTTTAAACAATCTTCGTCCCTCAGGCACCAGTGAGATCCCCATTTTTACCCGTTCCATGGGTGTACAAGAAGTAATGACTTGTCCGTCATATTCAATATCTCCCCGGGTTATTTCAACATGCCCGGCCAGAGACATGATCAAAGAAGACTTGCCCGCACCATTTGCCCCGAGAATACTTGTTACAGACCCTTTCTCAACTGCCAGATCCAATTGGTTTACCACCTGCATATTCCCATATCCGCAGCAAAGAGTTTTTAATTTCAACACTTTTTCACCCTCCCAGATACGCTGCACGAACTTGGGGCATTTTCATAACCGATTTTGGCTCTCCTTCAGCCAGATCCCTGCCATTGTCCAAAACGTGGAGCCGGTCGCTGATACGAAGGACTTCACTTAAATTATGTTCAATCATAACAACGGTCATCCCCAGCTTTGAAATCCCTTTAATTGTATCTGCCAATTTTCCTGCTTCCTGGCTGTTGAGGCCTGCTAGGGGTTCGTCCAAAAGCAATATTTTGGGTTCAACAGCAAGAGCCCTTGCCACCTCCAGACGTTTGAGAACGCCCAGGGGCAATTTGAAAACTTCCTGGTCTCTATATTCGTCAATACCCACAATTTCAAGAAATTGGGCTGCCTTCTTTTTTTCCGGCATCCGATTAAACGTCACCAGAGAGGATAGAATCCTTTTCACCTTTTTAAACCCGGCAGCAAAGGCCACATTCTCCAGAACGGTCATGGAGGTAAAAGGCCTTACGATCTGATGGGTAAGGGCCAGCCCCATGCGAATTCTTTTATAAGTTGGCAGGTTTGATATATCATTCCCCCCCAGTTTCAAGGAAGCACTCACAGGTGCTACAACCCCTGTGATGGCATTTAAAAGCGTTGTTTTACCAGCTCCGTTGGGGCCGATCAGGCTTAAAAATTCTCCTTCTTCAACGGAAAAGTGGACATTATCAAGTGCTGTCAAACCACCGAATTTAACGGTAACAGAATCTGCCAGAAGAATTGCTGTCATCTCAGATTCCTTTTTTTGTACAGCAATTTATAGAAACCTGCCAGGCCGTCCGGGGCAAAACGCATGACGGAAAATAATAAAATACCATACAGCAGCAACTTATAGTCATTGATAAACCGAAATATTTCCGGCATCAAAGAAAGAAATATAGTTGCCAGGACAACACCAAAAATAGAACCAATACCTCCTACAGCAACCATGGACAGAATAGTGATGGACTGGATGAAACCAAAAGCATCCGGAATAATAAAACGGGTATAATAGGCATACAGCCCTCCGGCCAACCCAGCCATGGCAGTTCCCATGGCAAAGGCAGTAATTTTATAGGATTTTATATCCAGGCCCAGGGTTTTGGCTGTCTGCTCATCATCGGCCACAGCATCAAAGGCATATCCCATCCAGGATCGTTTCACATACCAGGAAAAAAGAATAGCCAGCAATGCAATAATCAAAACCAGGCAAAGATAGGCTGGTTTTGTCATCCCCGGGGAAGGGATACCGGAAATACCCATTTCTCCGCCTAAAAATTCCTGCTGCCGGACAATTCCCACAAAAAGAAATGCCACACCCATGGTGACAATGGCCAGAAAATCCTCCCTGACTCGAAGGCTTGTCAAGCCTATGACAGCCCCCGCAATACCTGCCAGGAAAAATCCAGCTCCAAGGGTCAAATAAATGGGCCAGCCAATCTTGGCCAGCAAGGCTGCTGTATATGCGCCTATACCATAAAAAGCGGCATGTCCAAGGCTGATCTGACCGCAGTAACCTGTAATCAAGTTCAAGCTGACCGCAAGGATGATGTTAATGCCGACAACAGTGGCAAGACTTATTTCATATAACCCCATAGCTTACCTCGATGCAAAAAGACCGGTTGGTTTTATCATCAAAACAACAATCAAAAAAGCAAATGCAATGGCATCCCGGTCCAGAAAATTACCGATATAGATGGTGCCAAAGGCTTCTATAATACCCAGTGCCAAAGAGGCAATCAAGGTGCCTGTAACATTTCCCAGGCCTCCAAGCACAATAATCGCCAGGGATTTATAAGAGGGGACCGCACCCATGGTAGGCTCCACAAAATTGCTTAAAAGGGCGACCAGAACCCCGGCCACTGCTGCCAGTGCGCTGCCCATAAAAAAAACCAGGTACCTTACCCTGACCGGATCAATACCAAAACAGGCTGAAATTTCAGGATCATCCACAGTTGCCCTCCATCCAATACCGATACGCGTCCTCTGGGAAATCCAGGCAAGGATGCCCAGCAGGAGAATATTGGTAATCATGGTAACAATCTGGCAGGTCCTTAAATGGATATCAAAAAAAATAACGACACTCTGCAGCGGTGCTGACGCAAAACTAAGCCCAAAGGGTCCGAAAACAAGCCTGAAAAGTTCCTCCATCCCGATATAAAGACCAATGGAGGCAATCAATGCCACATGGGGAGGCCGGTTTAATATCGGCTCATACACCAGTCGATATATGGCCATCCCTACAACCCCGGAACCAATGGCAGCCAGTAAGATACCGGCTGCCAGACTGCCGGTCTGATTGGTCACTACAACTCCCAGATATGCCCCCAGGGTAAAAAGTCCTGCATGGGCCACATGAAGTACCCGTAAAAGTCCGTATACAAGGGTCAACCCAACTGCGATGATGGCGTAGGTTGACCCCTGTATCAACCCCTGGATAAAAAGTTCAATATAAAGCACAGTCCCTTATCCTTGGTTTTATTTTTCAGGGGGAGCCAGAAGTTCTGGATCATCAATGACAGAATGATGGTGCCATTGACCATTTTTTACCACCTGGTTCTGAACACTTTTCCTGACCTCTCCCAGGCTGTTGAACTCAATGGTTCCAGTGGAAGCCTTCAAGGATATCCCGGCAAGAGCTGCCCTGATTTTTTCAGGATCCGTACTTTTTGCCTTTTCAATGGCAAGGGCAGCCACTTGAACTGCGGTATGGGCAGATGCTGCAACCATATCTGCCTTGTAGCCTGCAAGCTCTTCAAAATTTTTGATAAAATCTTTTGTTTCCGGAGATAGGGAGTCCCGGTCAAGAGACGTAGTAATGATAACCCCTTCTGCCGCTTTACCAGCGATCTCAATAAACTTCTGGGAATCATACCCTTCCTGGCCAATAACCGGGACGGTGATACCGGATGCTCTAAGCTGGCTGACAAGGGGTCCTGCAGTAAAATAATATCCAGAGGCATAGATGGCATCCGGGTTATCGGATTTGACTTTGGCAACAATGGCGCCGAACTGGCGGTCTTTAATGGAGTATTCATACTCATTAATAATGGTAATTCCAAAGGTTTTGGCTTTTTCTTTAAAGCCGGCAGCCAGAGATTTTCCAAAATCATTTTTCAAGGTAATCATGACCACTTTCTTTTTACCCAGGATTTCCCCGATCAGCTTTGCACCGGCACGTCCCTGAACTTCACCCAGGAAAGAGGTCCTGAAAACATAGTTCCCGGCTTTTGTGATATCCGGATGAATGGCATAGGCGGAGATATACGGAATTCCAGCTTCTTGAAAAATTCCTGCAGCAGACCGTGTGGGACCTGAATAACTTCCTGAAATACCCACCACAACTTTATCCTGGCCAATTAATTTATTGGCAATGGGAATGGACTGGGAAGCCTTGGCCTGGTCATCATAGATTACAAGTTCAAGATTTTTCCCATTGATTCCCCCATTTTCATTGATCTGTTTAACTGCCAGTTTGGCCCCGAAGCTGGATGATTTCCCGTCAGAGGCTGCAAACCCGGTCAAGGGCGCGTTAAATCCTATTTTAAGGGTTTCACCTGCCCAGGCTGTGTTGAAACACATGCAAAATCCCAGCATCACAATTAGCAACAATCTATTATTCATGGCCGTTCTCCTTATAAATATTATTTGTTTCCCTGCCCTCTCTTTTCTTATGGGAAGACGCTTCTGCCTTAATAACCCATATAATGGTCTATACAAGCGCATATTCCCTGTCAAGGGGTTTTTAAAAAACAGGAATAAGCAAGCATCAAAAAAAAAAATCCATCCTGGGTTGCGGGAATTTTACCGGTATTGACATAACTGGCATAATTATGTAAATATTCCATCAACTTCTGTCAGAAGGCAGAAATTGTACCGAGTTCATAAAAAAATTATAGTAAAACCAGCGCCATGGAGGCATTTGAATTCCCAGTGGGGAATCAGCTCTTTATTGCGCTGTTTCTCTTTGGGGTAACCTAAGGATAAAAAAATGGCTACTAACAAAATAATAAAATTTATATTCTCTCCTTTGAAAGGCATAACAATATTCCTGGTCTCCATGGTCCTGCTTCTTCCGAATCAGATACTTTCTGCCCAGGAAACAAGATCCATCAGGGACAGCACCGGCAGAACCGTCACCATCCCCGCGACCATCAAACAAATTATCTGCTCCGGCCCCGGTGCATTGAGACTTGTCACCTATCTTAACGCCCAGGATCTTGTGGTGGGGGTGGATAATATTGAGAAACGGAAAACCAGATTTGACGCACGGCCCTATGCCCTTGTCAATCCCAGGTTTAAAAATCTTCCTGTTTTTGGAGGGTTTCGGGGCCATGACGACCCTGAAAAAATCCTTGGATTGCATCCCTTGCCCCAGGTAATTTTTAAGACCTTTCCCACCATGGGGTATGACCCGGTCAAACTGGGAAAGAAAACCGATATCCCCGTAATCACCCTGGAATACGGAGATCTTTTCCCCAATCGTAAAAAATTATATGCCTCATTGACTATCCTGGGCCAGGCCCTTGCCAGGGAAGACCGGGCAAAGGCTGTCATTGATTTTTTTGAAGCCCAGATTGCAGATCTTGGAAACCGGACCCATGGTCTGGCCCAGGAGCAAAAAAAAACCTGTTTTATAGGAGGTATCGCCTTTAAAGGCCCCCATGGATTCCAGTCCACAGAGCCGAAATACCCGCCCTTTACTTTTGTAAATGCCAGAAATATTGCCAGGGACACCAGGGGGAAAAACCTGCGCCACAGTATTTTTTCCAAGGAAAAAATCCTTATGGAAAACCCTGAAATCCTTTTCCTGGACCTGTCCACCCTTCAAATGGGAGATGACCAGGGAGGTTTGTATGAATTGAAAAACGACCCGGTTTATAAGGGTTTATCCGGGGTAATAAATGGTAAGGTTTATGGCCTGCTCCCCTATAATTGGTATTCCCAGAATTTCGGATCCATCCTTGCCAATGCCTGGTTTATTGGAAAAATTCTCTATCCTGACCAATTTACGGATATTGTTCCTGAGCAAGAAGCCGACAAAATATATTCTTTTCTGGTGGCAGCCCCGGTTTTTGACCGGATGAACTCCCTTTTCAGGAATCTGGCTTTCCAACCCCTGAATCTGAAACCGGATCTCAAATAAGGAGGCTGTCAATGCATTTTGACCAGGGGGAGATGCCCCGGGAATATACCCGATACACCTGGCAGAAGTCCTTGTTTATCTTTATGATGTTTCTGTCCCTTATCATCGCCATTATGGCAAGTATTTCCCTGGGCTCGGTGAGAATCGGGATGGGAGATATTATCCATACCCTTATCCGGCAACCCATCTCCCGGCAACTGGACCTGATCATCTGGCATATACGCCTGCCCCAGACCCTTACCGCGGTAATGGCAGGAGCAGGACTTGCCGGGGCCGGAGCTGTTATGCAGTCGGTATTGCGGAACCCTCTGGCCTCGCCCTTTACCCTTGGGATTGCCCATGCAGCTGCCTTTGGTGCAGCCTTATCCGTCATGATTCTGGGTTCCGGGGTCATGGCCGGCAGTCTTGCCAGCGCTGTGAACATTTCAAACCCAATGATCACCCTGGGTTCCGCCTTTGGTTTTTCCATGGCCACAGCCCTTGTTATCACCTTTATTTCAAAGACACGGGGATCTTCTCCCGAAGTCATGGTTCTCACAGGGGTGGCCCTGGGAGCCCTATTCACTGCCGGGACAATGCTGCTCCAGTTTTTTGCCGATGATATCCAGCTGGCCGCCATGGTCTTCTGGACCTTTGGGGATGTTGCCAGGACCTCCTGGAACGATCTGGGCGTCCTGTCTTGTATAACCCTGGCAATCCTGATTTATTTTCTTGCAAACGCCTGGAATTACAATGCCATGGATATTGGGGATGAGACAGCCAGAGGACTTGGGGTAAGGGTTGAAATGGTAAGGCTTTCTGGCATGATGACCTCCTCCCTGGTCACTGCTGTCATTATTTCCTTTGTGGGAATCATCGGGTTTGTAGGCCTGGTGGCCCCCCATATTGTCAGAAGGGTCATTGGAGATGACCATAGATTTCTAATGCCGGCCACCATTCTCACCGGTGCATTGATCCTTCTGGTTTCAGATATTGTAGCAAGGCTGATTCTTTTGCCCCATGTACTTCCTGTTTCCATCTTTACTTCATTTCTTGGCGCCCCTGTCTTTATTTATCTTATCATCAAAGGACATAAAAAATGATCCTCAACGTAAACGGCCTTTCCTTTGCCTATAAAAGCCACAAAACCCTGACAGATGTGAATTTTTCCATTAAAGCGGGAGAAACCACTGTGATCCTGGGTCCCAATGGGGTTGGAAAGACCACCCTGCTGAAATGCCTGAATTCAATCCTTTCACCAAAAAGCGGTAATATCCTTGTTAAAGGAAAAGACATTGACACCCTTAGTATCCGGCAGATTGCAAAAGAGATTGCCTATGTGGCCCAGAAAAATGATCCAGCCAGAATCACTGCTTTTGATGCCATTCTAATGGGCAGACTTCCCCATATTCGTTACCGGGCAGCCAAGGCTGATTTAAAAATAGTGGATGGGGTAATCAAAACCCTGAACCTTTCCCATAAAGGCCTCACCTATCTGGACCAAATGAGCGGAGGAGAGCTGCAAAAGGTTGCCATTGCAAGGGCTCTGGTCCAGCAGACAGACCTGTTGCTCCTGGATGAACCCACGGCCAGCCTGGATCTGAAAAACCAGGCTCATATCCTCGGCCTGATCAGAAAAATTGTAAAGGGACATCATATAGCTGCCGTGCTTACCATGCACGATCTGAATGCAGCATTGAGATATGCTGATAATTATATTTTCCTAAAGGACAAGACCATATTTTCCGCCGGAAATATCCATGAGATTTCCCCGGAAATGGTGGAAGCTGTATATGGAATCAAAGTAGATATAATGCACCACAAGGGATTGCCCGTGGTAATTCCAATGGAAGAAGAAAAGGCTGCATAACCCTTGATTTACAAATTTTTATGGTTAGGGTGTATGGGTCATATGAACCCAGGTGTGATGTAAAAATAAAAACCCAGTGTGTTTTTTTACCAACCCTGATTTTACTTACCCCTAACCCAATGGAGCAAATATAATGAAACAACTTTTCTTCTACCTTTGTTTAACCCTGATTTTTCTTTCAGGAACCCAGGCCCTTGCCAGCGGCTCAAAAATGGGAAAAAACCAAGACGGAAAATCAAGCACGATTTCCGAAATCCAGATTTCCGATATGGATGGAAACAAAAATGGTTCCATAAGCTTTGAAGAATTTAAAGCTGCCTTCCCCTCTATCAAGCAAAATGTATTCGACATTCTGGACAAGGATAAAGACGGACAATTGAATAAAATGGAATGGCAAATTTTCCAGGAAATGCACAAAGGCATGGGCGGATGATAGCCAACTGGTTTTCCGGACCCGGGGCAGGTCCTGGTCTGGAAAACCCAGGTCTGTTTCCCCTAAAAAAACGTATCAGCTACCGCAATTGCAGCCGCTTGATGAACCGGAACAGCATCCCTCAGAATTAGATTCGCATCCGCAACCTTCATGGGACCCGCAATTATGGGTCAATGGTGCCAGACCGGTTTCATTGATGGTAATATCAAATGTCAGGGTTTCTCCGGCAAGAAAATGATTGATGTCCATTTTAACGGAATCCCCATTGATCTCTGCAACTCGAGCCGGAACAGGACGTCCTTCAGGATCCTGGAGTTCAAGCAGCAAGCCCTCAGCCAGAGGAATATCTTCTGGAAAATGCTTGCGGGGCACATCCACAAAAGCCTCCTCATTACGCAGGCCATATCCCTGCTCAGGAGGAATAATCACTGATTTGGACTCCCCTTTTTTCATCCCGATAACCGCTGTATCAAATCCCTTAATCAGCATTCCCGATCCAACGGTAAAGGTAAGGGGCGCTTTGCCCTGGGATGAATCAAATACTTTCCCGTTTTCGTGTTTTCCAGTATAATCAACGGCAATGGTATCCCCGGATTTTATTACTTCTGGCATAATTACATTCCTTTCAGGGTCTGGGCCTTATCTATGGCTTGATATCTACGGCTTGATCCATGGTAATTGATCCCCAGTATTATCCCCTACCCCTGATATCCGATACCTGTTCAGGCCTTTCAGCCTGCATGGTATTGGCAGTTAAAAAAAATATTCACTCTCAGAATACAAAAAATAAACAGCAATTGCCAATTGTCCAATTTATTTATTTTTGATCCAGGAGACTTCAGATCCATAGACCACCACCTGATTTCGGCCTTTCTTCTTTGCCGAGTATAAGGCCGAGTCCGCTTTTGAAATCAAAATCTCTTTTCCCCAGGAAGCCTGGGGGACAAGCCCAGCCACACCCAGGCTGATCGTTGCCTGGATGGAATGGGAATCAAAAGTCAGGATGGCCGACTCCATCTTTCCCCGGATTTTTTCAGCCAGAGCTTCAGCATTTTTCTGGGACTCATCCGGCATTAGTACCACAAATTCTTCTCCCCCGTACCGGGTTACTATATCTGTTTTCCGTTTAAACACCTGGAGAAGCCTATTGGCAGTAAGCCTCAGGTATGCATCCCCAGCCAAATGCCCGAAAGTATCATTTACCTTTTTGAAATGATCAATATCACAAACTATCATTGCCAGTCCGGTCTGGTTACGGGAAGCCCTTTTCCACTCAAAATCCAATGCCCCATCAAAATATCTGCGATTGTATAAACCGGTCAGGCGATCCGTATTGCTGATTTTTTCCAGATCCCTTGTCCTTTCTTCCAGAAGAAATTCATTTTCAAGGGCAATCCAATATTCATTGTTCCCCCTTATGGCTATAAAAACCATATACATGGAAAAAAGAAACAATGATATATCAAGGGGAATGTTTGTCTGACTGGCCGACAGATAAACAATGCCCGGGCCCAGAATCAAAACATTAAACGCAATGGAAAGCCATAGATACGGGATATAGGCGACCACGCCTCCAGAACAGAGCCCCACGGTACATATAACCATGAGCAGTTGAATTTTCTGCTCTCCAGGCTGGCCCATGATCCAGGCAAATCCCAGACCCCATATCAAAGCCGTCAATGCAATGCTGGCAATGAATATACCCGTATTAACCGATCCCAGCCGACTCGGGACCCATTGCTTGGCCCAGTGGTAAACCAGACGGAAAAGACAGATGCTGATGACCATTATCAGAAACAATTTTGAAAAAGACGAGTGCCTCATATGGTATCCGTCTGTGAATAAAACCAGGCAGATGACAAGGATATAAAACAGGGTCCCAAATAGTGACCGTTTTTCAAGATCCAGAATCACCCTGGGAGTTAGGCTCTGCCTTTTAAATACCAAGTTCGCTCCTTACAAAAGACATTTAAATGGAAACCCTGTCTCCGGGTTCCGGAATAAAGGCGTCATAGCCTTTTTCCTGAAGTCGTTTTGCAAATGCCTGGCTCTGTGAGGGCTCTCCATGGACAATCCCAATCTTTTTAATGTTGAGATTGGACCCTGTGATAATCCGCTCAAGCTCGTGTTTGTCCCCATGGGCTGAAAACCCCCCTATTTTTTCCACCCTGGCCTTTAATGGATAGCCTTTCCCCAATATTTTCACTTCCTGGGGTTCTAAAGAAGCCCCACCGTTGGCAAGGGCCATTCCAAGATCTTCAATGCGGCGTCCCAGGGTATGCTGGGCCATATAACCCACCAGTAAAATGGTGTTTTTGGGATTATGAATTTTATACCGCAAATGATGAAGAATCCGCCCGGCCTCACACATGCCTGATGCGGAAATGACCACATGGGGAGTCTCATCCCTGGTTAGTTTCATGGATTCCTCAACAGTTTCCACAAATTTTATCCCCTTAAAATAAAAAGGATTAAGCCCACTTTCCAGGAAAGTTGTATGGGTTTCATTGTCATAGCATTCTGGATGTTCGCCAAATACCGTGGTGATATTGGAAGCCAGGGGACTGTCCACATATATGGGTTGTTTTGGCACGGTCCCTTCTTCATAGAGTTTATGGAGCATATAGATAATTTCCTGGGTGCGGCCATAGGCAAAGGAAGGAATAATAACTGACCCGCCTTTTTTAAATGTAGAAATCAACACATCTTTAAGCCTGTCTCCCAGATTTTCCACTGGCTCATGTTCCCTGTCTCCATAGGTGCTCTCCGTGAGAAAAAGGTCTATATCCCGGTCTTCCTCGTCAAATTCAAGGGTGGGGTTCTTGAGAATGGGTTTGTCAAACCTTCCCACATCCCCGGTGTACAATATTCTGGATGTTCTATCTGCTTGCTTCACGGTAATCAGGGAAAATGCAGACCCAAGGATGTGGCCGGCCACATAAAATTTCACTGTTGTATCCCTGCCAATGGTTACGGGAACACCGAAGGGATATCCGTCAATATAGGATAAGGACTGCCGGGCCTGCTCCATGGTATATAGGGGGACAACTCTTTCCAGGCCATGGTCTTTCTGAAATTTTGCAATGGTCTCTGTGTTCAGTTCATAGGGACTTTTTTTCAATAATTTCTTGATGTTGTTTTTTTCTTTGTTGGTCACATTTTGTTTGTTTTTTTTCTGCTCCAACTGATAAAGAAAAGCCCGCAAAGATTTATAGTTCAGGTATTGGGCATCGGATTCCTGGATATGCCCGCTGTCCAGGAGCATATAACCCAAAGCATCCTTTGTGGGCCTGGTGGTTACAATTCTACCGGAAAACTCGGATTCAGTAAGCAAAGGAATCCGGCCGGAATGATCAATATGTGCATGGGAAAGAACCATATTGGTAATTTTGGACCGGTCCAGGGTAAAAATCCTATTTTTTTTAGCACTCTCCTTTCGCCGCCCCTGAAACATGCCGCAGTCAAGGAGAATCTGATCATTCCCTGTGTCCAGAAGATGCATTGACCCGGTTACTTCACCTGCTGCCCCGTAAAATTTAAGTTCCATATCCACCTCATTTTCAATACCAATCCGTTATACACACTGAATCTGTCACATGCCTTTTATCGGCTAAAAACCTTTACTCATTTAAACACCTTTTGCAGCAAATCAGTTGTTCGCTTGAGCGGGTCCTGACGAATCGCTTTTTCCTCCTGGGCCATATAGTGGAAAATACCGTCCATGCCCTTATCCAAAACATGGCTGGTGAGGTCTGATTTCACATCAGGCATAAAGGGAATTGACTTGTACTTGCCCATCATATTGTCATAGGACTGAATGGCCCCAACCTGGGAAAGGCTGTCGTCTACAACGGGTTTCATTGCTTCCGCCAGGCCAGGGGACATTTTCCCCTTAAAATATTGTGTGGCAGCATCATCAGCCCCATCCAGGATTTCCCTGGCATCCTCAAAACTCATGGCTGAAATGGCGTCCATAAAAAGATTTTTTGCCATGGGCGTTGCAGCTTCTGCTGCCCGGTTGAGTTTCAGTTCCAGATCATCGGTAAAGGATGAGTACCCTACTTTATCCAATGCTTTCTGGACCGTGGCCAGGCTTCCCGGCAAAGGAATATGAATACTTGTGTCCTTGTTAAACCCATCTGCTGCGCTCAATTGATTAACCACTGTTTCTGATCCCACCTGGAGGGCCTCTTTAAGACCTGCAGCAATCTCATCCAGGGATAGTCCTGTTAAGCCTGCTGCATCTTTGGTCTTATCTCCTGACAAACCAAAGGATTTAAGGGTATCGCTCCCCTTTTGCAACCAGGAGTTACCTCCAAAAACCGGGACACTTACGAAAAGAAAAAATCCAATAATCAGCCCCAGACCTGTATATTTTTTTATCATTTTAATTTTCTCCCATTCAAATATAAATCATCAATTTTTAAGGCCTGGCATTAAACTTTTTAACGCGCCCTTTGCTTTATCTTCAATGGATCCCTCTTCAGGGATGGAAAGGTCTTTCGTCTTGAGAATTTCTTTAATATTTTCCGTATCTGGTAAACTTCCACCAATCATTGACTTTAGATCAGGACGAATTTTAGGTGATGTAAAGGGCCCTGTGATCAAAAGGGGTATCATAAGGCCGGAACGATCCTTGGTATCTCCCTGGCCTTTTAAGGTGGCCACAAGTTTGGATTCCACTCTGAAATCAAGGTCTTCTTTAACCAGGTTGGCGTTGCCGTCAGCCTTTACCCGTAAAAGAGGAGAAATAAGGCCGCCGTCTTTGATAGTGACCACTCCCTTGTCTGCGGTAAAGGGAATTTTCAATTCAGCAAAATCTGTCCTGGGTTTTTCCGGGGATTTTTCAGTCAATCCCAGGCCCGAGCCTGCATTCCTCACCGTGTTGGCAATATCAATCCCCACAATTGCTCCGTCAATGAATTTCAATTCGCCTTTTCCCGTAAGGCTCTTTTTCACCATTTCTGCACTATCTCCTGTCATACCCAAAGTTATGGCAGCATCAAGGGTACCTTCAATCATTTCCTTTTGAATGGCATCCTTAAGAAGAGGTCCTGCCTGCACGCCTTTGACATCCAGGGTCACATTAGTTTCAGGATCATTTTTGCGTACATCCAGTCGGGCCTTAGATGCGACACTGCCCTGGTAAAGGTTCAATGCCAGTGGATCCAAGTCAAACACCCCGTTTTTACCAATCACATGGGCAACAAAATCCTGGATGGAAATATTGGATGCTTTCATGGTTCCCACCTTGATTTTGCCATCCAGAATCATTTTTCGCAAAGGCTTATAATCAATTTCAGTCTTGTCTGATTTTTTATCCTTGCCAGTCTGTTCAGATTCTCCTGTTGCTTCTGAAGGAGGCAGATATCGGTCCAGATCAATACTATCCAGGGCCAGGTCAAATTTAATGTCTGGCTTATCAAAGGCTTTGGCCTCGGCCAGAAAGGTAAGCTTGGAATCATCCAGGACCAATAGACCTTCTGAAATGGAGACTGCCTGGGCACTTCCCGTAACCTTTGCTTTCAAAGCCAGATTATCCAGTACCTTGGGGTCCTGGGTACTCACCGGGAAATCCTGCCCCAGAAGGGAAAAAAGTTTTCTAGGTGAAAAAGGTGCCACATCCAGGTCCATGGCAATTTTTCCTGCAGCCATGGGCTGGAGGACTTTTCCCTTGAGCTGGATATTCAAAATTTCCAGAGCCTTAAGGGTGAAATCCAGGGCAATGTCTTCTTTGCCAGGTTCCTTACCCACAGGACCTGCCTGGCCGTCCAGGGTCAGTGGTTTACCATCGATTGTTGCAGAGAGCTTCACCCCGATGGGTTTATCCAGGCTGATATCCTTCAGAGTAAGGTTAAAATCAGTTACTTGTTTTTTAAGGCCAGTAACATTATCCACATAGGAAACAAGCCCGTTTAAAATGGAAAAATTTCCTACAACCAGGGATTCAATGGGCAGCTTTCCATCTGACGGACTGGCTGATTTATCCTGTTTCTTCAGGTCTGCTTTTGTCTCAGGTTTTTTATCAGGACCTATATTTTCCCAATTGGCTTTCCCTTCCCTGGTTCTTTCCAGGAAAAATCGGGGGGTATCCACCACAAAGGTAGCCACCTCAATTCTCCGGGAAAGCAGGGGCATGACCTTGAGCCGGACTTCAAAACGTTTTACGGCAATCATTTCCCTGGCTTCAAAACCTTTTGGACTGCCAAGGTTCAAATCCGTCAGGCTGACCCCCACCCAGGGGAAAACCGACAATTGGATATCATCTCCCATGGAAAAGGAGCGGCCGGTCTGCTGAGTTACCAGTTCTTCTATTTTGGGTTTATACTTTTGAACATCCACAAATTGAGGTACCAAAAAAACAGCCCCCACTATCAGCACCACGAACAGCCCTCCAAGAATCAACCCCCATTTTATCAAACTTTTCATTTCAGTTCTCCATATAAACTAGTTATGACGTACATTCAATTTCCTAAATATCAATATCGGGACAAAGCGACCAGGGCAGCATCGTAATCAGGTTCATGGGTAATATCATCCACCAGTTCTGCGTGGAGAATTTTCCCAGCTTCATCCATTACGATCACGGCCCGGGCAGTCAGCCCAGCCAGGGGACCCTCGTTGATCAACACCCCATAATCTGTGGCAAACTCATGGTTCCGAAACAAAGAAGCCGTGACCACGTTTTCAATGCCTTCTGCACCGCAAAACCGCTTAAACGCAAAGGGCAGATCTGCAGACAGGCAGATCACTTTTGTATTTTCAAGGGATGCTGCCTTTTCATTAAACTTTCGAACCGATGTGGCGCATACATCCGTGTCAATGCTTGGAAAAATGCTAAGGACAACTTTCTGCCCTTTGAGTGATTCACTGGAAATCTCTGACAAATCCTGCTGAACTGCTGTAAAATTTTTGGCAATAGCATCTTTGGCGGGGAACTCACCGGCCAGGGATACTGGATTTCCTTTTAACTGGGTAGTGGCCATGGGATATCTCCTTTTATTTAATAGTAATGCCTTTATGTTATTTAATAGTAATGGCTTCATCAACTTTTTCAAGATTGGATATAGAAAAATATCGCTGCCGGATAAAGCACGAAATTTCCATGAATCTGGGTTGATGATAAGAATACTCTACCATGATTCAATATTTTTTCAATGGGTTTTTCATTCAAAAAAATTCTTTATGGCCCTCAAGTCAAGGCAAACCCGAATCCAGGCACTTATTCCTTTATTGACTTTTTATATTATTTTCAATAAGACTAGTAAAAACTCTGGACCAGCAATGAAGGAGACCATGAAAACAATTCCTAAAAATATCAAATCAGGCATTTTTAAAAACACAATGGATTCAGGCGAATTTTCATCTCGAAAACTTGTTATAAAGGCCATTGCCGGAATCGCATTCTTTTGGTTTCTACCCCTATCAATTGCCGGGGCCGGAGCTGCAGAACCTGGAGATTTTTCCTGGGCAGATATTTTCATCGGCCTTGCCGGGGGCCTTGCTTTTTTTCTATATGGCATGGAAAAAATGAGCAATGGCATGAAAGCCACGGCTGGCAATAAAATGCGCTCCATCCTTGCATCCCTCACTCGAAACCGGTTTATTGCCCTTATTGTGGGTGCCTTTGTCACCATGGTGATCCAGTCAAGCAGTGCCACAACGGTCATGCTGGTCAGCTTTGTCCAGGCAGGCCTCTTAAATCTGGCCCAGTCCATGGGCGTTATCCTGGGGGCTGACATCGGTACCACCATTACCGCCCAGATGATTGCATTCAAGCTCACTGATTATGCCCTGCTCATGGTAGCAATTGGGTTTCTCATAAAAATGTTCGGCAAAACAGAAAAAATAAAAGCTGTGGGGGATATTATTCTGGGATTTGGCATCCTTTTCTTTGGGATGAAGCTTATGAGCGATGTGATGAAACCCCTGCGCACATATTCCCCATTCATTGACCTGATGAAGAATATGGAAAATCCTTTTATGGGTCTTCTCATTGGTGCAGGTTTTACCGCAATTGTACAAAGCAGCAGTGCCACAACCGGGGTGCTCATCGTACTGGCCCAGCAGGGACTTATTACACTTGAAGGCGGCATCCCCATTATCTTTGGTGCCAATCTAGGAACTTGTGTAACAGCAGGCCTTGCAGCAATAGGAGCTTCCAGGGAAGCCAAGCGGGTGGCCATTGCCCACACCATGTTTAAGCTTGCAGGAGTGTGTTTGTTTATTTTCTGGATTCCCCAATTTGCAGATCTTATCCGGGCTATGGCTGAAAAATTTAATTCAGGCACGGCAAGGCAGCTGGCAAACGCCCACACCCTTTTCAATGTGAGCCTGGGCCTGTTTTTCCTGCCCTTTATCAATCTTTTTTCAAAAATTATTTATTTTATCTATCCTAAAAAATTAATCCCCAAATCCCAGGAACTTGTTACCTGGTTCATTAAAGATGCCATGCTGGAAACCCCCTCCCTTGCCATTGATCTGGCCCGGGCTGAAATGTCCAGAATGGCAAAACTTCTGGGCCGGATGCTCAATGCCATCATCATCCCTTTTCTTTCCGATGAAAAACATGTATCACGCCAGGCCGATGCAGATGAGGACCTGGAACTTTTGCTCAAAGAGATTCCCAAAAAAGATGCTATATTTCCAGACCTTACCCTGCTCCAGGGCCTTGATATGCGAGAGGAAAAAATAGATTTTCTGGAAGAAAAAATAACAGCATATCTCACCCATATTGCCCAGGGGAATATTACTGAAGAGCAGGCAGAAGAAGTCTTTGGAATGGTTTCCATTGTAAAGGACATAGAAAGCATGGGGGATATTATCCATAGAAACATGGTGCCTTTGATTTCCAAAAAGAAGATGCTCAAATTTGATTTTTCCTTTGCAGGCAAAGAGGAATTGCTCATCTATCACGGCAAGGTGACAAAACAAATCAAAATTCTTGAAGCGGCTTTTAAGGAAACAGACACCCAACTGGCATATCAGATCATGAAAAAAGAGAAAAAATACCTGGACCTGGAATCAAAATACCGGGCAAGACATTTGAAAAGGATTATTCTGAAAAATGAGGAATCCATTGCAACCACTGAAATCCATTTGGAACTCATGGATCTGATGAAACAGATTTTATTGTATTCTGCCAATATTGCCCAGACCTATACCGGGACAACTCCTGAAACCGGGGAAGACCATCTTGCTTTGGAGGAAAAATCAGAAGAACTCAAAACAGACATTCCCAAGGCAGATACCTGAGATTTGGAATCCTGGTTTTTCATTCCTGTTTTTTCATGGAAAGGGAAATCCGTTTACGCTGAACATCAACCTCCAGCACCCGAACCCGGACCTGCTGCCTGACCGAGACAATTTCATTGGGATCCTTGACAAACCGATCTGCCAGCTGGCTGATATGGACCAGGCCGTCCTGGTGGACCCCGATATCAACAAAGGCCCCAAAAGCTGTGACATTGGTCACAATTCCCGGTACAATCATGCCCGAAACCAGGTCTGTGATTTTGTGAATGGTGTCGTCAAAGGAAAATACCTGAAAAACCTTCCTGGGATCACGGCCCGGAGTTGCAAGCTCCTTTACAATATCCTTTAAAGTGGGCAGGCCAACCAATGGGGTGATCAGGGGTTTCAGGTCAATTTTTTCAAGTTTTTGGACCTTGCCCATCAGCTCCTGAATTTCACATCCCTCCTGTTGGGCCAGACGAGCCACAAGCCCATAGGATTCAGGATGTATACCGCTTTTGTCCAGGGGATTCTTCCCGTTTTGTATTCTAAGGAATCCAGCTGCCTGTTCAAAGGCCTTGGGCCCCAGTCGGGGCACTTTTAAAAAATCTTTCCGAAGGGTAAAAGCGCCGTGCTGATTTCTAAATTCAACCATGTTGGCAGCAATGGCTGGATTAAGACCTGAAACTTGGGCCAGCAGCTCTTTGCTGGCTGTATTGGCTTCCACTCCCACCTGGTTGACGCAGCTTTTAACCACATCATCCAAAGCATTTCGCAAAAGTTTCTGATCCACATCGTGCTGGTATTGGCCAACACCTATGGATTTGGGGTCTATTTTTACCAGCTCCGCCAGAGGGTCCATGAGCCTTCTTCCAATGGAGACAGCCCCTCTTACTGTGATATCATGGTCTGGGAACTCTTCCCTGGCAATATCAGAAGCCGAATAAATAGAGGCCCCGCTCTCATCCACCATGATCACTTCGATTCCAGGGGGCAGATCCATCTCCTTGATAAAGGTCTGGGTCTCCCTACCGGCAGTTCCGTTGCCCACTGCCACAGCCTGGATCTTGTATTCTTTAATGTGACGGGCAATGGTCATTTTAGCCTTATCCCGTCCCTTGTCATGGGGGAATATAACATCATGGTGAAGCAATTTTCCCTGGGAGTCCAGACACACCACCTTACACCCGGTCCTAAAACCGGGATCTATTGCCATTATCCTTTTCTGGCCCAGGGGGGATGACAAAAGCAGTTCCTTTAAATTCGTCACAAACACGGTAATGGCCTTTTCATCTGCCCCAAGCTTCAATTGGGCCATGCTCTCTTTTTCAAGGGATTTGGACAATAGTCTTTTATAGGAATCTTTAACAGCAGCTTTTACCTGTTCCCGTATATCAGGGCTGGTTTTGGAAGGATGCCTGAGAAAAAAATTTTCCACCTGAGTAATGGCAGGACCCTCCTCCGGGAGTACATGGACTGTAAGAATGGATTCATTTTTCCCCCTGAGCATGGCAAGTATCCTGTGGGAAGGGGTTTTAAACGCTGGCTCACACCAGTCAAAATAATCCTGAAACTTGCTTCCCTCATCCTCTTTGCCCTTTTTGACCCTGGATTGTATCAGGCCATTATCAAAAAAGAGCTCCCGAACACCAGCCCTTACCCTGGGGTCTTCATTTATTGTTTCGGCAATGATATCCCTGGCTCCGGCAAGGGCCTCATCAATGGAGGAAATTTCCCTGTCCGGGCTTAGAAATTTCATGGCCTCTGCCATGGGATCTCCTTTTTTCTGAGCTAAAAGGAAATCTGCCAGGGGCCCCAGGCCTTTTTCCCTGGCAGCCTGGGCCCGGGTTCTTTTTTTAGGCCGGTACTTTTCATAAAGATCTTCCAATTCGGTCATGGAGACTGCTTTGTCAATGGCTGTATTCAGATCCGGGCTTAACAATTCTCTTTCCGTCAAGGACTTGAGAATGGACTCCTTTCTATCTGCCAGATTCTTTAGGGCTGCTGCCCGATCCCGGATATCCATGATTTCCACTTCGTCCAGGGACCCGGTCATCTCTTTTCTATAACGTGCAATAAAAGGAATACTGGACCCCTGATCCAGCAAGGCCATTGCCGCATCCACCTGTTTTTCAGACAGCCCCAGTTCCTGGCTTATGGTATTTATTATATTCATCTGTTCTAAGTACCCAAGGAGTACTCTAAAGTCAAGACACCCCGAATATAGATATACTTGAGCAGGAGACCCTTGCCCTAGTGGGAAAAAGCGAATCTGGAAGAAGCCATCCACATGCTCTCACTGGTGGGAATCCCGGAACCGGGATCCAGGGTGGATGCGTATCCCCACCAGATGTCAGGGGGCATGCGCCAGCGGATCATGATCGCCATGCCCTGTTCTGCCATTTCCCCTTGGGTTTGACTGGGTAACCCATAAAACAAAAACCAGCACCCAAAAAAATCAAAGCCCCATGTCAAAAAATTCTTCCGCGCTTTTGTACAGAACCCATTCAAGATCCTGCCGGGACAGGGATGAATCCCGAAGCCACAAAAGCTCCCTGTCCCAGGCATAGGGGATATTGGGGAAATCCGATCCATACATGATCCTGTCCTTTCGGTAGGGTTCGAGCCCCACTCGATTGCCTTGGGGAAAATAATCCGTCAACACCATTGCCGTATCCAGCCAGAGGGTATCGTATTTTTCAATCAGATTTTTGTATTCCATAATCTCGTCAAATCCCAGATGGGGGACGCAGATTTTAAGAGTAGGAAAAGTTTTTACGATTTCCTCGAGCTTGTCTGCCCTGCAGATCTCATAGGGATCACAATTGTATTGTTCGCTTTTGGGTTCCTGGCCCACATGGAGTATCATGGGTTTGTTTTCCCTGGCACAGACTTCATAGAGTGGCATCATTTCAGGCTGGGTCATGTCAAAGCACTGGACATGGGCATGGAGTTTTACCCCTTTGAGTCCATTTTCAAATGCCTGTTCCAGAATTTCAACCGCCCCTTTTTCCCCTGGAAAGACAGTTGCCATGCCCAGGACCCGGCCCTGAAACCTAGAACATTGTTCTGCCATATAATGATTCAGGGATCTGGAGATACCCGGCTTATGGGCATATTGCAAGGCCACCACCCGGCTGACCCCATGGTGCAAAAGAAAGGAGATCAAATCAAAACTTTTAGATCGATAGCGGATCTTCCAGGCATAGGCATCAAACCAGTTCCGGACAGCAGAAAAAATCTTGTCCGGGAAAATATGAACATGGGCATCAATCACCCTGGGCAGGCCCTGTGGCAGGCGGTCACCCTCGGGATCATTTAAAAAGGGTAGTTCAGTATTTAACATGGAGCCTCTTTTTTACAAATTCAAGTTTTCCCCAATGGATTCTCAAACAAAAAACTCTAGAAAAAGTATCCTTGATCCAATAAAAATCAAAATCAGACCCCCCAGAATTTCCATCCGTTTTCCAAACAAAACTCCCAGCCGTTTTCCAATGCCAATGGCCACAAGGGACATGCCACAAGTAACCATGCCGATCATGACGGAGGGATACCATATACTGACATCCATCATGGCAAGACTCAGACCGATTGCCAGGGCATCAATGCTGGTGGCAATGCTGAGCATAACCATGGTCATGCCCCGGGAAGGATCTTTTTTGTGGATGGTTTCCGAGTTGTCCATGCCTGAAAGAATCATTCGGCTTCCCACAAAAAAAAGCAGGGCAAAGGCAACCCAATGGTCAAAGGTCTTGAAATAGGAGACAAACCCAACGCCCATAAACCAGCCAATTACAGGCATCATAAACTGGAATAAACCAAAATGAAATGCCAGCCGAAAAACCGCCCTGCCATCCTTTGCAAATCCAGATGCAGCAGCGGCCAGGGAAACGGCAGCAGCATCCATTGCCAATCCCACTGCAATCACTATAATATCAATGGTTCCCATTGTAATTTCTTGCCTTATAAAATCAGTATCAGATTTGGAAAAAAAAACAAATCCACCCTATAGAAATTTTTTTTATATTGCAAATCCAAATACACAAGAAATCGTAATTCCCCCTTTCCCTTTAATGGCGGCTTGATATTCCAAGAAACATGATGTACTCTTTTTGTTATTTACCTGATAATCCCAACATAAAATACAGGAGAACTATCCATGGACAAATCAACTACTTTGAACATATTAAAAAATGCTTTCCTGATGGAGAGACAGGGCAAACAGCTCTATGAAACAGCCAAGGCCCATGCTGAAAATGATGAGGTAAAAGAGTTCTTCCAGAGCCTTGTGGATGATGAGCAGGAACACATGGATATTCTTAAAAATCAATTCAAAGCCTATGAGGAAACCGGAAAATTCATGGCCGGCGAATTTGAGAATGCAGGAAATTCTGATACGGCTCCAGATATTCTCACTGATACCATAAAAGAAAAAATCAATGCTGCCGGGTTTGAAGCAACTGCAATTACAGCTTCCATCGGGTTTGAAGAAAAGGCGGTGAATATGTATGCCCAAAGGGCCCAGGAAGCTACAGACCCTGAAGAAAAAAAAATGTATGCCTGGCTGTCCACATGGGAAAAAACCCATTTAAAAAAACTGATGGACCTCCAGGAATATTTAATGTCAAAAATCTGGGTGGACAATAATTTCTGGCCTTTTTAACCTTTAAGAGCCAAGACTAAAAAAGGTTCTCTACCAAAGAAAGGAGCAAAAGGGAGATATTATAAGACTGCATCCCCTTTTGCTCTTTGATTCTTGTATTAAATCTTTTGGGATATTTTTGCCATTTCCACCACAGGCAAAGGCCCAAGGGGTTTGCCCGGGATCAGGCGCAAAACCTTCTGGGGCATGCCCCGGTATAGAAGCCTGGCTGTTATCATAAAATTTTTTCCAGGTACAAAATCCAAGATTATGGTCTGGGTAATGCTTTGTTTTGCAGGTATCCTGTTATCCGATAGAACCTGCTTTGCCTTTGCCAGATTGACAACGGGATTACCTTTGCCATCCCCGAGGATTGTTCTGAATATAATGGTTTTTTCAGGCAGTTCTTTTTTTTCATCTAAAATACCGGATTGAAAAAGAGGCTGGTTGTCAGCATCATTTATAATAATTTCAAGCCATACCTGCCGTAAATCTCCCACCCCTGTGGGAATTGAGTGACCAGCACCGGAATTGGTCACAATGACACCTAATTCTTTATGGGCCAGTTTTGTTGTATCAAGAGCAATATCTGCAGCATTTTCAAGCCGCTCACTTGCCATTTCCTGTTTGTCTTTCCCATTAAACTGGCCGGTTACATGGGTATTGGCACCCACAAAATAATGGGTGAATATATGGGGCCTGTCCACACTATAATCTGTGGCAGTCCCGGGATTTTCAGGCCGTTTTGTGGAACCGGTTGCCGGGATACCTGGACGTTGATACATGTGACAGCCCTGGCAGGTGATTCTTTTTTCCGGATCAGGATCATTGTAGGGACTATTTTTCCATTCCGTATAGGTGGTCTCAAGGTCCGTGCCAAAGGCGACATGTTTCACGTCATGACAGGTGCCGCAAAACCCTGAACTTTGGTGAAGCTTTGAATAGGCAGCCTCGTGGAAATCCGGTTCAGAATCGTCAAAGGGACCGTATTTCACTCCAGGGTCATCCTCCCCATTGCCCGGTTCAAGGACCAGGCCGTTGTTGTACGTCTTTGTGGTGTCCACGGCCACATGGCAATAATCGCATTGGATACCTTGTACAGCGATTTCAGGAGTTTTTGACAGATCATCGGAAAGTTTTTCAGGGAATCCTGTCACCACGCCAACTGGGGTGTGACATTTGATGCAGGACTCGGCTTCCTCAATTTCCCCGGCAAGGGTCAGTCCCTGGCGCAAAAATTTAGCCACCCGGTTATAGACTGGGTCCTTGTGGGATAAATTGTGCATGGAATTTGTCCATTGTTCTAAAATTTCCCCATGACAGTCCCCACAGGTTTCTGGCGGGATAAACTGGTTCAATTCAAATTTCTGAATGGGCTCCGTTTTTTTACTTGATTTTATTCCTGTATCGCTCTTTTTTACCACTGCTGAATCCGCTAGGGCGCTGGTGAAGGCCAGGACCATTATCAACAGAATTGTAACACCCAGTTTTCTTCCGATTCTTTTTTCCAAAAAACATCTCCTTTTTACAGGAAAAACCAATTTATCTTAGCGAACCAGACCTGACGGATACTCTTTGGTTTCACCGTCAATGGTCAAAATTGTCCAATTTCCATTTTCTTCCTCTGCCGCCACCAGGCAGTCCAGCCGGGTGCCATCATTCAGGGTTATGAAACATTGTCCCTGCTCATTCAAGGTGTTGACCCGGGCAAATTTCTTTTCCCTGGAGATCTGTTGAAATTTTTCAGCTGCCAGCTCAATGGCAATGATCTTATTGTATTCATCTTCATCAATATTTTTGATTTGCTCTCTCAGGTCTTTAATCTGTTTTTTCTGGTCTGCAATGGCATTAAGAACCTTTTCCATCTCAACCTTATCGTCTGAAGGAATGGAAAACAAAATCTGTTTGTGTACTTCTATATCCGTCTCAATAAAATTAATTTTCTGAAGCAATCCTTTTACTTGTGCACTCATGTTTTTTTGCCTTTAATTCAGTTTTTACTTTTCTGTCGGGTCATACAGACCCATTATTTTTCCCTGGTTCAGGAATTGCACAATTGCCCTTTTGCTGCTGCCTTTTTATTTCCCTCTGCAATCCAGTTAAACAGCCGGACCAGAAGATTCTTTTTCTTTCCGGTTTTTAAAACTTTTCTGGTTTTTTCCATTTTAAATTCCTTTGCATATTTTTAAATATCAGGCAAAACAAAATCGCATCACCCACAGGATAAAACCCTGTAGATGAGCAAAAGATGTCCCTGATCAAGTTCCCGACTTTCCTTGAATTCCAGTTTAAGATTCAATGATTCATCAAACAAAGTATCATTAAAAAGGGAAAGCCCCTTTCCAAACAAGACCGGGACCAGGGTTACATGGATTTCGGTGATCAGATTTTCTTTTACAAACAGAGAATTAATCATTGCACCACCTATAAGGGCTGCTTTTTCAAACCCTTCTTCCTGCAAACCCTTTATTATCTCATTTGGGGGTTGATCTGTAAATACCAGATTCTCTTTCTTGGTTTTCCGGTTCCTGCTCTTATTCCGGGTCATGACAATATTTTTTCTTCCTGCAAGGGGCTTTCCAATTGTATCAAAGGTTCTGGACCCCATGATGACCACCCCGGCCTCTTGTGTAATCTCAACAAAATACTTTTTGTCAGCTTTCCCTGTCCAGTCCACTATTTCATTGGAATTTCGGGCAATTTTCCCATCCAGGGTCATGGCCATGAGCAATATCAATTCCATTGGTTTATTCCTTTTCTTATCATCCTGCTGGTCTGAATACTAGGGTTGGGGCCAGGGCATCTGCTTTTCCTCAACAAAATAACAAAACCGATTCCAGGTCATCTCTTTTTTTGAAATTGGACAGCGCAGAACGACTTTATGTTCAGTAACCTTTATGACCTCCCAGTCACCGAACCTGGGAGATTCCTCAATTCGTATCTTCTGGCCTACCTTAAAAGGATATGCTTTAAAAAGGGTGACGTCCATATTATTTTCCTTTCTTCATTAATGATGTATTTATCAATCTGCTTTCTCCATGGGACTGATCATTTTTCCAGGATCCACCAGATCATCAAATATTTCATCAGGCACATAACCCAGTTCATGGCTGGCCTGTTTCAGGGTAATGCCTTCTTTATGGGCTTTTTTTGCTATCCTGGCCGCCTTATCATACCCGATATGGGGATTTAAAGCCGTCACCAGCATCAATGATTGAACCATATGTTTTTCTATAACCAAAAGATCCGGTTCCAGCCCTTTTACACAATTTTCATAAAAGGACAGGGCTGCATCCCCCAGGAGCCTTGCAGACTGTAAAAAATTATGGATAATTACGGGTTTAAACACATTGAGCTCAAAATGTCCGGATGCTCCGCCCAGGCTTATGGACACATCATTGCCCATGACCTGGGCACAAACCATGGTCAAAGCTTCCACCTGGGTGGGATTTACCTTGCCCGGCATTATGGATGACCCGGGCTCGTTGGCCGGGAGTCTTAATTCTCCGATACCGCACCTGGGACCTGATCCCAGCATGCGGATATCATTGGCAATTTTCATAAGACTGACAGCCAGCGATTTCAAACTGCCATGGGAAGACACAATGGCATCATGGGCAGACAAAGCCTCAAATTTATTTTCCGCCGTCACAAAGGGATAGTCTGTGAGTTCTGCTATAATCCCGGCTACCTTTCGGTCAAACCCCTTCGGGCTGTTCAGGCCGGTGCCCACGGCAGTTCCCCCCAGGGCCAGCCCGGACAGGCGGGGCAGGGTGTTTTTCAGGGATAGTATCCCATAATCCAGCATGGCAGCATAGCCTGAAAATTCCTGGCCCAGGGTCAGGGGAACAGCATCCATGAAATGGGTCCGCCCAGTCTTGACAATGGACTGCCAGGCCAGACTTTTTTCAGCAAGCCCCCTGGCAAGAATTTCCAGGCAGGGCATGGTGTGGTCTGTGAGCAATTTACAGGCGGCAATATGCATGGCCGTTGGAAATGCATCATTGGAGGACTGGGATTTATTCACCTCATCATTGGGATGTATTTCAAGGGAATGTATTTCCGGAGAATCTATTCCCAGGCTGGCCTGGCCCAGTTTTTTACCGGACAATATATGGGCCCGGTTGGCAATGACTTCATTGACATTCATATTGGTCTGGGTACCAGAGCCTGTCTGCCAGACTTTTAAAGGAAACTGATCATACAAATCACCTTGGATAATCTCATCGCAGACCTTACATATCAATTCCTCTTTTTCCCTGGATAAAATTCCAAAAGAAGCATTGGCCATGGCAGATGCCTTTTTCAAATATCCAAAGGCCTGTATAAGCCCAGGGGACATGGTTTCCTCCCCAATCTTAAAATTTTCCAGGGACCGCTGGGTCTGGGCACCCCAAAGGCAATCTGCCGGGACATGAATCTCTCCCATGGTATCCTTTTCAATCCTTGTTTCCATCTCATCTCCTGGGGTTACAGCATGACATTATAAATTTGCCGACAGGCCAGGGCTGCTAACCCGTATTTATTTGCTGTTTCCATTAAGATAATTGCCCGAGGTCCAAAAAGCAAGTCCTGGATATTTGAATTTCCATTTATTTTTCTCAAATCGAACTACCGGGAAAGAGTAAAAACCCATTGGATTCCTCTTATTTTCTTTATTTTTTTATTCCAAAATAGTATTAATTGGATTCACCTTATTAAATGGGTACCAGTTAAAAGGAATACCATGTTCAGCAAGAAAAAAAAATATTATACGATATTATTAATTACGCTTTTTTTTTCACTTAGTTCTTGTGATAATCATGAAGCTATTACCTATTGGCCAGAATATGGCGAGGACTCTACAGAAAAAGGGATTCGCTATGTTATCGGTGTTCACCCCCTGCACAACCCGCAACGATTGCATACTGTTTTTGGCCCCCTGGCAGACCTGTTAACAGAAAAAATTGATAATGCTTTCTTTGAGATTGAAGCCTCTCGGAATTATGCGATTTTTGATGAAAAACTGTATTCCGGCAGGTTTGAGTTTGCTCTTCCCAACCCTTACCAAACCATACGATCACTAAAACATAACTATCAAGTATTTGGAAAAATGGGGGATGATGACAACTTCCGGGGAATTATTATAGTCAGAAAAGATAGCGGAATTAATCGAGTAACAGATCTTAAAGGAAAAGCCATAAGTTTTCCTGCTCCAACAGCTCTGGCAGCGACCATGATGCCTCAATATTTTTTACATGAAAATGGACTTGATGTGAATCAGGATATAAAAATAAATTATGTGGGCTCCCAGGAATCCTCAATCATGAATGTATTTCTTGGAGATACAGCAGCAGGTGCAACCTGGCCGCCCCCCTGGAGAGCTTTATCAAAAGAAAGACCTCAATTATTGGATGAATTGGAAATAAAGTGGGAAACCAGTCCATTGCCCAACAATGGATTTGTGGTAAGAAATGACGTTCCCATGGATATTGTTAATAAAGTTTCTGTAATTCTGTTTGATCTGCATAAAACAAAGGCAGGCCAGGACATGCTTAAACCCATGGAATTGAGTCAGTTTGAGCCCGCTTCAAACCAGACATACCAGCCGGTAAAGCTATTTTTAAAAAAATTCAATGACCATGTTAGAAAAATTGAATACTAATTGAATATTAGGGGACCCTTTGCAAAATATTATCCGTGCATTCAAAATCCAGGCAGTTAGAAACTTTTGGAATCATTCAATTCAACGACAGTTGGTATTGGGAATCGCGCTGGTCCATGCTGTTTTAATGACAATTTTCGTATCAGATTTGGTTTCCCGTCAACACAATTTCTTAAACAAGCAAAGTATTGAACAGACAGAAGCCCTGGCAAGATCATTGGCAGCAAACAGTGTGTCCTGGGTGCTTGCCAATGATGTGATCGGCCTTGAGGAAATTGTAGCCTCCCAGAACAATTATCCTAATCTTGCCTACGCCATGATCCTTTCTCCCAGAGGAAAGGTTCTTTCCCATACCGATAACTCATTGGTTGGTTTATATGTGCAGGACAAAATAAGCCTGGGTCTTCTGAAGGATGAACCGGATATCAAAAATCTTGTGAATGACATTGACCTTATTGATATCGGCGTACCCATTTTCAGCGGGCATCAGGTAATTGGATGGTCAAGGGTTGCTATATCTAAACAACTCCTCCATTCAGGCCTCAGAAAAATTTTGCGGGATGGTATTGGGTACACAATTCTGGCCATTCTTGCGGGATCCATCTTTGCCATTGCAATGGCAAGGGGAATCACCAGTGGAATAAGACAATTATTATATGTAACCCATAGAGTGGAAAATGGTCATATTGAAAGCCGGGTGGAAAATGAACGCCCTGATGAGCTGGGACAGTTGGGCAATTCCTTCAACCATATGATTGACAGGATTGAAAAATCAATGGGCGATCTGAAAAAATCCCAGCAATTGGCTCTGGAAGAAAAAAAAAAGGCCCAGATTTATTTGAATACCGCCATGGTTGCATTTTTAGTCCTGGACCTAAAAGGGCAGGTCTTATTGGCAAATCCGCATTGTCTCAATATCCTCCAGTATAAGGAAACCCAAATACTTGGGAAAAACTGGTTTAAAACCTGCATTCCTGAGCAGGATAGAATGGATGAAAATCAAAAATATTCAGACTGGTTGCAAACCATGGATTCCAGTGGTTTCTCTTTTGAGTCCATGGTTCTTACCAAGAGCCATGAAGTTCGTGTAATGGATTGGAGGAACACCCATCTTTATGACCCAAATGGGAAGGTGGTAGGAATGTTATTGTCCGGCATTGATATCACTGAAAAGAAAAAAAACGAAAACGAACTCAACAAATATCGCAACCATCTGGAAGATCTGGTAACCCACAGAACAAAAGAACTTGAAACAGCCAAGGATTCATTGGAACAAGAGATTGAGGAACACAAAGCATCAGAAATTGAAAGGGAAAAATTAATTATAAAACTTCAAAAAGCTTTGGAAGAGATTAAAACCTTAAGCGGTATTGTTCCAATTTGTTCACAATGCAAAAAAATTCGAGATGACAAAGGGTATTGGAATTTGATAGAAACTTACATAGAAAAACACTCTGAAGCTTCATTCAGCCATGGTATGTGCCCTGAATGTTCAGAAAAACTCTATGGCAGGGAAGATTGGTATATTAAGATGCAAAAGGAAAAAAAGAATACGTAAAATCCCTGCTGGCCCGGAATAATTATAGCCTAAACCCGAAAGGAGGATTCCCATGGGGACTGACAACCTGATTTTTTTAGAATTTCTTGAATGGTTTGACGAAAGTGGCAGGGAACTGGTGCATAGACTGCCGGAACAGGGGTCAGCAGATATCAAATACGGTGCCCAGTTAACGGTAAGGGAAAGCCAGGCAGCGGTTTTCTTTTATAACGGCAAAGCCGTGGGTGCCTTTGGTCCGGGCCGCCATACTTTGAAAACTGCCAATATTCCGCTTCTGACCAAATTAGCCAGTCTTCCCTGGGCCTTTAAAAGTCCTTTGCGGGCTGAGGTTTATTTTACAAATCTTAAAACCTTTATCAATTTAAAATGGGGAACCCGTGATCCCGTTGCCTTCAAGGATACGGAATTAGGTCTTGTGAGACTCCGGGCCTTTGGCATATTTAACCTGAAAATTGTCCAGCCCGTACTTTTTATCAATCGCCTGGTCGGCACACAGGGCATTTATAGCACAGAAGAAATCAGCCAATACCTCAACCGGGTGATTGTCTCAAGATTCAATGATTATATCGGCGAAAAGATATCCACAATCTTTGATCTACCCGCTCAATACGATGAACTGGCTAAGGGATTGTCCAAAAGAATCCAGGAAGATTTTTCGAAATTCGGCCTGGCCATGACACAGCTCTATATAAATGCAATTACCCCGCCTCCTGAAGTGCAGAAGGCCATTGATGACAAAAGCCGTATAGAAGTCTTTGATGACATGAACCGGCTCATGCAGATGAAAACAGCAATGGCCATGGAAAAAATTGCAGAGGGCTCCGATGGCATTGCCAGCAATGGAGCTCAGGCCGGCATGGGCATGGGGCTTGGGGTTATGCTGCCCGGCATGTTTGCCCAGCAGCTGCCATCCAAGGGGGGAGACACCCAGGCCTTGCCTCCCACTATTGCCTGCCCTGAATGCAAAAACAACATCCCTGTGAATGCAAATTTCTGTCCCCAATGCGGCCACCAGCAGGTGATCTTTGAAAAATGCCAGAGCTGCGGAAAAAATATTACGCCCGGAACCCAATTTTGCCCCAGGTGCGGCACGGCTGTCCAGAAAAAAGAAAAGACCCGATTCTGTGCCAAGTGCGGGGCTGAAAACCTTGCTGATTCTGTTTTCTGTAACCAATGCGGTGAAAAACATTAGTTTCAAGGTTGAACATCAATGCCCCCAATGTGGAGCACCAATCACCCTTGGGGAAGAAACTCTGTTTTTTGTATGTGAATTCTGCCTTGTTCGCTTGTGTATCTCCCAAAGGGGTTTTTTCAGATATATGTTTTCCCCTTCCCCTGATATTCCCAAAGATATTGAAATCATTTACCTGCCCTATTGGCGGTTTAAAGGAGTACGGTATACCTGTTATCCTACAGGGGTGGAAATCAGATTTCTGGACATATCTGCACTGGCTCTGGAAGGGTATCCAGGCCAGATACCTTTTTCCCTTGGATTCAGATCCCAGGCACTTCCCCTGAAACTTATATCCAGTAAAACCCAGGGTCAATTTGTCAGGCCCCTGGAATTCAAAACCACGATTCTGGAGTCAGACAGGCGGGCAATGTCAGATAAAAAAAAACAGGACCCGGTTTTTAAGGAAGATATTGGTGAAATGGTCAGCCTGATTTATTCGCCTTTTTATATTATTAAAAATCGTATTATTGACGGAATCCTGAACAAGCCCATCCAGGGGGTTGTGCCCGAAGAGCTGGATAGCTCAACCCTGGATATTTGCCGGCCGGAAAAAGAAACCCTATTTGTGTCTGGACTTTGCCCTGACTGCGGATGGGACTTGGAAGGCAATTTTGATTCCCTTGTGCTGATTTGCAGAAATTGCCAGACCCTTTGGCAATCAAGGGGAAATAGGCTTGGAAAAATTAAATATGCTTGTGCAGAGCCGGGACATTCAGGCGATGTCATGATTCCATTCTGGAAAATAAAGGCTGAGATAACTCCCTTTGCCATGGAATCCTATGCAGATCTGGTGAGGATGGGAAACCTTCCAAAATCGATCCAGCCGGAATGGGAAGACCAGGAATTGTATTTCTGGACACCTGCTTTTAAAATAAGGCCTAAAGTTTTCCTGAGATTAAACACTCAGCTTGCCATTGCCCAGCCAGTGCCGGCCCTGGCAAAAAAGATCAGAAAAAATATCCATTTGCCAATCACCCTGCCCTCATCTGAAGCAGTCCAAAGCATTAAAATCACCCTGGCATCCCTGGTACGTCCCTTGAAAAATCATCTGCCCGGTCTTTTGAGGACAAGGATAACACCAAAAGAGATTACCCTTGTCTTTCTTCCCTTTGAACCAGGAACCCATGAGTATTTTCATCAGGGCCTGAATGTGAGCATTAACAAAAACATCCTGGCCCTGTCCAACAATCTGTAAGGTTTATAAAAGATCCGCATAAAAATCATTGCCCTTGTCATCCACAATAATAAAGGCTGGAAAATTTTCCACCGTTATCATATAGACTGCTTCCATTCCCAACTCTTCATATTCCATGAGTTCGACTTTTTTTATAAAGTCCTTGCCAAGACGGGCAGCAGGTCCCCCGGGAGAACCCAGATAAAATCCTCCATGGGTTTTGCAGGAATCCGTCACCTGCTGGGTGCGGTTCCCCTTGGCCAGCATTATCATTGACCCACCCTCTTTCTGAAACACGGGCACATAGGGATCCATGCGGCCGGCAGTGGTTGGGCCGAATGATCCTGAAGCCTCACCCTCTGGTGTTTTTGCAGGTCCTGCATAATAGATAATATGATTTTTAATATAATCGGGAAGCCCCTTGCCTGCTTCAAGCCGTTCCATGAATTTGGCATGGGCAATATCCCTTGCCACAATGATCTTACCAGTCAAAGCCAGGCGTGTGGCCACGGGATGTTTTGATAACTCAGCCAGGATCTCGTCCATTGGCCTGTTCAAATCAATTTCAACAGCCGGGGGCATCTTTGGATCTTCCAGGGGCAGATATTTTGAAGGATTTTCTTCCAGCTGTTCCAGAAAAATTCCGTCCCTGGTAATCTTTCCCTTGATCTGGCGGTCAGCTGAACAGGACACCCCAAGGCCTATGGGGCAGGAGGCTCCGTGCCTGGGCAGCCGGATCACCCTGATATCCAGGGCAAAGTGCTTACCACCAAACTGGGCACCCAGTCCAAGTTTCTGGGAACGGACCAGGACTTTCTTCTCCAGGTCTTTGTCCCTGAAAGCATGACCGGTCTCACTACCCTGGGTTGGCAAAGCATCCAGATAACGGGCTGAAGCCAGTTTAACTGCTTTCAGGTTCAGCTCAGCCGAGGTACCGCCAATTACAAAAGCGATATAATATGGAGGACAGGCTGCCGTACCCAATCCCTGCATTTTTTCCAGCATGAAATTGATAAGAATTTCTTCGGAGTTGAGAGTGGCTTTTGTCATCTGGAAAAGAACGGTCTTATTGGCAGACCCACCGCCTTTTGCCATGAACAGAAACTTATATTCTTCCCCTTGAACTGCAGAAATATCAATCTGGGCCGGAAGGTTGGATTTTGTATTAATTTCCTTGTACATGGTCAGGGCTGCATTCTGGGAATACCGCAGGTAGTTTTCAGTATAGGCCTTAAAAACCCCTTTGGACAACTCTTCGTCATCGTCGGACCAGGTCCAGACCTGCTGTCCCTTTTTACCCATGATAATTGCCGTGCCTGTATCCTGGCACATGGGATATACTTTTTTTGATGCAATAACTGCGTTTTTCAGCAGCTCCAGGGCCACATACCGGTCATTGTCCGAACTTTCCGGATCATCAATGATGTTCTTTACTTTTTTAAGGTGCTCAGCCCGATAGAGGTGGGCCACATCCTTAAATGCCTGGGCCGCCAGAATACTCAAAGCCTGGGGCTCCACCATGAGAATCTCTTTTTCCTCAAAGTCCCTGACTCTGATATGCTCCTTGGTCAGAAGACGGTATTTCGTGGTATCAGGCCCCAAAGGAAACATTGTTTCATATGTAAATTCCATTATTATTTTCCCCTTATTTCTGCCCTTATTTTATCAGGGCCATTTTTCTTCTCAGATATGCAATCTGGGTCTGGTGGGGCAGGTCTTTGGGACAATAATCCTCACAACCCAGAAGGGTCATGCAGCCAAATACACCATCATCATCACCCATGATTTCATAGAATTCCTCATCCGACCTCTTATCCCTGGGGTCCAGAGAATACCGTGCCAGTCTCATAAAGCCAACCGCAGAAAGGAAATCAGGCCGCATGCGCTTGGTGGCACAGGCGGAAACACAACAACCGCATTCCACACATCGTTCCAGCTCATAGATTTCATCTGCCACATCCGGGTCCATGCGCTCTTCCAGTTTTTCAAAACTAATTTCATCGGAAGATTTTTCATGGATCCAGGACTCCACCCTCTCGCTCATTGCCCTCATGAATTTGCCAGTGTTAACGGACAAATCCCCGATCAGCTCAAATCCGGGCAGCGGCAGTAATTTAATCTCACCATCTTCAAATGTAGAAGTCATGGTCCTGCATGCAAGGGTCGGCTTTCCATTAACAACCATGGCACAGGAACCGCAGATACCCGCCCGACAAACAAAATCAAACTGCAGGGAGGGATCCTGCTGTTCACGGATATCATTTAATGCAATAAAAATTGTCATCCCCGTGGCTTCTTTAACTTCATACGTTACCATGCGCGGTTTATCACCCGGTTTCTGGGGATTATATCTAAAGATTTGAAATTTTAAAATTCTTTCCTGATCACTCATTATTTAAACCCCCTGCCTATACGCTCATTTTTACCTTTAAATTTTTCCGGAATCGGGATTGGGTTCAATAATTTCTGAAGCTCAAACCTGTCCACATCCGGGTTATTTTTTTTGATCTCTTCAATTTCCTGTTCCCGTTTTGCTGTATCTGGATGATGGACTGTATTATCCACACCATATCCCCTGGATGCTGGAGGCAGTTCCATTTTCATGATATCCAATTCTTCATAGGTGACTTCCGGAAGATCGGCAGAATCATCTTTCCAGCTGGTAAGGGTTCGTTTTAACCAGTCCTTATCATTTCTTTCCGGATAATCTTCCCTTGCATGACCACCGCGGCTTTCCGTTCTGAGCATGGCGCCATAGGCAACACACTGGGCCAGCTTAATCATTTTGGGTACCCGGATCGCTTCAACCAGCTCTGGGTTGGATGAGCTGACCCTGTTTCTCAAGGCAATATTTTTTGCCCGCTGGTTTAAAATTTTCAATTCTTCAACTGCTTTTTCAAGGTCTTTGGCATTCCTGAAAATTCCCACGTCATCCATCATGATTTTCTGCATCTCAGCTTTAAGCTCAAAAGGATTTTCACCAAAATCCCTTACCAGAAGATCGGTAATCTTATTCTCTTCCTTTTTCATAAAATACTCAACGGTAGAGCCCTTTACATCTAAAGAATTCTGGAAACAATAATCTGCTACAAATTCACCCACGATCATTCCCGCCACAACGGTTTCCGCAACAGAATTTCCACCCAAACGATTGAATCCATGTAAATCCCAGCAGGCTGCCTCACCAGCGGAAAAAAGGCCTTTCAATGTCTGGCTTTCTCCAGTGGCCTTGGTCCTGATCCCGCCCATGGAATAATGCTGGGTAGGTCTGACCGGGATATACTCCTTGGCCGGATCAATCCCAAGAAAATATTCACAGATCTCCTTGACTTCCCTCAGGTTCTTTTCAATATGTGGACGACCCAGAAGGGTAATATCCAGCCAGATATGATCCCCATAGCGGGAGGCAACCCCCTTGCCCTTTCTCATGTGCTCGAGAATTCTTCTGGACACAACATCCCTGGATGCCAATTCTTTTTTGCCAGGCTCATAATCCGGCATGAACCGGTAGCCGTCCTTGTCCAGAAGGAGGCCCCCATCACCCCGGCATCCTTCAGTGGTGAGGATACCCACCGGGACTATGGCTGTGGGATGGAACTGAACCGCCTCCATATTCCCCAGGGTGGCAACCCCTGTTTCAAGGGCAATGGCAGTTCCAATTCCTTCAGAAACAACCGAATTGGTAGTAATGGCGTAAAGTCTTCCATATCCTCCCGTGGCAATTGTTGTGGCTTTTGCCACATAGGCTATGAGTTCTCCTGTGATCAAATCCCGTACAATGGCCCCGTAGCAGACACCGTCTTCATGGATCAGGGCAATGGCTTCTTTTCTTTCATGGACCTGAATACCCAACTGGATGGCTTTATTATCCATGGCATAGAGCATTGTATGACCGGTTCCGTCAGAGGTAAAACAGGTCCTCCATTTTTTTGTACCGCCAAAATCCCGGGAGGATATCAACCCGTGGGCTTCCTGTTTTTCTGTAATGGTAACTTTTTCCCCATTGATAATGACATCCCTGTCACCCTTAGTGACCCTTGACCAGGGCACACCCCAGGCAGATAATTGCCGAATGGCTTTGGGTGCTGTGTTCACAAACATTCTGGCAACGTCCTGGTCACATCCCCAGTCGCTTCCCCTTACCGTATCTCCAAAATGGACTTCTTCATCATCCCCATCTCCTTTAATACATGCGCCAAGACTTGCCTGCATACCCCCCTGGGCAGCGGCAGAATGTGATCGTTTGGCAGGAATCAAGGAGAGAACGATGGTATCATATCCCCTCTGGGTGGCAGCAATGGCGACTCTTAAACCTGCCAGGCCGCCACCAATAACAAGTGAATCCGTATATATGACTTTCATTGAACTTTCCCCTATTAATTTGTTTCGACTGGTTGCGTGTTGTCATGGACATCTTCTGCCATCCCATGGGCCTCTTCTGCCAAGGGACTGACTTCTTCAATGATAGGTTCTTCTGCCACAGCATGGATCTCTTCTGTTACAGGAGCATCCTCTTCAATTACAGATGCTTCTTCAACTGCAGACGCTGCTTCTTCAACCTGAATATTTTCAACGGCTACCCCATGACTTCCATACCTTTCACCAACCTTGTCCCTATGGTTGATGCCAATCACAACAAACACAAGCAATGCAAGCATACCAACAGATAAAAAGAAAATTGTAAGCCTGTTTTTCATTGATTTAAGTTTTTTCCTGGATTCCCTGGCAGAATTGGCGGTTTTTCCTGAAAACCATCCCCATTTCATGCACAGACGGTAAATACCAATGGTGGCATGGAGTTCTACGCAAATCAACAGGATCAGGTAGAGAGGCCACATATTATAAGAAACCATCCGGTCTGCCGACAGATAGGGGTCAATGCTCCCCGGGTTGGTCAGCATGGTATACAGGTGAACCGAGCCTGCAAAAAACATAATAAAGGCTGTGACCACCTGGATATACCAGAGGTTGGTATCTGTGTGTTTCATCATCTGCATCTGGTCTCTTATGATCCTGTGCTGTTTCCAGGAAATGGGAAATTTCCTGACCCCAAGCAATGCATGGAGTATAAACAGGGTAAAAACACCCAAAACAGCAAAAAACACAACAACAGGATATCCATGACCCGTGTTTGAAAGAAAAGACAATTCCATGGTCTTTGCCACAAAATTAAAAGAGCCTTTCCCCAGAATAATACTCCCAACAAGGATCATGTGAATCCACATGAAAATGCCCAGTACCAGACCAGTGCCGCTCTGGGCAAGATCCAGCCGCGCTGGTATCCGGCTTTTTTTCTTTTTTGATTCAATCGTATAACTTTCCAATGTAACCTCCTTAGGGTTATTTAAAATACTTCTTTACAAATCCGACCGATTTGTCCCAGGTTCTCACAGACATGAATTCCATTGTCCCTGAATGCCTGAATTTTTGCTTCACCTGTACCGCTGGCCCCTGAAATAATAGCACCGGCATGTCCCATTCTTCTGCCGGGAGGTGCTGTCAGGCCAGCGATGAAACCAACCACAGGTTTTGTCATATTGGCCTTTATATAAGCTGCGGCCTCTTCTTCTGCACTGCCCCCGATTTCACCGACCATGACAATGGCAGTGGTCTCGTCATCATCCTGAAATGCGGACAATACATCGATAAAATTGGTTCCATTCACAGGGTCACCACCAATACCGATGCATGTGGACTGGCCCATGCCAAGCTTTGTCAGCTGGTCAACCACTTCATAGGTAAGGGTGCCTGATCGAGAAATGACTCCTATGCTTCCTTTTTTATGAATCTTGCCGGGCATGATCCCGATCTTGGATTCTTCCGGTGTGATAATTCCCGGACAATTGGGTCCGATGAGCCGGCATTTTTTTGTGGCAAGAAAATTTTTCACCTTTACCATATCCAGAATGGGTATGCCTTCGGTGATGGCCACAATAATTTTGCAACCCGCATCAGCTGCTTCCATGATAGCATCGGCCCCGAATGGCGGGGGAACGAGAATCATGGAGGCATCAGCACCGGTTTGATTTACTGCCTGGGCCACGGTATTAAATACCGGCACGGCATCCATTTTCTGGCCGCCCTTGCCAGGGGTAACACCCGCCACTACTTTGGTGCCGTATTCAATGCACTGCCTGGCATGGAAACTGCCTTCATTCCCTGTAATTCCCTGGACCAGAAGCCTTGTGTCCTTATTTACAAATATACTCACAATTGTCTCCTTTAATTAACAGCTGCTGCAATTTTCATGGCAGCATCGGAAAGGTCTTTGGCAGGAGTCAGGTCCAGGCCTGCCTGGGCCAGAATTTTCTTTCCTTCATCCACATTTGTGCCTTCCATGCGAATCACCACGGGAATATTGATGTTGGTTTTTCGGGCAGCATCCACAACCCCCTGGGCAAAGATATCACATCGTAAAATTCCACCAAAAATATTAATAAGCACGGCTTTGACCTTTTCGTCGGCCAGGATAATTCGCAACGCGTTTTCAACCTGTTCTGAACTGGCTCCGCCCCCCACATCCATGAAATTGGCAGGGGTTGCCCCGGCATTTTTAATAATATCCATGGTGGCCATGGCAAGGCCTGCACCATTAACAATATTGCCCACATTGCCATCCAGGTTGATATAATTTAAATTGAATTTGGAGGCTTCCACCTCCAATGGATCTTCTTCATCAAGGTCCCGAAGTTCCATGAGATCCTTATGCCGGTACAGGGCATTGGAATCAAAATCCACCTTGGCATCCAGGGCCAGAACCTGGTTGTCAGAGGTCAGAACCAGGGGATTAATTTCAACCAGGGAGCAGTCATTGGCAACAAAAAATTTATAAAGATTTGATAAAAGACCTGAGAACTGCTTCATGGCAGCAGCAGGGATCTCAAGACCAAACCCCACCTGCCTTAGCTGGTATCCCTGGATACCCATGAGGGGATCCACCTGGACCTTTATAATTCTTTCAGGAGTTTCTGCAGCTACTTTTTCTATTTCCATGCCTCCTTCCCGGCTGGCCATGATAACCACAGAGGCAGTTGCCCGGTCCACCAGCAGGCTCAGGTACAGCTCTTTTTCAATCTTCTGGCCTGATTCGATGAGGAGTTTTTGTACAAGTTTTCCTTCAGGGCCGGTCTGGTGGGTCACAAGGGTCATGCCCAGAATTTCATTTGCCAGGGTCTCCACCTCCTCCATGGAAGCGGCCAGTTTTACGCCGCCACCTTTTCCCCTGCCGCCGGCATGGATCTGTGCCTTGACCACAACGGGAAAGCCCCCAAGTCCTTTGGCAGCTTCTTTTGCTTCTTCCACGGAAAAGACAGCCTTTCCCTCAGGTACGGGAACATTATATTTTCTAAACAATTCCTTTGCCTGATATTCATGTATTTTCATTTATTATTCCTTAGTAATTTCTTACATTAAAAATATGATAACAGCTCTTCAGCAGCAGCTGAAGGCGTAATTTTCTCATTTTCCACCTGCCTGGACACATGGGGAATCTGCTGGTTTATCTTTTTATTGTTTTTAAACCTTTGCTTTAATCCCTCTTCCACAAGAGTCCACATCCACTCCAGAGACTGTTTTTTACGTCTTTGATCAAATTCTCTGGTCTCTTTACATTTTGTCCTGTGATCCAGCACGGTTTCCCAGACAGATTTTGTTCCACCTTCAATCACCGAAGAACAGGTCAGCACCGGAGTTTGCCAGGTCATGGTTTCAGATGCAACAAGGTGCATGGCAATTTCAAGTTGTTTTTTAGCCTTTTCAACGGCAAGAATATTATCGCCATCTGCCTTGTTAATGGCAATGGCATCGGCCAGCTCCAGCACCCCTTTTTTAATGCCCTGAAGTTCGTCTCCAGCTCCGGCAATCATCAGGACCAGGAAAAAATCCACCATGGAGGCCACACGGGTTTCAGACTGACCCACTCCAACGGTTTCCACCAGGATAATGTCAAAACCGGCTGCTTCACAGACCAGCATTATTTCACGGGTCTTGGCAGCCACACCTCCCAGGGTATCCCCTGCAGGGGAAGGACGAATAAAGGAATTTTTATGGGCAGAGAGTTTTTCCATCCGGGTTTTGTCTCCAAGGATGGACCCCCCGCTGCGCTGGCTTGTGGGGTCCACTGCCAGCACTGCCACCCTGTGACCTGCCTCGGCAAGGTAAATACCTAAATTTTCAATAAAGGTACTCTTACCCACTCCTGGAACACCGGTGATCCCCAGACGGATACTCTTTCCTGTTAAAGGAAGAATTTTTTCCATGACCCTTCCTGCAAGCTGTTGATGCTCTGGAAGATTGCTTTCAATCAGGGTCATTGTCTTTGCAATCATACGCCGGTTATTGTCCAGGATACCCTGGTACAATACATCCGGATCATTCACTACCATATAGTTTACTCTTTTCTTTATGGCCTGTATTTTTAAACACGTAATTTCTTTATGCGTCCAACTATTTTATGCACCGATAATGGTAAGGGCTCTGTTGGCAGAATCCGTCACCACAGTGCCTGGACCAAAAATATCCGATGCACCCGCCTCTTTTAAAAAGGCGTAATCTCCCGGGGGAATTATACCCCCGACCACGACTTTAATATCAGAAGCTCCCTGATTTTTCAACTCTTCAATCACCTGGGGAACCAAAGTCTTATGACCAGCAGCCAGGCTTGAAACTCCCACGATATGGACATCATTTTCTATGGCCATTTTGGCTGCCTCCTCAGGGGTCTGGAACATGGGTCCCAGATCCACGTCAAACCCGAAATCTGCATAGGCAGTTGCAATAACTTTGACCCCCCGGTCATGGCCGTCCTGGCCCATTTTTGACAAAAGAATCCTGGGCCTGCGCCCGGTTTTCTTCTCAAAATCGCTGGTCCGTTTTCTCAAGCCCTCAATGGTTTCAGGATCAGCACTTTCCGCATATACCCCTGAAATACACTGGGTTGTGGCCACAAACCGGGTGAATACGTTTTCCATGGCATCGGAGATCTCGCCCACGGTTGCCCGGGCCCGAACTGCGGGCAGGCAGACAGCCAAAAGATTATCCCCATTTTCACAGGCTCTGGTGATATCATCCAAAGCTTTTTTAACAGCTGCATTGTCCCTGTCTTTTTTGATCTGGTCAAGTCTTGCCACCTGTTCTTTTCTCACCTCTTCAGAAACTTCCCTCACAGGAATGGGAACTTCATCTTGAACCTGGTATTTATTGACCCCCACAATCACATCCTCGCCCTTATCAATGCGGGCCTGGCGCCTTGCTGCCACTTCTTCGATGCGCATCTTGGGCATGCCGGATTCAATGGCCTTGGCCATGCCGCCCAGTTCCTCAATTTCCTTTAAGATTTTCCTGACTTCATCAATGATATTCTGGGTCAGACTCTCCACATAATAGGACCCGCCCAGAGGATCCACCACATCACAAATATGGGATTCTTCCTGGACCAAAATCTGGGTGTTTCTGGAGATCCTGGCAGACAATTCCGTGGGCAGGCCCACGGCTTCGTCAAAGGAATTGGTATGCAGACTCTGGGTGCCTCCCAGGACTGCGGACAGGCATTCCAGGGTGGTTCTGATCACATTATTATAGGGATCCTGCAGGGTCAGGCTCCAGCCTGAAGTCTGGCAATGGGTCCGAAGCATTTTGGATTTGGGATTTTTGGGATTAAACTGACTCATGAGTTCTGCCCAGAGGAATCTGGCAGCCCTGAGCATGGCAATATCCATGAAAAAATTCATGCCAATGCCGAAAAAAAAGGAGAGCCTGGGAGCAAACTTGTCAATATCAAGACCCGTGGCAAGAGCTGCCTTAACATACTCAAGCCCGTCAGCCATGGTAAAGGCTGCCTGGAGCACAGAATCAGCCCCGGCCTCCATCATATGATACCCTGAAATACTGATGGAATTAAATTTTGGCATATTGGAAGAACAGAATCCAATGATATCGGAAATTATTCTCATGGACGGGGTTGGAGGATAAATATAGGTATTCCGGGTCAGATATTCTTTCAGGATATCATTTTGAATGGTTCCCATGAGCTGGTCATGGCTGACTCCCTGTTCTTCAGCTGCAACAATATATCCGGCCAGGATGGGAAGAACAGCTCCATTCATGGTCATGGACACGGACATTTTGTCCAGGGGAATCTGGTCGAAAAGGATCTTCATATCTTCAACGGAATCAATGGCAACCCCTGCCTTGCCCACATCCCCTGCAACCCTGGGGTGATCTGAATCATACCCCCTGTGGGTGGCAAGATCGAAGGCCACGGAAAGTCCTTTTTGACCGGCTGCCAGATTTTTACGATAAAAATCATTGGATTCCCTGGCAGTTGAAAAACCAGCGTATTGTCGGATGGTCCAGGGACGGCCTGCATACATGGTTGCCTTTGGCCCCCTGACAAAGGGATCAGCCCCGGGTAAATTATCCATAAATTCTACATTTTCAAGATCTTTGGATGTATATAAGGGCTTGACATCAATCCCTTCAGGGGTCTTTTTCGTAAGGTCATCAAGGGGTTTTCCCCTCAGTTCTTTGGTTGCAAGTTCTTCCCATTTTTGAATATCAGACATTTGAGACATGGTTATCCTCCGGTCTAAAGTTGGTTAGGTATCAGCGTGAACAGCTGGCAGCGAGAAAAAAGACTGCCAAGTAGAATGTTTCTGCCGATGTTTTTTTATCTTTCACATAATTCCACAAGAACACCGGATGTTGCCTTGGGGTGTAAAAAGGCAATTTTGGCTCCCCCTGCCCCCATTCGCGGTGTCTGATCAATGAGTCTTACCCCTTTTTCCTTAAGCTCAGCAAGGGCCTCTTCAATATTTTCCACCCTGAATGCCACATGCTGAATACCCTCACCCTTTTTCTCAATATATTTGGCCACAGGCCCGTCCACGGCGGTTGACTCTAAAAGCTCGACTTCGCTTTCACCAACTGGCAGAAACGCGGTTGTTACCTTCTGGGCTTCCACGGTTTCTGTTCCCTCAAGGGTCAGTCCCATTATATCTGTCCAGAAATTTTTCTTTTCATCAATACTTGAAACTGCTATGCCCAGATGATCGATCTTCAATATTTTCATTTAGTATCTCCAAATTAATAAAATTATAATTCTTAAATATAGTTGGTTCAAATGATTAAAGTCAACCATAAACTCATTGGAATCCTACGAAATAAGGGTCCAGAATTGAGGTTATTAATCAGCTGAAATATAATTGGTCCAGGCTTTCAAACATTTCCATTCATATTGACAAGTTATTTCCTATCTGGGATTATCAAAATTTTTAAAGCAGGAAAAATAAGAAAACAGGAAACCAGATGAAAAAACTATGTGTATATTGCGGATCAAACCCAGGCAGGCGGCCTGAATATATTGCAGCGGCCCGCTCCCTTGCAGAAGAGTTGCTTTCCAGGGGGATAGGACTGGTCTATGGCGGTTCCAACGTGGGAATCATGGGAGAGCTTGCTGATACGGTTCTCAAGAGTGGGGGTGAGGTCCTTGGTATCATTCCCCAGGTCCTGGTAGACCAGGAGGTTTCCCATACCGGATTAACCGAGCTTAGAATCGTAAACTCAATGCATGAACGCAAGGCAATGATGGTAGAACTGTCCGATGGATTTATTGCCCTGCCCGTTGGCCTGGGCACCATTGAAGAGTTGTTGGAAGTTCTGACCTGGGCCCAGCTGGGATTTCATCAAAAGCCCTGCGCCCTTCTCAATGCAAGCGGATATTATGACCATTTGTCAGCCTTTCTGGACCATATGGTTGAAGAAGGCTTTGTAAAGGACGTCCACAGATCCATGCTCATTATTGAAAAAAATCCTGCCTTACTTCTGGACCGGTTTGCAGACTATGAACCACCCCGGACAAACAAATGGGTTTAAACAGGAAATCATATGAAGAGAATTAAACAATTTACCCTGGGAATCATCTGTTTTTTCTTTCTGGCTTTAACAGCCCATGCAGGATCTCCGGTCTGGAAGGTGAGTAAGGGAAACCGCCATCTGTATATTGGAGGAACCATCCACATACTGGGGGAATCAGACTATCCATTACCAGAAGCCTTTGACGCTGCCTATGGCGAAGCTGATATCCTGGCCTTTGAGACTGACATCCAGAAAAGCCGTGATCCTGAATTCACAAAAACCTTTTTGGCCAAAATGGTGTATTCAAACAACCAGACACTGGAACAATTGATAAAACCGAATACATTTGAGGATTTCAGGATTTTTACGGCAAACAGAGGTATTCCGGTTGAATCAATGAATCAATTCAAACCAGGCCTGGTTCTGATCGCATTGACCCTGGTTGAAGTTGAACGGCTGGGTGTTTCCGGAATCGGGGTGGATGAATTCTATTATGACAAGGCTACCAGGGACAATAAAAAAATGCTTCATCTTGAAAGCATTGAAGAGCAGGTCTCTTTTTTTGAAAACCTTGGAAAGGGAAATGAAAATGAACTGATTGCCTATATTCTTAAGGATCTTGAAAACCTGCCCAGCCTTCTTCCTATAATGAAAACCTCCTGGAGGCAAGGAGACAACCCAACCTTTGACAAAGCAGTATTGGTTCCTTTGAAAAAAGATTTCCCAAAATTTCACCAGTCTATCCTGGTACAGCGCAATATCAACTGGCTGCCCAGAATAAGTGCAATGGCTGCCACACCTGAAATCGAATTCATTCTTGTGGGTGCGGCCCACCTGGCAGGAAAAAACGGCCTGCTTGCCCTGCTCAGAAAACAAGGGTTCATTGTTAAAAACCAATGAACCTCTAAATTCAAATATAAAACCTACTGGGAAAAAATCCGATATTACAGGACAGGATAGTACCGGATATAGCAGGAGTTACAACAGATCGGTTTTTTCTTTAAGCCATGTTTTTTCCTTTGGTCCCAGTTTTGGGCTCAATTTTTCATAGACCTTTTGATGATACTCATTGATCCAGCCGATTTCCTGGCTTGTAAGCAGGTCCTTGTCCATCAGGGCTTTTTCAAAATGGCACAGGGTCATATTCTCAAATTTCATAAAAACACCAAACTCAGTTTTATGGGCCTCATCTACCAGAATCATGTTTTCAAGACGGATGCCATAGCTATTTTCCCGGTAAATCCCTGGTTCATCGGTTAAAAGCATTCCTTTTTTTAATTCCACATCCACGGGATGGGGACTGATCTTGGCAGGTCCCTCATGGACGCAGAGGAAAAAACCCACGCCATGGCCGGTGCCATGACCAAAATCCATCCCCTCTTTCCAGAGGAACTGACGGGCCAGAGTATCAATCTGAAATCCTTTTGTGCCCTTGGGAAACAATGCCGTGGCCACGGCAATATGCCCCTTGAGCACAAGGGTATAGTCCCTGATTTCCTGGTTTGACGGGGTGCCAAGATTGATTGTCCGGGTGATATCTGTGGTACCTGTCAGGTAATTACCTCCTGAATCGGATAAAAACATGCCTGTTTTTTGTAAGACCCTATCGGTTTGGGAAGTGGCTCCATAATGGCACATGGCAGAATGTTCCTGAAAGGCCATGATGGGATCAAAACTTATGGTAACAAAATCCTTTTGCTCTTTGCGGAGTTCATATAATTTTTGGGCTGCACTGACTTCGGAAACCTGGATATCTGTATTCTCAATCCAAAAAAGAAAATTAACCATGGCAATTCCGTCTTTTACGGCTGTGTTCCGCATATGCCCGATCTCAATCTCATTTTTCACTGCTTTGAATTTTGTGGATGGATTTATTTTTTCAATGATCCTGGTTTTATTGCCCACAGCCTGGTAAAGGTTATAGCTGACAGTATCTGGATCCAGATAAATTCCAGCACCCTCCCCAAGATCGGTTAAGATCTCGGAAACCCTGTCATAGGGCAGAAGATCAATGCTGTCCTTTTGCAGCTGCACCGCAAGGTCTCCATCAACCTTATCCGGGTTGATAAAAAGAATGGCGCTGTCCTTTTTTATCAAAGCAAAGGCTATATTCACCGGGTTGGTGTGAACATCATCCCCCCGGAGATTAAAGGTCCAGGCAATATCGTCCAATGTGGTAATAAGGTGGTTATCTGCTCCTGCCTCTTCCATGGACCTCCGAATCTGTTCCAGTTTTTCAATCCTGGACCGTCCCGCATAGGTTTCGGAAAAAATCCAGGCTTTGGAGGCAGGCATGGAAGGTCTGTCTGTCCATAATTCCGCAATCAGTTCCGAGATCAAACCTGTATCCGTGTCCAGCTTGATCTCTTTTTCCTTGAACAAGACCTGGTATTTTTTTATATCCCCGGCAGAAACGACATTACCGTCCATGGCAATGGTATCCCCCTTTGTAAAATTTTCCCACAGCCATTTATCAAAGTTTGGGACATTGCTCTCCCCCTGTTTGAACAACTCAAAGGCAGACCCATTTATCTGGTCCTTGGCCTGGATCCAATAGCGAAAATCTGTCCACAGGATGGCACGATTTTTTGTGATCACAGCTGTACCCGCAGACCCGGTAAAACCGGTGAGCCATTGCCTTGTCTGCCAATGTGCTGTCACATATTCACTCTGGTGGGGATCACCGCTTGGAACCACAATCGCTTCTATACTCTCATCTGCCATTTTTTTTCTTATGGCTGCTATTTTTTTATCTGTATCCAAAAATTCTGTCCTTATTTTATTAAAATTCGTATTTATGTTATAAATCCCATACTATGTTTGGAAAAGATACTCAATATTTTTCCTTGATCCGAAACTATATGCATGATAGTCACCAAATCCTTCCAACCATGGATAAAAAAATTATGAACTAAATCTATAAACCAAAAGCATTGAATGCTTGAACATTATTATATAGACAAAAGGACCAACCCATGAAAACCATTATCGAACCTTTTAGAATCAAAACCACTGAATCCATTAAAATTATTTCAAGGGAAGAACGGATCAAAGCCCTTGAGGCCGCCCATGACAATGTATTTTTACTGGATGCAGAAGACTGCTGTATTGACCTTTTAACCGACTCAGGCACAGGAGCCATGTCAACCCGTCAATGGGCTGCCATGATGCTGGGAGACGAATCCTATGCCGGCTCCAGATCCTGGAAACATTTTGAAACCACAGTCCAGAGCATTACCGGCATCAAACACATACTACCCACCCACCAGGGACGGGCAGCAGAAGGAATTCTTGCCCAGACCCTGGTAAAAAAAGGCCAGGTAATTCCCAACAATTCCCATTTTGACACCACAAGGGCCAATATTGAATTCGTGGGCGGGATTGCAGCCAACCTTCTCTGTCCAGAAGGGACAGACACGGCAGATGAGTCCCCTTTCAAAGGCAACATGGACATTGAAAAGCTGAAACAATGCATTGCCGAGCACGGCCGGGAAAAAATACCCTTTTGCATGATCACTGTTACCAATAATACCGGCGGAGGACAGCCCGTTTCCATGGCCAATATCCGGGCGGTCAAAAAAGTACTTAAAAAACATGATATCCCCCTGGTAATTGATGCCTGCAGGTTTGCTGAAAATTCATATTTTATCCATGAAAAGGAAAAAGGGTATAAAGGCAAACCCCTGCTGGAAATTGCCAGGGAAATGTTCTCCTATGCCGACGCTGCCACCATGAGCTGCAAAAAAGACGGACTTGCCAATATTGGCGGATTCCTGATTTGCAATGATGATGCCTGGGCAGAAAATTTCAGGAACCTTTTAATCATCAGGGAAGGATTTCCCACCTATGGCGGACTGGCGGGCCGGGATCTTGAAGCCATTGCCGTGGGTTTGATGGAAGCCCTTGAGTATGACTACCAGGCCTACCGCCAGGCCACGGTTCGGTATTTAAGCAAAAGCCTTATTGCCATGGGAATTCCCATTGTCAGGCCTGCCGGTGGTCATGCGGTGTTTCTGGATGCAAAAAAAATGCTCCCCAATATTCCTGATCTGCAATATCCCGGCATTGGCGTGATAAATGCCCTATACATTGAAGGCGGTGTCAGGGGGGTTGAACTGGGCAGTGTCATGTTCGGCCGATTTGATGAAAATGGTAATGAACTGCCTTCTCCCCTTGAACTTGTGCGGCTTGCCTTTCCCCGCCGGGTTTATACCCAGAGCCATTTTGATTATCTAATTGAAGTTATCAAAGAGGTCTGGAACAATAAAGAAAAAATACCAGGATACAAAATAATATACCAGACCCAATTTCTACGTCATTTCACCTGCCATTTTAAAAAACTGCAGGATTAAAACACTTTTTACTTGACTAAAACCATTTTTCTTTTTTATATTTGCAAAACTTACAATAATAATTGTAGCAATGCTTTACTAAAAGTAAATTTAAACAAAGGGGAGTAAAACATGAAATCCATTTTCAAAGCGTTATCAATTGCATTATTATTCTTGATTGGTATTACTGCATCTAGTTTTGCTGGTGATACTATCAAAATTGGATTCGGCGGGGTGATTTCAGGTGACCTGGCACCCTACGGAATCTCTGCCCTAAGGGGTGCTGAAATGGCCATTGAGGACATCAATGCCAAGGGCGGTATGCTGGGCAAACAGATTGAACTTTTAGTGGGTGATGATGTATGTAAACCTGAAGTCGCTGTAAACATGGCAACCAAGCTTGTATCAGACGGTGCCCAGATGATGGTCGGCCATATCTGCTCCGGTGCCACCATTGCTGCAAACAAAATCTATAAAGATGCAGGTCTTTTAATAGCCTCCCCGGCCTCCACCAATGATGACCTTACCCTTACGGGAGAACATCCCAACTTTTTCAGAACCATTGCCTATGACGGTGCCCAGGCAACCCTTATGACCAATTTTGTTAAAAAAGAACTCAAGGCAAAAACCATTGCCCTGATCCATGACAAAGGAGATTATGGAAAAGGACAAATGGAGCTTGCAAGGTCAAGATTTGAAAAATTGGGCGGCATTGAAATCGTTCTGTTTGAAGGTGTTACCACTGGTGCAGTTGACTATACAGCCATTGCACAAAAAATCAAAAGATCCAAAGCAGAAGTCACCATGTGGGGCGGATATCATTCAGATGCCTCCAAAATTGTTGGAATGCTGAAGAAGAAACGGGTCAACACTACTTTCTTTGGCGGTGACGGCATCATTGGCGACAATTTCACCACACTTGCCGGCAAATACGCTGAAGGCGTTTATGCAACCGGCCCCAATGACACCTCCTCCAACCCATTGTATCAAAAACTTTCTGCCAAACATCAGAAAAAATACGGAGAAGATCCCGGAACATTCTTTTATAATGGATATGCCTGTGTACAGGCCCTTGCCGATGCTGCTGAAAAAGCAGGATCCATTGATTATGACAAAATGCGGGCAGCCATGTTTGAAATTAAAGTTGATTCTCCCCTGGGACCCATTGGCTTTGATAAAAACGGTGACGTTGTCGGTGCTGGATTCTCTGTTTACAAGGTTATTGATGGAAAATACAAACAGGTTAATTAATAGCTGACTTTAAACAAAACAGGAGCGTAACCCCAGGAGGGGTTGCGGCTCCTGTTTTTGTCTATAAGAATTTTACTTTAATTTAACAAAGTTTAGGAGTTGCAATTAATTAACATGCGTTGGATTAAGATAACAATAGGTGTGGCTGTCGCAGGGGTTTTGGGATTTTTTGGTATCAGGGAAGTAATTTCCGATCCTGTCTATTTTTTGGAACTGGTCCTGGGGGGTCTTACAAGGGGAAGTATTTACGCCTTGATCGCCCTTGGATATACCATGGTATACGGGATTATCCAGCTGATCAATTTTGCCCATGGTGAAATTTATATGATTGGTGCCATGACCGCATTGATTGTTGCCAGTGTGTTGGGACTCTGGGGATGGAATACTGCAGTGATTTTCATTCTGGCCATTGTCTTTGCCATAGTCTATTCCTGTGCCTATGGATTTACCGTTGAAAAAATAGCCTACAAACCCTTGAGAAATGCACCCAGACTTTCTGCCCTGATTTCTGCCATTGGCATGAGCCTGTTCCTGCAAAACTATGTAATGCTGGCCCAGACACCTGAATATCTGCCCTTTGAAAGCCTGATTCCTGATTTTGCCTTCTGGGAACCCTATGCACACATTATTACCTCAGTGGAATTAACCATTATCGTTACCACTGTGATTGTCATGATCCTGCTGGGAATCCTTATTAAATTCACCAAAATCGGCAAAGCCATGCGGGCCACTGCCCAGGACAAAGTCATGGCAGCTCTTTTGGGAATCAATGTTAACCAGGTAATTTCAACCACCTTTGTGGTGGGATCGGCCACTGCTGCCATTGGCGGAGTTTTGATTGCCTGCCATGTGGGACAAATCAACTTTTTTATCGGCTTCCTTGCCGGTTTAAAAGCCTTTATTGCAGCAGTTTTAGGCGGTATTGGCTCTATTCCCGGCGCTGTCCTTGGCAGCCTGGTTCTGGGTATTTCAGAAAGTTTTTTTACCGGGTACTTCTGGAGCGAGTATGAAGATGTCTTTGCCTTCAGCATATTGGTTATTATTCTAATTTTCAGACCTTCCGGGATCCTTGGCAAACACGAAACCCAGAAAGTTTAACTACCTCATTTAAAAAAGAAAATTATGGTTACAAAAAACGAAATTAAACAGGCATTTATCGTTGCTTTATGGTTTATGGTATTGACCTTTCCCATCATGGTCATCAAAATAAATACCATAAAAAACATAGTTATTTTCAGATGGAGCTATTTTTTCTGGGTGGGTGTTGTCACTTTTTTTGCTTCCCTGGTATGGAATTATTTTTTGCGCGTCAAAGAGGAAAAAAAGAAAGCAGAAACCTCAGATGATATTCCTGCTGTTCACAGGCTCCTTCAAAATGTTCGGTTCAGGATTCCCTTTCTGATAACCATTACCATTTTCTTTGCTGCCTATCCCTTTGTTTTTCCCATGTACCACACCAGCATCATGATATCCGCCCTGGTCTACGTAATGCTGGGGCTGGGTTTAAACATTGTTGTGGGACTTGCAGGACTCCTGGACCTGGGCTATGTGGCCTTTTACGCTGTTGGGGCCTATGCCTACGCCCTTTTGAACCTGCATTTTGGAGTCGGTTTCTGGCTGGCCCTTCCCATTTCCGCTCTTCTTGGTTTTCTTTTCGGCACTCTTCTGGGATACCCGGTTCTGAGGCTCAGGGGGGATTACCTGGCCATTGTTACCCTGGGGTTTGGTGAAATCATCCGGATTATCCTTGAAAACTGGAATGATTTTTCCAATGGTCCCAGGGGAATATCCAATATCCCGGCCCCTGGTTCCTTTGGCATTGAGCTGGGCCAGCACGGTACAGTGATCTATATTTATTTTATTGTCATTGCCCTGGTTTTGCTGACGGTTTTCTTTGTCAACCGCCTGGAAAACTCAAGGATAGGGCGTGCATGGATCGCACTTCGGGATGATGAAATAGCCTGCCAGGCCATGGGCATTGACAAGGTAAAAACCAAACTTACCGCCTTTGCCCTGGGAGCCACCTGGGCCAGCATAGGCGGAGTCGTCTTTGCTGCCAAAACATCCTATATCAACCCCATGTCCTTTACCATCTGGGAGTCCATCACCATTTTGTGCGTGGTGGTCATCGGTGGTATGGGCTCGGCCATTGGCGTGATTGCCGGGGCCCTGGTACTTATTCTGCTGCCTGAATACCTGAGAGCTGTGGCAGAATACAGGATGCTGGTATTTGGTGCACTCCAGGTAATCGTGATGGTCTTCAAACCAGAAGGGCTGATTCAAAGTGTTCGTAAAACATATAAATTTAAAAAAGTAGAAGAATAAATTTATGGAACCCATACTCAATGTAAAAAATCTCACCATGATGTTTGGGGGACTTAAAGCCCTGGACAATGTGAATATTACCATTCAAAAGGGACAGATCGCAGCACTCATTGGTCCCAATGGAGCAGGAAAAACCACTTTTTTCAATTGCATCACCGGTATTTACGAACCCACAGAGGGGTTCGTTGCCATAACACCTCCGGGCAAATCCACCCAGACGCTCAAAGGGTTGAAACCCAATCATGTGACAGAAAGGGGCCTTGCCAGGACCTTCCAGAACATCCGTCTTTTTGAAGGCATGACTGTGCTGGAAAATGTTATGATTGGCCGGCATTGCAGGATGAATTCAGGAATAGTGGGGGCCTTGCTTCGCCCTGGCAGTCAGAGAAATGAAGAAAAAAAAGCCGTGCACGACAGTTATGAAATCCTTGAGAAGATAGGCCTTGAACAATATGTAAATGAAAAGGCAATGAATCTGCCCTATGGAGCCCAGCGACGTCTTGAAATTGCAAGGGCCCTTGCCACAGACCCCTTTCTCCTTTTGCTGGATGAACCTGCAGCAGGTATGAATCCCCATGAGACAAAAGAACTGGACGATCTGATCATCTGGCTCAGGGACAATGAAGATCTGTCCATTTTCCTAATTGAACATGATATGAAACTTGTAATGAGTTTGTCTGACTGGATTCATGTGGTGGATTATGGCAAAAAAATTGCTGAAGGCACACCGGAAGATGTAAAATCAAATCCGGAAGTCATAAAAGCCTATCTTGGAGATGAGTCTGAAGATGCTTAAATTAAAAGATGTACATACCTATTATGGAAATATTCATGCCCTCAAGGGTATCAGCATTGAAGTGAGTGAGGGAGAGGTGATCTCCCTGATCGGAGCCAACGGAGCCGGCAAATCAACCACATTGATGACCACTTCCGGTGTAGTGCCTGCCAAACAGGGCAGCATAGAATTCAAAGGCAAAGATATCACCCAGCTTCCCCCGGATGAAATCGTTAAAATGGGCATCTGTCAGGTTCCCGAAGGCCGAAGAATTTTCCCCTACCTTACCGTTGCTGAAAACCTGGATATGGGGGCATTTTTGCGGGATGACAAGGATGGTATCAATACGGATCTGGAATATGTATATGGTCTTTTTCCCATCCTTGCTAACCGGAGAAATCAAGCCGGAGGAACATTGAGTGGAGGCGAGCAGCAGATGCTGGCCATTTCAAGGGCCCTGATGTCCCGGCCAAAAGTATTGCTGCTGGATGAACCCTCTCTGGGTCTTGCACCCATCATTGTAAAACAGATTTTCAGCATTATTAAAAAAATCAATGAAGAACAGAAAACTACCATATTTATCGTGGAACAGAATGCCAACCTGGCTCTTAAGGCTGCCAACCGTGGGTATGTAATGGAAAACGGGACCATCACCATGACAGATACCGGTGAAAACCTGCTGACCAATGAGGATGTAAAAAAAGCATACCTTGGGATCTAAAAATCAGGTGTGATTTTGTTATGAAATAATTTAGATAAAACCGTAACTTTTAAAAGCTGTCGGCTCCTTTTACTTATATTTGCTTCCCTGGAAAATTAATAATTAAAGGAAAATCTATTCGCTTTTATCCTTATCATATCAGTATATTAATTTTTCTGGCAATTATTTCGGGTTGCGCCCCAGATAACAGGGAGATCCCTCGGGCCCGACAAGGTGTATTAGACCTGGCCCAATGGGATTTTGAAAAAAACGGAAGCATTGCCCTGGATGGTCAATGGAAATTTTTCTGGCAGCAATTTTTGACACCAGATGAAATTATCTCCACCCCGGAACTTACTAAAAACAATTTTTATAATATTCCCAATACATGGAACAATCAAATAATAGACGGGCAAACCCTCAAGGGAAAGGGTTATGCAACATTTGCCCTGGAAATACAGAATCCAAATTCCGAAAATACCTTACTGGCCCTTGAAATCCATGAAATCCTCACTGCATATACCCTTTGGGCAGACAACAAAATTATCAGCACCCGGGGAGTTGCTGGAAAAACCAGTACAACTTCTACACCGGAATTTAAACCTGCCACCCTGCCTTTGCCCATATTCGGGAACTCCATCACCCTGACACTGCAGGTGTCCAATTATCACCACAGGAAAGGAGGTCCCTGGACTTCCATTTACCTGGGCTCTGCCAGTAAAATTCACACTTCTGCATCCAATCAATTATTTTTAAACATCTTTTTAGTCGGCAGTATCTTCATGATGGGAATCTACCACCTGAGCATGTTTCTGCTAGGGGGCAAATACAAATCTTCCATGTTTTTTGGCATTTTCTGCTGCCTGATATCCCTTCGCTCTCTAGTCACCAATGAACGCTATCTCCATATTCTTATCCCGGGCCTTAACTGGGAAACCCTTGAAAAAATAGAGTATCTTTCCTTTTATTTTGCAGTGCCAATATTTGCCATGTTTATCATATCTATTTTCCCCAGGGAATTTCCCAAAAAGGTACTGCGGTTGATACAGGTAATTGCTCTTGGTTTTATTCTTCTTGTTTTTGTTACCCCTGCCATAGTATTTACCCATACTGTGAATGCCTTTCAGGTATATACAATACTGGCATCCTGTTATTTATTCTACGTTCTTTTCAGGGCTTTTAAAATGAAGCGGGAAGGAACTAACGTCATTCTGGCAGGATTTTTAATATTTTTCATTACCATTTTAAATGATATCCTCTACGTAAATGGAATTATCCAAACAGGTTCTCTGATTCCCCTTGGAATGTTTGTATTTATTTTTTCCCAGGCATTTTTACTCTCGCTTATCTATTCCAGAACCTTTAAAAAAATTGAAAATCAGAAAATACAACTGGGCCATACAAACATTGCCTTTAAGGAAGAGATCCAAATGAGGCAGGCTTTACAGTCCCGCCTGGAGCGAAGCCATGAAAAATCCAAAAAATCCAGAATTGCCCTGATTCTTGGCCTTGCAAAATTAGCAGAGTACAGGGATGAAGACACAGGTACCCATTTGAAACGAATCCGTGAATTTTCAATACTCCTGGCTATGAATCTTTCAAAAATAGAAAAATACAGGGATTATATTACCCCGGATTATATAAATGACATCCACCAGTCCTCCATCCTCCATGATATCGGTAAAGTCGGCATCAAGGATGCTATTCTTCTTAAGCCGGGTAAGTTGACGGATGAAGAATTTGAAATCATCAAGGCCCATACCACCATTGGCGGTGATGCCATTGCTGCCATTGAAACTGAAGTCAATGACCAGTCTTTTTTAACCCTTGCAAAAAATATTGCCTATTCCCACCATGAAAAATGGGATGGGACAGGATATCCACAGGGTCTGAAAGAGGAAAATATACCCCTGTCAGCAAGAATTGTTGCCGTTGCAGATGTTTATGATGCCCTGACATCGGAAAGGTCCTATAAAAAAGAATTTTCCCATGGAAAAGCAATAGAAATCATTACCCAGGGCAGGGGAATGCATTTTGATCCCCTTATGATAGATATATTTCTTACCCTGTCAGATCAGTTCCAGGAGATCAAAAAAAAATATGTGGATTAAATATGAATGGACTTTAAACTGCTGACCCTTTGGATTTTATCCGCTTTTTCCTTACCCAAGCAATTCAAGGATTTCATTGGTATGAACCATATCCTTGAGCCATTGCTCTGGAATCCCGTCAGCGCCATTATGTGCGCCCAGGATAAAACCTGCCAACATTCCCCGGGCTGAAGAATCCCCTCCAGCCATGATATTTTCCACCAGGGCATCTTTCAGGTTGTCTTCATATCTGGCAATGAGATGGATGGTGGAGGGAAGGGCAGCTTCCACAGCACAATCCTGGCCGAATTGTGCAATTGCAGCTCTTGTGTCCTGATTTTTGCTGTCAATTCCTATTTTTACAGCCTGCTTTATAACCGGGTCTGCACCCATGGCATCTGCTGCTGAAAGGATCGCTTCCAAGGGTCTGGTGCCGGCCAGGACCTGGAGAAAAGTCCTGGCAAATAATTCTGCACTGGCAATTACATGGGGATGATTATGGGTCATTGCGGTCTGATTTTGACAGGCAGTGATAAGCACCCCGGGCTGGTCATGGTACCAGGCAGCCAGAACAACCATGCGGGAGGCTCCTCCAAGATCCGATGATCCGGAACCGGCGTTCATTGGGGTTTTCCCGGATGAAAAATTGGCCAGGGTTTCCCGGGTAGCGTGATCCTGGTACCCGGAATAATCTTGAAACAAATCCTGCCAGCTTTCTGCGAAATGATCCAGATTAAAGCCATTGGAAAGGGCAAGGGATTGTAGCAGCACCAGGCTTTGATCCCCATAATGGGTAAAGGCACCTTTTTCCTTGCCTTTATGCCAGCCTACAATCTCAGGTGCCACCATGGACTCAAGCCTGTTGTATTTTTTATCAATATCCGATGTATTGTAGACCCAGTGAACCCCCAATGCCAGGGCATCTGCAACAAAGGAAACCATTATGGACTGTTTGATGGATTGTTTCATATGGACTCCTTTTGCTTTTATAAATATTTCGCCATTTAAAATCTCTCACAAAGGCACCAAGGCACCAAGATAGTTACAGGCTCTGTGTCTTTGTGGCTTTGTGAGAGAATAATAAACGCTAAAGATCTTTTTTCAAATTAATAAACTCGCTCCGCTTAAACCCAAGTTTTTTAAAAAAAGAAAGCACATCAATGGAGTCCCACATCACAGAGGAATAAATGGAATTCACACCTTTTTCCCTGTAGAGATCGCAAATTCTGGTGGCAAGTTTGATTCCAAGACCCTGACCCATGTTTTGGGGATGGACACCAATAGCCATTATCCAGGCACTTTTCTGGATGCCGAATCCAGCATAGAGTGTAGTGGATATCATGTAACCCACAACCCTGCCGTTTACTTCAGCCACCAGGCTTGTACTGCCATTCCCATCACCTATATGTTGTTCGACCAGTTTTTCAAAATCAACTTTTGCATCTTCTTCTGAAATTGCAATTCGTATATCCTGAATGGCCTGGGCATCTTCCGGCCTGATTCCCCTTATGGTAACGTTTTCTTTCACAAGATCCTCCATTCTTATTCCACTTTTATGATTTTCACTGTGTGACCCACCCAGTTGGGGGGAAGATAGATCCTGCCGCTGTTGCCCGAGGATTTGACCTCTTTTTCAATCATTTCCTCACCATAAACCTCAAATTTTACTTTGGTCCGGGGCCTGGTGGATATTTCCTCAGAATTTTTTTCCTTTTTATCAGCCATATAAGATCCTAAATCTTTAAATAAATCAATTTTCCCTTATTTTTTTTCAATTTGTTTTTCAAAAAGGGTCAGTTTTTGTATAGAGCATTTTGTATTTATCAGGTGACTCCATGATGCACCGGGTACATCCCGACACAAGCCCGGGGATAAAAGGGGTAAGCTTAATGATAAAACCAAGATCTTCATAGCTTTTTATAATTTCTGTCAGTCGGGGATCATCATAAATCCCTCGAAACTTCCATCCTTTTATCTGGGCCTCCATTGACTCGATGTTTTGCTCCTGTAAGCGTCTGACTCTTTTAATATCTATTATATAGCCAGATTATATCTTTTTGCCTCTTTTTTCAATATGGAATAACATTAGATCAAAATAAAACAGGCAGGAAAGAGCACATACCCTTCCTGCCTGTTCTTACTTCACATTTGTTTTCTAAATCAATGGTTTGTATACAGCACTTTTCATGATGGTGTACCGGATGGCGAGATCCCCTGCCAATACCGAAGCCAGCCGTAAAAAAATCAAGAATCCATTGGTGTTTCCCCCCCACATGATCAGGGTCAGAACTGCTGGCAGGGCAAGGCCCAGACCCCCTACCCCGATGTAAAAAATCCGTGACAGGTCCCCCTTGAGTTGGGTTTCAATTGATTCTTTTCCGATTTCATTGGAATGAAAGGTTCCCCAGACATATAGGATAATACACAGCAGATAAATCAGAAAAAATGCCTCGGACCAGACTTCCATACCCGACATAAGAGCTGTATTACCGCCCATGGCAAACATGAGCTGCAGCAGCTGACTGCCCACCCAGATTCCTGAGATAATGGACAGAGGCAGCACCATGGTGGAACTCCAGGCCGGCAGGGCCCGGACCACATTCATGGTGGCAAATCCATGGGAAATTATCAACAGACATAAAATACCCATGATAAAATTAAAGACCATATTAAACCCGCCCGGGGTGATGATCTGAAGGAATCCCAAAACAGCAAAGACCCCAATGATCCATATCCCCCGGGATAATTCCGAAGTCTTGGGTTTCATGATCATCCTCCAGGCCCGCATTGGATTCCCCAGATACAGGACATGAATCACCCCGCCAAGAATCAGGGTGATTAGCCAGCCCAGAACGATTCCAGCCCGGTACTGGTAAAAAAGAGACACAAAATAAAGACCCGCCCCGATTTCAGAGAAAAAGAAGGCCAGCCACAAAAACATCCCCTTGTTATCTATCCATTGTGTCTGGGCAGTGGGCCGCAACATCCATTCGTATGGCTTTAAGTCGCTGCCGGTAGGATGGAACATAATTTTTTCTAGCTCATTTCTTTGTTTCATGATTGTCCAATCCTCCTTTTAGCCTTTGTAAATTTTAACAGCAACAGAAGTTTCAATGTTTCCGGTAATGGGGTCATAGTGCCTCAGATATGATGGAAGCAGCTTGCAAAAATTACTTCCCTTGCCCTTGGCAATGGGTCTTTTGTCTGCCCATAAACCACCCTGCCCGCAAACTCCGAGAACTTTTGGATGCTGGGCTTCCATTGTTTTAACAAGCCCTTTTTCCTTTGTACCATATTTATTTTCCATCCAGATAATATCGCCATCTTTGAATCCCTTTTTATCTGCCAGGCCTTTATTTAATGTGATTGTAAATGTATAAGGGCTCATCTGGCTGACTTCATCCACCAAAGGATTTTGAAATGTTGAGTTATTTGTGTGGAGAACATCACGATAGGAAAAGGCTAAAAGATCATATTCATCATCCAATTCCTTGTGGGATGTCGGCCAGAACCAGCTAGGCAACGGACCATATTGATCCATCTCCATTTCAAGTTCAAACCCGGTATCTTTCATGATTTTTTCAGCAGCTCTTCTGTCATGGATCAGGAATTCCATATAAACCGGGCATCTGGTGGGCATATTCCATCTCCAATAGACATCTTCAATGGGTTTATGCCAGGTTGCAAATCCCTGTTCCTGGATTTTTTCTTTATCATCCCCATAAACCCATGTGAGAACTCTTTCTCCAACTTCCTTCCAGTTCAGAACTTCGCCGGGTTTAAGTTGGAGCTTTTCATCTGTAATGCTGTAATAATCGTTAAGGAGTTCATGGTATTTATCAAGAACACCCACACGATTTGCAACATCCAGATAAACGTCCATGAAGTCTCGTGATTCACCAATGGGTTTTGCCACCGGCTTTTGCAAATGAACATACCAGTCTTCATAGGACGGGCTTCCATTAAAGAAAAAACTATCAATTTCCGAAGACCAGGTATCTTTTTCAAGATAGGAGGTATCCGGAAGGATGATATCACCTATGGCCTGGTCGGTTTCATTGACCCATATATCGCTGAGCACAACAAAACAATCCTTAAAATTTTCCAGGGCAACATCCCAGTCAGATTGGCTGATGAGAAAGTTCACTGCAATTCCAAAAATCATTTCAGGCTGGACTTTTTCAACGCCAAATTTTTCCTGGATATAATTTTTTTCTTTCACATAGGGTATATGGGAAAGGGTAGAATGGGACCAGAATTCAACACACCCTGAATTGGTGCAGGGATAGCTGGGTGGATGGACAGGCCATGGATCATGGGAATAAAATACTGAAGGGACAATAACCCCGTCTTTACCCACTTTAGGCATACGTTCGTATTGACCGCCAGGGTATTTGCGCCTGATAGACGGCCATCCCATTGTACCACCGGGCACATCTTCAGCACCCACAAGCTGGCTGATGAGGTCGATGGCTGCAACCTGATGAATTCCATTTGAATGTCCCTGGGCACCGCGGAAGGTTACTGAGGATACGGGTCTGAACGGGAATGTCTGTCCTTCTATTGTAATGGTGGATCCAATCTGGGCATTATCAACCCAGCCCTTGGCAACCTGGAGAATGGTTGCGACCGGAACGGTACTGATATTAGAGGCCCATTCCGGGGTAAATTGTTTTAAATGTTCTTTTAATGCCATAAAGCAGGGGCGACATTTTTCCCCTTTATATTCATAGTCCCCCTCAAGGGAAAAATCTTCAAAGGCTATGGATGGATCATCAAAGACTTTTATCTCTTTTGCTTTTTCATCAAACACAAAGGGCTTGTCGGTTTCTTTATCCCGGATAAAAGTTCCGTCTTCCCGTATCAGATAGACAAAGTTTGTTTTTGCCCTCAGATAAAGTTCGTCGATTTCTCCCCTGGTATTCAGGATATAGTTTGCTATGGCAAGCCCCACTGCCGTATCGGTACCTGGAAGGAGAGGAACCCATTGGGTTGCCTTACCACCTGCAAAGTTACCCATGGGATCAAAAACGATTTCTTTGATTCCCCGTCTCACGCCATCGGCTCTCAGTCTTGCATTGATCATGGCTGAATGTCCGGAACCGGTTCCTTTACTGGAACCCCATTTAAGAACATAGTTTGTGTACCGCCAGTCCGGTGCAATTGACCATGCCCCATGGATCAGGCCGCCCAGCATATGGGCTGCGTTACCGCAATGCAGGCTGCCGCCGCCAATGATAAAATTGCCATTGTTGGGTATGCCAAAAGCCTTTGCATAGAAATAAAGATGGTTATGGGGACCGTCACTGGCCCGCATGGTCTGGTTGGTGAAGAGGATTTTATTAGGATTATCCTCCATGATCTTTTTCATTCTCGTGGCTATCTCTTCAAGGGCCTCGTCCCATTCAATTTCTTTCCATTTGGGATCAACTCCAAATCCTTTTTCTGGATTGGTCCGCCTCAATGGTTTTTTAATCCGGTTGGGATCATGGTAGTACATCAGTCCTGCGATTCCTTTACCGCAAAGCCCGGCTTCTGTACCCCCCATGGTACTTTCTGCAATCCCTTCAACTTTTACCGGCACGCCATTCACCACCCTAACCTTTGCAGCACAGCCGCAATAGCATACGCCACAGGTGGTATTTACCCATTTGTCTTCCCAAATTTCATCTGTTTTATAGGTCATATTTCCCCCTGTGTTTAATCAATATAATAGACTGCCGGTTCAGTGCCGAATTCCGGCCGAAGCTGTTTCCCCTTTTTCTCCATGATCAGACGGCTGATTTCACTGTCTGGATCACTAAGATCGCCAAAAACCCTTGCGCCGACGGGACAGGCATTTACGCATGCAGGTGTCGCTTCTTCATCCTTCCCAGGGGTAAGACCTTTCTTAAGGCCGTCATCCACCCTTTCCGAACAAAAATTGCATTTAATAACTGTTCCCACTTTCATAGGATAAAGCTTTTCTCCAAGCAGTTCATACTCGGTTTTCCCCTGACCTGGAAAATACTCCCTGTCTTTTACTTTCTGATCATAATAGGTTCTCTGCTGGTATGGACAGGCCACAAGACAAGCACGGCAGCCCACACATTTGTCGTCGTCAACCACGACAATACCATCTTCCCTGATATAGGTTGCTCCGGTGGGACATGCTTCTACACAGGCCGCATCAGTACAATGATTACAAAGAACCGGATAGATCAACTTGCTGGATGTCGGAAATTTCCCGGTTTCGCCAATAAGCACCCTGTTAAAAAATACTCTGGGAGGAAGAAAATGTTCCTCTTTACATGCGATGGTGCAGCCCCAGCAGGCAATACACCTTTTTACATCGATTACCATTCCCCATCTAGGCATAACAGCTCCTTATATAATTAAAAAGTTATCCCATTTTTGAAACAAATATGTATCTACAGCTCAAAAATTTTTACCTCTTCAAACCCTCTTTTTGCACATATTTCATTGGCAGCCAGTTTTTTACCTGAAAAATAATCCTGAAGCGCTTCGATCACAGGCTCAATTCCAAGCAGACCCGACATTTTTGCAAATGCACCCACCACAACTGTATTGGGGATGGACAGACCGATCTCTTCCATTGCAATTTTATTGGCATCAATGATGGCCAGACGTTTTAAATTTTCATGGAAAATACCGGCAACGATCTCTGAATCATTTAAAAGCATCATACCATTGGGCAAAAGGCCCTTGAACACTGTGGATGAATCTTTCTGGGAAGGATCCAGCACCACAAGGATATCCGGGTTGTAGATCTGGGTTTTTTCCCGTACCGGTTTATCTGAAAACCTGCCGAATGCAGTAACCGGAGCCCCCCTTCTCTCAAAACCAAACATGGGAAAACTGGCACCAAACTGCCCGGTTCTGGCAAAGGCATTGGCCAGGATCTTGGAGGTTGTCACAACACCCTGGCCTCCTCTGCCGTGAAATCTGACTTCGCTCATATCTTATTCTCCTTTATTCGTCCACAGATAATGGAAGCTGGCATTCGGCTTCCAGAACACTCAATCCGCCCAGCATGCAGAATTCATAATCCACATCATCCTGTAAAATCTGAAGATCTTCCGAAGTCAGATGGGCAAATTTTTTCATCAATTGGGTGTAGTGGGCGATGGGTTTGGGTTTTTTAACGGTCTTGGTCATTCTAACCCTGCCGTTTTCAGCTTCCCACAAAGGGAAATAATTGGTGTTCACGGCTCTCCTGCATATCTCAATGGTATTTTCCGTGGCTGATCCCCAGCCCGTGGGACAGGGAGCAAACACATGGAGAAAGGCAAACCCTCTTTTCTTGGCTTCCTTGGCTTTTAACAGCTTTTTGGCCAGGTCTTCCAGGTTGCTCAAGGTGGCTGTGGCAGCATAGGGGATCTTGTGCATGGCCATTTTAAGGGCCAAGTTCATCCGCCGCAGGTTTTTTCCCTTGGAAACCAGTCCAGTGGGCGTGGTGGTGGTGGCGGCACCATAGGGAGTGGTCCCGCTTTTCTGGATGCCTGTATTCATATATCCTTCATTGTCATAACAGATATAAATAAAGGGTTCATTACGTTCTGCTGCCCCGGACAGGTTGCCAAACCCTATGTCTGCTGCTGTGCCGTCTCCGTTGAAACAGACCACTGTGTTGTCAATACCTGCTTTTTTATAATATCTGGCAAGGCCTGTGGCATTTGCTGCCGCACCGGTCATAAGGGTTCCAAAATAGGACAGGCTGTGCCAGGATTGATTGTTCTGGCCCAGAAGAACCGGTGCTGAACAGGAGGGAGTGCCTGTGATCACAATATCATTTCCCAAAACCTGGGGGATAAACCTCAGCAGCAGCTCCAGGCTGCAGCCGGGACAAAATGCCACACCTTTTGAAAAAGGATCTTCGTGCTTGAGGTAGTCCAATACTTTTGTGGGTTTTACTTTCTTGGGTTTGACTTTTTTTTCCATTTTACTGCCCTCCCACTTCATTGGATTGGGGTTTATTTGCCTCGGGATAACATACCCATGTAACCTCGGGAACTTCTTTGCCCGCGGCCAGATCCAGGGTGGTGTGAATCATTTCCACCACATTATCCTTGGTAATATCGCTATTGGCAATGCCGTCAATAAAACTGACCAGTTTTGAACCCTTGAGCTGGGTTTCAAATGCCTTGAGCTCCGTATAAATAGGGCCGCCCTTAAATCCAAAGGCAAGACTTCTGTCCACAACGCCAATGGCTTTTTTACCTGCAAGGGATGCCACCAGGGCCTCAGACGGGAAGGGCCGGTACATGCGAATCTTTAAAAGCCCGGCCTTTATGCCTTTTTCCCGCTGTTCATCAATGACAGCTTTAATGGTACCACACATGGAGCCGGATCCCACCAGGACCACATCGGCATCATCCATGCGGTATTCCTCCACCTGGCCGCCATAGCTCCGCCCGAAAATATCGTTGTATTCCTTGTCAATGACTTCAAATTTAGCCTTGGATCTTTCAAAGGCCATCACATGTTTATGCCTTAGTTCCAGGTATCCGCCCAGAATACCGTGGGAGCCTACTCCCATTTTCTGACCCGGTTTCAGGGTCGTCCTTTGGGGCTGATCTTTGAGCACAGAAAGGAATTTGTCCACATCTTCCTGAAAGGGCACATCAACCCCTTCAGACAGATAGGAAAGATAAAAACCGTCATAATGGACCATGACCGGCAACTGGATATCATAATCCTCTGCCAGGCGATAGGCCTGGATAACCATGTCCAGAACTTCCTGACAGCTTTCAGCCACCAGAAATATCCACCCGCTGTCCCTTGTTGAAATCATGTCCTGCTGGCCCGAAGACACCGCAATGATACCCGGGGTCTCCCGGTTCACGTTGACCATTACCACAGGTGCCCTGGCACCGGCCGTGGCCAGGACAGCATCGTACATAAATACAAGCCCCCAGGAAGAGGAAGCCGTAAATACCCGTCCTCCGGCAAGGGAAGCCGCCATGACAGCGTTCATGGCTGAATTTTCCCCTTCCACGGTAATGAGTTCACAATCCATTTCTCCGGAGGCATGAAAAGTAGAAATCAGTTCAATGACTTCGGTCTGGGGAGTGATGGGATAGGCAGCCACCACATCGGGACGGACCAGTTTAGCGCCAATGGCTGCTGCTGCGTTTCCGGTAATCACCTTCACCTGAGATCGTTTCTCTGTTTTGGTATTCATTTTTGAAACTCCCCCTCTGGAATCATGGTAATGGCCTGTTTGGGACATTCTTTGGCACAAATTCCGCAGCCTTTGCAAAAACTCAGGTTTGCTTCAAAATGGGTATCCCCTTTCATTTCAACCACCTGGATGGGACAATAAATGGCACAGAATCCGCAAAATATACATTTATCCTTATCCACCACCGGGCGCTTGGTTCGCCAGTCCCCGGTATCGCTACACATCAACGGATCATTTGCATCAGACCACGGGCCTTCATGCTTAAAATACTTATTTGACGGCATACACCCCTCTCCTATTAGCTAATATGAAAACTCTTTGTAAAATGCATTGGGTTGCTATCTATTTAATAGCTATTACATAGCGATAGACTAATTGCATTGTCAAGGGAAAAATCAAATAATTGACAAATAAAAGGCTGGTATTAGATAATAAGAAGCGATACTTATAGGATTCGCGCTGGTTTTCAAATTTAAAGATTAGTTGATATGTCAACTAACCAAGGGAATACCGATATCCCTTCCCGTGAACTGTGGTGATGATTAAAGGAGTGCCTGGATCTTCTTCTGATTTTCCACAATTTAGCTTCCCATGACAGGGCAATTAATAGTATAAAATATAAAAATATGTTTTTATTCAAGCCTAACCCTTTGGCAAAACAGCCTGTTGTTCCTGAATCAATGGAGAATAGATGAAAACCATGCCCAAAATAACGATACTGGCCACCGGCGGCACCATTGCGGGTGCAGCCCCCTCATCCACCCAGGCTGGATATACATCGGCCCGGGTCGGAATTGACGGAATGATTCAGGCAGTGCCTGACCTTGAAAAACTGGCCAAGGTTGATGGGGAACAATTTTCCAGTGTGGGATCCCAGGACATGTCCTTTGAAATCATGATCAACCTTTCATGCCGAATCAATGCACTTCTGGCAAAAAAAGAAATTAGCGGGGTTGTGGTTACCCATGGCACCGATACCATGGAAGAAACCGCTTTTTTTTTAAATCTTACGGTGAAAAACCATAAACCTGTTGTCATGACAGGTGCCATGCGGCCCTCCACTGCCGTGAGTGCAGACGGCCCCCTTAACCTGTACAATGCCATTGCTGTGGCAGCCGATCCCAAAGCCCGGGATATGGGAGTGATGGTGGTAATGAATGACCGAATCCACGGGGCCCATTCCCTGACCAAAACCAACACAACCTCTGTTGAAACATTCCTGTCCCCGGTTAACGGCTTGATCGGCACTGTGATCTACGGGGCCATTAAATATTTCAGGGGCCCCTTTCGGCAGCACACTATTTTCAGTGAATTTTCCATTGACAGATCAGACGTCCTTCCCCGGGTGGATATCATTTATGCCTGTACTGATATGCCGCCGGATCTCCTGGATTGTTCCATTGCCAACGGGGCAAAAGGAATTGTAATCGCCGGTGACGGCAATGGGAACATGAATAAAGCCACTCTGGAAAAGGCAGCACAAATGGCCGGGAAAGGTATTTTCATTATACGATCCTCAAGGGTTCCCACGGGAACTGTGGGCAGAAACGTTGAAGTGGATGACGATGCCTACGGATTTATTGCCTCGGATGAACTCAACCCGGCAAAGGCAAGGATACTGCTCATGTTGGCTCTTTTAAAAAAACGCAGTTTCCAGGAAGTTCAGGATCTTTATTATTCCTACTAATTTTTTTCCGGTTCTCCATGGTGAAGAATTTTATTCCAGGGACTTGGGCAAAAAAATCTGGGTTCCCTTGGGTAACATGCTGAAATCAATCATCTTATCTCCGGTTATAAGTTTTTTTGGAGGCAGCAAGTAAACCGTTTCAGGGTTTTTATATTTCAGGCCTGCAATTTTATAGGCAGTCTGCGTTTTTGTAATCTGAAACGGCCCTTTATATCCCACGATTAATCTGGTTTTCAGGGGAAGGTCATCCCAGTCTGATATTTCTGAACCCGGACAAACTCGACCCATGGGCAGAAAATAAATAGTGGAATCATCTTTGTAAGCAATACCCGCATGGGACCAAGCTGTCATACTTGCAGAAATAATTTTGATTGTGGTCCGGGCCTGGATTCCAAGATTTTTTTCCTGGTTAACCAGCACCTTGGTATTCACCGGCAGCCGGTCCCAGCCCATTTTGTCATTAACCTGATTTCCAAAAAGCATTTGCCCCCCGGGAAGGAGATAAGCCGTTGTCCTGCTATTATAACCCTCGCCTGCAATGGACCAGGCAGAGTTTGTTTTTGAAATAATATTGGATCCATAAGCCCGGGTGTCTACCAAGGCCTTGGAATCGGTTCCAATACCATAAAACACTTTGGCCAGCAGAGGGTCTGCCATGAGCCGCCCTGCCCTGACATCCGGGTCGTATTCCCAGGCCCCGCTCAATCCGGCTTTTGGACGAAGAAAATTTTTAGCACAGCGTTTCCGGCCCCGATGGTTCTTCTTAAACCAGGGGTTGGGTTTTCCATAAGCCACCTGGCTATGGGTCAGCACGTCACGGTCTCTGAGGCCATAGGCTTTTTTTAAAATTTGAAGAAGCAAACCCACTGATTGATACTGAGATTTTGTAATGGGAGCATTATGGTATCCTACCAATTCAATGCCCACAGAGACTTTACTGATATCGATATGCCCGTTCCACATGGACCTTCCTGCATGGTCTGCCCTGTATTTTCTATCCAAAATCCTATAGGTAAGGCCGTTCCTGGCAATCACATAATTGGCATGGCCGCCTGGTGTTTTATACCCTTTACATTGTTTTCCCTTTGAGACAACCCGCAAGGTTGCATTAAAACCAAGTTCAGAGGTATGGACAATAATATACCGGGTCTTTTGCCGTTTTATTTTTTTAAAGCATGGATTCAGGCCGGAACGCTTATCAATGATTGAATTCTGAAATTTCTCGAATTGGGACCGGCTGTATCCCTGGGACAGAGCCGGCATGACTGCCTGGAGACAAAAAAGGATCAATAAAAAATATATTTGCCGGACAATGCCAGGGATCGTCTTTGTTGTCATCTGCTATTCATTATTTTTAGATGTTTACATTCACAATATAGTTTTCCTATTTTGCATCGGGAATACCATGGGGTCTTCCAATTTTCTGGATGCAAGGAATTATATTTTAAACAATCAGCCGGGCCAGGTCCCTTGCTTTTTCAAATCCAGGTTCAATGATTGCCTGCATTTTTTCTTCAGACACCCCATAGGTATCCCTGGCCTCTGCAATCATCTCATCAATGCTGGAATTATCATCTTCTTCCCGGAGAATGGCCGCAAGCCTGACGGGCCCTAGGGATTCATAGTCTGCCACTGTCTGTCCATGGTGCCCCTGGATGGCAGCGGCAATATTTTCCGGAAGTCCCCATTCACTGGCGATCCAGGTAGCCACCTCGGCATGGTCCCACTCCAGGCGTTCCCTTTCCAGCATGGCAAGATCTCCTCCCTCAAGATGCCATTTCTTAAAGATAGGATCATATGCATCGCTTCTATGGCAGGCAAGAAACGGCAAAGCCATGTCCTGGAGAAATGCTGCAGTAAAACATTCAGACTCCTTTGCAGGACAAAGCACAAGGGCCAGGTCACTGGCCAGCATGGCACGCCTGGCAGATGTCAACCAGAATTGGGCAGGGTCATGCCATTGGCAGGATTGCTTTGGAATCCCCTTGGCAACACCCACGCCCAGAACCAGAGATTCCAGTTGGGATATCCCCACCAGGGCAATGGCCTGGGTAAGGTTTTTCACTTTTTTACCAGGTGAAAATGCTGCAGAATTGGCAATCCGTAGCACTTTTACCGATATTCCAGGATCAAGGGAAAGGGATTCCGCAATGGAGGAGATAGACGAATACGGACTTCTTATTTTTTGCAGGATCTGCATGACCACCGCCGGAAAAGAGGGCAGTTCATAGCCCTTGAGTATCTTTTTCAATTTTGCTTTTGGATTGGTTTTTCTGGTAAAAAAAGAAAACATAATTCCTCGTATCTATTATTCGGCACGTCGTGCCATTTTATTTCCCAATATACTTAATAATCCACCCAGGCCCATGTATCCGGTTATGGCCTGCATAGTGACAAAAACCTGGGCCACAAAAGTGGCTGGCACAGCATCCCCGTAGCCAAGGGTCGTCAGGGTCACAAAACTGAAATATATGGGGGAAAACCAGGTTGCATAATCTCCGTAATCAATACCTACCTGGGTATAAATCCCTGCAAACACAAGAGTAGCGCCTGTCAGCCACACAAACCACCGCATAAGACTTCTGCCGCAGTCCGAGGTAGCCCACCAGGCCCAATAGATTATTTTATTGAGCCGACTTTGGGTTTGAAATTCAAATAAATAATTTTCATCCGCTATATATCGCCTTACCAGATAGGCTCCCCGAAGATCCATTTCCCGGATATCCGCTCCAATCCAGTCAGCCTTTTTAAAATTCCGAATCCCCAAAAGACGGCATCCCTTCATATTGGCCAGTTCAAAATTGGTGTTGGCCACATTACTCTTCTTTAAATCACTCTCTTCCAGAATTGCCCGAGTAAAAACCGCATTGGATAAATCTGCTTCAGCCAGCCTTGACCTTCTCAGGTCCGAAGCCCTCAAATCTGCTGAAATCAATATGGACCTGCTGAACACAGCATCACTCAGATCTGCATTGATCAGGCTGGCATGGGAAAGGTTGGCCCCGCCAAACCCGCACATTTTTGCACTGCATTCATTTAAACTGGCACGACTGAGATCAGAGCCCATGAATTCGCACTCATCCAATATGGCCTTTTCCAGGCTGGCCTCCCGGAGAATTGTATTGCTTAAATTGGTTTTGGCAAGGTTGATCCGGTTCATACTGGCAAAGGAAAGGTCATACCCGGAAAGGTCAAGCCCGGAAAGATTCTGGTTGTTCAAGTTTATTCCACGCAGATCCAGATTCAACGGCCTTTTAAAATTTCCCAGGAGGCAATCAATTTTCAGGGTATGAACCATATGGTCTTGGAGGGTCCCTTCAAATTCAGGAGATTTATGATGCCAGCGGGATTTTACCTCTTTTATATCAAAATCTTGAATTGCCTGAACCCCTTTTCCCAAATATTTCATTTCCATATCCCTAGAGAATCCGATTAAACTATTATTCTATATCAATCTTTTTAAAAACAAAAGCCTTTTCAAACCCTGATATACCAGGCAAGCAAATGGAATAAAAAGAGAAGCCTTTGTTTTACATTTTTCTTGACCCCAGTCCCGGGCTCTGACATGGTTAATTCAAATCGTTAACCCCATATCAAGGATTGTAAAAATGAAATTCACCATTGACCATTTTAACATAAATGTGCTGGATCTTGAAAAAAGTCTAGCCTTTTACGATAAAGCTCTTGGCCTGAAAGAAGAAAAACGAAGCATTGCCGAAGACGGCAGCTATATCATTATTTTTTTAGGAGACGGAATTACAGCCAATAAGCTGGAGCTTACCTGGCTCAAATCCCAGGAAAAGCCCTATAACCTTGGAGACGAAGAGTTTCACATTGCCTTTAGAACCCAGGATTTTGATACAGCATATGCTCTTCACAAAGAAATGGGCTGCATCTGCTATGAAAACAAGGAAATGGGCCTTTATTTCATCAATGATCCCGACGGATACTGGCTTGAGGTGGTGCCGGTCCGATAGCCCTGCCTCTAACCGGGAAGGCCCTTATTCACCTTACAGGTCAAGGGATTGCCCTTGCCAATGGAAGCAAAGCAAGCCATGCATTCCTCACAGACAATGATCTGGTTATCCTCTCCTTCAGGGGCCTGTTTCCCTGCCAGGATTTTCGCCCCTGTCCTGGGATCACAGATCATCTGCCTTCCAATGGCTACCATGTCCACGCCTGTATCTTGAATTGCAGCATCCGCCTCTTCCCTGGTGCCAAGCTTGCCAACTGCAATCACCGGCACATTGCAAGTCTGCTTAAATTGAGCTGTAAATCCCACATTGGAACCCGGAACCTGGTCCTTGTCCAGGGCAGAGCTGGAAACCAGGATCTTTTCATCCTCAATTGTCTTCCATGAACCACTGGCCACAAGGGATATATCCAAAGCATCAACACCGGCCTCTGCCAGGAGTTTTCCAATAATAAGGGCCTGATCCAGGTTCTGACCCCCATCCATATTTTCAATGGCATTGAGACGAAAAAACAAAGGAAAATCCTTGCCAAGACGGTTTCTTACCTGTGTAACAATTTTCAGGGCAAGGGCAGCTCTTTTTTCAGTATCCCCGCCATATTGATCATTCCTTACATTGGTCAGGGGAGAAAGGAACTGGCTTACCAGGTAAAGATGGGCACCATGGATTTCAACTCCGTCAAACCCTGCTTCTGCTGCCCGGCTGGCTGCAGATACAAAATCATCCACAAGCCGGTCCATATCTCTGGTGTCCATGACAACCGGAACAATTCCCGGGCGGCAGGCCACACCTGAAGGGGACAAGCCCCTGGTACTGGTTCCCAGGGGACAGGCCTTGGCACCGGCGTGATTCAGCTGAATAACGGCCCTGGCACCCGCCTGTTTGATCGTATTGGCAAGTTCGGTCATGCCTTTTATCTGGCCGTCCTCCCACAATCCCAGGCTGCTCGGGACGATACGTCCGTCAGGGCTTACGGCGGCAGCCTCCACAATCACAAGCCCCACGTCCATGGAGCGCTCTTTGTAAAACCTCAGGACATCCGGGGTTACCAGGCCCTGGGCAGTTCCATAATTGGTGGTCAAAGGCGGCAAGACCAATCGATTCTTTATCTGCATCTTGTTTATGATCAAATAATCTTCAATGGATTTCATGGAATTTTCCTTTCTTCTCTGTCAGCGATCAAATCAGGTGTTTTTCTTTTAGATATTCTTCAAAATGCGCCAGACAGGTTTTAAAATCCTTCCTCCCATAACCCATCCTGAAATAATTTCCAGCAAAAGAATAGATATGAGCAGGCAAAAGCAGTACTCCTTTTTCCGCCACCATCTGGTCACAGAATTCTCCAATGGGCTGGTCCATATTCATCCGGTGAAAGGCAATGGGACCGGCTGCCGGCCTGTTATACTGAAAAAGGTCTGAATATTTCTGGAAAAAATCATCGGAAATTTGAAGATTCTTTTTAATAATCTGACGATTTTTATCCAGAATTTTTTCCCCATGGACAAGGGCAAACCGGGCCAGAAATTCCGAGGGACTGCTACTGCAGATGGACGTATAATGCTTGAATTTTACCATCTTTTCCAGCAGTTCGTGATCCTGTGAAGCCACCCACCCGATTCTCAGCCCCGCAAGCCCATAGGCCTTTGACATAACCCCCAGGGATATGGCTTTTTCATAGATATCGGCAAAACCATTTGACTTTTGCCCGGAAAGCTCCAGACCCCTGTACACTTCATCGGAAAAAACATAGAGCCCGTGCTGCCTTGCCAGGTTGGCAATCTGGTCCATCTCTTCCCGGGTAAGGGTGTATCCTGTAGGATTGTTGGGGGTATTGATGCAGATCAGCTTTGTATTGGACTGAATCATATCCTCAAGCAATTCCATATCCAGTTCCCACCCGGCCTTTCCCTGTTTCATGTCCCAGGAAGAAACCTTACAGCCAATGGCCTCAGCCACCCCGAACAAGGACTGGTAGGCTGGAGTCAGGGTGATCACATGGTCTTTATCCTCCAGAAGCACATTCATAAAATTAAATATGGCTTCCTGGGCCCCCACGTGGACCACCACATCCTCTGGTGAAAGACGGGCATACAATTTTGATATTTCCCGGCAGAGTTCTGGATTTCCCCGGCCCTGGGTATATCCAAGCCAGGTATTTAAAAATTCTTGCTCTGCCCCGGGTTCAAATTCCAAAAGAGTTTTTATGGACATGGCCTCACAGTCTGACTGGGTCAGAAGATAGGGTGCACTGAATTCATGTTTATCAAAAAAAACTTCCAGCTTAAAATCATCAAATTTCATGGGCCTGCCTTTTTACAATTCTTTATTTATATTTGTTCACGTATAGGACAAAAGGAACATAAAAGTAAAATTATTTTTCAGATCCGCCTCTGGACCAGATGATACAGGCGGGAACCAGCCTCATAGAAAGCCCACCGGAAAAACCGCATTGGCATGGGCTTGATCTCAGACACAGGCAGGGGAATATCCTTTGAAGACCCCCCCCATCATATATTCTGTCAGCAGTTTGCCAAACACTGTACCCGGCCCGATTCCCCTGCCATTGTAAGAGGTGACCATGGCCATGTTTTCATCCAGGACATGGAACCTGGGGATATGGTCGGTGGTCATGGCAGTCCTGCCAAACCAGCCGTATTCCATTTCCACTAAAGATATTGCTGAGGATCCCTTCATGCCGGAACTTTTGATTCAATGGCAACTGGCCTTTGGGGTTGAGTACTGCCATTTTACACAGGTGCCAGTGCCACAGGGACAGCTATCAATAGCGCCGATCCATGTAAATGGTTCTTTTAAATCCCATTGAATCTCCATTTTAAATTTTATGCAACGGTAGGATTTGATTTTTTCTGTTTGTTAAAATTCAAATACGAACCGGCTTAAACAATACCATCTTCACGTATGGGAGTATTTTCAAGTATTCTCACCGGATCAAAAATAGAAAGATCCAAAGTCGGTTCTTTGCCTGTTATCAATTCTGTTATATATCTTCCCACAGCCGGTCCCTGTTGCAATCCATGGCCGGAAAAACCATTGGCAAGATAAAAGCCTTTCAGATCCGGCCATTCCCCTAAAATTGCATTGGCATCCAAAGTATTGACGGCATATAGTCCTGCCCACCCTTTGATCAGTTTCAATGCTTCAAACACTGGTGCAAACTCATATAATTCTCCCCATAACAATTCAAAGCGGTTCTCTTCCCAAGAAAAATCAAATCCAACGGGATCATCTTCCATGGATTTGCCCAGCAGTAGAAGACCACCGGTTTCTGTCCTGAAATAGAATCCTGACGGCAGAACTGTCAGCGGTAGAGGACCGTCAAGTATAAACTCAGGCTTTACAGCAAACACCTGACGTTTTACCGGGTTGACCGGAAGTTCAATTCCGGCTGTTTTTAACAGCCGGGCAGCCCATGCCCCTGTACAATTCACGATATGGGAAGAAAAATATGTTTCTCCAGAAACAGTTTTCACACCTTGAATGGAAGGCCTGGTCAAATTTCCGTCTCCATCAGCGAGCAGTTCAGCCACCTCATCCTGCAAAAAACTGACACCCAGGGATTTTGCTTTTGCTTTATATCCCATTAATACTGCATAGGCATCAAAATGGCCGTCCTCCGATCCAAATGTGCCTCCAACAATATTGTCTATATTTTCGTAAATGGGGTATCTTTCTTTAATTTTTTTTGGCGACCACCATTCAATGGCACATCCCATCTCTTTCTGCATATGCAATGCTTTTCGGGCACTGGTTTCGCTTTTTTCATCATAAAGAAACAAATTGCCTTCCCTTCGATAAAAAATTGCAGGTTTTTTCCCATCAACCGCCATCTCTTCTTCGAAATTTTTCAGTATTTTAAAGGCATATTGGGAAACCTGAACATTCTCCTTTAAACTGAACTGAATGCGGGCATTTACCATGGATAGAGCTGTGGAGGCTTTTTCATAACTCAAATCTTTTTCAATAACCATTACTTTTAAAGAGGAATCCTCCATCATAAGATGATATGCTGTGGAGGAACCCATAATCCCACCACCCATAATAATAACATCAAAATTTTTATCTCCCATTCTTCCTCCTGATCGATTAATAGTCTGTTTTTTACACTTTTATTTTAAAGTAGTTTCATGAATCCATTCTGTTTAAAATTTCTATGATGTTTTTATGGTATACCAAAAAAATTCTCATTGTCAACTGAAAATTCCATTAAATATTAGCACTCTACAAAATTTTTTCCAGGATTTCTTGCAAAAAGAATAACCATATATTATTAAGGTATACCAAAGAAATTTAATAACCATTAACGAAACAATATCTTTACTTATGAATCAGGAAATTTACAACAAGCTCAGGGAAAGGATCATTTATCTTGAATATGATCCCGGTCTTATCCTCAAGGAGCAGACCCTGGCAAAGGAATTTGGTGTCAGCCGCACCCCACTTCGAACCGTATTGTTCCGACTTGAATGGGAACACTTGATCAAAATCCTGCCCAGGACAGGTATTCTGGTCATAGAACTGGAGCTTACCACCATTACCAATGTATTCCAGGCCCGGTTGGAGCTGGAAGCTGTCATTGGAACAATGGCGGCCCAAAGATTTACCAAAACTCACTTCAACCGGCTGGACGAATTTTTGATTGTTTGCGAACAACAGCTTGACCACAAGGACCCCCGGGCCCTTGCTTCTCTGGATATGGGCATTAAACAGCTTTTTTACGAGGCAGCCGGCAACCCTTTTTTAATTGAAATGTCAGACAGGCTCTATTCCCTTACGTTCCGGCTGTGGTATTTTAATATGCTGAAAATGGACAATGACGGATGGAACCAGGAAGTCCTGGCCATTAAAGAGGACTTAACCTCCCTGTCTGATCTTTTGCACAATAACACGCCCGAACAGGTGGGAAAAGCCCGGAAAAATCACCTACTCAAGCATTTAAAACGGATTCGGTCCAAATTCCTGGGACTTTCCGGCATGTAGCAGCCGAGGCCCCAAAAGATTTACACAGCACTGATCACAAGTTTCTGGTACCTGGAAAAATTCACAATCATTTACTCTTTTATACGGGGGATATGGCCTTTATCTCCAGATCAAACTTACGAAAAAAACCTTTGGCTTTGTATTTCAAAATATTATATAATTAATTTTAGGTCTGGTTACGAAAATACCGGGGATTGGTTGGGTTATAGCTTGGCCCTTTTCTGGAGAATTGAAAAATATTTTTCTCGCACAAAAGCGCAAAGACACAGAGATCGTATCTCTTAGCGGCTTTGTGTGTTTGTGCGAAATTTTACCTAGCCGAACAATGCAATTTAATCCAAAACCAAAAAGGGAAATTTTCATTTAAATGGATAAGGTTCTAAAGACAATCAAACCTTTTTTTATGTTCATCTTTATAATCAATATTTTTTCGGATATCTATGTTCATAATGTGTTTCTGGACAGAAAATTACGCGATGAACTGAATAAAGGGTTAAAAACAATTCAGGCAAATGGTCTATATGGAAAAATTATGAAAAAATACAAACAAGACCTAAGAGTACAGGAAAAGGTCATATGGGAGAGATGAGAGTTGAATCCTTGCCGGGCATGGGTACAAAGTTCATCATCAGACTTCCCCAAGGACTTTCCTGAAAAATTCCTCGGAAAACGCCTCCCTGGACAGATATAAAATTAAAAAAAATGAGAAAAACAATGATGAATAAAAAAGCCAACGGATATATGGGGAAAATCATGAGGGTGGATCTGTCCCTGGGAAAGATCCAGATCGAGAACATTCCCCACGCTGTCTATGAATCCTTTTTATCGGGCATGGGACTTGCCGCCTATCTGCTCTATCACAGGATCCCGGCAGGAGCCGATCCCCTGGGACCGGACAATATCCTGGGATTTGTGTCCGGGCTTCTCACGGGTACAGGCTCTCTTTTCACTGGCAGATGGATGGTCACGGGAAAATCTCCCCTGACCAACGGCTGGGGCGAAGCCAATTGCGGAGGAAATTTTTCCCCTGCTATCAAGCGCTGCGGTGTGGACGGAATCTTCTTTACAGGAATCAGCCCGAAACCTGTTTATCTGCATGTGGATGATGCCGGGGCTGAACTGAGGGATGCAAAGGATGTCTGGGGAAAAGATACCGTGGAAACGGAAGTCCATCTCCTTGAAAAAGCCAATAACAGGAAAGCCAGGGTAGCCTGCATCGGCATGGCCGGGGAAAATCTGTCCCTGATCTCAGGCATATCAACGGACAAGGGACGTATGGCAGCCAGGTCCGGTCTGGGTGCGGTCATGGGGTCAAAAAATCTCAAGGCCCTTGTACTTGCCCGTACCCGAAGAATTCCTGTTCACAACAGGGATGAAATCAAACGCTTAAGCAAAATCTGCAACAATTGGGTCCAATTCCAGCCCCCCTTTGTGCCGGGCTTCCTCACTGGCCCCATTGGAGCGATCCTGCGGATCATGCCAGCAGTGATCACCCAGGACGGGCTGCTCTACAAAATTCTCCTGAGAAAATGGGGCACGGTTTCCATGAACCAGATATCCGTCGAAATGGGGGATTCCCCCATTAAAAACTGGAATGGCACCAGTGCTGACTGGGGATTTTCCAAAAGCATCTCTTCCAATCCCGATGTGTTCACAAAAAAAGAGACTGAAAAATTTCATTGCTACTCCTGCCCTTTGGGATGCGGAGGCATCTGCAAAACCCGGGGAAGATTTTCCGAGACCCATAAGCCGGAGTATGAAACCGTGCTCTCCTTTGGCGGATTTGTCATGAACCAGAACATGGACACCATCTTTTACCTCAACGAACTGCTCAACCGGGCCGGTATGGACAGCATATCTGCCGGACATGCCGTGGCCTTTGCCATGGAATGTTTTGAAAAAAAAATCATCACCACCAGAGACACCCAGGGCATGGAACTGAAATGGGGTGATACTGAAGCCATTGAATTTCTGGTCAAAAAAATGATTGCCCGGGAAGGAATCGGCGATATTCTGGCAGACGGGGTGAAAATGGCAGCAGAACGCATTGGCAATGGTGCTCAAAAGATTGCCATCCATTGCGGGGGCCAGGAACCTGCCATGCATGATTCCAGAAATGACCCGGGACTTGCCCTTCATTACTGTGTAGACCCGGCACCAGGCCGCCATTCCAATGGGTCTGGCCTTTATTATGAAATGTACCAGCTCTGGAAAAAGGTAAAGGGCATCCCGAAAATGGGACCCGGCTATTTAAAATCCAGCAAATATAAAAAAAACATCCGCCATGCCCGCATTGGCAAAGCCAATTCCCAGTATCTGAATGTAATGAACGGGGCCGGAGTCTGTCAGTTTGGAGGATTCCTGGGTGCCAAACGCATCCGAATCTTTGACTGGCTCAACGCTGCCACGGGCTGGCAAATAACCCCGGAGCAATACATGGAAATCGGCACCAATATCCAGACTTTAAAACAGGCCTTTAATGTCCGCCAGGGCATTCTTCCCAGGGAAAACCGTTTACATGACCGGCTCCTTGGCCTCCCTGCCCAGACAAAAGGCGCCAACAAAGGCCGCAGCGTGGATGTGGATACAATGATGAAGGATTATTGGGAATTATTCGGCTGGGACAGGGAAACTGGAATCCCCTCCCAGGATATTATTAATAAAGTTGATATTGATTACGTCGGCCGTGACAGAATTGCTTCAATTGATTGAAAAACACAGGAAAAATCCATGGGATATAATATAACAGAGGCATGTATAGGATGCCTGGCCTGCCAGGCTGTATGCCCTTCCAATGCAATCCTGGGCGAGAAAAAAAAACAGCACAGGATTGATGCAGACCTTTGCATTGACTGCGGGGCCTGCGGCAGGGTCTGTCCTGCCGGGGCCGTGGAAAATCCATTGGGGCTGATTGCAGAAAAGATCAGGAAAAAAGACTGGGCACGGCCCTGGTTTGACATGGATATCTGTATATCCTGCAATATCTGCCTGGACACCTGCCCGGCCGGGGCCCTGGATGCAAACATGCAAAAAGTAGGCAGTCGCCACCTTTTCCCCTGGCTGGCCCGGGAATCTTCCTGCATGGCCTGTACATTCTGTGCCCAGGACTGCCCTGTGGATGCCATCACCATGGGCCCCAGGCAGTCAGGACCTGTTACCCGGAAGAATTAGATGACAAAACCAGTCTGGCAGAGATTTCAAAAGCTTCAGGCCCCAGAAAGGACTGGACGTCCGCTTAATCGGTAAAACAGTTTGATGGAGTTTTAAGACCGATCAAAAAATTACTGGTAAGGGTTTTTGCCAGCCCATCCATCTTGGGCAGCTCATGGGCAAAAAAGTATCCTGCCACATGGAGTTTGCCTTCATAAAACAGGATATCCTGTTTTTTTAATTTACCTTTTTCAAGGGATGAAGATGCCGCTCCTGCCATGATCAGCCATTGCCAGGCAATGACCAAGATTCCAAACATTTCAAGAAAAAGGCTTGCATTGGCCAGGTAGGCATGGGGCCCTTTTTCCATGGCCAGGGCCCCCAGGGACTGGATGGTGTTTTCCAGCAGATCCATGGCCGTAATCATCTCCCGGGCCATTTCATCCAGGGATGGATAATGCCTGGCTGATTCAACAGCTGCTTCCATCTCCTGTTTCAGCAATACCAGTGCACGGCCGTTTTCCATGACCAGTTTTCTGCCCAGAAGATCCATGGCCTGAATCCCTGTGGTGCCTTCGTGGATGGTATGGATACGCATATCCCGAAAATGCTGTTCCACTGGGAAATCATCGCAATATCCATATCCTCCAAAACATTGGATGGCAGTGCTTGTGGACAGGATACCCATTTCAGAGGGATAGGTTTTGGCCATGGGAGTAAGAATCTCCAAAAGCAGATGACTATCTGTTTTGGAAGGATCACCGACAAGGACATCCTCGTACATGGCGCATTGGAGGATCAGTGATAAACCACCCTCGGCCACTGCTCTCTGAAAAAGCAGCATACGTTTTACATCCGGGTGCTGTATAATGGGAATGGGAGAAGAATCTTTTGGAGCCGTTACCTTTCTGCCCTGGCACCGGGTTCTGGAATACTCCAGGGCTGAATGATAGGCAGCAGTGGCAATGGCAGTGGCCCCCATTCCCACCTCAAGCCGGGCATTGTTCATCATCTGGAACATATAGAAAAGGCCCTTGTGTTCTTTGCCCACCAGATAGCCCATGCAATCATTGCCTTCCCCCATGCGCAGTCCAACAATGGGCGCCCCCCGATAGCCAAGCTTATGAAACACCTGGGTGACGATAACATCGTTGAAAATTAGCTGTCCCCCTTCATCGGGCCTGAATTTCGGCACCACAAAAAGAGAAATCCCCTTGACTCCGGCAGGTGCTCCCTTGATTCTGGCCAGCATGAGATGAACAACATTGTCCACCCCGTCATGGTCCCCGGCTGATATAAAAATTTTTTCCCCGAAAATTTTGTATTGCCCATTTTCAAAGGGAATAGCCTGACAGCAGAGATCCCCCAGGGAGGTCCCGGCTTCGGGTTCTGTGAGGGCCATGGTGCCCTGCCATTTTCCAGCCAGCATGGGGGGAAGATATGTGTTTTGAATTTCCTGAGATCCAAAACTCAGGATCAGCTTTGCCGCGCCCATGGTCAGGCCTGCATAGACAGAAGCAGAATAATTGGCCGTGGCAAAAATAAAATTAATGCAATGAACCAGGGAAGAAGGCATGTTCTCTCCCTCCCACTTTTCAGGAAAACTTGCAGAGATCCAGCCATCCTGCCCAAGGGTTTTCAGCATGGGGCCAACCCCTTCATTGACCCTGACCCTGCCATCCTTTAACGCGGGCGGGTAACGGTCCATATCCTCAAACATGGGATGCAGTTCCTTTCTGGCCAAATCAAAGGCAGCCTTGAGCACCATGTCAATGGTCTTTTGGGTGTGGTCACCTAAATATTCAGGCGTTTCAGAACTGTATCTTCCCCCCCGGGAATAAAGGGTAAAAACCAAATTTTTCATACTCATGAATTTGTTTGACATGAAGCAATTTCCTTTTATCTTTTCTTATCCAAAGGCCATATCTTCCATATCCAGGGCTGCGCTGGAAAGCCCCTGGATAGAAATCATCCGTCCTTTTGTCAGGGGCAGCACGGTTTCCATATAAAATGTAGCTGAAAAAACAATCCCCTGGTAAAATTCCTTGTCCTTTTTGTGACCTGCCTTTTCCAATTTGTCTAATTTATCCAATTTATCTAAAGCCTGGGTGGCAGCCATGGCCCGCCATAAATGCATCCACCCTAGGGCCACATCCCCTGTGACTTCCAGAAAAGGATGGGCATGGGCAAAAGCTGTCTCGTATTTCTCGGACAAGGCTGCAGTTCCTATATCCATTGCTGTTTTGCCAAAGGCATTCACTATTTTTTCCAGGATCCCTGCCAGGGATACCAGGGATGGAATTTTCCTGGCCTGGGTTATGGTCCTGCCCATTTCGTCCAAAAGCCCCATAAACACCATACCTTTTTCCATGCCCAGCTTCCGGCCCAGAAGATCCATGGCCTGGATTCCATCGGTCCCCTCATAAATGGAGGCTATTTTTGAATCCCTCAACAGCTGTTCCACTGGATATTCACGGATATAACCATATCCCCCAAACACATGAACTGCCTGGACACAGACCTCAAACCCGCGCTGGGCAAAATAGGCCTTGACCACCGGGGTCAAAAGCCCGATCATAAGATCTGCCTGATCCCTTTCTTCCCGGGTTGCACCGATCTCTTTTTTGTCAAACAAAGACCCCACGTAATAGATAAGGCTTCGCATTCCATCCACATGGACCTTCATCCAGGTGAGCATTCGCCGGACATCGGGATGGCAAATAATGGGAACAGAAGGGGCATCAGGATTTCCAGTCTGGGCAAGTTCCCTGCCCTGGACCCTGTGCCTGGCATAATCCAGGGCATAGAGATAGGCCATGGATGCGCTGGAACTGCCCTGGAACCCCACATTAAGTCTGGCCTCATTCATCATGTGGAACATGATCGTAAGTCCCTTGTTTTCCTGGCCCAAAAGAAATCCCCTGCACTGCCCCCTGGTTCCCAGGGCCATGGAACAGGTGGCCGAACCATGATTTCCCATTTTTTCTTCAATCCCCGTGCAAATCACATCATTGGGTTCACCCAGGCTTTTGTCTTCATTTACCCAGATTTTGGGTACAATAAAGATGGAAATGCCTTTGCTGCCTTTGGGCCCCCCCTCTATGCGGGCCAGAACCGGATGGATGATATTCTCTGTAAGATCATGCTCGCCCGCAGTGATAAAGATCTTGTTTCCCGTGATGGACCAGGTGCCGTCCGGGTTCTTTCTGGCGCTGGTGGTAAGAGCACCCACATCAGAGCCGGCCTCGGGCTCGGTGAGAAGCATGGTGCCGCCCCATTTTGATGTATAGAGATTTTCAAGAAAAAGATCTTTAAGCGGGTCCGTGCCGTACAGGTCGATCATTTTCCCCGTGCCGTGGCCCATATGGGTATAGCCGCTCAAGGGATAATTGGCCCCCACCACATAGTCCATGATGGCAATGCCAATTTGAAAAGGCAGGCCCTGTCCGCCCCATTTGGGATCTTCGCTAAAGGAAGTCAAACCAGCATCTCTTATTACCTTTCGGGCCCTGTGAAAGGAATCCGGCGCCTTGACCCTGCCATTTTCAAACCTCACCCCCTGCCGGTCTCCCTGGACAAGGGAAGGCAGCAATTCCTTGATGGCAATTTTTCTGGCTTCGGCAATGATCATATCAAAACTTTTTTTTGAAAAATCAGCAAACCGTTTATTTTCCACCAGGGCATCTGCCCGGAGCATTTTGTAAAGGATAAAATCAATCTCTTTTTGATCGGCAATAAACTGGGACATGTTTTTCCCCTTTATAAAATTTTGTTTCCTTTATACCAGTATCCAATACCGGCACTCAGGATAGCATACCCCCATCACAGACCAGGCTGGCACCTGTGGTAAATGAGGCTGCATCCGACACCAGGTACAGGACAGCACCTGCCATTTCTTCGGGTTTGGCATACCTTCCCATGGGAATCTGGGATAACGCCATCTGGCAGATTTCTTCGGAAGAGATAATGGCCGATGCAAATTTGGTATCCGTGAGCCCGGGCAAAAGGGCATTTACCCGTATTCCTCTGGGAGCAAGTTCCCGGGCCAGGGTCTGGGTCATGTTCACCAGGGCCGCCTTGGTAGCGGAATATATTCCCTGGAATATCCCGGGCCTGACCGCATTGACCGAAGAAACATTGACAATGGCTCCCTTTTCCTTCATCAGAGGCACAGCATATTTAATCATGAAAAAGGGGCCTTTGACATTAACGTCCAGGGTCTTGTCCCAGATCCCTTCATCCGCTGAAATCATTTCCCCGAAATGGGGATTGGCAGCAGCATTGTTCACCAGAATATCCACACGGCCGTATTGCTCCATAATTTTTTCATACATGGCCTTGATCTGATCCGGATATCCTGTGTTGCAGGCAAAAGCTACGGCCTTTCCATTGGCCTGGTTTATCTCAAAGGCTGCTTCTTCCAGACTTTCAATCCTGCGGCTGACCAGGATGCACCGGGCACCGCAGGATGCCAGTTTTTTGGCCGTGGCCAGGCCTATTCCCCGGCTGGCACCGGTAATCACTGCCACTTTATCGGTTAAATCAAACTCTTTCATCCATATTCTCCTCACCCCCATGGGGTTATTTATGGGTAAAACTTTTTCTCAATTTTATTTCATCCGCGATCCTTATTTTCCTTCAGAGTCATAGCCTTGAGGATTCCATGAGATTTTTTGCAGCCTTTTCAAGGGCAGTCACCCCGAAAATCAACATGGCAAATCGTTTGTTTTTGGTAATTCCCCTATAATAACGATTATAGATCTGCTGGGCAATCACAGCCAGGCGAAAAAGGCCAAAACAATAATAGAAATCAAATTGGTCGGTATCCCGGCCGGTTTTCCGGGCATACCTTTCCAGGATCTCTTTCCGGGTCAGGGCCCCGTCCATATTTGTAGGCATGGTCCTCATCAGCTGCATGTCTTGGGGATCATCTTTTTCCACCCAATAGGCAAGACTATTGCCAAGATCCATCAAAGGATCTCCATACGTGGCCATTTCCCAGTCCAGGATGCCTGTAATCTTTTCAGGATGATCCGGGCTCAGGACCAGATTATCTATTTTATAATCATTATGGACCATGCTAGGGGTATCCGTGTCTTTGGGCATTTTATCGGCCAGCCAGGCCATGACACTTTCAAAATCCGGTGCATCAGGGGTTTTTGCCCTGCCATACCGCTCAGTCCAGCCATGAACCTGTCGCTGCACATAGCCCTGGGGCCTGCCGATAGAATCCAGGTCAGCAGCTTTCATGTCAATGGAATGAATATCCACAAGGGTGTCCACAAGGTTTTCACAAAGTCTCCTGGCCTGGTCTGGTGAATAGGAAAATCCTTTTGGCAGATCTTTTCGAAGAATAATGCCTGACAGTTTTTCCATTATAAAAAACGGTGACCCGATCAGGCTAGTATCCTCTGTAAATGCAAGGGGTCTAGGACATCTGGGGAAAACCCGGTACAGGGATGTAAGCACCTTGTACTCCCTTGCCATATCATGACCTGACGTAATGTCAGCACCCACGGGAGGACGTCTCAGGACCCATTGCCTGTCTCCTGCAACAATAAGATAGGTAAGGTTGGAATATCCACTGGGAAACTGGAAAATTTGGATCTCATTATCCAGGTCTGGGATATGAATTTTTAAAAATGATTGAACTACATTGACATCAATTTCTTCACCTGGCCTGGCAATCTCCGCCCTGTCTGTTATATCCATGGGAACATTCTCCACCGGGGTTTAAGAATATGTTTTTAATATCCGTTTTGCCAAAGAGGTCTTGTGGACCTCGTCAGCCCCGTCATAAATCCTGGCAGCACGCTCATGGCGATAGAACCAGGCCAGGATTGTGTCATCGGTCATACCCAGGCCGCCGTGAACCTGGAGGGCCCGGTCCACAATCCTGTTCATTGTATTGGCCACCACAAACTTGATCATGGAAATAGAATCCCTGGCCTGTGAAGCCCCTATTTTATCAATCTGCCAGGCTGAATTCAGGGTAAGCAGCCTAGCTGCCTGAAGTTCTGCCGCAGATTCAGCAATCCAGTTCTGGATGGTCTGGCGGGTGCCAAGGGTTTTCCCCGAAGGAGATATCACCCGTTCATTGGCCCTGGAACACATGAGATCAAATGCCCTCTTGCAGATACCAAGCCACCTCATGCAATGGTGAATTCGTCCCGGACCCAGACGTTCCTGGGCCATGACAAAACCCTGACCCTCCGGACCCAGAATATTTTCCAGGGGCACTCTACAGGATTCAAAAAGAATTTCGCTGTGGCTGTAATAATCGCTGCCTGCATGGCCCATGACCGGGATATTCCTAACCCGATTAAAACCCCTGGTGTTTGTGGGTACAATAATCATACTGGCCTGGAGATAGGTGGGTGCCTCGGGATTTGTAACGGCCATGACAATGGCAAAATCTGCGCCATCCGCAGCCGTGGTATACCATTTATGGCCGTTAATCACATAATCGTTCCCATCCCGGACAGCCGTGGTTTCCAGCATCACGGGATTTGAGCCGGGCATATCCACCTCGGTCATGGCAAAGCAGGACCGGATCTTTCCCGTAACCAGGGGAGTGAGAAAATTGTCTTTCTGGGAACGGGTTCCGTGGATTTGGAGGATTTCAACATTTCCTGCATCCGGGGCCTGGCACCAGAATACATAATGGCCCAGGGGGGACCTTCCAAGGGCTTCGGAAACAAGGCCGTGTTCCAGAAGGCTGAGGCCCATGCCTCCGCATTCCACTGGAAAATTGGGTGCCCACAGCTCCATCTTCTTTACCATGTCCTGCTTTTCCCGGAGTATGGGTAAAATCTCTTTAAAATCCCTACCCATGAATTCCGGTTCCAAAGGGATGAGTTCCTTATCCACAAACTCGTCAATCATTGATACAACGGTTTGAATCTTGTCAGACACTTGAAAGTCCAATGCTCTCTCCTGTATTGTATTATTTATCCATTATCATTCGTATGGTTTTTGTAATTTCAGACATTAACACAGGTTTCATTAAATAGGCGGCAATCCCAAGTTTTTCTGCTGTTTCTTCATCAATAAAAGAACTGTGACCTGTGCAGATTATGACAGGAATATCTGATCTAACTTCCTTTAATTTTTCAGACAATTGGACCCCGGTCATCCCAGGCATGGTCATGTCGGTTATGACGATATCAAATTCACGGGGTTTTGATTGAAACAATTCAAAAGCTTCCCAGGGATTTGCTGTTGCCCTAACCTTATATCCCAGTTGTTCAAGCATCTGGACGCTCATATCTATAATGAATTCTTCATCATCCACAAAAAGTATCGTTTCCGTCCCCATGGTTCCAATACCCTGGCCAGGTTCATAATTTGTTTCTATCTGCTTTTCAGGTTTTTTATCAAATATTGGAAATAGAATGGTAAAAGTGGTTCCCTTGCCAAGTTTGCTGTCTACTGAAATAGCACCTCCATGGCTTTTAACAATGCCATGCACCACTGCCAGCCCCATGCCTGAACCTTTTCCAATTTCCTTGGTTGTAAAATAGGGGTCAAAAATCCGGTCAATGATTTCAGGGTTCATTCCAAGCCCTGTGTCGATCATGACAATTTTGACATATTGCCCCGGGACAAGGTCAGGAAAATCCTTTACACTTCCCTTTTCAATGGCTGTGGTGTCGACCTTGATTTCCAAAATTCCGCCTGTCTCTTCCATGGCCTGGAAAGCATTGATACACAGGTTCATCACAATCTGATTGATCTGGATCAGGTCGGCCAGGATTATCATCTCCTTGTCTGGCAGTTGTCTGCGTATTTCAATTGTGGTTGGAATCGTTGCCCGCAAAAATTCAAGGGAGTCCTCAATTGTAGAAACAATATCCATGGGTTTCAGTTCATGATCAATCTTTCGGCTGAAACTAAGCAATTGTTTCACAATACCTGCGGCTTTAAGGCTGGCATATTTAATACTTTCAAGTTTGGAATGGGATGGATGCAACTTTGGAATGTCTTCAAGTGCCAGCTCTGCATTTCCAATGATCATATAAAGTATATTATTAAAATCATGGGCAACTCCTCCGGCAAGTGTGCCTATGGATTCCATTTTATGTGCCTGGATAAGCTCTTCTTCCATCTTTTTCAGCTCGGTAATGTCAGTGGCTATTTGCAGTTTAACCAAACGTCCATCTGTCCACTCTATGGCACGGTCATAATTCATGTACCACTTCCCGATAATGGGATTTTTATCCTGCCAGACAAGAACACCCGTAGGGTTTCCGTTTTTGTCAATTAATTGATTGTTGGTACAGCCCGGGCAGGGTCCTGATTCTCCCCTGAAAACCTCCCAGCATGTTTCCCCTGTCATATCCCTGGCAAAACTTTCTATCATGTATTTATTCATAAAAATGATTTCATAGGTTTCCATATCAGCTACATAAATGGTCGCATCAATGCTGTTCAATACCGTTAGAAATCTCTCATGGGAGGCCCGCAACGCTTCCTCTGCCCTCTTTCGCTGGGTGATGTCCCGGGTTATCCCGACGATTTTTGCGGCTTGATTTTCAGGCCCGGGCAAAACCCTTGCATTGTTACTGGTCCAGATGATGGTACCGTCTTTACATAAATGCTCGGCTTCAAACTCAACGGGTTGAAAGCCTTCTTCATCTCCTGACTCAATGAGAGTAAAAGTCCGTTTGAATATATCCTTTACCTTTTCAAGGGAATCAGGAAGAAATAAATCCTCCAGGGAATGGCCCATGGTTTCTTGAAACGTATATCCGCTCAGCTGATAAATGGAAGGACTGATATAGATAAACCTAAACGCCAGATCCATGGTCCATATCACATCTCCAACATTTTCAGCTATTAAACGATACCTTTCCTCAGCTTTTTCTTTTTCCTTTGTTCGCGTTATGATGGAGGCAAGCATCCGCTCAAAAGCAGTGGACATAATTCCAATTTCATCTTTGGCAATTGATTTATTATAGTTTTTTATATCGGTAAAAAGAAAAGGTAATTCAGCTTGACCATAGCTGTTCATTATCTTGCTGACAGTAACGATAGGCTGTACAATCCATTTATTGGTGAACAGATAAAAAATAAGGCTGGTTATAGCAATGGCAATAATAAAGAGCCCAAGGAAATACATGATATTTCCCCTCAGTTCTTTCTTAAGATATTTTTTTGTAAACCCTATCCTGATAAGCCCAATATCTCGATCTCCAGCTTTTAAATAAGTAATAAGTTCATTTCGATCCTGATTTATATTTGTCTGCTGACCTGAATTGGAGCCCTGGTTGAACAATAAATTAATTTCTTCCACACCTAGGTGAACTCCGGGAAGCTCACCTATGGAGGCAATAATAAGGGCTGTTGGATCATATATTTCAATATATACAATCTCGTTATTTTTTCTGTACAGGGCTTCAATAGCCCGGTAGGTTCGATCATAGGCAATGGTACCCACAATTGGATCAACACATGAAATTTCCAGAAAATCATGTACCAGGACAAATTTTTTAATAAGATTTTCATTAAAAGTATTTTTCCCGATATATGAATAGGAAACAATAATAATAAGAAATAAAAGAGTTGTAGAAAAAATGTGTAATATAAAAAGTTTATCAAAAAGGCTTGTTTTTTTTAAGAGCATCTTTTTTAAAATTATCCCTATCTGATCTCTGTAGTATTTGAATTTCCAAGGGGAAATATTATTTTATCTTCCGCTGTTTCCCGGGGCCAGATTGTTTTCATTTTACCCTCCTGGATCTGCACAAGAGCCATTTTATGACCGATATTCATTCCCCTTGAATCATATTTTATCCTTCCGTAAAAAGTTTCCACATCCAGATTCCTGATATTTTTTAAAACCTCTTTTGCATTAAGGGAACTGCATTTTTCCAAGGCTAACTGGTAAATCACCCCTGCAGCACTTGACTGTGCATCCTGGTAGGTTGGCTGCTGACCATATTTATCCATAAATTTGCTCACATAATCCTGGGGCGTACCAAAAACAGGCCCTTTAAATGAACTGTTTGCAACCCATTGTGTGACCCCTATCAAGCCTTCAGCCCCTTCCCCGACATCTTGAACATAATTTATCTCTGAAGGGCCTATGGTCATGACAATTGCCTGGGGCTTCAATTCTTTTACCTTTGACAATTGTATACTGAAATTTACAGCGTCATGATAATGGCTGGTTAAGATAATAATATCAGGTTTCTTTGGCACCATTTCCAGCAGATAGGGGATAAAATTGTCTGTTTCTTCTTCAACAACTTGATAATACACTTCATGGATCTTTTTTGTTGCAGCCCATATTTGAACACCTTTGGCCACACTTCTGGTAAAAAGCTTGTCAGGAGTTATCAGAGCATATGTTTTTGGACCTGTGTTTATCTGCGATATCAGATCAAAAAAATCCTTAAACCACCAGCTGGCTGAGGTTTGTGTCGCAAATGTAAAGTTCTGATCCCTTGTAAAAATTGAGTCTGAAGCGCCTCCTGACTCTATCATTATTCTGCCGTATTTTTCAGTTATTTTGCTGGCCGCCAAATTAAAACCACTGGTAAAAGGGCCTAGGATAAAATCAACCTTATCTTTTTCTATCAATTGGATTATATTTTCTTGTACTTTTTCAATTCTGCTGTTGTCATCATAGTATGTAATTTTTATCGGGTATGATTTTTCTCCAATTTTTATTCCTCCATTTTTATTCACATGCTCCTGCCAGAGGTCATAACCCTGGATGACATTCTCACCTTCCACTGAAAAACGGCCTGTCATAGAAATTGAAACACCAAAATTTATTGCTGTCCTGTCGACTTGATCTGTGAGCGGCGAAAGCTTGTCGTCAGTATCATGAAAAATATATTTTTTAATTGGCAAATCTCTGGCAACATTATTGCCCTGGCGACTGAATAAAATAAGTGTGACCCCTAAAGCCATGGCTATAAAAAACAAGACTAATGCTCTTCTTTGCATTCACGCCTCCCAAAAAACTATTTTCGTCTGAGATTGTATCCGCAAAATAATCTTTGTTATATTCTCGACGATTTCCATAAAAGTAAGGTTACAACAGATTATAGTGCAAGGCAAATTGATTTTTCAGGCATTATTCTCAAATTTATTGAAGATAAAAAACCTGGTATCATTCACTCTCCAGAAAAGCATGAATAAATGATAGAACATCCCCCACAATGCACAAATCTGCATGGCAGCAAATGGGGGCCTCTGGATTCCTGTTAATACTCACAACCCAGTCTGAATCCTTCATCCCGGCCAGATGCTGGGAAGATCCTGAGATGCCGCAGGCAATATAGAGCCTGGGTGCGACATTGGCTCCGGTGATGCCCACCTGGTGGGCATACCCTATCCAGCCCGTATCAACCAGGGGCCTGGATACTCCCAGGGCGGAGTTGGAAAAGCATTTGGCAAACCTGGAAATCAATTCAAGATTTTCCTTTTCTTGAATACCCCTTCCCGCAGCCACAATCACCTGGGCAGCCTTCAGGGCCTGATCGCCCCTGTGTTTTTTCAAAATTTCTTTGTGGACAACTTCTGACCCAGAGTCAATGGAAATCTCTTTGATTGTTATTGAACCCGGGTGTTCTGCTTTCCCAGCACTGGACAAAAACACTCCGGGCATCAGAGTCAGGACCACGACACAACCGGGTCTGGGCCGGATCACCATGTTCCGGGTATTGTCCAGCACAGGCCGGGAATATAAAAGCCCTTCATTATCCCTCCTGATACCCGTCACCCCCGGGATGGAAGCAGCCTTTAAACGCACAGCCAGCCCCGGAGCAAAATCCCGGCCCTGGGAAGTATTGGCAACAAGTATATGGGACGGGTTAATCTCCGGAATCAACCGGCCAAGGGATTCTATATAAACCTGGCTGGTATAGGAGACAAGGCCCTTTATCTTCAGGGCCAGCACATCTATTCCCGTGCTGGATGTGATTTTTTCTGCCAGGGCCATGGGATCATTCGCCGGGACAATCACCTGGATCCCTTGGGAATCATTTTTATCTGCCCGGCTATTTTTCCCATCTGGATCTTTTCCATTCAGGCCTTTATCATTCAGGGCTATTATCATCCTGGCAGCGGCTATAAGTTCCCATGTCACTGGCCGGATTATGTTTTCAATCACCTCGGCAATAATCAGTATAGGTTTCATTTCAAGTCCTTTTCCCGTAAAAAAGCCTTAAACTGACTGACCTGGTCAGACAGGGGACCTTCTATCAATTGTCCTGCCCTTGTTTTTTCAGGATATTCAACAGACACAAGGAGTTCTTTTGCCTTGACAGGTGCCGGGAAAAGATCCTTTTCTGCCAGGGTAATAATCTGCTTTTTCCCTGCTGCCAGCATATTGGACAGGGAAGGATACCTGGGAGTATTTATACCCGCCTGGATGGTCAGCAGGGCGGGCAGACAGATTTCAAGACAATCCCTCAGACCGTTTTCCATCTCCCGTTCCACCTGCATGATTCCAGTGTTGTCGTTAAAAATATTTTTCACCACTGCCGTGACACAGGGCAGACCTAAAAGTTCTGCCAGCATGGGACCTGTCTGGCCCTCCATCATGTCCTGGGACATGATGCCGGTGAGTATCAGATCATAGCTGTTATTTCCTGCCACCGCTGCCAGGTTTGATGCCGTAACAAAGGCTGGTGAATAACCGGCATCCCGGGGTACAATATGAATTCCTCTGTCCGCCCCCATGCCAAAGGCCCGTTTTATAACGGCAGTGGCCTTGGTCGGCCCTGCTGTAATAACGTCCACCCGTATATCCGTCAAACCCGCCTCCAGAAATTTATCCTTCAGACCCAGGGCCTCTTCCAGGGCGAATTCGTCAAACCGGCTTATTTCTTCCTTATCCAGCCCCTGTTTTATGCAGACTAAAATTTTCATCCCACTACCTTACACCCGGAATTTCTAGCAATCAAGGGGAATGCAAACCAAGTAAAGGCATTGCCCCCTATGAATATTATTGAAGAATAGTGCTAATGGGTTTACCTGCAGCAGCTTCGATGCAGGCCTGTATTTGCCGGGTTGCTTTATATCGTCTGGAAATAAGGTTTTCAGCATAAGGGGTCTGTTTGATCTTCTCTTTAAATCGTTTGGCATAGGCCAGCTCAATTCGGTCGCCGTTACAGAGCTTGTCTGCCAAATAAACAATTTCCTTTTCTGTTATCATGGTTCCAGGTTGGATGGTCATATGTTCCGGTATTTTTGGGTCAGGGCCCCATAGTCCTCTCGTGTGTCTACATCCAGCAGGATACCACGATCATGGACAGGGTGTCGAACCAGGTGATCCTTTTGGGCCAACAAAAGTTCTCCCAGATTTGAATCAGAACCCATTGAAGTAATCTTGGGGATAAGCTGAGCCGGAATCAGGGGTGGATGCCCCGGAGTATGGTTGAATTCAGGAATAATTATCTTTTCAAAGGACTTCCCAAAGGCAGCGATAAGGGTCTGGATAGTGACAGGCCGGATGACCGGGATATCCACGGGCAGCAGAAAGAACCCAAGACTTTTAGAGGAAATATGGCCGGCCCCTTTTTGGATGGAGCTCAGCATACCGGTTTTAAAATCAGGATTAAAAACAGACCGGGCACCGGTCTTTTGGACAATGGGAGTTAAAAGATCCTGGTTATGGCCGGTGACCACAATAACATCCCGGATACCGCAGCCTTGAAAAAGACGGATCACCACCTCTATCATGGGCCTTTCCCCCAGCCTGAGCAGAAGCTTGTATTGGTGCATGCGGGAGGAAAGCCCAGCCGCCGGAATCACAGCGGACAGGGACATGGCCGGAAGCATTGAAGGGTTCATGCTGATCTATTTATCCAAGCATTTTTCTTAGCAAGGCTTTTATAACTTGCACCTTGAATGCGTTTTTGGCAAGCGGATTAACTGCAGCAACCGCAACATCGCCTGCTGCCAGGGCTGTTTCATCGTTGGCCAATTTGCCTTCAAGATATGCCTCAACTACCCGGACCCTCAATGGGATGGGAGCCACAGCCCCCAATACGATGTTGGCATCTTTAATTATCTGTCCATCAAAATTAAAGGAATAGGCCATACTGACAATGGGAAAATCAATTGCATTCCTTATTCTGAATTTCTGATACCCCTGTTTGTTTGTTTTTGCGGGTGCCGGGATTTCAACTGCCTCCACAAGTTCATCATGATCAAGAACTGTGCATTTCATTATGTCAGCTGCAAAGAAATCATCTGCATCCAGCGTTCTTTTGGTGGTTTTGATCTTTGCGCCAAGGGCCATGAGGGCCGGTGCCATATCCGAGGCATTCACCGCAATACAACCGCAGTTGACGCACCGGGCAGCTTCGGACCGGATGTCGTCAAGACCTGTTATGTCCACAGTTCTCGAACATTTATCATGGCTGGCACAATGCACCTCAAGGGATTGACCCATGGGCATACTGGTTTCAGGCCTGATCCTGGCAATGGAGTGGGCTGTTTTACGACCGGCAGCAACGGCATGGATTATAGATGCCGGTCCGCTGGAGATATCCCCTCCTGCATAAACGCCTTTCATGTTGGTAGCACTGGTCTCTTCATTGATCACAATCCATCCGCCATTGGTTTTTATCTTATCCCCCGCATAGGAGATATCGGTTGATTGACCAATAGCCAGGATGATCTGGTCAGCTTCAATGGTCTGTTTGATCGAGTCATCAAATTTTGGATTAAACTGACCATTTTCATCAAACACGGACGTGCAGCTGACCACTTCCATCCCTGCAAGACTGCCCTTATTTTCAATAATTTTATACGGACCAAAGGAAGTCTGAATGATAACTCCTTCATGGAGAGCCTCTGCGATTTCTTCTTCAAATGCAGGCATGGTTTCCCTGGATTCCAGACAGACCATGGTGACCTGCTCTGCACCCAGACGGCTGGCAGTAACTGCCACATCCACTGCCACATTACCCCCGCCGACAACCAGCACTCGTTTGCCGATGGCAGGTTTTTCGCCCAGCCCGACGGAGGCCAGAAAATCAATCCCAGGGGTAAGGAGTTCTGCTTTTTCCATGGAAAGGGTTCTCTCACCCCAGGCGCCGGACGCTAAAAATACGCTTGTGAATTTTTTACGAAGATCTGTCAGGGTGAAACCCTCTTGCCCAATTGTAACATTGAACTTGAATTCAATGCCCATGGCCTCAAAGGCTTTTCTCTGACGTTTCACCACATCTTTGGCAAGACGATCGGCAGGGATGCCATAGGTGAGCATACCACCTGCTTCCGGCATCTTGTCATAAACAGTAACCTGATATCCGATTTTTCGAAGATAATATGCTGCAGATAAGCCGGCAGGTCCTGCTCCAACAATGGCCACGCTCTTCTTAAGCTGCTTTGGAGGGGGTGTTAAAAGTTCTGCAGCATTATCCAGAATATAATCACCCACAACCCGTTCAACATTCCGAATGGAAACTGCTTCATCAAACCCGGAACGATTGCATTGCGACTCGCATAAATGCGGGCAGACACGGCCGGTAATAGCCGGTATTGGGTTGTTTGCAAGGATGATCAAGGCTGCGCTGTGCAGATCGTCGTTGCGGACATAATCCATATAGGCTGGAATTTCAATGCTCCCGGGACAGGCTTCCGAGCATGCGGGTTGTGCCACTCTCACGCTGCCAAAAATCGAATGATATCGATTCTCCCCAAGAAGAGCGGCACATTGGGTACCGCCTTTTCTCAGGCAGTGAAACAAATCATCAGGCGCTCTGTAATACCAGCATCTGGGTTCCTGACAGATGTTGCCGCCAAGGGTACCCATATTTCTGAGCTGGGGTGATGCAACGGATCGGGCTGCCTGTGCCAGCAGCGCATACTGTTCCTTGACTGCCTCGTTATTACAGATATCCGTGAGGGGGGTCATAGCCCCGATGCGAAGTCCCTTTGCCGTTGCCGTCACATAATTTAAGCCTGAAATTGTCTTGAGATCCACCAGGACCTCAGGAGCCTGGGAATGAATTTTGTCCTTGAGTACACCAAGCAAGTCTGTTCCGCCGGCAATGGCAACTGCTTTCCCATTGCCTTTGGACAAGATGGCCGTAGCTTCCTTGAGAGACGAAGCGGATATGTGTTTGAAGTTTCTAAGCGTCATCTTTTTCTCCTTAAACCTTTCCCAGGGCCCGGAGCACTTTCTCGGGCTTGATCGGAATATCATTAATTCTGACACCGATGGCATTATAAACTGCGTTCATTATGGCCCGCGGTGTGCAGGTCAGGGTGCCTTCGCCGATTCCGCATGCGCCGTATTCCCCGGCACCTTTCCAGATTTCAAGAAGAATGGGATCGATTTCCGGCATGTCTGCCATGGTGGGAATCTTATAATCAATAAAATTAAAATTAAGGGGCACACCGGTTATTTCGTCATAGATAATTTCTTCTGTCAGGGCTTCTCCCATGCCCATGACCTGACCACCGACCTGCTGAGCTTCGGCCCCCGAAGCAAACATGACGGTACCACAATCATTGATGACCACAAGATTCAGCACATCTATTTTTCCAGTGTCTGTATCCACCTCTACTTCCGCAAAATTGGCAAAATAGGGCACACCTGTTTTTTCAGCGTTGACCAATCTGTTCCGGGTCACCACAATGGGTACAATGTCGCCCATATACATCAGTTCTTTTAACGAAATGCCCTGGTCTGGATTCTTCCGGACGAAAATACGTCCATCAACAATGTCCATATCCTCTGGACTGGCGTTAAGAACCGGTTCTGCCTTTTCAAGAACCTCGCGCCTGATTCCCTCCACCAAAGAGACGATGACTTCAGACTGCAGATAGGACACAGCACTATCGGTCTGTACGCAGTCTTTCAGGCTGGTGTCTGTATTCACCAGGTGATTCCAGTGGATCTTCTCGGGCGTTACCCCCAGAAAATTCAAGGATTCTGCACACCCCAGAACGTTACAGGTGTTAGAGCCGGTACCGGTTTCCACGGTGGGTGCATCAAGGATTACCGTACCATCCGGGTTCAGGGTGATGGTAACCGGTATACGCCCTCGGCGGACTTCCTGCCATTCCGCATGCCATGCCGGATGCAGTGAAAATCCTACCCCGCGTTTTTTGCTTTTTTCGTAGGTTGGTCCCTGGCCGGGTTTGTTGCGCTTTTCGCTCCAACCGATTTTTTCAGCCCCCTGCTTCAGCACTTCCACCAGGCTTTTGTTCGGAAGGGTTTCCCACTCGTGCCCAAAATTCTGGATACACAGGTCAATGGGATCCATGTCCAGTTTCTCAGCCAGCAGATCTATTATGTGCCCGAAAATAAGATTAAACTGGGAATTACCAACTCCCCGCATCATGCAGGCCGGTAACTTGTTGGTATATACGGCATAGGATTCCAGTTTTACATTGGGGATATGGGCAAAAGAGACTTCGGAAATCTCCAGGGGAGCAAATTTCAAAGCAAAAATAGAATGATCGGCATAGGCACCGGTATTTCCGATGGACTTAAAGTACAACGAGGTGATGGTGCCGTCTTTTTTGGCACCAACCTTTCCATAATAGATGGCAGGTTGCCGTGAATCGTGAAAGCTTTCCCGGCGGGTGTGTTTGAACTTTACAGGACAGCCTGTTTTCTTTGAGAGCACGGCCGTGAAAAGGAAGAAGGGCTGCTCCCCAGTGTCTCCCCGGCCAAACTGACCCCCGACATAGGAAGAGATCACGGTAACCTTGTGCAGCGGCAAATCTAGCATTTCACTGATGTGCATACGGGTTTGATCCGCTTCATAGGAATTGGAGTACAGGGTGAGATTATCATCCTTCCAATTCACCATACAACACCAATTATCCAGCGACGCTTGTGTGGCATTGTGATGGATTGAGGTCCCGTCGACAACCACCTCGGCTTTGGCAAAATCGGCATCCACATCGCCTTTGTCCAGAAACACATCATCTCCCCCCATTTTTTCCGGGGGTAAAACATTGGTCTGGGTCATCTCCGGGTGAATCAGCGGAGCCCCTGGCTCCATGGCTTCCATGGGATCAAGGACAAAGGGAAAAGCCTCCCACTCGACATCAATCAACCGGATGGCTTCATCAGCGATCTCTTCGCTTTCTGCGGCGACAACAGCGCCGACTTCATCTGTCACCCAGCAGGCATAATCTCCCAGTACCCGCCGATCATTGAAATCCGCCCACATCTTCCGATCATAGGATACCGTATCCACCCCATCGGTCCAACCGGCGTTGGTGGGTCGAAGTGAGGCAAACTCCGGGTCCTTGTAAGTCATTACGGCAACCACGCCGGGAAGCTGTTCCGCCCGGCTCACATCAATGTCCTTAATGCGGGCATGGGCATGGGGGCTGCGCAGGACCTTGGCATACAGCATGCCGGGGAACCGGGTCTTGAGCGTTATGTCATCGACATATTCGACTTTTCCCCTGGCCTTTTCCCAGGCATCAATTCTGGGACGATATCCGCCGACAAATTTGCGATTCGAGTTTGGCCGAGGTGTGTAGGGCTGCTTCATGACTCTTCTCCTTTTTTCGCAATTTTTTCTGAAGCGTGCGTCACAGCCTGGGCAATACCAGCGTAGCATCCGCACCTGCAGATGTGTCCAGAAAGGGCTTCTTTTACCTCGCCCATGGTCGGCACGGGATTCTCATCAAGCAATGCCTTAGTGCTCATCACAAATCCGGGAGTACAAATTCCGCACTGAAGCGCTGTACCATACCCAGGCTCGCATTGTTCCGCAAAAGCTTCCACTATGGGATCATTCTTTTCAAGTCCTTCAATGGTGAGTATCTCATGACCGTCAGCCTCAACAGCCAGCATCATGCAGGACAATATTGCTTTGCCATCCATGATCACGGTGCAGGCACCGCAACCACCTTCGTCACATGAAACTTTTAGCCCGGTGAAGCCCAGCTTCTCCCTCAACAAATAGGCGAGCGTCATTGCAGGTGAAATATCACCACGCTCAGGATCAAAATTATGCCAGCACCCATTGATCTTTATCTTTATCTCGGATGGTGGCGTGGCAATATTTTTTTTTGTACCTTTAAATGATTTAGGCATTGCTGCTCCCCTTCGGTTAGTCTATAAAAAAAATCTATATTTTACTTAGTGGGTCAATTCTTACTTGTCAATAGAAATAAATACCAATTAACGCAGTAACTTGAACAAAAAATAAAAATTTAACAAGAAAAATAAAAATTTCTTCAATAATTCAATCAAAAATAAAAATTCAATTAACCTATGTATATCCCTCAAATATAAATTAGGTTATAAAAATATGAATATTCATGCGATAATATGAAACAATCATGGTGGGATCTCAAAGAGATGATACAATGTTTTCCTTGTTTAAGACAGCGGCATTTCAATCGTTGGGAAAACGCCATCTATGCATTTGGATATGCCGCGGACCTGGCGAAAAAATTCAATGCTCGAATCACCACTCTCTATGTTAAAGAGACAATGAATTATGCTGCAGAAACAGATGGACGTTCCTCTAAAACCTGTCTGCCCAGGCAAACAATTCAGGTGTGCCCCCGGTGTGCCAGAACAATATTGTCTGATTTTTTATAAAGATTCCTTTTTGAACCAGATCAAGAAGACCGCCCATGGCCCGGGCAGTGTAAACCGGTCCCAAAAGGATGCCCTCGTATTGTGCCAGATCCTTAATGGCGTTGAATTCAAGGTCACCGGGTAAGGCATATCCAGCTCCCAGATAATCACAATTAAGCAAAAAATCAGTCTCTTTCATGACCAAATCAGAACCAATTCTTTGGGCAGTTTCATTGGCAATATTTGCCAGGACTGGCAAAAAAGACTCATCCCCTATTTTGGTCTGGTCAATACTGATGCCCAGGACATCCCCTGAAAATCCAATCATCTTTGCCCCCAGGGAAAGCCCTGCCTGGGTACCGCCGGAACTTGAAGCAAAAACAATGGCATCCGGCTGTAAGTCCATGACCTTAAGCTGGTCTTTAAGCTCTATCATGGCATTGACATAGCCCACAGATCCGATGCTGTTGGAGCCGCCCACCGGAATGACAAAGGGTTTTGCCCCGCCTGCTGCCAGATCTGCTGCCACCTTATAAAGCATGGCATCCCGATCTTTTCTTTCACAATAATGAACCCGGGCTTTGAAAATCAAATCCAGGAGCAGATTACCGTTGGGAACCCTGGGAGGTGTACCGTTTAAAACCAGATCACATTTCAGGCCTGCCCTGTTTGCTGCAGCCGCTGTAAGACGGCAGTGATTGGACTGAATTCCCCCGGCAGTCACCAGGGTGTCTGCCCCGTCAGCCAGGGCCTGGCCAATGAGAAACTCCAGCTTTCTTGTCTTATTGCCCCCCATGCCCAGGGAAGTAAGGTCATCTCTTTTCATATAAATGCCAGGGCCCTGAAATGCCTTTGTCAGGGTATCCAGGTAATGGATAGGTGTTGGAAATTCAGCCAGGTGAAATCGCGGCAATCGGTCAAGTTTCATAAATTTTCCTTATAGTGCATCAAAATTTAGTGGGTCAAAATTTTACTGATAAAATCCGCAGCCCGCTCGGTTTGGGGGTTGTCAAAAAATTGGGCTGGACTGCCAGTTTCAATAATTTTACCTTCATCCATGAACAAAACCCGGTCTGCCACTTTTTTGGCAAACCCCATTTCATGGGTGACCACGCACATGGTCATGCCCTCGGACACCAGATTGACCATAACATCCAGGACTTCTCCAATCATTTCCGGGTCCAGGGCAGAGGTGGGCTCATCAAAGAGCATAATTTCAGGGGACATGGCAAGTCCCCTGGCAATGGCCACACGCTGCTGCTGGCCTCCAGAAAGCTGGGCAGGATATGCCCCTGATTTTTCCGGCATCCCCACCTGTTCCAGTTTTTCCATGGCGATTTTTTCAGCCTGGCTTTTGGCCATGTTTTTGACATTCACCGGCGCCAGCATGATGTTCTGCAGCACAGTCATATGGGGATACAAATGGAATTGCTGAAAAACAAACCCGATCTCCGCCCGGAGTTTTGTCAGGTTGGTTGTTCGCGTATGGACAGGGGTTTTATTGACCATGATCTCCCCGTTCTGGATCTTTTCAAGACGGTTAATGCACCGGATCAGGGTGGACTTTCCAGAACCGCTGGGGCCGCAGATGACCAGCACCTCTCCCTTTTTGATATTCAAATTGATATCATTTAACACATGAAGCTTGCCATACCATTTGTTCACACCTTTAAATTCGATCATATTTTCCTCAGTATCTCTTTGTTGTTATTCAGATATGTCACTGGGATTGCTTTTCCACCCCTGGTGACAGCCCACTCAGCCCTGGCAATAGCATGAAGCACTGGTCTGGCTAAAGAGCCATTTTCCTTTCCAAATAATTGGATAAAAGGATCAGGGGATATGAAATCGAAAAGTAAAGAATTCCGACCAATGAAAAGACCATGAGCCCCTCGGGAATCCTTACCACGGTTACCCAACCCACCCGGGTCAGTTCCATGACCCCGATAACCGATACCACAGAGGTATCTTTTATCAGCAGCACATATTGTCCCACCAGGGGGGGGAGAATCACCTTCATGGCCTGGGGTATAATAACCAGGCGCAGCTGCTGAATCAGGGAAAGCCCGGAAGAGGCAGCTGCCTCCCATTGACCCTTGGAAATGGAATTGATGCCCCCGGCCACAATCTCGCAAATAAAGGCAGATCCCATGATGGCCATGGCCAGCAGAGCTGCAGGGAAAGCTTCCAATTGGATTCCCCAGTCCGGCAGAATAAAAAAGATGATAAAAATCTGGACCACAAAAGGGGTACCCCGTACAAAGGAAACATAGACCCCGATGATCCATTTAAGGATTGGGTTCTTTCCAGACCTGAAAATTCCCAGGACAAACCCCAGCAGAGTACAGGTTATAAGGCTGATAAAGGCTATCTTGCTTGTCATCCAAAGGCCCTTGAGAAAAAATGGATAAATTTCCACGAGCCGGGAAAAATAAAATGCCATCATAATCAGTATGCCTCCCTGAAAATCAGTTTTTTCTGGGACCAGTCTGCCAGGGCTTTGAGAACAAAATAGATGCACATGTAGAAAAATGCCACTGTAAAAAAGGCTTCCGAGGGCATGAACCGTTCCGAAGTCATGGTCTGACCGCACCGTGTCAGCTCCATAACTGAGATCAGGGAAAGCAGGGAGGAATCCTTTACAAGAACAATGGCCTGGCCCAGCAAGGGAGGCACTGTAACCCCCAGGGCCTGGGGCAGGATGATAAACCGCATCCTCTGGAAATAATTCAGGCCTGATGAAACCCCGGCCTCAAGCTGACCTTCATCCACTGAGCTGATTCCAGCCCTGATGATCTCTGCAATATAGGCCCCGGAATTCAGCATCAGGGCCAGTATACCGGTCTGGATTTCAGGTATTCTCAACCCCAGGGTGGGCAGCCCGAAATAAAGGAAATAGATCTGCACCAGCAGAGGAGTGGAACGAATGACCTCAATATAGGCAATGGCCGGATATTTTAAGTATTTAAAACTGGAAATTCTACCGGCGCAGGCAATAATTCCCGTGGCAAGTGCCAATAAAAGAGAAACAATGGATATGAGAAAGGTGGATTTCAGCCCTGTCAGAAACAGGGGCAGGTACTCCATTATGATTCTAAAATTAAAATCCGTCAGCATGGTATTGTCCGTTTGGTTTAAAATGGTATACGCTTCAAACGAATAAAGCGCATACCATTTACGTAAGTTTAGATCACATAAAATTCAAAATAGTTTAATGATCTTTTTTCCACTCTATGCCTTCCATCCAATAGGCAATATTCTTGTTATAATCGCCATTGGAACGGATGGTATTAAAATAAAGATTGATCCACTGCCAAAGGTTTACAGACTCATGGTTGACGGCAAAGGAAAGAGGAGCCTTACCTCCCAAACGTTTATCAAGAAGACGAATGGAGTTGGGCGGGAAATCAGGGAGTGCAGTGAGAACTGCAAGGTCATCATTAACACCGGCATCTACATGACCTGCAAGCAGCGCCTGGATTATCATCCTTCCACCGCCTTTGTAAGATTTAATCTTGGCCTTGGGCAGGTATTGTTTGGCAATGGTTTCGCCAGTGGAACCCAAAAGGACTCCAACAGTTACTTCAGGTTTATTCACGTCTTCAAGGGTCTGATAGCCAGCGCCAGTCTTAGTAAAAACGCAGGTCTGAACAGACATCCAGGGATCGGCAAAGGTAATTTTCAAAGCCCGTTTCAAAGTAGGTGTCATGTCTGCAGCCAGGACATCGGCTTTGCCGGAAAGCAGTGCCGGAATCAGACCATCCCAGTCAAAATCAAGGACTTTGATTTTAACGCCCATGGCATCTGCCATTCCCTTGGTAAAATCAATCATGGAACCTGCATGTTCCCCATGTTTGTCAACAAAGGCATAGGGAGCAGCACCAGACTGAACCGCTACTCTCAGTTCGCCTCTTTTGACAATCTCGCTCAGGGTTCCTGCAAAACTAATTCCGGTAAAAAATACCGTCATGGCCAGGGCCAAAATAATTGAAACCAATTTTTTACGACTCATGTGTTTCTCCTTTTTTCTTGCTGTTATAAAATATAACGGTTGATACCGCCATGTTCCCCTGTCTGTGCTGCCTGAATCTTCAATTGTCTCTGTCTATTACTTATTCCTGTTTGCTAGTTCCTCCATTGTCTCATTAATAACAATCCCCCTTTTTTTCAGACGTTCCATAAAAGGTGCCACAGGTATGTGGGTCAGGGGCGACAGTACACCTTTCTGGGAGATTTCTCCCCTTGCGATCATCTTTGCCACAATACAGGCAGTATATCCCACGCCCTTGCTCATGGCCAAAATCCCGGTACTCAGATCCCGTTCAATGAGCATGGAACTGGTAAACCGCATGGGTTTATCGTCTTTGATTCCTTCAAAGATATTGATCATGGCGATCAAATCCTTTTCATCATCCTGGTATTCCAGCCTGGGGCCCAAAAATTTATCCAGAAAATCCATGGGAGAGACCTTTCCTCCAAGACCTTCCACTGGTTCTTCACTTAAAAAACCCAATTCTTTCAAAGGCCTCCAGAAAGCACTCCAGCCCGGCCAGCGAAGGGAATACCGGCCCGTATGAACAATATTATCTGTTACTCCCATACGATCGGTAAAATAGACTGCATCTCCGTTGGGTATGGCCTCCAATGTGCCAAGGCCTGGAAACTCAACCGGATGCACATAGGCCTCATCATGCTGGTTTTCTCCTGGAATGGCAATGGTTTTACCGTCTCTGATAATACGGCCCTCCCGCATGGTGGAACTCAATACCCCCCGCCAGATCCAGGAAAGTTTATAATTAAGCGGATTGGTACAGGCTTTTTTTTCAGGAAACCCACCGCAATAGGAATTTACCACGGACAGGGAATCAAACCTTTTTCTGGCATCCCCGTAAATCACAAGGTCAATCCCCGGATCAAGGCCGCTTTCAGGCATAATGGTGATCCCGGCCTGTCTGGCTTTTTTATCAAGGGCTTCCGGGGAATAGGCATAATTGGTATTAACCACATTGACCTTTGCTTCCAGGGCGGCTTCATTGACAAAGGTTTTGAATTGCTTTGGCAAAAGGTCAATTACCACATCCACCTGCTTATACAGTTTAAGCAGGTCTTCCTTATTTTCAGCATTGATTCTGGCCTGGGTAATCCTTTCCATGTCTGTGAAGTCTGCAATTTTTGACAATTGATCAAACTGGACATCTGCACAGATAATTTTTGTGACCTGATCATCAGAAGCCAGGTCATGGAGTGCAGTTCTACCCTGAATACCGCACCCTCCGAGAACAAGAATTTTCATATTTACCTCATTTGTTTTATTGTTGATGTTTTTTTATGTATACATTCTAAATCGATTAAAAATCCCTGGCAACTCATCTTTATCTGCCAGGTTTTACAGGAAAACCCCAGGGTCCAGCAATCCCAGGATTACAATTTAACAAGCAGCTTTTCAAAAGTGGTACGAATATGCTGTTTCATAAGGTTTCCAGCCTTTTCCTCATTCCGATTTTCAATGGCCTTTACAATCTGGATATGCCCCAGGGGACCTGTTTCCTGGCCTCTGAAACCTAACATACCGTTATAATATTCATCAAAAAAAAATATATAGGTATGGGAGCGCCAGAAGCTGTGACGGCAGTATTGTTCCAGGTATTTGTTCCTGCTGATCCTTGCTATACCCAGGTGAAACGCTTCATTGACCCTTACATAGGCCAGTTTTGAGGGCTTTTCAGCCAGGGCCTTTTCCTTTTCAATAAGGCTGTAAAGGAAATCCACATCCTCATCTACTGCATACCTGGCAGCAGAGGCAGCGGTCAGACCTTCTATATTCTTTCTTGCAAAAAAAACATGGCTGGCATCTTCCTGGCTGACTGCCGGAATATAGCAGCCTTTTTTCTTTTTTTTATCCAGAAACCCTTCTGCCACAAGCTGGCCCAAGGCATGGCGCACAGGGGTCCTGCTCAATTTCAGGGATTGTGACAAATTTGTTTCAAGCAGAAAATCCCCGGGCTTGAAGTGGTTGTCCAGAATCAAACGGATAATAGATTTATAGGCGAATTCTTCCAGATTGGTTTCTGCCATTTTTTATCCCCAGGTTGCTTCTAACTTGACCATTCATGGATAATTACAAAACATTATTTTCGCAGCCGCCGCCAAGACACTAAAATTTGTAATCCCCTTAGCGGCTGTTGCGAAATTTTAATTAATGTATACATAAGTTGAAGACCAACCTCCTGTCAAGTCTTTTTTGCATTGGCCTTTTCCCCTTTTTCTCACTGTGATGCCATATGGAATTATAGTAATTATCTTGACAAAAATGAATTTCACATTCTATTATCATTCGGGCATACTTCAGTTTAAAAAATCATAATGACAGATCCCATATCAAACTATGCTTTGCCCTATACCATCTGTATAAATGCTTATTATTTAGGAGGAAGTTATGAACTATCTGATTGTTGCAATATTCTCGCTGATGATGTTTTTTACTGCTATTCCGGCACAGGCAGTTTCTTCTAAATGTGAGGAATGCCACAAAGATTTAACGCCGGGGATTGTGACTGACTTCAATCGAGGGCTAATGTCAGAATCCTTGACCTGTGAAGCCTGCCACGGAGATGGCCACATGGGTACAGACGATGTTGACAAAGCCAAACTCCCGACTATAGCAACCTGCCAGGAGTGTCATGAAGACCAGGCCGGTGAGTATTTAAATGGTAAACACGCCAAAGGCCTCCTGCCCATTACGGCTTTCCCAGGATTCGCCCATAAACAGCCCACTGCATTTATTGCAGGGCAGAAGGGCTGCAATGGCTGTCACAACCTTGGTGTTGTTGATGAAGAGACAAAAACCCAGGGATTGGCAGGTGAGTTCAGAGCCCACTATAAATATGGCATGGATTGCCAAAACTGTCACACAAGACATGCCTTTTCAAAAGCGGAAGCCCAGGAGCCTGAGGCATGTATGCAATGCCACACTGGTTTTGATCATGCGCAATGGGAAATGTGGACAAGATCAAAGCATGGTTCTGCATATATGACCAACAGAAAAGCCCATAGAGGTCCAACATGCCAGGACTGCCATATGTCAGACGGAAATCACAGGGTAATGACGGCATGGGGTTTCCTGGCTGTCAGGCTGCCTGAGAAAGATGCTGAATGGATGGGGTACAGGGTCAGTATTCTGAAAGCACTTGGCGTTCTGGACAAGGATGGAAAACCTACCCCAAGACTTGACGTGGTTAAAGCCGCAGATATGGCGAGGTTGACCGAAGAAGCATTTGCCACTGAAAGAAATGCAATGGTGAACAAATGCAAAGAGTGCCACAGTGAAACCTATGTCAAAAAAAATATGGAGAATGCCGACCAAATGATCAAGGCAGCGGATGAAATTTTTGCCGAAGCCATTGAACTGGTTGCCAAGCTTTATAGTGACAAGATTCTTGAGTCCACAACAAATCAGGCCACTTTCCCGTATCCTGATCTTCTGACCTTCTATGAAGTGGATACCCACCTGGAAGAATTATTGTATGAAATATTTATGGATTACAGGATGAAAACATTTCAGGCATCCTTTCATTTAATGCCTGATTACACGACATGGTACGGCCTTGCCAAGATGAAGGAATCCCTTGTACAAATGAAAGGCATTGATAAAGAGGTAAGGGCAGAAAAAAAATGACCACCTGCTATGAAGGAAATGTTCTGGAAGAATTGCTCAGGCTGTTAAAGCTGGAAAAAATAGAAGAAAATATTTTCAGGGGCCAGAGCCAGGATCTCGGATTTGGCAGTGTCTTTGGAGGACAGGTCCTGGGACAGGCTCTTTCTGCTGCCTCCCGGACTGTGTCCCCGGAGTTCCATGCTCACAGTCTCCACGGATATTTCATGCGGGCCGGGGATGCTGCAAAACCCATTGTCTATACTGTGGACTGCATTCGTGAAGGGAGAAGCTTTGATACCCGCAGGGTGGTGGCAGTTCAAAATGGCCAGGCAATTTTCTCCATGGCTGCCTCTTTTCACATTAAAGAACAAGGGTATGACCACCAGGATACCATGCCGGACATTAAAGGACCAGAGGGCATAGAACCTGAGGTTGAAATGGCCAGACGACTCTCAGGCCGGATTCAGCCGGAAATTCTTGAAAAGCTTCTGTGTAAAAAACCCATTGAGATCCGGGTGGTGAATCCGGTCAACCCCTTTGAACCCAAGGCCATGCCGCCGGAAAAATATGTCTGGTTCAAAGCCATTGAAAAAATTCCCAACGATGAGGCCACCCACCGATATATGCTGGCCTATGCCTCGGATTTTCACCTGGTCGCCACCGCCCTTTATCCCCACGGCAAAACCTTCTGGTCCTCGGATATGCAGGTGGCAAGCCTGGACCATTCCATCTGGTTCCATAGGGAATTCCGCATGGACAACTGGCTCCTCTATGTAATGAAAAGTCCAAATGCCTGTAAAGGAAGGGGCCTGAATATTGGTTCCATCTATACCCGGGATGGAATTCTAGTTGCCAGTGTGGCCCAGGAAGGATTACTGCGGACCTTGAAAAAATAATTTTTCAAAAGGGAGGACTTTGGCCCTCCCTTTTAAAAACAATTCAGGGTTGGATACATCAGCCTTGCTGGCTTTCCGCCCGCAGGTCTTTTTTCAAAATTTTTCCGGTAGCCGTCATGGGAAGGGCATTTCGAAGGTGGATTATCCTCGGATACTTGTAGGAGGCCATCTGGATTTTGTCCCATTCTTTAATGGCTTCTTCCGTAATGGAGATATACCAGTTCTGGACTGGATCAGAGGAAAACTTATCCCATGAAACAGGGCTTGGTCAAGGGATATCTCGGCTCAGCTACTTTGAAAAATTTTTTGTCCTGGTTTGGATATACTTCAATATGGCAAACAGCCTGTACCCCAGCATGGCAATACATTCTGCATCCAGATAGATTTCCACATTCCGTTGAAAAAGGATGGAACATTTTACGGGGAAGGATTCATCCCTGTCATTAAAAAGCAGGACCATGGGGATTTTTGGCAGGGCATCCACCTGCATGGCCAGGTCATAATAGACCTCCAACTCTGGTGGATGCCCTTCTAATGTAGCCATGCATTGTTTCAACCCATCAAGATTTTCAGAAAATTGGGCTGCAATTGCCTGTTCCACATTATCCCGGAAATATACAGTCAAGGGACCGGAATCTTTCAGATCTCTGAATGCTACCCACTGCGGTTCATGGGGCATTGTCGCCGGGCACATCAATAAATACCGGCATAGGATAATGCAGATATCATACCCTGGCTTTTCCCCTTCAGGACCCGTTATACCCTGGCAAGAAATTTCATAGGAGTTGCCAAAAAATGGCAGTGTCAGAGAGTTACCCCATTGAGTTTTATGCATCTGGCCTCCCAGTTTCAAGGCAATGGATTCAAAATCAAGGGATTTTAGACGTTTAAGATAATCCTGGTAATGTCTTTCAAACACTGGGGACTTGGGTATCATGGGTTCTCCTTAAAAAAACATTGTACATTATTTCTATATAGAATATAGTTGCAGTATTTCGTACAAGTCAACTATGTTCTGATATTAAAAATAGGTTACTCTATACTTTGTAACACTCAGGTGTTTTAAATCCATAACTTTTTAAGGAGGAAAATCATGACTGACAGTACTTACAAAATTATCGACCTGGTTGGTTCAAGCGCTTTATCATGGGAAGATGCAGCCACAAATGCAATTGCAAGGGCATCTAAATCTTTAAGGGATTTAAGAATCGCCGAGGTAGTTAAACTTGATATTAAAATTGAAGATGGCAAGCCTGCTCATTTCAGAACCAGTCTTCGAGTCTCATTTAAATATCAGGACTAAAAAACTATCCGTAAGGCAGAATCCATTTTTTTTAGATTCTGCCTTACTCCATCCCAATAAAAAAACCCTTGACGTCAGCCCTGCCCTTTTTATTCTATTCCAGTCTTCTATGCATCTATTCTTCTATGCATCTGTGCAAAATAATTTTCCAGGGCAATCGATAAAAAAACAAAATCAGGGCAATGGAGTCTCCGTATAAGCCACCCCTGCTTCATCTGATCCATACAATTTCAACTCCTTTGAAGCTTCAACATCTGACACCCAAAGCGGATTCAGCAACATGGATTTGCCCGATAAAACAAAATCAGCATCCTGCAATGCCGCACCTGCACTTTTCCTGTCATGGATTTTACCGCAGATCAAAATGGGCAGGTCAGTAACTTTTCTGGTAATTTGGGCCATATTCTCATCCGTACCAAAGACCTTTTCTTCATAATCATAGGTGGAAACGGAAATAGCATCCAGGGGTTCACGGGAAAAAAGTTGAATCATCTCCTGCCATTCTGCCTTATTTTCAAACAGCGATACATCCATGTCTGCAATACCCCAGTTGGAAACCCTCACCAGCAGCAGCCGGTCTTTGGGAATCACCGGCCTCACCGCTTCTATCACTTCATGGATAAAACGATAACGGTTTTCCATGGACCCGCCATAGGCATCAATTCTCTGGTTTGTATAGGCTGACAAAAACTGATTCAACAGATAGCCATGGGCACAATGGAGTTCCAGCCCGTCAAAGCCTGCCGCCATGGCCCCTTTAGCTGTTTCTACAAACCCGTTGATCACATGGTCCATATCAAACCGGCTCATCTGTTCCGGCAGAGGATAGGGCTTCCCAGTCATGGGATTGTCCTGTTCAGGGGCAAGGGGACTGGGGGCGATAATCCGGTTGGCAGGATTGATTCCCCCATAGGCCATGCGGCCGCAATGGAAGACCTGGCAGATGGAAACAGCTCCATGGTCACGGATCTTATCGGTTACCTGTTTCCAGGCATCCACCTGGTCCTGGTTCAATATTCTTGCCTGGCCCGGATAACCCTGGGCACTTTCATAATCAGTGACAATTGCCTCGGAATAAACCAGGCCAGCATTATTTTTTGCTCTTGTTATCAAAAAATCCATTACATCTTTTCTGGGAATGCTGTTGTCCGAGGCTGACATCCTTGTCATGGGGGCCACACCGATTCTATTTTTAAAGGGTATATCGTTGATGGTAAAAGGTGAAAAAAGGGCAGTTGTCATGGATTTTCTCCTTTGTTTAATATTTAATTTTTTTCCGTAAAGCCTTTACTTTTCCCTGCCGGGTCTTTGAATCCAGGCGTTTATGCATGGATCCCCTGGTGGGACGGGTGGGCTTTCTTTTCCGGGTTTCCCTGACAGCTCCTTTTATCATTTCAACCAGCCGGTTCAGGGCATCTTCCTTGTTCTTTTCCTGACTGCGAAAGGACTGGGCCTTGATCACCACCACCCCTTCTTTGGAAATTCGCCTGTCTTTTACGGTCAGCAACTTTTCCTTATACCCCTGGGGCAGATCAGATGCCATTATATCAAACCGAAGGTGCACAGCGGAAGAAACCTTATTTACGTTCTGCCCACCAGGGCCCTGGGCGCGGATGGCCTGGAATTCTATATTTGACTCCGGAATGCTGACATTATTGGAAATTTTTACCATGGCCTCTTCCGATTCTTTTTTTACCCAGATATACAGATTAAGGCTGATTCCGGATCATGTCAATGTGGGGGATGTTGTCTTCAATATAAATTTCTGATATTGCTTCAAATTCATGGGACTGATAAAAGGCTCTTAGGTATTCCTGGGCACCGATGTAAACTGCCACACCAGGCCAGTTCTCCTGGGCCAGCACAATGGCCTTTTCAATCATTGCACGGCTGAGACCCCTGCCCCTGAAGGCCTTTGCCGTCACAACCCGGCCAAAACTCACCCCGGCATAGCTGACCCCCGGGGCCAGTATCCTCAAATAGGAAGCAAGGGTATGGTCTGCCATGCGCAGGGCCAAATGGAGGGTGTCCCCATGGATATCCTTTCCATCCAGTTCCGGATACGGACAGACCTGCTCCACCACAAAAACATCCACCCGCAGCCGGAGCTGCTCATAGAGTTCCATGGTTGTAAGCTCCTTAAACTTTTTGATATCCCATTGAATATCCTGGTGAATGGGTCCCATATCGCCCTTAGATCGTTCCGTGACTTCGGGAATAGGCTGACCGTCCTGGGGAGGACCATTTTTCCAGGGTTTTATGATCAGGTTGATAAATCTCAATCTTGAGGGGATGACAGGCAGCTGTATCGCTGGAATGTTCCGCACTGCAATCGCCGCCGGGACAGGTTGACAATGCCCCAAGCAAATCTATCTCGGCAAAAAACTCAAGAAAATCCCCGGGCCGAACCGGGCTTGCCTTCATGAAATATTGATGGGTGTCATGGGTGAAACCCGTGCACATAAAAACATTAAGCACATCATGCACATAAGGTTCTGCCTGGGCCGGGGTGAGGCCTGTTTCAGCTGCCAGGGCACGGATCAGGTTTGAATGGCAGCAATAATGATAATCCTGCCCGCTCAGCAGCCGGCTGGTATATGGATCACAACGAGTGCCGATCACATCATGCACCCCGCCTCCATCCCCATCAAACCCATACCAATCCAGGGTATCATAGGTGATAGTCGCCATTGGCCGCATATAGGGAAAACTGCTCCACATCTGATCACCAGTACTCAAATGGGTGCCATGCAGGGCCCGGGTCTTACCGCTGTAAAACCTTTCCAACAGGTCATTGGCTTCCCAGAGATTCAGATCCCCCACCTGGGGGCCATCCACACTGACAATCCTGAAAAAACTTCCCGCAGGGACACGAAAGGCTGAGGCGTCCCGGGGCAGCACGATTATCTCCTCTACCAATTCCATTGTTTTGCGTGCTTTGGCATAGGTATTCATGTCCGGCAGGGGCAGGGTTTCAACAGGATAGCAGATTACTGGTTTTACTGCCCTGCGCACATGGGCATCCTTTGGAAATTTATTTTGGGGTGTAGGTTTCATATGGGGCCTTCCTTTTCTTGATTTTTCATGGCTATATTTTCCTTATTGTAAAGAAAATATCAATGATTATTTGTTCTGTAAAAAAAAATATAAATAATTTGAATAAAATTCAGGGATCATGCCTGGATAACGAGAATCAAAACCAAACACTGAATTTCTGTTATTTTGATATTCATTATCCTAAATTTTACACAAAGAAAAAAAATCTAAAATCACACTTAATTACCATCTTTATTGTATCTCCCTTATTAAAAGGGCTCATATATAAAAAATATAGGTTCACTATGGCGAACGATATTTCAATAAATAAGATTCATTTATTGAATAATACATACAAAATACTTTTAAACCAGAAGGGATTTTTGTTGACATCTCAACGCTCCAATGGTAGCTCAACCTATATTGATTTTTCCCTTTACACGCAAGGAGACAAATATGCTTTTACCCATGTTTGATTTTCACGAGCCCTTTTCCGTCCAGGAGGCACTGGAACTCAAAAAGACCCATAAAGAAAACTCAAAATTTTTGGCTGGCGGAACCGATCTACTGGTTCACCTCAAAAAAAAGCTTATCTCAACAGACAATATCATCAGCCTTTCCAAGGTCAAGGATCTGGCCATAATCACAAAAGAGGAAGGCTCTGTGATCATAGGTGCCTGCACCACCATGTCCCAATTATCTTCTTCCCCCGTTATTCAGGAAAAATTCAAAGCCCTCAAAGCCGGCTGCGACAACCTGGGCAACCATTTGATCCGAAACCGGGCCACCATCGGCGGGAATGCCTGCAATGCCAGTCCAGCAGGCGATACCCTGCCCGCCCTTCTGGTATATGATGCCCTGGCGATTCTGGAAAACACAGAGGGGAAAAGGGAAATTCCCATCAGGGACTTTTTTACAGGACCCGGCAAATCATGTATCCAGACCGAAGAAATCCTGACTGGTTTCAGGCTGCCCATACCGCCTGCCCACAGCGGAGCACATTATATCCAGCTGGGCAAAAGAAAATCATCTGAAATTAATGTGGTCAATGTCGCAGCTTTCCTGGAATACGATCCCTCTACCCTTACAATCATCAAAGCCCGAATAGCCCTGGGATCGGTAGCCCCCACTCCGGTCAGGGCCCCCAAAGCAGAAACTTCCCTTATGGGTCAAACCCCGGAAGAATCAGCCTTCTTTGCTGCAGGTGAAATTGCCCGAAGGGATGATTGTCTCCCCATAAACGATTTCAGGGGAACTGCCGGATACAGACAGGCCATGGTAGGGGTTTTAACAAAACGCACCCTTGCAACTGCCTTTGACCAGGCCCAGAGCCTTTCGTAAACAAGCATTTCCCGGCAACCTTTTATAAAAAAGCTTTGCCAATCGAACAGGAGAAAGCAATGAAAAAAATAATCAACCTGACCATAAATGATCAATCCCATGAAATTGCGGTTGAACCCAATATTACCCTTGCCGACCTTATCCGATACCAACTGGGGCTGACCGGTACCAAAAAAGGATGCGACACAGGCGACTGCGGCGCCTGCACAGTGATCCTGGATGGTGATGTCGTCAACTCCTGCCTGGTACTGGCGGTTCAGGCCAATGGGTCTATTATTGAAACCATCGAAGGCCTGGCCACGGGTGAGGGGCTCCACCCCCTGCAGGAAGCATTTGTTGAAAAAGGGGCCATCCAATGTGGATTTTGTTCTCCAGGCGTTATCTTATCGGCTAAAAATCTGCTGGATAAAAACCCGTCCCCAACGGAACAGGAAATCAGGGAAGGCATTTCAGGAAATCTCTGCCGGTGCACGGGATATAAGAAAATTTTCGAAGCCATTGAATCCCAGTCTTCATAAAACAGCCTAGCCAAGGAGGAATCCATGAAAAAATTCGATATAATCAGCAGTCGGGCCCACCGAGTTGACACCCCTGACAAAGCCACTGGACAGGCCGTGTACACAGACGATATTTCAAAACCGGGAATGCTCTACGGAGCTTTGCTCCAGAGCCCCCATCCCCATGCAAAAGTCATCTCCATTGATACGTCAGAAGCCATAAAACTTCCAGGAGTAAAATCGGTCATCACCTCAAAGGAAGCAGGCACAATAAAATACGGTGTCAGTCCTGCCCGGTATGATGAAACCGTGTTTGCCGTTGACAAAGTTCGGTACATCGGGGATGAAATTGCCGCTGTGGCAGCAGTTACTCTGGAAATTGCCCTGAAAGCCGTGGAACTGATACAGGTGGAATATGAGCTTCTGCCGGCAGTATTCACAGTGGAAGATGCCATGAAAGAAGGAGCACCCCAGCTCCATGAAGATTTTTCAGGCAATTTATGTGCAGAGGTTCACCAGGAATTTGGGGATGTTGCAGCTGCCTTAAAAAAATGCGATATTATCAAGACCAGCACCATGAAAAACAAACGCCAGGATGGAGCCTTCATTGAAATGCAGGGCTGCATTGCCGAATTTGATAACCGGGGGGTACTCACCCTGGTCACCTCCACCCAGGTTCCCCATTATGTACAGCGTACGGTTGCCATGGTCCTGGGAATGGATGTTGGCAAGGTCCGGGTAAAAAAACCCTATGTGGGAGCAGGATTCGGGATCAAGGCCGCTGCAAACCCCATGGAGCTTGCCTGCTGTATCCTGGCAAGAGAAACCAAAAAACCTGTTAAAATGAACTATACAAGAGAGCAGGTCTTTATGTATGCCAGGGCCCGCCACCAGTTCACCCATACCATTACCACGGGTGCCAAAAAAGACGGAACTTTGATGGCCATCAAACATGAGTGCTGCCTGGACGGCGGGGCCTATACCAGTTTTGGCATTGCCACGGTCTATTATACAGGCTCTCTTCTGGGGGGTCCCTATAAGATAGCCAACATGAGCTATGACGGGTACAGGGTCTATAACAATAAACCTACCTGCGGTGCCCAGCGTGGCCATGGAGCTGTTATTGCCCGAGCCCTGTTTGAACAGCAGGTGGACATGATTGCCGAAGAAATCGGCATGGACCCCATGGAGTTGCGGATTAAAAACATGATGGAAGCAGGGGACACCACCTGCAATGATCTGAACATGAGTTCATTTGGAATGTCCGAATGTATCGAAGCGGTTCGGACCGGCTCTGACTGGGACAAAAAAAAGGGGAACATGGAGCCTGGCAAAGGAATCGGCATGGCCTGCGGATTCTTTGTTTCCGGTGCGGGATATCCCATTTACCGGTCTGATACCTATCATGGAACTGTGATTGTCAAGCTGACTGAAGACGGGGGAACTGCCCTTGTCTATACGGCATCAGCCGAAATCGGCCAGGGGTCTGACACAGCCTTTGCCATGATTGCTGCTGAAGCCCTGGGGATTCCTCTGGATAATATTCGCCTGGCTTCCGGTGATACAGACATGGGTGTGGATCTGGGCGCCTATTCCAGCCGCCAGACCCTTATGACCGGCCATGCCACCAAGGACGCAGCCGACCATGCCAAAGCCCAGGTGCTGGAAGTCCTGGCAGGACAGCTGAACATTCCAGTGGAAGAGATGGACATCAAAAAAGGTTTCATCGAATTTGCAGGGGATACTCCTGACTTTACTGCACTTCGAACCCGGTATATTAAGGAACACAGGGGCTGGATCGACAATCCCGATTCTGAGAAACTAACCTTTAAAGAAGCTTCCAGAATTGCTTTCCTTGAAAAAGGTTCCATCGTTGGAACCGGTAAATACAAACCCCATGATCTGGGAGGAAAATTCAAGGGTGCAGCCGTGGGAACATCTCCTGCCTATGGATGTTCTGCCCAGGTGGCGGAAGTAACCGTGGACATGGAAACCGGACAGGTAACCATTGACAATATCACCGATGCCCATGACTGCGGCAAGGCCATCAATATGACCTCGGTGGAAGGTCAGATGGAAGGCTCTATTTCCATGGGGATAGGGGAAGCCATGCACGAAGAGGTGATCTTTAACGACAAGGGACAGGTTTTAAATAATGACCTGGCTGAATATAAAATTGTCACCTCAATGGACATGCCCCCGGTCAAGACCGTGGTGGTGGAAAGCGACGAGCCCAACGGGCCCTATGGCGCCAAGGAAGTAGGAGAAGGAGCTATCATGCCCACCATACCGGCCATCCTCAACGCTGTTTACAATGCTGCCGGTGTAAGACTCAATGAACTTCCTTTGACCCCGGAGCGGATGTATCATGCCATCCAGGATTATAAAAACAGGACAGCTGAATAAAGGCCTGGAACAAAAACAGACAACAAGGATATAAAATAAAAACAAAGGATTGTTGATAAGATATGCCCCTTGATGATAGCCAGCGGTACAGCCGCCAAATTCAATTGCCGGAAATCAATGTCAAGGGCCAGGAAAAGCTTTCCAGGTCAACCGTGTTGATTGCCGGAGCTGGGGGTCTAGGCTCCCTGTCTGCCCTGTATCTTACAGCAGCCGGCGTGGGTCACGTGATCATTGTTGACCATGACCAGGTGGAACTCAGCAATTTGAACCGCCAGCTCCTTCACAGAGAATCTTCCATTGGCCGGCCCAAGGCACTCTCAGCAGCAGAAAGCCTGGGCCGGCTTAATTCTTCCATTCAGATCACCCCGGTCCAGGCAACACTGGATCAGGGAAACATTGATGATCTTTTAAAAGGGGTGGACCTGATAGTGGACGGATGCGACAACTATCAGACCCGGCAGGTCATCAACCGGGCCTGTCTCAGCCATGGCCTGCCCTGGATATTTGGCGGGGTCAGGGGATTCAATGGAATGGCCACCAGCTTTGTACCTGGATCTTTCACCTGTTTTGAATGCATTATTCCTGATCCCGAAAAATCAGAACCCGGACAATTAAATCCCATCCAGGGCATCCTGGGTCCCACAGCTGGGATCATTGCATCCATCCAGGCCATTGAAGCTGTAAAACTGCTGGTGGGTATGGGTTCATCCCTTGTAAACCGCCTGATGCACTTATCAGGTCTGGACATGCGGATCACCACATCTGCACTGACCCCAAACCCGGATTGCCGGGTTTGCAACCCAGTCAGGAAAAAAAGGACCCAAAAAAATGATCATCCAGTTTAACGGCCTGGAGGAAACCGTTCCCAGGGGAGTCACCATAAGCCAGCTCATTGAATTATTCAAAGAAGGCGATCCCCATGTTATTGTAGAACAAAATGGCAGATATATTTATCCCAAAGATTATGACACCTGTATGGTCATGGAAAACGACAGGATTGAATTTATCAATCCAAACCTGGGAGGATAAAAATGAGATACTATGAAAAAGATAAAATAAATATAGGATATAATACAAGACCATGGAATCATTAACCCAGCAGGTACTTGATTTTCTGAATCAGGGCAGACCCTTTGCCCTGGCCACCATCCTCACCCACAAAGGCTCCACCCCCAGAACCTCGGGCAGTAAAATGCTGGTCCTTGCCGACCGCAGCATTCACGGCACCATTGGCGGCGGCCTGGTGGAAGCCCGGGTCATTGATGCCTGTATTGACATGATGTCTGAATCCCAATGCAGAATAGAGGAATTTACCCTTGACCAGGAACTCAAAGACGGGCTGGACATGGTCTGCGGCGGAAACCTCACCGTGTGGATTGAGACCTTTGTCCTGCCGTCATCCGAACTGATCCAGGTAATTTCCGCCCTGGCAGCCCGGGAAAAAGCCGGGAAAAAAGCCGTATTAATTTCAAAAACAAAGGGATTTTCCGGGTCTTGCTTTACCACACAAAAATGCCTGGTCCTGCCCAACGGAACAATCCAAGGCCCCAACATTGTACCAAAAGCTCTGTTTGACTCGGTGTGTGACAATCAGTTTACCGGCATAACCCCTGTGATCCAGAACCATAACCTGGAAGAGTTCATCATTGAACCGGCAGCTGTCAGTGATACCCTTTATATATTCGGTGCCGGCCATGTAGGGTTTCAACTGGCAAAAATGGCCCATTTAACGGATTTTCGTACCATTGTATTGGATGATCGGGGAGAGTTTGCCAATAAAAAGCGCTTTGAACATGCCCGGGAAGTCCATGTGGTGGAAGAATTTACCACGGCCTTTGACAACCTGTCCATCGACAAAAACTCCTATATTATCATCCTTACCCGGGGGCATCTCCATGACCAGACTGTTCTGGAAAAAGCCCTTACAACAGACCCAGCCTATATTGGAATGATCGGCAGCCACAGAAAACGAGATCAGATATATGAAAACCTCAGAAAAAAGGGGATCTCCCAGAAAACTCTTGACCAGATTTATTCTCCCATTGGACTTGAGATCCATGCGGAAACCCCTGCTGAAATCGCCGTGAGTATCATGGGGCAAATCATCCAGCACAGGGCAGTAAAAAAATGACTCCTCCCAGGTCCGAATCTATGAACCTGCCCAAGGGAAAGCACATGAATTTTTCAGCTGTAATCCCGGCAGCCGGGTTTTCCTCACGCATGCATCAATATAAGCCCCTGCTCAGGTTTGGAAACACAACAATGGTGGAGACGGTGATCCGCCTGTTTCAACGCTGCGGCATCATGGATATCATTGTGGTCACCGGCCATAACCAGGATCTGTTAAAGCCAATTATCCAGAAAGCCGGAGCCAGACCCGTTTTTAACCCGAATTTTGAAACCGGAATGTTTGGCTCCATCCAGAAAGGATTGGAACAGGTCTCAAGGGAAAACAAAGGATTTTTCCTGCTGCCCGTGGATATCCCGGCCATCCGGCCTGCCACCATTCTGTCCATAGCCGCTGCCTTTGAAAAAGATTGTAAAACTGTTATTATTCCGGAATTTGAACAAGCCCCTGGCCACCCGCCCCTGATTCCGGCCCGGCTGATTCCGGAAATCCTGGGCATGGATTCAAATTCAAACCTGGGGAAAATTCTTCTGTCCCAAAAAGACCACCTGGTCCGTCATCCAGTCTATGACCGGGGTATTCTTCTGGATGCTGATACCAAAGAAGGCTATGAGATCCTGACCCAAAAATACCAATGCCTGGATATTCCTGACAAAGAAGAGTGCAACTCCATTATCCAGTCAATCCTTCCAGGAGAAACCGCAATCCAGTCCCATCTTACCCTTGTGGCAAAAACAGCCCTGAAATTAGGCCAGGCCCTTGAAAAGGGACAGAATGCCAAAAATAATAAAAACATAACCATTCATCTTAATAAAAACCTCATCCAGGCAGCTGCCCTGCTCCATGATATCAAACGCAAGGAAAAAAACCATGCCAGAGCCGGCAGTCTACTTCTTGAAAACCTTGGCTTTGATCAGGTTGCCAATATTGTAGCAGAGCACATGACCATTGGCCCTGAAAATCTGATCCCCGAGGATATGATAACGGAAAAAGAAATTGTCTATTTTGCAGACAAGCTCTGCAATGGCAGCCATGTGGAAACAAATTATGCCAAACGATTTGCAGACAAGATAAAACAGGCCCCCCAGGCCAAAACCAAAATTTCCCAGCGATATGAAGCTACTCAACAAATTCAGGCCAGGATCGAAGCGGCTACAGGCCATTCCATCCATACAATTCTCCAATAACCGCCCATGGATATACCTGCTTCGCCATGGGCAGATACAGGGCCATGCTGTCAAACGGTTCATCGGCCAGACTGATATTCCCCTGGATGGAACAGGCCGGGATCAGGCCCTGTTCTGGAAAAAAAACTTTGCCCACATCCCGTTTGAAGAAATTTATACAAGCAGCCTTTTGCGATGCAGGGACACGGCAAGCCTTATCTGCCCTGGAGAAAAAATCCAGATCGATTCCAGGCTCAATGAAATAGACCTGGGAACCTGGGACGGAAAATCCTTTGACCATATCAAAAAGACCATGCCAGAGATGTTTCAAAAAAGAGGAGAAGCAATTGAATCCTTCAGACCCCCGGGGGGAGAAAGTTTCAAGGATCTCTATACCAGGGTTTCTCCTTTTTTTGAAGATCTACAGCAAAACTTGAAAAAACCCTGCCTGGTCATCACCCACAGCGGTGTGATCCGGGTGATGATCTGCAAATATCTTGGCATGGATCCAGATCAATTGTTCAAAATAAAATTGGGATACAGCCATTTGTTCCTGCTTGAAAAAACCGAATAAACAAAAAAAAAGGATGATATGGATGGAAAAATTAATAAAAAACATGCTGTCCCTGGAAAAGAAAACAGCGGTGATCACAGGGGGATCTTCCGGAATCGGTGCAGCCACAGCCCTGCTGTTTGCCAGATTGGGCGCAAATATAATCATTCTGGATATCAACAAAGATCAGGGGGAAAAGACCGCAGCCCAGATAAGGGAAAACGGACTCAAAGCCAGATTCATGGCCTGCGACGTAACCTGCGAGGCTGACTGCATGAAAATTGCCCGAAACCTTGAATCCGAATTTCAGCATTTGGACATCCTGTTTAACAATGCCGGCGTGATTGTCCGAAAAAGTGTTACCCATCTTCAGGAAGCCGAATGGGATGCTGTCATTGATGTCAGCCTGAAAGGGGCCTTTCTTCTGTCAAAACATTTGATCCCACTGATGAAGGAAAAGGGAGGGGCCATTGTCAATACAGGTTCAGGCTGGAGCCTCAAAGCCGGCGACAATGCTGCTGCCTATTGTGCTGCAAAGGCAGGGGTGCTGAATCTGACCCGGTCCATGGCCATTGACTACGGAAAATACAATATCCGGGTCAACTGCGTCTGTCCAGGAGACACGGACACTGATCTTTTGCGGTCAGAAGCCCGACAGCTGGGAGAAGATGAAACAAAATTTTTACAGGATGCCTCTGACAGACCCCTGGGCCGCATGGGGACCCCAAATGACATTGCCCTATCCGTGCTTTTCCTGGTATCCCCCATGTCCGCCTGGGTTTCAGGAACTTCCCTTCTGGTGGATGGAGGCGGCATGGCATAATATAATGGATAGAAGCCCGTCTTTGAAAAACAGGTCCCGTGGAAACCAAAAATTATTCAGGAACCCAGGATCTTTATCATTGTGGCAGAATCAATATTGCCGCCGCTTACAATAATTCCAACCCGTCCCCGGGGTATCACGGACTGGCTCAGCAACGCTGCCAGCCCCAGTGCGCCTGAGGGTTCAATCACAAGTTTCATTCGATAAAACAAAAATTTAACAGCATCCATAATCGCTTTTTCTGAAACCGTTTCCATATCATCCACATATTCCAGCACCAGGGGAAATGTAATTTTACCCAGGGAGGCGGTCCGGGTTCCATCGGCAATGGTAGGTGGATTATGCACAGAATGCAGCTCTTTTGTGTAAAATGATCTGCATGCATCATCGGCAAGTTCCGGTTCAATACCGATTACCCGGCAATTGGGTGACATTCCTTTGGCAGCAATGGCGGAACCGCTGAGCAGACCTCCACCCCCACAGGGAACCAGAAGCATATCCAGATCTCCAACCTCCTCAAACATCTCCAGAGCGGCAGTTCCCTGGCCAGCCACCACATCCATATGGTCAAAGGGTGGAATCATAGTATAACCGTTCCTGGCCTGGAGTTCCCTGGCAATATCTTCACGGGCTGTCTTGTCAGGATCATTTTCAACAATAGTTGCTCCATAGCCTTCCGTGGCAACCCGCTTGATTGCAGGTGCATTGGAAGGCATCACAATGGTTGTCTGGATATCCATCATTTGACCGACCAGGGCCACTGCCTGGGCATGATTCCCGGAAGAATAGGTAATCACACCCCTTGCCTTTTCTTCCCTGGAAAGTTGAGAGATACTATTAAAGGCCCCCCGGAATTTAAAGGCCCCAATTCTCTGGAAATTTTCACACTTAAAATATACATCAGCCCCGACCAGGCGGTTGAGTGTGCTGGAAGTCATGATTGGCGTTACATGTGCATAGTTTTTCAATCTTTTTTTGGCGGCTTGGACCTGTTCAAACATAGTTTTTTCCATTTAATTTTATCCAATTCAATTATAATGATGCCTGTTAAATTACTGCTCAATATTGATCAGTCATGGCAAGTTTTGCGCCCAATGCGGCAAAAATGGCTGCAAAGGATCGTTGAAGCCAGACAATTACCCTTGGGGAGTTACCAACATATCTACGAACCCCATTTGACGAAACCCCATAAACAATAAAAACAAGTAAGGTCATGGCCATGAACAAAAGGCTGAGAACAAACATTTCAAACATGGGTGAGGAGGAGTCTGGGGATATAAAAAGAGGAAGAAAGGCCAAGAAAAATATGGAAAGTTTGGGGTTGAAAATATTAATCAAAAAACCTCTTTGAATAATTTGCCACATTCCCTTTTTGCAGGAAGGCGAATTAAATTCAACTCCTCCTGTTTCACGCCACATTCCCCAGGCAAGGTAGAGAAGATAGATGGCACCGGCGAATTTGATAACCTGGAAAGCCCTGGCGCTCATATGAATAATGGCGGACAATCCAAGTATGCTTGCTGACAAATGGGGAATAATTCCTGCTGTACAGCCCAATGCTGCGGCAATACTTGCTCTCCACCCGAGAAACAAACCGGCTGATATTGTATAGATCACTCCTGTCCCGGGTATCAGAACTACAATCAAAGAGGTTATGAAAAACTCAGAACTAAACATTTTCTTCTCCTGTTAAAACTCATACTATTTTTTCAGACCCGTTCCCAAACTGCATCCACTTGCTTCCAATCACTTGGCCGGCAAAGATAAAGAATACTCCACCCCTTTCTGCACCCATGCTTTCAGATCATAGTCCTCTTCATACCCTTTTTCAATGATAACCACCCCTTCATGGGCCTGCCGGTCAGGTCAAACAGTTTAGAATTCAAGCAGAAAAAATATACTTCTCGGTATTCTGCCCCACTGATTCAAACCAGTGAAGTTCGCCGGCTTCTCTCGGCACGTCCTGTGCGCTACCAGAGGGCATGACAAAATTCAAGTTTGACAATACATCGGCTGTCTTTACACTCAAGCAATCTCCACTAGCGTGGTGGGGTGAATATCTTTTACAACAGCTCAAGGTCACCAACCTCCGGTAAAACCGGAGGTTGGATTGTGAATTGGTCAACCTGGTCCTAAAACCGTGAACCATCGAAAGGTACTCGTGTCTAAAACAAATTTAAATTATTTGTCTTTTGCTCTCTGAACTATGGCATTAACAGCTTTGGCTATATCCTCAGGCAGGGGATCTGGTTTATGCTCGGTTAATATTTTTTCGAGCCGCTTGGTAGCTCGTTCTGTAAAGTCCTTACTCCCTGCTTTTTCCCAGGCGGCATAAGTATTTCTTAAAAAAATGTCCGGACTCCATATCTTACGAAAATTATTCATGGTGTGTTTATGGGTTAGAAATTTTCCTTCATGCGCCAGCTCATCAATAAGGTCTAAAGCAAGGGTTTCGTCGCTGATTTCAATTGGAGCCATATATTTTTCCAGATACCTGAGGATTTCATTGCAGAGCATAACCTGGACAAAAGAACCCGTCATACCCTGGTCCAAAAAGCCGATATCATGGATGAGGTTGGCACCGTGAAGGGTCTCGTAAAAAAGTGACATTGCCGCGCTCGCCGAAGATTCCTGGTCAAAGAGATGAGAATCGCTCATGCCTCCGATACCAAATGTAGGCAAATTATAGAAATGACCCATGGCTATTGAGAGCCCTCTAAAATCCGGGTCAGTATATCCATAGGTACCGAATTTCATGTCCAATGCACCAACCCCCATCCCCGGCGCAATAAATGGTGAACCTTCACGTTTTAATTGTGACAAAATCAGACCTGTCAGCATACCTGCATTGTTCAAAGCGATGACACCGGCCGGAGTAACAGGCGCGTTCATGCCACCGGTTGTTACTGGAACGTAAGTATAAGGCAATCCCTTACCAGCCAGGTATAGAAGTTTTTGCAGTGCTTCCTGGTTGTGGTTTAAAGCTGACGTAACATTTATGTAACAGGCCGCCAAGGGTTTTTGACGGAGTGCATCAGCACCACCAACCACTGCTTCCGCCATTTCAACACAGTCCACACAGCCTTCAAAATCCGGAGTGACATATATGATCGGTTTAGTAGTATTGTTGAGAATCACTTCCATCTGGTACTGGCAATAACTCTGACCCTCCACATCCGAGGGTAAAAACATTGACATCACAAAATCCACACGGGGCAGGGAATCCAACAAGGTCATACCTTCCTCAACATCTTTTAATACTGCAAGACGTCTTTCTTTTGTGCGGTGGTCAATAATATGAAGACAATCTGAACCAGAGCCATAATTACATGTACTGTAGTCTGCCAATTGAATAGCCGGTTTGCCATGCCGGTTATACATTGTCACCCGTTTAGGAACGGTGTTCAAAGCTTTTTCAACCAATCCAGGTGGGATTCGTACACGATTATTATTTAAAACAAAAGCTCCAGCTTCTTCCAGCAACGTAATGGCTTCCTCATCATGGAGTTCAACTCCTGTCACTTCAAGTATGCTAAGACTTGCATTATGAATTTGCTTTTGTTGTTCAGCCGATAAGCGTTCAAATTTAAAATTATCAGAGCTTCGGTCTGTTATTCTTCTGATTGGCATATTTAATTCTCCATAATTTATGATATTGACTTCTACTATATTTTTTCCAATTCATTTACCTCACATTTCGCTTGTTTAAATATTAAGTTTGTGAATTAGGAAATAGCATAAAAACCTAATAAGTCAAAGGAAATCAATAAAGATAAACCATATAGGGCAATATTTGTTCTTGGCTCTGTATAAGTCAATGTAATCATTGAAAATAAAGCTATATCTTAGCATGCTCAATATGTATGATAATTTCAAATACATAGAGAGGCTATATATGACAAAGTCGGTTATAAAATCTGTAAAAACACAACCAGTCGGTTTTGCACCAATTCTGAAGCATTATTTTGAACGATGCGCTATTGCCAAAATTATTGATGAAAATATCGAGCTTGATCCCAGTAGAAAGGTTCTCACACATGGCCAGGCTTCAATGGCTATGATTACCGGGATTCTGTTCCAGATTTTACAACTTTACCGGATTTGCAAATTTGCAACAGAGACCAGGGTACTGGATGTGATTTTACCCAACATTACACCTGATCAATATTTTGATGATCGTCTGGCAGACACCTTGGATACAATTTTTGACTATGGTATTGGCAATTTGAAAGTGCTTGTTACGATCCAATCACCGTTTATAAAAACAAAAATAAAGGTCGTCCAGCAAAAAATGAAACGCCTGAACGTATTGAATCCTTTACAAAAAGACATTCTTACTATCCTTGAAGTGCCTATGGAATGCTACAGTTATGAACACATGTTCGATACCGGCTAAATTGATAAGCCCATTGACTAATCCCTCTCACAAGATTTAGGATGTGAGGATAAATAGTCAATTCCAATTTTCAAAGAGCGAAATGCGAGTTATAATGATGTCTGCTAAATTACTGCTCAATATTGATCGGTCATGGCAAGTTTTGCGCCCAATGCGGCAAAAATGGCTGCAAAGGATCGTTGAAGCCAGACAATTACTTTTGGAGAGTTAACAACATATCTGCGAATCCCATTTGCCGAAACCCCATAAACAATAAAAACAAATAAGGTCATGGCCATGAACAAAAGGCTGAGAACAAACATTTCAAACATGGGTGAGGAGGAGTCCGGGGAAATAAAAAGGGGAAGAAAGGCCAGGAAAAATATGGAAAGTTTGGGGTTAAGAATATTAATCAAAAAACCTCTTTGAATAATTTGCCACATTCCCTTTTTGCGGGAAGGCGAATTAAATTCAATTCCTCCTGTTTCACGCCACATTCCCCAAGCAAGGTAGAGAAGATAGATAGCACCGGCGAATTTGATAACCTGGAAAGCCCTGGCGCTCATATGAATAATGGCAGACAATCCAAGTATGCTTGCTGACAAATGGGGAATAATTCCTGCTGTGCAGCCCAATGCTGCGGCAATGCTTGCTTTCCACCCGAGAAACAGACCGTTTGATACCGTATAGATCACTCCGGTCCCGGGTATCAAAACTACAATCAAAGAGGTTATGAAAAACTCGGAACTAAACATTTTCTTCTCCTGGCAAAATTCCTAGGTTTCTTTTCAGGCCCGTTCCAAACGACACCCACTTGCTTCCAATCATTTGGCCGGCAAAGACAAAGAATATTCCACCCCTTTCTGCACCCATGCTTTCAGGTCATGGTCCTCTTCATATCCTTTTTCAATGATAACCACCCACCCCTTCATGGGCCTTCCGGTCAGGTCAAACAGCCGGGTATGGGGTTCGGCCAGTGAACTCTCATATCGATCCGGCCCGACCCTGACGATGAGGTTGTCACCATTCACCCCGCATGCCATATTCCCCTGGAGCATGAAACCCACACCGCCGAACATTTTTTTCTCCACATAGCCAGGCAATTCACCCATTTCCCCTCGGACCCGCTGGGCCAGACCTTCATTATATGCCATATATTCCTCCCAAAATCATTTTATGATTTACAGGTGATTCTCCCTGTAATTCCCTCATATGAATTCTCATTGTCTGCTTAATAAAAATTCCCCCTGGTGTCAATCATTTCCAATCCCCAGCCAAAGCGATCCCATGGAAACTGGAATTTAAAAACCAAATGAAAATTATTGACATTGAACCAAATTTTATTGCATTGTAATTTTATATCATGCAGCAGATTTGACCGGGATTTAAAAAAATTATCTAGGATTAGAAATGAATCGAGAAGACTATGAAGGATACCAAATCGAAATTCCGACAGCTTTATAAGGACCTTAGAGTCAGCATTGCTCAAATTTCCATGGAATTTAGAATCGAATGCGTGAACCAGGCCTATTGCCTTATGCTCGGATACAATGAAGAAGAACTGATCGGCAAGCATTTAAAAGAAATCACCCATAAAGAGACTTTGGAAGACAACCTGCGCAAGCAATCACAACTGGCAGCAGGGGAACTTGATCATTACCGCATGGAAAAAAGTTTTATCCATAAAAATGGAAGTATCGTTTATGGCTTGCTCGACGCTAGCCTGGTCCGCGACGACAACGGCAACCCATTATATTTTTTGGGCAGTGTTGTGGACATCACAGATCGAAAGCTGGTGGAGATCAAACTGCAGAAGAGCGAAATAAAAATACGTGAAAGCGAAGCACACTATCGCCAGTTATTTCATTCACTTCCCTATGGTGCTGAGATTATAGATACAAATGGGAAAATAATAAACTGCAGCCGGAGTACATCACGTATGCTGGGCTATGAAAGGGATGAACTCATTGGAAAACATATTACAACTTTTGTAGATGAAGATACGATTACAATTTTCAAAGAAAATTTTCCCAAATTAGTTGACGGCGAATCCCTTTCTTTAGAGGGAGGTATGATTCACAAAGACGGCAGCCCGATTACTGTCTTGCGGTCTGCAACTCCTATTTTAAATAAAGACAAAGAAATTACGGGCATGCTCGCCATCAGCGTAGACATCACAGAGAGAAGACAGGCAGAAAAAGCCTTGGAAAAAAGCGAAGCTAAATTCCGACTATTGGCTGATTACACCTTAGACTGGGAATACTGGATGGATTCAAAAGGCAAGTTTATCTATTTATCACCCTCCTGTGAACGGATTACCGGATACAGCCCGAAAGAACTTATCTCTGATCCACAACTGGTGTTCAAAATGGTCGAACCCGATTATGCTGAAAAAGTCCATCAGCAATACATGGATGAATTCAAAGACAATGTTTCGTCCTTTTCAATAGAGTTTCCGATTCTAAGCAAAAATGGGAGAAAAGTCTGGCTGGAGCATCATTGCAACCCGATTTACGATGACAATGGGAATTATGTTGGACGGCGGGGCAATAACCGGGATATAACGGATCGCAAGATGGCACAGGAATCATTAATTCAAAGTGAACATAAATTCCGAAACTTTTTTGAATTTATTCCACAACCGGTTTCGCTTACACAAATAAACAGCGGTGAAATTAAAGACATCAATAAAACCTTTTGTGAATTTACAGGGTATGCAGTTGAGGAATTAATCGGGCGGAAAACCACAGAATTAAAGTTTTATTCCCAGGATGACAGGAAAAAGATCCTGGAAAAGTTACAAACATCAGGAGAGGTCTACGCATTAGAAATGGATTTCAGGATTAAGAACGGATCCATTGTCAATACAATTGTATTCTCCAGGTTGATTGAAATTGACCAGGAAAAGTTACTGCTTAGTATTTTTGTCGACATAACTGAAAAACTCCAATTGGAAGAACAATACCGCCAATCGTTGAAAATGGAATCCATCGGCACCATGGCAGGTGGTATTGCCCATGATTTTAATAATATTTTGGGTATTATTCTTGGAAACGTGGAACTGGCTATAGAGGATGTCCCGGAATGGAGTCCGTCTCATTCCAATCTTGAAGAAATCAAGACCGCCAGTCTCCGTGCAACCAATATTGTCAAGCAGCTTCTCAGCTTCGTTCGCATAACCGAACAAAAACTGCAACCCATAGAAATTGGGCTGACCATTAAAGATTCCCTTATGTTTTTGCGGTCAACGATTCCAACCACAATAAATATTGAGCAGGATATTCAAATTACAAACGAAACGATCCTTGCTGACCCGGACCAGATCAATCAGATCATGATGAATCTTTGCATCAACGCTTCCCATGCCATGGAAGAAACAGGGGGAACTCTCAATGTCACTGTGGAAAATGTAATTTTGGATGACAATTCAACCTCAGCCTATCCTGGATGGAGCCCTGGTGAGCATATCAATATAAGGGTCAGCGATACCGGGCCGGGAATAACGCCTGAAATCATCGACCGAATATTTGACCCCTACTTTACCACCAAAAAATTTGGAAAAGGATCGGGCATGGGACTTGCTGTCGTTCACGGAATTGTTAAAAATCACAATGGAACAATTACCGTTGACAGTAAACCCGAAAAAGGCACCCGATTCAGTATTCTTTTTCCATTGGCTGAAAAAAAACAAAAGGTTGAAGCCAAAACATCAGAAAAACTTCCCAAGGGAAGTGAAACCATATTATTTGTGGATGATGAAATATCAATTACAAAGATGGCCCAAAAAATGCTTCAGCGGCTGGGATACAAAGTTGAAACCACCATAACCTCCCAGGATGCTCTGGATCGATTTTATTTAAATCCTGATCATTTTAATCTGGTTATCACTGACATGACCATGCCCCAGATAACCGGTGCCAGGTTATCTGAAAAATTAAAGGAAATTCGTCCTGATATTCCCATCATCATCTGCACAGGACATAGTGACCTTGTTGATGAAAAAAAGGCAAAAAAACTGGGCATAGCAGCATACGTCATGAAACCCATCTCCATGCTGGAAATCGCACAGACGATTCGAAAGGTATTGGACTAATAATAAACGGCTTGAAAAAAAATTATTTCAAACATATAGGGTAATGGCTTTTATATCGTAAGTTTTGGGACTCTTTCGCTTTTCAAATCCCGAAACGTACTTATAGTTTTGAAATGGGTTTACCCTAACAACCATTCTGTAAGGAGAAATTATCATGAAAAAAAATATTCATACTATTGAAAGAAGTATTCGTATCGTACTGGGACTTATTATTTTATCTCTTGTTTTTGTTGGGCCGAAATCCTTATGGGGTCTGGTTGGGATTATGCCCATTCTCACAGGTCTGAGCGGCTGGTGCCCGCCCTACCAGCTGTTGGGTATTTCCACATGCAAAAAATGAGGGTACTTTATTGATCTTATTTCTAAAAACGAAACCCACTTTATGAAACCGTACAGGAAACACCTATGATTGATTGGAAAAATTGGTATTCTGATACCATGAAAGGCTATGGAGGTTATCCCATTGGAAAAACTCTCAAATACTTATCAGACCCGGAGATTATTTCTCTGGCAGGGGGATTGCCTTCCCCGGAAATTTTCCAGAAATCAGAACTAAAGTCAGCTTCAGAAAAAATATTGTCTCATAATATTGAAAAAATAATGCAATATTCTGCCATTCCTGGCGAGCAAAGCCTTATTGATGCTATAATTGATTTTTTGGAAAAAGATAATATAACCCTTGAAAAACAAAATATTCTTATCACAAACTCAGGTCAGCATGGACTGGATCTTACAGGCAGAACTTTTCTCAACAGGGATGATATTGTTTTAGTAGACAGGCCGACTTTTGCAGGAGCTCTGGTTGCTTTTGAAATGGAAAAACCAAAATTCATTGGCGTGGATATTGAGCAAGATGGAACAAACACAAACGCTCTCAGGGAAATAATAAAGCAGCTTCAAACCAAAAATAAAATCCCCAAATTCATATATGTGGTTCCTGATTTCCAAAATCCTACCGGGATAACCATGAGTTTGGAAAAAAGAAAAGAATTGTTGGAAATAAGTTATGAGTTTTCTATTCCAATTATTGAAGACAGCCCCTATAGAAATTTACGGTATTATGGCCAGGTCATCCCGTCAATATTTTCATTGGACCAGGAGCAGTATGAAGGCGGTGGAAATGTTCTTGGATTATATACCTTCTCCAAAATATTCTGCCCTGGTTTACGAGTTGGATTTAATATCGGACATCCTGATGTGATAAGGAAAATGACTAATATTAAAGAGGGAAACATACTAAACAGTCCAAAATATAATCAGGATCTGTGTACGGCTTATTTAACTGAAATGAATCTTGATGCTCATTTTGATAATTGTAATGCATATTACAAAGAAAAACTAGAGGTTTTTCTTGAAACCATGGAAAAATATTTTCCAAAGGGATCTGGAGTCACATGGACAAAGCCGGAAGGCGGATTATTCCTCTGGGTTACTATTCCAGGACATATCGATACAGGCAAACTGTTTTTTGAGGCAATAAAGCATAAAGTAGCATTTGTTCCAGGAGAACAGTTTTATGGTGAAACTCCTGAAACAAATCATATGAGAATTAATTTTTCCTTTTCCACAAAAGAGCAATTGGCAGAAGCAGTAAAAAGGCTTTCAAGCTGTATTTTATCCATGGATTAATTTTTTTGAAATCAATTTTCTGTAAAAGCTTAGGACCGCAGATGAAATAAGTTGACCAGAAATAGCGCAGGATTTTGATTCATCTACAAGGCGCATTAAAGGTTCAATAGCAGGCCTATCGGTCCTTTGATGCAACGCAGTAGATGGATCAAAAGACAAGCAATTTCGTTCAAATTATAAAATTTGCGGTCCTTAGTATCAAATAATCTATTTAAAAATCTCAGTTTACACAGTTAAAAGCAATGCAATGGCCAGAGATCATATCCTTTCCCGTTGATAAATTGATTCTTTATCTTTTCTTCAATAGGATTAAATTATATCAGGCAAAGGCATCCTTGATTTTGTCAACTGCCCAGTCAATATCCAGTTTTTGGATAACCAGGGGCGGTGCAAACCGGATGATATCGGTATGGGTTTCCTTGCAGAGAATACCCATTTTCATGAGAGATTTGCAAACGGCCCTGGCACCCCCCGGGGTTCCTTTTTGAAATTCAACGGCGATCATCAGGCCAATACCACGAACCTCTTTGATGGTATCATTCTTGATTTTTTTTAGTTCTGCCAGAAAATAGGCTCCCATCTTTTCAGCATTTTCAATCATATTTTCTTCCACCAACACCTTTAGGGCCTGTCTTGCTACAGCACAGGCCAGGGGGTTGCCTCCAAAAGTACTGCCATGCTGACCCGGCTGCAACAGCCCCAGCACAGCTTCATTAGACAATACTGCGGACACAGGGTAGAACCCTCCTGACAAAGCTTTTCCGATGAGGGTGAGATCTGCCTGAATACCATCATGCTCTTCAGCCAATAACTTTCCTGTCCTGCCAAGGCCGGTTTGAATTTCATCCAGGATCAAAAGAACATTTTTGTCTGTACAGATTTTACGGACCTTTTTTAAATACCCTTTGGGTGGAATAATTACGCCGGCTTCTCCCTGTATGGGTTCCACAAGAAATGCCACAGTATTTGGATTAATGGCCTGTTCCAGGGCATCGGCATCACCAAAAGGAATGGTTTTAAAACCTGGGGTAAAAGGACCAAAATTTTGCCTGGCGTTTTCATCCGTACTGAATCCGATAATAGACAGGGTCCTGCCATGAAAGTTATCATTACAGACGATAATTTCGGCCTGCCCTTCTGCGACACCCTTGGATTCATATCCCCATTTTCTGGCACATTTGATCACAGTTTCAACAGCCTCTGCGCCCGAATTCATGGGAAGAACCTTATGGGAATCGGTCAGTTCGCAAAGCTCTTCATATAACAAGGCCAGCTGATCATTGCGAAATGCCCGGGAGGTTAAGGTCAGTTTTTCAGACTGTTCCAGCATTGCCTGCCTGATTTTCGGGTGACAGTGTCCCTGGTTGACTGCTGAATAGGCAGACAGGCAATCCATGTATTTATTTCCGTCCACGTCCCAGACCCAGATACCTTTTCCCCTGCTCAGCACCACATCCAAAGGTTTGTAATTTTTTGCACCGTATCGGTCCTCAAGATCAATTAATTCTGTTGCTTTCATAAAATACCTTCCTTTTTTATAGCCAGTTCACTGGTTTTCGTTTGACAGGCATTGTCATGCACCGTGCGCCACCGCCGCCACGGGCAAGTTCAGAGCCAAAAATGGTCACCACATATTTATTATAGGTTTTGATATCGATTTTATCATTGATTACATCTTCTGCAGGTAAGATGGCATACCCCACCTTATTTAACTCCTCAAGTGTATGTTCATTTCGCCGGTACCCCATTAATTTCCCGGGTGCCATTGCAAAAAAATTTGTTCCGCTGTGCCATTGTTCCCGTTTCTGTATCCAGACATCATTGTGTCCACCACATAGAATAGGCTTCATTTCAATATTCAATTTACGTAAGGCAGACAAAATATCTTTTTCCTCAGAAATGAGTGTTTTCCCATTTTCGATTGTAATGTGAATGGTTCGCAACTGATTTGAAGAAAGGATGACGGGTTCGTATATCATGCAATGGGTTTTATCTATAAATGTAAATATCATATCCAGATGAATAAATGATTCCGGCGCCGCAGGCAGCTCCTGAACAATGATGTGTTTTTTCGTTTTTTGATGCTTCAGGTGATTTAAAATAAAATCAATGCCCTGGGATGATGTTCGAAGGCCAAGCCCGATCAGCAGCAAATCTTCCCGTACAACTAAAATATCTCCACCTTCACTTGTTAAACCAGGCACTGGATTCTTTGAACGGAGTGGATTTATTGTCTGGATTTCAAATAGAGGATGATGATTAAAAATACTCTCCATGATTAAACTTTCTCTTTCTCTTACTTTATTGGCCATGCAGTTGATCAAAACCTCATTGCCAATGCTGGACGACGCATCCCGAGTAAAGAAAAAATTATGCAGGGGGCGAAGAGAATACCGTTCCTGATCAAAGTAATTCGTTAAATTATCTTTTTTCATCACCACGCCTTCAATTAATTGACCCGCCAGCTCAGAAGCTGTTTTTGAAAGCAGGCAAGACATATCTTCCTGGACGTTCTCACATTTGAAAATATCACTGAGAAGCGCTTGTTTGGCCACATCATTTTTCAGAACATCTTCCAGCAGCTCCTTTACAAAGAAAACTGTTGTATGTTTCTCAAGTATTTTTTTAAACTGCGCGTATTCTTTTTTCACTTCAGAAAGATTTAAAATATCGCTGTAGAGAGAACGTTCGGCATTTTCCGGGGTCATATTTTCAACTTCCGGACCCGGAGCATGAAGAATGACGGCTTCAAGCTTTCCAATTTCAGAATTTACTTCTACCTTGATTTTATCCATGTTCCCCCCTGTAGATTCTATCGTCCCAATGTTGCAACCATAACCGCCTTGATGGTATGCATCCTGTTTTCTGCCTCATCAAATACAATGGATGCATCTGATTCAATGACTTCGTCGGTCACTTCCAGAGCTTCCAAACCGTATTTTTGATAAATATCTTCACCAACGGTTGTGTTCCTGTCATGGAAAGCCGGCAAACAATGCATAAATTTTACATCTTTATTTCCGGTCATCTCCATAACCTTCTGATTAACCTGGTATGACGAAAGGAGTTTAACTCTTTTGTCCCAGGCTTCTTTTGGTTCTCCCATTGAAACCCATACATCTGTGTAGATAAAATCCACATTCTTTACAGCTTCATCAATATCTTCCGTTAGCGTAATCTTTGCACGGGTTGCTTTTGCAATTTCCTGGCACTCTTCTACCAGGGATTCCTCGGGCTGGCATTGTTTTGGAGCTGCTGCTCTAAAATCCATACCCATTTTAGCTGCGCCAACCATGAGAGAACTTCCCATATTATTTTTAGCGTCACCCATGTAACAAAATGATATTTCACTCAGCGATTTGTCAGAATGCTCCATCATGGTTAAAAAATCAGCTAAAATCTGAGTTGGATGGTATTCATTTGTCAGGCCGTTCCACACGGGGACACCAGCATATTTTCCTAATATTTCAACAGTTTTCTGGGCAAACCCACGGTATTCTATTCCATCATACATTCTACCCAATACCCTGGCCGTATCTTTCATGGACTCCTTATGCCCGATTTGTGATCCAGATGGCCCCAAATATGTAACATGTGCCCCCTGATCAAAAGCTGCGACTTCAAATGCACACCGTGTACGCGTGGATGACTTTTCGAAAATCAGGGCAATATTTTTTCCTGCCAGGCGAGGTTTTTCCGTTCCGCAATATTTTGCTTTTTTCAAATCAATGGAAAGATCCAATAAAAACTTGATTTCCTTTGGTGTAAAATCCAAAAGCTTTAAAAAATTTCTATTTATTAAATTAAAAGCCATAAGGTCATCTCCTGTGTTCATATGTTATAAATTTCAATTGATTTACCGAATCACTAATTTTCATATTCCATTGTAATTTTTGATCCATATTTTCTATCCACCAACTTGGTCGCTTCGGTAATGATACTCTTTTCTCCACCTTGTTCAATAAAGCTTACTGCAGCTCTTATCTTGGGTGCCATGCTTCCTTCAGCAAAGACACCGTTTTTGAGGTGTTTCTCTGTATCATTTTTATTTAGAAATTCAAGGATTTTCTGATCAGGCTGACCGTAATTTAGATAAATATATGGCACATCTGTTAAGATATATAATTCATCCGCACCAATTCTGGCAGCAAGCAGTGAGGATGCCAGGTCTTTATCAATGACTGCTTCGGAAGGCCGGATATCTCCTTTTTCATCAATATACACAGGAATACCGCCGCCACCGGCTGCAATGACAATATGTCCCTGCTTTACCAATCGCTCAATGATTTTTTCATTGATAATCCGTATCGGTTTTGGGGATGGGACTACCCTTCGCCATCCATCTTTTACTTTTACTTCTTCTCTAAATTCCCATTTTTTTTCTTTTGACAGCAAATCAGCCTGTTCTTTGTTATATATCTCAACTTTCTGACATAAGATTTC
>Ga0307988_1000008_pt1 | contig 183779 bp, 165 predicted proteins | sample EllFjometagen183_FD_203166 | JGI IMG/M metagenome (GOLD analysis project Ga0307988, IMG submission 203166) | Marine microbial communities from Ellis Fjord, Antarctic Ocean - #183 | ecosystem: Environmental > Aquatic > Marine > Unclassified | place: Southern Ocean | collected 2014-10-08 | reverse complement strand
AAAAAAGCCTTTACCCTGCACAAACTTTTGGGGTTTGACCATGAATCCAGGACCTTTGAAAGGGGGTTTGCCAATCCCCTGGATCTGGATGTGTTTGTGGTGGATGAAGCCTCCATGGTGGATACCCTTCTCATGTATCATTTGATAGAAGCCATGCCTGCCATGGCCTGTCTTATCCTTGTGGGGGACACATTTCAGCTGCCTTCAGTGGGGCCGGGCAATGTATTGTCAGATATTATTGAATCAAAACAGGTACGGGTTTTTTCCCTGACCAAGATTTTTCGCCAGGCCCAGGAAAGCCCCATTGTCATGCATGCCCATAGTATCCGCAACGGAATTATGCCTGATTTTAAGGAAACAGTTTCCAAGGACCCGTCTGAATTTTATTTTATTGAAAACCAGCATCCCCAGAAGGTGGTGGAGACCATATTGGAATTATGTTCAAAAAGAATTCCAGCGGCCTTTCCCCACATTGATGAAGTCCAGGTGCTTACCCCCATGCACAAGGGCGATGCAGGCACCATCAATCTGAACCTTCAGCTCCAGGCAGTGCTCAATGATTCCCAGGGCGGCATAGAGAGCCATGGGCTCACCTTTAAACCCCGGGACAAGGTAATGCATTTGAAAAATAATTATGAAAAAGATGTGTTCAACGGGGATATCGGGGTGGTCCACGAGGTGAGTAAGGCGGAAGGAAAAATTCTTGTTGATTATGACGGCCGCATTGTCTCCTATGATCTTATGGAACTGGATGAACTGACCCTGGCCTATACCATTTCAGTACACAAGTCCCAGGGGTCTGAATATGCCGCCGTGATCATTGCCCTGACCACGGCCCACTTTCCTTTGCTCCAGCGCAACCTTTTGTATACAGCTATGACCCGGGGCAAACACCTGGTCATCATCGTGGGAGCTTCAAGGGCCCTGGAGATCGCCTTTCAAAACAACAAAACCGCCCTGCGAATGTCTGGTCTCACGGAAAAGCTCATTGCGCCCTGAGGGTTATTGTATTTTTCCTGGGTTGACTGTCTTTTAGATTACCTGTTTCCTGAGCCTGTGAAAAATTTCTTCAAAGGATTCCTTTCCTTCCTTTCGAATCTTATCCGCCTGTTTTTCAACAAATTGGTATAGATTTTCATCTGCCATGTCAGACAGCTGTCTATAATATCCCAGACGTCTGCCCAGGACAAAATTGGTCTGGGCGCTTGGGTCCAGGCCAAGGAAGTGGTCCAAAACATCCAGCAGCCTGGATTTGTCCTGGGGAAGCCGGCCCCGTAATTCAAGGAGAAGGTCCACGCTGTGATGGTTGGCATAATGGCTGGTGATTCCATGTAATTTCTCCAGAAGAATCCGCTGCTCCTCAATGATTTCTTTTTCCGAGGGCAGGGTAAACTCCCCCTTTGCCATCTGTCTTCCAAGGCCGGATTCAGACTTTACTCCAATGGTCAGCACCCGGATATGGTCTGGATTAATCTGGTTGAGTACCTCAGCAGTCTCAAGGGCATGGGTCTTTGACAATTCCCTTCCCCCTACCCCCAGGATAATGAACTGGGTCATATCCATGCCGGATTCCCTGGCCAGGTACGCAGAATGTATAATGGATTCCGGGGTAATCCCTTTTTTTATATTTTTCAGCACCTGGGCTGATCCAGACTCCATCCCGCTGTAAAGCTTGTTTAATCCTGCAGCTCTTATTTCTTTCATGTCAGGAAGGCTTTTTTTGGCCATGGTCTGGGCCCGGCCATAACTGGAGATCCGCTTCAGGGAGGGAAATGCCCGGGTAAGACAATCCAGGACTTCAATCAAGTCCCTGGTTTTCATGACAAAACTGTCTCCGTCCTGGAGGAAACAGGTTTCAAAGCCATGACCGTTAAAATAATCCCTGGCTGCAAGAATATCTTTTTTTATTTCAGGCACAGACCGAAGGGAAAAGTTCATGTCCTTGTACAGGGTGCAAAAGGTGCATCGGTTCCAGGGGCATCCCCTGGTGGTGCGTATAAGAAGGCTGTCTGCTTCGTCGACAGGCCTTATGGGTCCCATTTCAAAGGGATATGAATTCATGGTGTCTCCATGGTTTGAGTTCGTATTTACATATTTGATCAAGATAACTCTTTAACGGGATTAGTAAAGCCGAAAGGGTAAAATTCAGGATCAAGATATTGAATTTTTTAACAATACCTGCTATGAAGAGCATTTACTTTTTAAGGGGTTATCCAGCATGCATTACGAAGGTATGATTATCCGCCCGCCCAGTGAGGCAAACAGTATTTTATTGCAGGTCACCCTGGGCTGTTCCCATAATAAATGCACATTTTGTGGCACCTTCCGGGAAAAGCGGTTTAATATCAAAAAAGATGATATCATATTTCAGGATATTGAATTTGCAAGGCAGAATTGCCGTCGCCAGAACCGGTTGTTTATCTGTGACGGGGATGCCATGATTGTGCCCCAGAAAAGGCTGGTTCCCATTCTTGAACGTATCAAGGAGCGTTTGCCCTGGGTGGAGAGGGTGGGGCTTTATGCCAACACCAAAGGCATTGGCATGAAAACCGATGAACAGCTTAAAGAACTTCAGTCCCTTGGGGTGGATATTGCCTATATGGGCCTTGAGTCAGGAGATGATAAGGTTTTAAAGGATATCCGCAAAGGAGCAAATGCCGAGAAAATGATCACCATGGGCAGACGGGTCAAAGACGCAGGAATTAAACTATCTGTTACAGTCCTGGTGGGGCTGGGAGGCAGGGAAAGATCCATGATCCATGCCCGGGAAACAGGAAGGGTGTTGTCGGCCATTGATCCTGATTTTGTGGGGGCCTTAAGTTTGATGCTTATTCCTGGAACAGAGCTCCATGATCAATATGAAAACGGTGAGTTTCAGCTCATCAATCCCGAGGAGATGCTGGCTGAACTGGGGGGGATGATTGCTGCTACCCATTTGACTGACGGGCTTTTCCATGCAAACCATGCATCAAATTATCTGCCCATCCGGGCCAGGTTGCCCAGGGATAAGGAAAAAACACTTGAATTGATATCCCAGGCACTTAAGGGAAATATAAAATTAAAGCCCGAATCCATGAGGGCCTTGTAACACCAAAATTAATTACAGGAGAAGATTACGATGGCAGATGCCAGACAAGACCTTGACCAATTAACCGTTAATACCCTTCGAACCCTTTGCATGGATGCAGTCCAGAAAGCAAATTCAGGCCATCCCGGTGCGCCCATGGGACTTGCACCAGCAGCCTATGTATTGTTTAAACGTTTTTTAAAACATAATCCCAAAAATCCTGCATGGATCGACCGGGACCGGTTTGTTCTGTCCGGAGGCCATGGATCTTCCCTGCTTTACAGCCTGCTTTATATGTTTGGATACGGTCTGGAACTGGAAGATCTGAAAAAGTTCCGGCAGTGGGATTCCAGAACCCCTGGACATCCGGAGTATGGAGAGACACCCGGGGTTGAAACCACCACAGGCCCCCTGGGCCAGGGAATTGCCAATGCAGTGGGCATGGCCATTGCCGAACGTCATCTGGCTGCCAGGTTTAATAAACCAGACAGGAAATTAATCGACCACCATACTTATGCCATGTGCGGTGACGGGGACCTCATGGAAGGTGTGTCCATGGAAACCATTTCCCTTGCCGGTCACCTGGGCCTTGGAAAATTGATTCTGATTTATGATGACAATAAAATTACCATTGAGGGCAAGACCGACATTGCCTTTACGGAAAATGTCCGGGCTAAGTTTGAAAGCATGAACTGGCACGTTGTTGAAGTGGCAGACGGCAATGATTTGAACAAAATACAGAAGGCTATTCAGGCGGGTAAAGATGCTGTGGCACGACCCAGTCTGATTAAGATAAGCACCCATATCGCCTATGGCAGTCCCAACAAGCAGGATACTTCGGATGCCCACGGGGCGCCCCTGGGAGAAGATGAAATTCGTCTGGTCAAAGAATTTTATGGAGTACCGGCAGATAAAAGTTTTTATGTGCCTGAAGAGGTGCTGGAGGAGACCAGGAAAGCCATTCCCTTTGGCCAGGGATTTGAAAATAACTGGCAGGAGATTTTTAACGAATATAAAACCGAATATCCAGGAGATGCTTCACGATTTGTGGATGCCATATCTGGATTTCTGACACAGGGCTGGGATGCTAAGATCCCCCAGTTTAAAATTGAGGACGGCCCGGTTGCCACCCGGGCTGCGTCGGGAATGGTGCTCAACGCCATTGCCGAGAACCTGCCCGTACTCATGGGAGGATCTGCTGATCTGGCTCCATCCAACAAGACCTATCTCAACAATTTTACGGAATTCCAGAAAGATGCCTGGGACGGCAGAAATATAAGGTTTGGTGTCCGGGAACATGCCATGGCCGCCATCATGTCCGGCATGTACCTGCATTCCGGGATACGTCCCTTTGGAGGAACTTTCCTGGTATTTGCCGATTATATGCGGCCGGCCATCCGGGTGGCTACCCTGATGAAACTTCCTTTGATCTATGTTTTTACCCATGACTCGGTTGCCGTTGGCGAAGACGGTCCCACTCACCAGCCCGTGGAACACCTGGCATCCTTAAGAGCCATCCCCGGGTTACACGTGATCCGGCCGGCAGATGCCAATGAAACTGCCCTTGCCTGGAAACAGGCTTTAACAACTGCTGATGCGCCTACTGCTTTGATCCTGAGCCGCCAGAAATTGCCCACACTTGACGTGTCCAATAGGGACGGGGAGTTTACTCATGGGGCCTACACCATACGGAATGCGGGCCGGGAAGCGGATATGCTTCTCATTGGAACGGGTTCTGAGGTGCATATCTGCGTGGAAGCAGCCCAAATTCTTGAGAAAGATCACAATGTCAAGGCTTCGGTTGTCTCCATGCCTTCCTGGGAACTGTTTGAAAAATCACCGGCTTCCTATAGAGAAAGAATTCTGCCTGCTTCTGTGACAAAAAGACTTGCTGTTGAAGCAGGAATAAGCATGGGTTGGCATAAATATGTGGGAACAGCCGGCAAGATCATTGGTATAGATAAATTCGGTGCATCCGCACCTGGAGGGACCGTACTCAAAGAATATGGATTTTCCAGTGAAAATATTGTGAAGAACGCTCTGGAATTAATGAAAAAGTAAAATCCAGAGGATTTTTAATTGTCAGCCGGTGAACCAGGGTTCCCGGCTGATAATTTGATAATTTTGGAAGTCCATCCTTTATGGTGAAAAATAATTTTATCAGAGGAGAAGCCCATGCAGATTTCCGTTACAACCAGTGCCAGAACCCAGATGATTGATATCACGTCCCAGGTGAGAAAGGAAGTTGAAGCATCCAGGATTCAAAACGGCCTGGTCCATGTCTTTTCCATGCATACCACGGGAGCTGTTACCATCAATGAAAATGCCGATCCTGCCGTTGAAATTGATATCCTGAACACCATCAACAGGGTAATCCCCTGGGATGATCATTTCAAACACATGGAAGGCAATTCAGCGGCCCACATCAAGGTAAGCCTTTTTGGCCCCTCGGAAATGATCCCACTGGAAAATGGTTCCCTGGTCCTGGGTACCTGGCAGGGGATATTTTTCTGCGAGTTTGATGGTCCCAGAAACCGTAGAGTCAATGTGAAAATTCTTCCTGATCCAGGGCCTTTATGATCTTTAAGCCTTTTTAATCCTTAAGGCTTTCTGCTAAAGATCTTTTCAAGGTTCCTGAACAGGCCAGAACTTTTTTCACAAATCTTGATTTAAAAGATTTTCCATTTCCACAGGAATCTGGTCAGAGGTGATGACCACCCTGGATGTAAGATCCTGGAATTCAAGCCTGAATGCATGAAGACCAAGTCGCTGGTATCCGTGTGTTTCCTTTAAAAATTGAACTGACCGTTGGGACCCATATCGTCTGTCACCTGTGACAGGGTGTCCGCAAAGTTTTGCATGCCGCCTGATCTGGTGTTTACGTCCGGTTAAAAGTTCAATTTCCACAAGGGCATAGTGGAGGCTTTGTCTCAAAATCTTGTATCGGGTCTGGGCCCTTACTTTTTTTCCTTTCCCTGCTGGATTGTTTCTGCCCCCTGCTTCCTTTGAAAGGGGTGTCTCCCAGAGGCCAATCTCTTCAGATGGAATGTCAAAATTTCCATGGACCAGGGCAAGATATCTTTTTTTAACCATTCCTTTGGCAAATAAGTCTGATAATCTGGCCAGGGTTTCTGGATTGCGGGCAAGCAGCAGAAGTCCGCTGGTGTCCTTATCCAGCCTGTGGACCGGTTGAAGCAGGACTGACGGAAGCCGTTTTTTTTCTTCCATACTTTTTGCCTGGTTTGGGTCCATGGTGTTGTCTATCTGGGATTCCAGAATGGACAAAAGATCTTTGCCAGGGTCATTGTGAACACTTATGCTGGAAGGCTTTTCTACACAGATCCAGCCGGGTCCTCTGGCTGAAATATGAATTTTATTCATTGGATACATGGCCTTTAAAGCTTTTTATTGATTTTTGCAAACAGATGTAGCAAATTTATATGAAAGGGACCATCTTTTTTTTATCATGAAGACCATGAAAAAAAATCCTTGAAATAAGCAGGGAGGGTCAGTTATAGAAGAGAAACATTGCAAAACAGATCAGAATAAAAAAGGATAAAACAAAAATGAAAAAAAAAGTATTGGTGTCCAGACAATTTCCAGATATTGGGATAAAATTATTGGAAAAACAGGGATTTGAGTTGACCATATGGGAAAAGGACCGGCCCATGCATTCATCAGAACTCATTGAGCTGTCAATGCAGCACCAGGCCCTGTTGTGTACCTTAACAGATAAGATCAACAAGGATTTTCTTGAAAAATGCAGCCATCTTGAGATTATTTCCCAGTTTGCCGTGGGCTATGACAATATTGATGTGGATGAAGCTACACTCCGGGGTATACCCATCGGGTTTACACCGGATGTTATGAGCGAGGCAACAGCAGATATTGCATTTGGTCTCATGATTGCAACGGCAAGGAAGATGTTTTTTCTCCATAAAACAATTATCAATGGGAATTGGGGATATTTTAAGCCAACGGGAAATCTGGGTATGGAACTGAGGGGAAAAACCCTGGGGATTTTCGGGCTGGGACGTATTGGGATGAAAATGGCCCAGCGATGCAAAAATGCCTATGATATGAATATTATTTACCATAATCGAAAGCCGGACAAGGATATTGAAAAAGCCTTGAACGCATCCTGGGTTAGTTTTGATGATCTTTTGGTCGGAAGTGATGTCCTGTCCGCCCATTGCGTACTGAGCCCTGAAACCCGGGGTATTTTTAATGGAGAAGCCTTTAAAAAAATGAAACCCACTGCTATTTTTATCAATACGGCCCGGGGACCCATTCATAATGAACCTGATTTGATAGAAGCTCTTTTTTCAAAGGAAATCTGGGGAGCCGGCCTTGATGTGACAGATCCAGAACCCATGGCAGCGGATAACCCCCTTTTATCCATGGAAACTGTTTGTGTCCTTCCCCATGTGGGCTCCGGCACCATTGAAGCCAGAGATGGCATGTCCAGGCTGGCAGCAGAGAATATCATTGAATTTTACAAAACAGGTACTTTACCATTCATTGTGAATCCCATGGTATTAAAATAGTATTGAAATAGCATTGAAAAAATAAAAGCTGTAAAAATCATCAGACTCCTCTTGCCTGAAATCACCAGGAACAGAAAAAAAGGCCAGGTTCCATGCATACATCAAAAATAATTCATACGGTCAGCTGCCATGCAGAAGGAGAAGTAGGGGATGTTATTGTGGGCGGAGTAGCACCCCCGCCGGGAAATACCCTGTGGGAACAGTCCAGGTGGATTGCCAAGGATAAAACCCTTAGAAATTTTATGCTTAATGAGCCCAGGGGAGGTGTTTTCCGCCATGTAAACCTTTTGGTACCCCCGAAAAATCCAAAAGCTCAGATGGGATGGATTATCATGGAACCCGAAGACACCCCTCCCATGTCAGGTTCCAATAGTCTCTGTGTGGCCACGGTGATCCTTGAAACAGGTATCCTGCCCATGGAAGAACCCGAGACCCGATTGACCCTTGAGGCGCCAGGTGGATTGATTCAAGCCGTTGCTACCTGTAAAAATGGCAGAGTAGAGCGCATGACCATCCACAATGTTCCCTCTTTTGCCCATCGGCTGGATGTACCTCTGGAGGTGCCGGGGCTTGGGACCCTCATGGTTGATACTGCCTATGGGGGGGATTCTTTTGTTATTGTGGATGCCAGGGCCCTGGGTTTTACTGTGACTCCTGATGAAGCCAGGGATATGGTCAAAGCAGGCATTAAAATCACCAATGCTGCAACGGAGCAGCTGGGGTTTGTTCATCCGGAAAATTCAGACTGGGACCATATCTCCTTTTGCCAGCTGGCAGCCCCCCTGACAAAAGAAAAAGGGGTGATCAAGGGACGAAATGCCGTGGTCATCCAGCCGGGCAAACTGGACCGGTCTCCCACAGGAACCGGGTGCTCTGCCAGGATGGCGGTTTTGGCAAAAAAAGGGATACTCAAGACCGGAGATCAATATATCGGGGAGTCTGTCATTGGGTCCCAATTTATCTGTCGCATTGAATCCACCACACAAGTGGGGGATCTGTCTGCAATTTTTCCGTCCATATCCGGGCGGGCCTGGGTCACCGGGACCCATCAGCATATGCTGGATCCCAATGATCCCTGGCCCCAGGGATACAAGGTTGCCGATACCTGGCCCGTCATTGGGTAAGCAGCCCAATTTAAAAAATGGATTTGACTAGTATATTTACTATTGGTCGAATAGATGGACCCTGTTGCGGCCAGTTTTTTTTGCTCCATAAAGGGCCTGGTCAGCGGCTGAGATCAAATCAGCAGGTAAGATCTTACTGGTTGGAGTTATAGCGGCAACTCCAAGGCTGATGGTAAGTCTCTTGGAAATCTGGGATTTGGAATGGGTTATTTCCAGGGATTCTATGGCCAGGCGCATTTTTTCGGCCAGCCCAAAAGCTCCCTCTGTATCGGTATTAGGCAATACCACGACAAATTCTTCTCCGCCATAACGGGCAACCAGATCGCCGGGGCGTTTCAGGCACTCTTTGAGTCTGGATGCAACCTGTTTCAGGCTGTTGTCGCCTTGCTGGTGTCCATAGGTGTCATTGTAGTTCTTGAAAAAATCGATATCGCACATGATCAGAGACAGTGGTTTTGCGTCTCTTTTCATCCTCTGCCATTCTTTTTCAAGGACCTCATCAAAGTGACGGCGATTGGCAATCCCTGTTAATCCATCTTGATAGGAAAGGCGGCGTAATTGCTTCTCCATCTCCTTGCGGTCTGTAATATCCCTCAGGATTCCAACGGCATGACTCTGATTCCCAAGTTCAATGGCGGATATGGAGAGTTCAACGGGAAATTCGACGCCCCCTTTTCTAATGGCCTTCAGTTCAAGGATATTTCCCACTAAAGAACCTTCTCCTGTTTTTTTAAAGGTGCCAAACTCGGATAGAAAGGCTTCATGGTATCTTGCCGGGGCCAGTAAATTATGGAGATTTTTGCCAAGAACCTCCTGGGCCTGATAACCGAACAAGGCATCTGCTGCTGGATTCCAATAGGAAATATTCCCATGGGGGTCCATGATGATGATGGCATCCCTTGCGTTTTCAACTGCCTTGCGGATGCGTATGAGTTCAAGGTCATCGGTTTTCATCTGGGTTTCCACCCGTCCCAGGAATAGGTAGAATAATAGAAACAATACACTACCCACCCCCACACAAACTCCTGTAATAAGGAGAAGCGTGGAGCGCAGGCCAGACTTCAGACCGGTGATATTATACATAACCACCATGTGGCCGATTTGGCGATAGCCGGCATCGATCAAAGGGATGAAACGGGTTCTGTAGTATTGGTTCTGGTGTAAGATTTCCAGGTCCCGTTGGTTATTTTCCTGTGCTGCAGATAATTGATCAAGGTCAGACGGGGAAGTTTCCATGGTCTGATAAATTATTACTATAGAAGGCAATTTATTCCATGGTGTTTTCCTGTTGAGCATTTCCATGCCCTCCTCCCAGTTATGGCGAAGGAGATATTTTTTCATAAGTAACACTTGGATTTCCACATCGAAAATATTGTGGAGTTTGTTTATTATATGTTCGATTTCTTCACCCAGTTCCACATATCCCAGCAGTTCTTTGCCCTCATACCAGGGGGCTACCACACGAAGGGTAAGTGTTCCCAATGGTCCCAGTTCAATGCCCGATGAAAATTTATGGGTTTTTTCGGCTGTCAGGGTTGTAAAACGTTCCAGGGTATCTCCGGATTTCTCCGGCTTGTGAACCCGCAGGATATTCACACGGTCCGGGTCTGAAAAATAAAAGTGGGTAATGCGATGTTCCGTCCTCAGACGCTGGAAAAGAGGCTGGGTTTGTTTGAGGAGTAAGTCTTGGTTCTTTTCCTTCAGGGCGGACTTGATTTTTGTATCCCGCAGAATCACTTCCAGAGCAGAAGCCATCATGTCTGCATCATTTTCCAATTGCAGGTATAAAAGATTCTGAAAAGATCTGAGGTTATTTGTCACATTTTTAATAAGATGTGTTTGATGAAACCGGTAAAAAGTAGCTGCAAAAGCGCCCAGCAACAGGATAAGAGCCACCATCAGCGGGATAAGGACTCGGATTTTAAGCTTTTGATTTTTCATGGAGGCTTAGGCTTTAGTTCCTTTAACGAGAGTCTGTATAATTTCCTTCCTTGTTTAAATACTAGGTATTCTATGGGGCTGAGTCAAATTGATAAATTGTTTTTTTAATTTAGGTTTTCATTGTCTTTTTTAAGCAAAGGCATTTTAACCACTGGCACTCCCTCTTTTGTGAGTGTTTTTTCTTCTTCTTTTGTGGTGGTACCCCTGATATTTCGAAATTCAGATGCACCGTAATGCATTTTTAAGGCTTCTTTTGAAAAGGAAGATCCCACATTTTCATAGTTTTTTTCTACATATTCAGATATTTTTTCCGCAAATTCAGCAATGGCTTCCTGGCTTGCCTGCATGGATTGCTGTTTCTGGTTTGAAGGCGATGTTGAGGTTCTGATGGAGATGGGGGAAAGTTTTTGCTCAACCGAGGTGGTTTCACAGACAGGACATTTCAAAATACCCTGTCTCTGCTGATTTTCAAGATCTTCCTTGTCTTCGAACCATCCTTCAAATTTATGTCCGTTGAGACATTCAAGATCAAATACTATCATATGATTCTGTCGACTCCTGTGGCAATATTATAACAATAATCTCCCATTTTTTCATAGCTTGATACCAGGGCAATAAAAAATACACCGGAATCCACTGTACAAGAATCTTCCCGTAATCGTTCGATGTGTTTATGTCTCATGTTTTCACGCATCTGGTCAATTGAATCTTCATAGCCCAGAGCCTTTTGATAAAAACCTTCCGATTTTTCACTCATTTCATTGATCACCAGGTCAAAAAACTTATCCACCTGGTTTGAGATTTCACCCAGATCCTTCTTGGCAGTGTGCGTGAATTCGATATTTTCTTCATAGATTCTTTCCATGATCTTGGAAACCTTTTCCATGGAATCTCCCAATCTTTCTATATTATTGATGATTCTCATCATTTCGGAAATTTCTTTTGCCTCTGGTTTATTAATTTCTCCCTGATATATGGTGGTCAGATATTTGATGATGACTTTCTGGAGGGAATCCAGATGTTCTTCAATGGCATCTCTTTCCCCAAAAATATCATCATCTCTCAGGATGAGGCATGTGGAGGTTTTTTTCAGGTTCATATGGGCAAATTTGGCCATTTCTATGATTTCACCCTTGACTTTGGCAAGGGCCCCGATGGGGGAATCAATAAAAGTTGCATCAAACTGGGGCAGCCTGTATCTTTCTTTGGCTATTTCTATTTTGGGGGAAATTAAAAGGGTTAATTTTATAAGACTGGGCAGGAATATCAGGAAAACCATGGCATTAATGACATTAAACAGGGTATGTCCGTTGGCAATATACCTGGCCGCGTTAATATATTCGCTGTTTATCACTTGATCAACCGGGCCTGCACCCATTTTCAAGGTGACAGTCTGGACAATATTTACAAAATAGGGAAAAATGATCAGAATAATCCCCACCCCTGCCACATTAAATATTGTGTGGGCATTGGCTGTTTGGTGGGCTTCGGCATTCTTGGATCCAAGGGTTGCCAGCTGGGCTGTAATGGTTGTGCCGATGTTTTCACCAAGAACAAGGGCCAGAGCTGTTGGAAATGTCAGCAGCCCTGATGCTGCCAGGGTCATTGTCAGGCCCACAGTGGCGGAGGAGGATTGAACCATTACGGTTAAAACAGCTCCCATGGCTACACATAATAAAATACCCCCAAGGTTTTCAGTTGTAAATCTTGTAAAAAAAGCAATGAACTGGGGGTCTGATTTTATGGGGGCAAGCCCGTGTTTCATAACGGTCATGCCGTAAAAGAGCAGTCCAAATCCCAGAATGATGTCACCGATGTGCCTGTAATTGCGTTTTTTGGAAAAGTATTTAAGGCCCACACCCAGGGCAATGGCCGGCAGGGCTGCTTTGGTCAGGTTAAAAGCAATGAGCTGGCCAGTAATTGTGGTCCCTACGTTTGCTCCAATGACAACTCCAACTGCCTGTTCCATGGACATGATCCCGGCGCTCACAAATCCTATGAGCATTACGGTTGTGGCAGATGAGGACTGGACAAGGGCTGTAACTCCTGCTCCGGTTGCACATCCAAGGATCCTGTTGGAAGAGATTGCCTCAAGAATATTTCTGATTTTTTGACCGGCAGTGGCCTGGAGTCCTTCGGTCATCATTTTCATGCCAAGAATAAATAACCCCAACCCGCCCAATGTCTGGATAAGTATACCTGTTAAATCCACACTGCCTCTCTTTGGTTTTGTCTGTTATTATATTCCCAATAAAGTCTAAATTTGATTCTCCTGTTACTTGGAGGGATATACCTTAAATTTTCATATTTTTCAATTGGGAAATGCGATTGATATCCTTGTCCGAGCCCACGCAGGGAAACAGGGTATTATTCGTGAAAACAGGGTGACTAGTGATGTCAAAACGGGCATTTTTAACGGCATCCTTCCACATGGGAGTATGGGGGATGGGCGTGTAGTAGGCAAGCACTGGCAGGATTCCTGTTTTTTTTACAAGATGCATGGAAACTGCAACATCTTCAATGTCCTGACCGGGCAGCCCGCAAAGCAGGTAAGCCCCCAGCTGTTTATTTTCAAACCCAGCAGATTTGAGATATTTTATGGCTGAAAAAAATTCATTTTCCCTTACCTTGATATCATGGCTTCGGGTATTGGAAAAATCCGTGGTTTCAAGTCCCAGGCGAAGGGTCTTAAAACCGGCTCGGAACATGAGATCAGCTGTTTTGGGTGTGATCTCCCTGATATGAACGGCATTGGGGGTATGGAAATTGAGATCCATTTTTGCGGCAATTATTTTTTCAAATAAAGGGAAAGCACAAGCTTTGCTGTTCACCAGCAGGGCATCATCATAAAAAGCAAAATTTTGTATTTTGTGATTAAGTTGCCAATGCTGGATTTCTTTGAATACATTTTCCGGAGACCTCTGCCTGAATTTTGGTTCTAAAAAGGAAGATGCACAATACTCACATGAAAAAGGGCAACCTCTTGAGGTCAGGATGGGGGCATAGGCCAGGTTGCGCTGGAGATCCAGGGCCGGGAAGGGAAAGGTATCCAGGTTCCCGGGATCAGGAATAAATTCAAGTTCAAATCCTGTGAATTCCTGTATAAGGGAGAAGAGGCAGGATTCTCCCGGCCCTGAAATCACCCGGTCTGCCAGGGAATATTTCCTGGCATGGTCATGGCACAGCCCCGCATAAATTCCCCCCAGGATTATGGGCACATCTGGAAATACTGATTTTATTATTTCAATGGTTTCTCTGACTCCCGAGGCCCAATAGGTCATCAATGATGTCACAAAGATAATATCAGGCCTGGCCATGTTTTTTAGGTCACTGGAAAACCATTCCGGGTCAATGCCGTACCGGGAAAAGGTCCTGGTAAGATCAGGCAGAACCGCCTCAATTTCCTTTGGGAGGGGAATGGGGGTTTTCCGAAAAGGTCCCCTGCCGTCCCAGGAAAATTTGATTGGCCGTTTTTCTTTGGGATGAAACCGGTCCATGCAGTCAATATAACTGACATCCAGGTTGTTTTTTCTCAAAATAGAGGCAAGGGATAAAAGCCCCAGGGGTTTTGCCCAGAAATCAAAGGCAGCAAAATCGTGGATCCATGGATTTACGCAGAGGATATGGGGTGGATCAGTCTTCAAAATATTTCATGGATGTTTTTTTCAGCTCCTGCCTGGAAAAAAGCAGGGTATAATTTTTTTCTTCCACTGCCAGGGATATTTTTTTTACTAGGGCATGGCATTCTTCCTCGTCTGAGGCATGGACCATGGTGTATAAATTGTATTCCCATCCAGGTGCGGGATCCCTTCGATAGCAATGGGTGATTTCCCTGAAGGTTGCCATGATGTTGCCTGTTTTTTCTACCCGGTCTTCATCCACTTTCCAGGCTACCATTGCATTGGCTTTAAATCCTGATTTCTGGTGTTTTATGGTTGCACCAAACCTGCGGATCAGTCCCTGGTCGTTGAGATGGTTCATACTCTTTAAAAACTCATCTTCCGTTATGCCGATCTGTTCAGCCATTTTCAGGAAAGGCCGTTTCACAACGGGAATATCGGTTTGAAGCAGGGCAATTATCTTTTTTTCAAGGTCAGTAAGCATAGCTGCATTTTTTTAGTATTGTTTACGGTTTTTATCAGGACCAGTTTGACCTGTTTTTTATTGTATTGTCAATATTTGAATTTTTATTTTGTTTCTTTACTCAGTCTTTTGTCTGGACTTTTGTCTGGAAACAGGGCCATGATATCCTCTTCTCTAGCCTTGCAGATTCCCCTTTCCGTGATAAAACCTGTTACCAGACGAGAAGGGGTTACGTCAAAGGCATGGTTGGCTGCCGGGCTGGTTTCAGGCGGCACCAGCACGCTTTGGATTTTTCCATTGCAGAGCCCCTGGACATACCGGATTTCATCTGGGTCTCTTTCCTCAATGGGGATATCTTTTATCCCGTCTGTGATATTCCAGTCAAAGGTGGAGGAGGGCAGGGCCACGTAGAAGGGAATATTATTGTCCCAGGCTGCCAGGGCCTTTAAATAGGTCCCGATTTTATTGGCCACATCCCCTGCCCTGGTAGTACGGTCTGTACCCACAATGACCAGATCCACCATTTTGTGCTGCATGAGGTGGCCGCCGGCATTGTCCGTGATCAGGGTGTGATTGATTCCGTGTTTACCAAGTTCCCAGGCTGTAAGGCGGGACCCCTGGTTTAAGGGCCTGGTTTCATCCACCCATACATGGACATCAATGCCATTGTCAAAGGCCGTGTAGATGGGGGCTGTGGCTGTACCATATTCAACACAGGCCAGCCAGCCTGCATTGCAGTGGGTAAGGATATTTACGGGATTCCCATTTTTTTTTCTACTGATCTCCTTAATGATGTCAAGGCCGTGTTCACCGATTTTCCGGCAGTTGACAGCTTCCTCTTCCACCACTTCCAGAGCCTCTGTCAGGGCAGCCTTTACCCGGGCATCATGGGAATTTTCCTTGAGAGCAATATCCCGGACCCGGTCCACGCCCCAGAACAGGTTCATGGCTGTGGGCCTGGCATTTTTGATCCTTGTGCATTCAGACGCAAGATGTTCATTGTCCGGGATCGCCATATTTGTTCCGGTTTTATTTTTTTCCTGGACCAAGCTGACATAAACCCCCAGGGCTCCGGTGGCACCTATGAGGGGGGCGCCCCTGACATACATGTCCTTGATGGCACGGATCACCTCATCCACTGTGTGTAGAGTTTCGATTACCAGTTCATGGGGAAGAAGTCTCTGGTCAATAATCTTTACCGTTTTTGAAGCCTGGTCAAACCAGATGGGCCTCATATCTTTTCCATCCACTTGCATAGTATGTTCTCCGCAGTAATAATTTAAAACCTTATACCAGATCGGCATGATTTAATTAATCATTTTCTTGACTTATTCCGGAATTATTATCTAATCTGAGTGAAACAATGGTGAAATCAAAAATTCGGAAAGAATAAACTCTGTACAAATATTTATCTACCATGCAGGCAATAATTGTAAATCTCTAATAAAGACCCCCTGGGTACAATGCTCCTGGACTATTTAGCCCACTGGCACGGGTGGCAATGTGATCGGATAATACTAGACAAAGATGGAAAATATCTGGTGAGAATCTATTGATGAATCTTTTCTTTTCAGTGTATAATGGGATAAACAGAACCTTGGTTTTTATGATAGGAGGAACGCCATGACAAATATTCTGGACATAAAAGAAAAATTTGAGATTCAGGCCTATGGAAAACCTGAGAATTTAGACCGCCATACCCATATCCCCTTTTCAGGCTCTCCCAGAAAACACCCCGTTGAAAAGAAGAAGATCATTTTAATTGCAGATCCATTTACCTCCAATACTTTTTATTATGAATTTAAGATTGCGGACATTGCCTTTGCCGAAGAACTGGCCAATATGACCAATATAGACGGAGAGGCAGTTCCCATGGCCAGGATCTGGGTTAAAAAAAAGAGTGTGGCCATCCGGAGTACCCCCTTTATTGTGGATTCAATGACTCCCCAAAGCTTGTCCTGAATCTTTGATACAGGATTCATGCATGGTATTCTTTTGCATTTGCTTTTATGAATTCTTTTTTTTATCCGGGGTCATCAAAGGCATGGGCCACGGGCAATCACCTTTTCCTCGTGGGAGTCTTGGCCCTGTAGGGTCATATTTTCCAGCTTGCCATTGAAATCCATTGAGCAGCCCCGGATGAATTTAAAATTACGGCTCGGATAATCTGATCCTAGGGTAGAACAGGTAGGGATATCATAATTTTTATCAAGCCGTTTGGTTCATTGGCAATAGTTAATCCAAGGCCTGATCTCCCATGGGTGGCAGACCGGGACTTTTCTGCCCGATAAATTGTTCAAAAACAAGACCAAGATCCTTTTCGGGGATAGATATCCCGGAATTCAATATTTCTAACAGAATAGCATGGTTTTTTTTCATACCCTTTATGATAATGATTCCATCTGTTTCAAGATTATAACGGATACTGTTTTCGATAAGGTTGATCAGAAGGCGCAATAGTTTTTCAGGATCACCGCTCAGAACAAGATTTTTTTATCTGATTATCAACAACAAGGATTTTCATGTTTATATATCCATTTTTTTAATTTTCCATAGTCCATAGGAAGATAACCTCTATCGCTGAAAAATAAATTTAAAAAATAAGTAAGCCCCAAATAATCACGGCCATGGTAAGACTTACAAAAACAGCTGCGGAACCATAATCTTTGGCTCTCTTTGCCAGGGGATGGGTATCCAGACCAATTCTGTCAATGGCTGCTTCCACGGCTGAGTTGAGAAGTTCGATGACCAGCACCATCATAAAGGAGGATATCAGCAAAGCTCTTTCCATGCCATCCTGGCCAAGCCAAATCCCAAGAGGAGCGGCAACCGATAGAGCGAATAATTCCTGGCGAAAGGCAGCTTCATTTTGGAAGGCTGATTTGAATCCCTCTAAAGAATAAATCGTTGCATGAACAAGGCGAACAAATCCGGTTGCTTTTTTTTGACTCATATGTTTTCCTTATTTTAAAGCTTTATTTTGTTGTTTAATTAATGCTTTCATACCATCTATTCATGTGATTTCGAAGAATATAATCTGCTCCTTGATAAAAGAACATCAATTCCCCGACAGAGGGATAAGGCATAAAACATATCAGCCACAACCCTGCAACAACTTTGATGAAGTTTCGTCCACCCGTATGAATGATACCATCAAATAACCAGTGATCACGGAAGAGCCAGGTTTGGTGGTTAAAATTATAGAAATGGGAGACCCACCAAAGATCAAACCCGGAGTATTCCAAGAACAGTCCAAAAATCAGCAGAAACAATGGAAAGATTGTCATTATAAATAGATACCTTGCAGTCTTGTCTTATATAAAATTTTGATTTGAATTCTTGCAACAAACAAGAGGGTTCTATACAAATTATTTACAATGCGATTGGGAAGGAAAAAATTATAACGAATTAATGAGTCTTAAGAAACGACAGAGCAAATGCTTGATCAAATAAAATATTAATTTTGGGAAGGGAAAATGGCAAAATTTTCATTGGTTATGGCAATAACAGCAGCTGTATGTCCAATATTTTCTTCAAGAAAAATTTTCTGGTCAAACCCATTTCAATGGAGGATTATGGTTTTGGTCATCTGTTCCGAAAGATTTCGGCATCTTTAATGCCGGCATCAATCAATGCTTTCGGGTTGCTTCCCGAGGTTGAGATGGTTTGTACGTCAAGGTTTTTAGTAAGGAGGTAAATTGCCGTCTCCTCCTGGTCAATAACAATGACCTGCTTATTTTCAGAAGCAAGCCGCCTGGCAATATTGTAGCCAACTTTGCCAGGTCCAACAATAATGATCTTTAAGGTCTTTTTCTGTCTTTAATTCTTTTTTTTCAGGGTAAGTTCTGCAAGTATTTTATTTTTCGTCTTTATCCATTTGAGCCAGCCCTCTCAGTATCCCTAAGGGTGACTGGCCAAGTGCCAAGGCCTCAATTTCCTTGATCCTTAACTGATCGTGTTCAAATTTCTTTTTCAATCTCAGTTCATAGGCTTCCCTTATGGCCTCAACGAGTTTGTCAAATTCACAGGGCTTTTCAAGGATTTTGAAAGCACCGAGTTTTGTACAGTTTACAGCAGTTTCAATGGTGGCATGACCGGACAGAATAAGGACTTCCAGGTATTTATGCGTTTTTTTGAGGGTTTCAAGTACTTGAACACCATCTATGCCAGGCATTTGCAGGTCAATTACAGCAACATCAAACCGACCGGTTTTTGCAGCCTCCAGGGCATCAGCGCCGTTTGTGGCTGAGGTGATTTCAAAAAATTTTAATTTCAACCGCTCTGTTATTGTTTTTAAAAATTTTACTTCATCATCTACCATAAGAAGATGGATCTTGTTATTTTTGTCCATTAGGCCTCCTTTTTTCTTACTATTTTTTTAATGGTTCGTTATGGAATTGCCTTCACTATTCGCAGTGTATGAATCTATTTGTAGCTCTTTTGCCAATAAATTGATTTTCTTGCTGACAAAGGGGATCCAAATATCAAGCTCATGGAGGGAGGTATTTTGGGTAAGTTCTACACCAAGGACATCGGCAGTTTTTTGGATTTTTGGTGTTGGAAAACCCCCCAGGCCCAGTTGACCCGGGCTTGAAAAAACAAGGGAAGTACCTTCTTTCCTTTTGGAAGTAAGCTGAATATGAATTTCTCCATCCACACCAACTGATTTATATGCGAAAATTAAAAGTTGATATATCAGGTTTTGCAAAAGAAAGGGGCATGTTAAAATCGACTGGGGTTCCGTATCATTCTCGTTTATTTGAACCTTGCTGGAAAAGCTTAAAAAGCGTGACAAGTTTATAGTAAGTTCGAGGGTCTCCAAAAGATCAATTTCGCTGATTGGGTTATCTACACTGTGGGCAAATTGGTTCATTTGTTTGATGGTTGTAAACCCCCGTTGAATATCCTCGGCAATACTCTCACTGCAGCCTTCAAGCAAGGATAGTTTCAGTTCCTGGCCTTGTTTTGCCAGATCCGTTAAATCATTTAAAAAGCCGGCTGTTTCAGAGATTATGGCCAGAATATTTTTTAATTCATGGGAAATACTTGCATTGACTTTTCCAAAGAATTTAAGCCCTTCGATATTTATAAAATTTATTGCATCATTCATTCTTCACTCCAATTTTTTATGTTGTTGATGGTCTAAATCTTTTTGTACGCAAGCTCCATGGTTCGTTATTCAGAAGTCGCAATCGTATGAATCGTTTTAATTAAAATTTCAATATCCAGGGGTTTTGAGAAATAAATATCCTTTTCAGTGGGATCTTTATCGGATTTGCTCGTTTTTCCGTGGCCGGTTACAAAAATAAATTTTAAGTCAGGGTTGATAGCACGTAGTTTTTTTTTTAATGCCAGACCACTAATGCCTGGCATTTTGATATCCAATACAGCGACATCATAAGCAGTACTGCTAATTTTTTTAATGGCATCATCTCCGCTAAAAACCGCATCCACGTATATTCCACGCATTGCCAGTCTTTTAGCCAGCATATTGATAAATTTTTGTTCATCATCAACGAGAATAACTTTCATGAAAATTCCCCTTTATGAATTTTGATGGGCAAGGTGATTGTAAAACAAGTCCCGACACCTTCAGTGCTTTGAACGGATATATTCCCACCCAGTTTCTTTACCAGCCCGTAGGTGATGGAAAGCCCAAGTCCGGTTCCCATCCGGTCCTGTTTTGTGCTGAAGAACGGTTCATGGATTTTTGTTAAACTTTCTTCAGGAATGCCGCATCCAGTATCCTCAATTACAAGCTGAATAGTTTTGGTATCCATTTGGGAGCCGATAATATCCAGGCAGCACCCTTCATCAACAGCCTGAAAAGCGTTGTTGATAAGGTTCACAAGGATTTGTTGAAGTTTGCCGCTATCAGTTTCCATATCCGGAATCGTATCAGGGATAGAGACTGTCACGTTGATTCCCCTGTATTCCGCCTCTTTTTTATGAAAGCTCAGTACATCGGAGACTATTTTTTGCAGGCGGATTTTTTTAATTTGAATATCAAATTGTCTGACAAATCCGAGAAGCTGCTGGGTTATAGTTCCACACCGGTCCACCGCATCAAGAATGGAATCGATATTGTCAATTATTTCGACATCATCTTTCGGCTCATCCTTGAAACGGTAAAGATCTTTAATATAACCCGCTGTTTGGTTGATAATGGCAAGAGGGTTGTTGATCTCATGGGCAACACCGGCGGCAAGCTGGCCTATGGAAGCTAACTGCTGGCTCTGCTCCATTTGTAGCATGGTTTCTGCTTTTGCCATTTCCAACCGATAAAGTTTGTTTACCATAAATGTGGATGCAAAGGAAATAACAATAAGAATAAGAACAATACTGACGCCTATGAGCCAATTGATCTTGCGATATAATTCAACCCAGGTCTTCATCCAGCTGGATTTTTTCTTCTGTACCATTAGAATAAAAGGGGTCTCCACCATGTCCGTTGATATAAATGAATGACCTATAATGACCGGGATTCCCTGAAAAGAGTGCATATCCACTTTTGTATTGCTTGGGTAGGTAGAGACTTCTAACTTTGTCTGGGCTAGTATATTTCCATAATTAGTCGAGGGCGTCTGCAGGATGCCATTATGATTGATAAGAAAGATATCGGTATAGTCATTGGTTTTATATGAGTTCAGGGTTTTCATTAAGCGCTCCGTATCCAGTGTGGCCCTTACTATGAAAATCGATTTATCCGGCTTGATGGATTTGACAGCAATGATAATATGGGGCACATCTCTATATCCGGTAAATACTTCACTGATAAAATACTTTTTTGTAAGGCTGTGTAAAAACCAGGCCTGGCATTTATAATTTTTCCCTTCAAGATGAAACTGACCGGCATATGAAACCATGTTGCCATCTTCATCAATCACGCTTAAATCAGACAGGCCGCCAAATCCGAGTTTTAAATTTATCAAAATTTCAGCAAGTTTTTTATTGTCTGTTAATTGATCATATCCAATTTCATTGGCTGTAAATATCAGAGCATCCAATCGTTCTTTCATGAAAAAGGCGGTGGATCTTTTTGCATTGGATGTTAACCGTTCCGCACTAAGGATCGCTTCGGAGTTTGCTGCTTTTTGAATCAGTTGATAGTGTATTAATGCCTGTATACAGAGAGGAGACAATGCTGTCACAGCTAAAATAAAGATGCCCATGGTCCAGAGATACCAGTAATCGGTAAAGGTATAAAAGGAATTCAAATGAACATTTTGTTTGTGTTTGTGAAACTCCGGCCAAATGCTTTTCATGAACGCTTGAATCTTTTTTAACATTCAGGCGACCCCTTGCTCTTTTATTCGCTTGATGATTGTAATGATCTCATCTATGTGGGGGGGTTTATGCATAAACATATAAGCTCCGAGTTGTTCACATTCTTTCCGATCCTGTTCTGTTCCGTGTCCGGTCAGAATAACAACTGGGATGGCTGGATTGATTTTTTTTATCTCGGTTAATACTTTTGTACCGTACAGGTCTGGCAATTGAAGATCAAGCAGAATAAGAGTTACACAAAAACTATTTTTTTTTATCCACTGCAAAGCGGTTCTGCCATCATAGCATATTTCAGAATTATATCCGCGCAGCTCAATCCGCTTGGCTAACATGGCGACAAATTTTTTTTCGTCATCTATAAGGAATATATCAATTTGTTTCATAATGAACTATTTTTTTATTGACTGTTTAAAAATTATACTTTATAGAGTCAACATATCAAGCTTAGTTTCATTTGTAAACAGTAAAATTAGGAGACTGATTAAATGTTGAACGTTTTTATAAAATCTGTAAATCGGTGGCTTGTGACTATAGTGGTCCTTGTATTAAGTTGTCCGGTGGCTGCATTTGCTACGGAACAAGCCCTCCTGGGCGGTGGTGATAAACCATGGTGGTATTGGCCGATCATCTTATTTGTTTTTTGTTTTGGCCTTGGTATACTGGCTGTGATGGCCGGTGTTGGTGGGGGCGTTCTTTATGTTCCCCTTGTCAGCGGATTTTTTCCGTTTCACATTGATTTTGTCAGGGGTGTCGGCCTTATGGTTGCCCTTGCCGGGGCTCTGGCTGCAGGACCGGGACTGCTTCGCCGGAACCTTGCAAACCTTCGCCTTGCATTGCCGGTTGCCTTGATTGCTTCAACTTTTTCCATCATCGGTGCCATGCTGGGCTTATATCTGTCCGCATTAAACCCGGATATAATTCAGGTTTGCCTTGGGGCAACCATAGTGGGCATTGCCATGCTGCTTATTTTTTCTAAAAATACTGTAAAACCAGTGGTGACAAAACAGGATGCCATTGGAATGGCCCTGGGATTGGGCGGTGTCTATTGGGATGAAGGATCAAGGGAGAATGTTGAATGGAAAACCCACCGAACCGTATTAGGGTTTTTTATGTTTATTTTGATCGGACTTGTGGCAGGAATGTTTGGGCTGGGGGCAGGATGGGCAAATGTTCCTGTTCTGAATATCTTGATGGGTGCTCCATTGAAAGTATCCGTGGCCACAAGCAAATTTTTATTGTCCATTACCGATACATCTGCTGCCTGGATATATATGAACCGGGGATGCGTCATTCCCCTGATCGGGGTCCCCTCCATTGTCGGCTTAATGCTGGGATCATTGCTAGGGGTGAAGCTGCTTGCCATAGCCAAGCCCAAGATGATTCGTTATTTTGTCATTGTTGTCCTGTTGTTTGCAGGGCTTAAGGCCATGGACAAAGGTCTGGGCCTTGGAATACTGGGGTGATTGATTGATAAATAGACACGACCTTAATTTAGGAGTAAAATAATAATATGAATGCACAAGCAAATCTGGCATCAAGGCCTTCAAAAGAACAGGTTATTTATGCTAATATACTCGTAATAGGAGTATGGATCGGTCTCGCGGTATTGTTTATAACGTATTTTATTTATCTTTCTGGACTCATGCCTTCCCATGTGGATATGTCTTTGATTACCAATAACTGGGATAAAGGCGTGGACGAATATCTGGAGATTACCCATTCACCCCATGGATGGGGGTGGGTAGCATTTCTGGGGAAAGGTGATTTTTTAAATTACCTGGGGTTTGTATTCCTCGCCCTGATGACCATTGTCTGCTATCTGGTGTTGGTAAAAGGGTATATTGCAAAAAAAGACTGGATCTATGCCGGAATCGCCATTACGGAAATCATAGTTTTGTCCGTTGCCGCTTCGGGAATGCTGGGAAGCGGTGGGCATTAGGGTTCATAGTGTTATCGGATGAACATTTTTACGCATACCTTTAGGACAAGACAATTGAAAAGGTGACTTATGAAAAAAGAAAAAGTAACGATATTGCTGGTGGATGACAATGAAAAATTTCTTGCCTCCATGGCCCAGAGAGCAAAGCTGAGGGACTATCTTGTTTTAACAGCAACCAATGGGGAACAGGCCCTGGAGATTGCTTCTAAACAAACAATCCATGTTGCCGTTGTCGATCAGCAGATGCCGGGAATGGAAGGCTTGGTAGTCATTACCAAACTAAAGGAGATTGCACCGGATATTAAAACCCTGCTGTTGACAGGCCATGGGGATGAAAAACTTAAAGAGGCCACCAAGGCGCTTAACTCTGCATATTTTGACAAAGAAGATATTTCCGGTTTCTGGGGTTTTCTGGCCAATATTTCTCTGGGGAAAATTAATATTTTACTGGTGGACGACAACCCCAGGTTTCTAAAGGCCCTGGCCGACAGAATAAAATTAAAAGGCCATGAACCTTTGACGGCACTGAACGGGAAAGAAGCCCTGGAAATTATGGAAAGCAACCGGATACATCTTGCCATTGTCGATCAGAGAATGCCGGATATGGAAGGTCTGGTCCTGATTACACAATTGAAAAAGATTGACCCGGCCATTAAGACAATGCTATTGACGGGCCATGGGGATGAAAAGCTCAAAGAGGCCACCCAGGCACTTAACTCTTCCTACTTTGAGAAAGAAGATATGGGAAGCTTTTGGGGATTTTTCCGCAAGATTCTTAATACCCTTGAAACAACAATGGCTGCCGCTGGAATGGCTGAAGGTGGCGATCACAAAGATGCTTTAAAAATTGAAGGTAGCAAAAAAAAGAATAAATGATAAATCCTGTAAAAAAAATTCTGCTTGTAGATGATGAAGAAAGGCTTTTGAATTCCATGGGACAGCGCCTGACCTTGATGGGGTTTGAAGTTGTGAAAGCATCTTCCGGTACAAAAGCTGTTGAACTAGCCCGGAAAACTCAGCTTGATCTGGCCATTGTTGACTTGAAAATGCCGGATATGGATGGTTTGATGACCATCTCCAAGTTACAAGAAATTACCCCGGACCTGAAAACAGTCCTTCTGACCGGATATGGAAGCAAAAAAATAAAAAAGGAAACCAAAGCCCTTGGTTCTGACTATTTTGAAAAAGATTCAATGGGCGATCTCTGGGATTTGATCAAAGAATTTAACAGCCATGGCAATGTGGTCGTCATTAATCCTTCCTCTTCAAATACGATTTCTCAATCCGGCAACGAGTATAAAAAAGATGATTATACTCCCAGCCGGATTGAGGTTTTGAATGATCAATACGGACAGGGAATTGATAAGCATGTCGCAAAAACTAATGTTGATTCCATTGGCAGAAGTTTTGGTGATCTGCCAAAGATTATCGGTGAAACCCCTGAAATGCAAGAATTGCGGAAAAAGATTGAACGATTGTCAGGACTGGATTGTACCATCGTCATCCAGGGAGAAACAGGCACGGGCAAAGAATTAGCGGCAAGAGCCATCCATGCACTGAGTCATAGGAAATATCAACGGTTCCTGGCATTCAGCTGTAGTTGCTTCAGCAATGATTTTCATTTCAATGAACTCTTAAGTTCCCTGGAGCAATCCTTATCCCATGACAATTTACAAAAAACCGGAACAACCCAGAAAGGGTTTGTGGGAACGATCCTGCTGGACAATTTTGAAACTATGCCCGAGAAAACTCAACGTCAAATGATAAGAATAATAGATAACAAAACTCTGGGGCTATCCAAAGATAAAGTTGAAGCGTTGATGGATATTCGATTTATTGTTGCTACCCATCACGATCTTAAAAAAAGAGTGGTGCAAGGGAAATTTAATAAAGATTTATATCGCAGATTGAATACCATTTTATTGGAAATGCCCTCTCTGCGAGATCGCAGAGAGGATATTTCCCAGCTTTGCTATTATTTTTTAAACAAATTAAATATAGAATTTAAAAAAAAGATCAAGTCTGTTACCAATGAAGTGTTTTCCATCTTTATGACGTATCCCTTTCCAGGGAATGTCCGGGAACTGAAACACATTATCGAAAGGGCTGTAATCCTTGCAGATAGCACAACCATAGAACTCCAGCATCTTCCTGAACGCTTTAGTGAAAAAAGAAAGCCTGCCATTTCAATTGGAGATAAACAATTTCTTACTCTCAATGAAATGGAACAAAATCATATCCTCAAAGCCCTAAAATTGACAAAGGGAAACAAGTCAAAGGCTACCGAGCTATTAGGTATCAGCCGTGGCGCCTTATGGAGAAAACTCAAGCTGATAAATATGGATAAATAATTTCAGGTTCTTTTTTTAGATAATTCCAAAGAGCCTTGTTTTTGCTAATTTTCAGGTGTAACGCTTTATAAAAGAGAATAATCCATGCAAATACAGCAGATCCGAAATTCAACTCTGAAAATAACCTTTGCCGGAAAAATTATTTTAACAGACCCCATGCTCCTGCCAAAACACGGCATCGAATCCTTTGCCGGAAAGGAAAAAAATCCAGTGGTTGAATTACCATTTCCGGCAGATGAAGTGATTCAGGATATTGATATGATTCTGGTTTCCCATCTTCACCAAGATCATTTTGATGATGCGGCAAAAAAGATGCTGCCAAAGGATATTCCTTTATTTTGTCGGCCAGGCCATGAAAATGCCATTAAAGAAAGCGGATTTTCTTTGGTCATCCCCATTGAAGATTCTATGACCTGGGAAAATATTGAGATAACCCGGACCCAGGGTCACCATGCCGGCAACCGGAAATGGGAAGATATTCTTGGACTGGTTTCTGGATTTATATTTAAAGCCAAAGGTGAGCCCCTGGTCTATTGGGCAGGAGATACTCTGTTATATGAAGAGATTGAAACCCTTATCAAAACCGTAAAACCGGATATTATCCTAACCCATTCCTGCGGTGCGGTAATAGATGATAGCGGCTCCATTGTTATGGATGCAAAAATGACTGTTGATGTGTGCAGATTGGCTCCTGAAGCCATAGTTATTGCAACCCATATGGAGGCTCTGGACCATGCCACCGTGACCCGGAAAGATCTCCGGGCCATGGCAGATAAAGCTGGAATCAATAAAGGCAGGCTTTTGATTCCGGAAGATGGGGAAATACTGAGCTTTTAATCCACAAGAACCTTTTCAAGCTGGGTGACCAGAAAATCCATTTCTTCCTCATTAATGACCAGGGGAGGGGAAATCCTAATGGTGTGTCCATGGCTGTCATTGACAATCAGACCCAGGTTGAGCAGTTTTTTGCAAAATTCCATGGCATTGCCATTTTTTACCTCAATTCCGATGAAAAGACCTTTGCCTCTCACCTCTTTTACATGGGGGGATCTTTCGGCAATTTTCTCAATACGTTCTTTAAGAATTTTCCCCTTGGCAGCAGACTGCTCTGCCAGGTTTTCTTCTTCAAAGACCTTGAGGGAGGCTGTTCCTGCCACACAGGCCAGGGGATATCCGCCAAATGTGGACCCGTCAGAGCCTTTGGAAAAAATCATGTCCATTATTTTGGCATTGGTGATAAAAACGGATAAGGGAACAAGTCCTCCGGAAAGGGCTTTGCCAAGAATTACTCCGTCGGGCACAATATTCTCATGTTCAAAGCAGAATTTTTTCCCTGTCCTGCCCATGCCCACCTGGATTTCATCACAGACCAGGAAAAGATCGTGGTCATCTGACAATTGCCTTAGCCCTTTGAGAAATCCTTTGGGCGGAATTATCATGCCGCCTTCTCCCTGGAAGGGTTCCACCAGTATGCCGCAGGTATTTGGATTGATGGCTTTTTTTACCGCATCAATATCTCCGAATTCCACAGATACAAATCCCGGGGTCATGGGGCCGAAACCCTCACTATATTTTTTACTGGAGGAAAAAGATACCACGGAAATTGTTCTGCCATGGAAATTATTGTCAAAGACAATGATTTCCTGGTTTCCATCTTTGATTCCTTTTTCTTTGAATCCATAATACCGCATGGCCTTGATGGCAGTTTCAACGGACTCAACTCCCCCGTTTTTGGGCAGAACCTTGTTGCCGTGAGCACCAAACCTGGGTCCCATCTGGGGAGCAAATTTGGCGGCTTCTGACAGAAAAATTCCCAGAGGGTCCGTATAAACCACATTGGACAGGACCGAAGCATAATTTCCAATAAGGGCATCCATGACGGCATTGGTGATGGTGGGGTGGTGATGTCCTGGATTGGCAGCTGAATAGGCAGCCAGACAGTCCAGATATTTTTTGCCCTTGTCATCGGTGAGCCAGCAGCCTTTAGCATGTCGGACAACAAGGTTGATCCTTTCATAATGATGGGCACCAAAATCTTCTTCCAAATTGAAAATGGTGGAATCGCTCTCATTGGAAAATCCGTTAGAATAGTTGATTTTATTCATGACTGTCATATTTATCTCCTTAATCATCTTTTTTTCTGGAATTAATTATCTTCTTTTATGGTCTGGTAAATTATTTTTTCTCTGTCTGTGAGTGCAAGGGTTCGGTCCAGGGTTTTTTCCAGGAAGCAATGGTAAAAATCATGGCGGAGGCTGTCCCGGTTGGCAATGATAAACCAATGGTTCCGCGTCCAGTTAATGGGGGAGTTATCTTCATTCCCTGTTTCAAATATACCCACCAGGGCTTCTTTTTTGTCTGTTATGATATCAAAGGACCGGCCGCCAATGGTTTTTATCAGGGTTTCATGGCCGGGATGGGTCACCTGGATATCAAAGTTTTCAGGAATTTTGCCCATGGCAATGTAACGAATGGACACCCCTTTTTTGTCAGCAGCTGATAAATATTTGGAAAGATGTTCATCTGCCTGGGGAAAGAGTCTGACATAGATCTCTTCCCGGGCAGCTTCTATCATTTCCCTGGCTTTTTCCATGACATTATCATACCCGGTTAAGGTCCACACATATTCACAATTCTCTATCAGGGAAGCCTTGGAGATTTCCTTTTTAAAGGCAGTAATATTTTTATCAAAGCTTTTTTTTAATCGCCGGATCAGTTCATCGGAAGGCAAGGGCGCATACTGGCCCGCCTCAACTTCAATCACATATCCCCTGGAGATGAGGTTGCGCAGAACATCATAGATCCGGGACCGGGCAATTCCGGACACTTTACTCAATTGGGAACCATTGATGGGATGATTGCCCACCAGGGACATATAGCAGGCAGCTTCATACTGGGAAAAACCCAGTTCTTTTAATGGTGATTTGTTTTCCATACCTACCTCCAAAGAGTTGCTACTGCAATAGCAACATAACGCCATGGATTATAATTGTCAATGTTAATCTTTCAGGCATAAAAAATGAAGTATACAAAAAATTGACCAAAGAATTGACCAAAGAATTGACAATTGTTTCTTCCTATGAGCATATTAATAGACTAAAATTATCAACACTAATAAACATATATGAGGAGAATAAAATGGCTGGCGTTAATAAAGCGATTATCCTAGGTCGTCTCGGACAAAATCCGGAAATATCATACACCCAGTCCGGTCTTGCAGTATGTAAATTTTCCCTTGCAACTTCAAAAAAAATGAAAAACGGCCAGGAGGTTACACAGTGGCATCGCTGTACAGCCTTTGATAAGGCTGGCGAATTAATTACCAAGTATGTCAGCAAGGGCAACATGCTCTATATTGAAGGGGAAATTACCTACAGCCAATATGAAAAAGACGGTGTCACAAAGTACTCAACCGATATCATAGTGAGGGAATTTAATTTTATAGGTTCAGGTGACGGCAGGCAGGGTGACAACCAAAACACCCAGCAGGGCGGTGGCTATCAAGGAAATCAGGGCGGAAATCAGGGCGGATATCAATCTGGAAATGCACCTTCCCAGGGAGCCCCAGCACCCAACAGCAATAATTTTCAGGGACAGACCAGCCCGGGCATGACCGGTGGCCAGGGTACTATCCCAGACGATGATATCCCGTTTTAATCACCAGATGTAATCACCGGATCTGTATCTTATTTCCAGGGATTTTCCTTTCGCCATTGTCTAGGGCTTTTATAGGCTGATCCCTGGCTCCACATGCCTTTTGTGTACCTCTTCGCCGCCTTCTGGGCTTGAAAATACGCTTTCGTATCAAGTCCTTTGGCTGGTTTTCCCTGGTAGACTTCTGCCAATCCAGACCTGACCATTTCAAGATTTATATTGGTGGTGTTGACAAAGACCTCTGCCAGCACCCGGTTATAACTGCCGGTTCCATATTGCTTAATAAATATGTTTTTTTTGTCTGCAAGTCTGATCAGTTTTTCTTTGGCCTGTCGGCTGTATGGCTGGTTTTTTTGTTTTTTCCTGCCCATTTCAGGGGAATCAATGCCCACCAGCCTTATTTTAAAGCTCAGTCCAGAACCTTCCACCTGGATAGTGTCTCCGTCAAATACCCTGGTAACTTTGAATTTATGACCTTTGGGAACTATAAACTTATCTTCCTGGAAAATCTGCACATCGTTATGGCCAGGTGGGGCAATGTTGCTGAAATGTTTGATTCCGTCAGAATCTGTCCAGGAATACATGGCCCCGGAAAAACCGGTCTCCGCCAAATTGATTCCAGCCATGATAATAATAAATAAAATACCGATTTTTTTTAAATTTCGGAACATGAAAAATACCATTCCTTTGATTATGGAAAAAGTATAAAGGCTTCAGTTTATCCGGGCAATGATTTTAACCCATGTTTTTTATTCCAGGGCAAATTTATCATCATCACAACTGACCATTTTTTTTCATCCTTATGCCAGACTAATGAAAATCCTATTCCTGTATAATGGTCTATTAAATCCTGTTTTTCCCATTGTCGGATTCCGGACAGGATGATTACACCTTTTGCGCAGAGATTGGATTTAATTGTATAGGACAGTTGTTTCAGGGTCGGATACCTTAAATTTGCGCAGATGACTGAAAATTCAGCTTCACACAGGGACATATAATTGTCAATGATGGTTATGTAATGGGAAAGGTCATTGGAGACTACATTTTTTTTTGCCTCGCTCACGGCATTGGGATCGATTTCCCATGCTTTGCATCTCTTAATTCCGGCAAGGCAGAGGGCAATGGCAAGCACTCCTGATCCTGTTCCTATATCAGCCCCTGACAAGTTTTTATCAAAATTAATTTCAGGGGAATTAAAAAAAAGGGTGTCAATGGCATCAAGACAGAGGCGGGTTGTGGGGTGGTGGCCTGAACCAAAGGAGATTCCCTGGTTGATGATAATCTTTATATCATTGGGGCCTGTGTTGCTTTCCATCTCCGGTGGAGTAAGGGAAAAATGGTCTGTAACCTTTACCGGCTTTAGGAAGCTCTGGGTCACATAGGTTCCGCCATAAAGATCCTGGTAGACCAGTTCCTGTTCATCCACTAGGGTTTTAAGGATTTTTTTTGCCTGGCCAGCATTCAAAGACAGCTTGTGGGCAATTTTATGGATATAGGCCCTGGCAGTCAGATTCTTTTCAGATTTAAACAGGATCTCGAGTATGGCATCCCTGTTAAAATGAATCATGTCCTTCTTTTCTTAACAGGGCTTCATACCAGCAGGCAAAATCGAACATCCCCCTGATTTTTTCATCGTCATTTATGATTCCCAGACACATTTCAAAGGCTCCCTGGGCAAAGGAGTTGGAGTATTCATCATGGTCAATCTGGGATAAAAATTCCCGGATCAGCACCTGGGAAGTCCTTTTGGTTTTGTCTTTTCGAATATCAATGGGATCCTTGGGTTCCTGAAAAGGGTTCCATTCTTCATAGCCTTTTTTCAGAATCTGGCGCTGCCCTCTTTTGCCCATGGCATCAAATATGGCTTTTTTCTTTTCTTCTATTTCTTTAGGACTAAAGGTCTCCATTTTTTCTAACTCCAAGGTATTCTTCATTAAAATCAGTGACAATTGCCATGGACACTGGGATCAGCATCTCATGCATTTTGATATTTTTTGAGTTGATATCTTTTATAAGCTCGGCCGACAGGAGCTGAAGCTGGCTGTAAATTTTATCCATGTTCAGAGTGGGATAGGGTTTGCCCTGGACAAAATTTGTCCGGCCGCAGATATGGCTGACACCGGCTGTGGAAGTTGGTATGCCATATACCCTGCAGGTGATGGGACGGAATTCATAGATTTCGCATAAATTGTTTTCTCCCAAAAGGGGACAGCGGACCCTTTCCTGGGACATTTTTGCAACTATCTCCAGTTCGTCAGCCCCTTTTTGCACCTGTTTAAAGGCATCCCGTTTTAATTTTACCAGGGTCCGGTCTGTTTTACCGGCAATTTCTATTAGATCATTTTTGGCTTTGCCTGTGAAGTTTGCCTGGAATTTGTCCTTCAGGTAAAGGGATTCCACAAGGGTTAAATCAAAAATTGCATAACAGCAGTCACTGCATTTTTCCCGGCAGAATACTTCCTTGGGATATTCTTTTTTGACTCTGTCAAATACTGCATCTACCATATGTACAAGAGCTTCATATTTTACAAAATGTTTTTTCAAGTCCAATGCCATGGGTATGGTCCTTTATTTTCCAATACAAAAGTTGTTAAAAATAGTGTCCAATATATCTATAGATGTTGTTTCCCCGGTAATTGTTCCAAGGGAATCAATACTGTTTTTAAGATCAATTGCCAGAGTTTCTTCTTCCTGTCCTCTGGCAAGGCCTGTTTTTACGGATTCAAGAAAGGAAAGTGTTTTTTCCAATGCTTTTTTGTGTCGCAGGTTGGGGATAACTGCAGAGGTTTCCAGATCCAGATCCCGAATACAAATATCAATGATTTTTTCTTTTAATTCCCTGAGGCCCTGGCTCAATAATGCTGATATTTTAACAATGGGTATATGGGAATAGGCAGGAGTCAATTGGGGAAGATTTTCCTGGAACAGATCGTCCTTTACAAGATCCATTTTATTGATAACCAGGATGACTTTTTTTTCAGGGGAAATGATTTTTTCAAACTCCTTTTCTGAAAATACAGATCCTGGTTCTTTCATGAAAAGGATAAGGTCTGCGTCTGTGATATGATCTTTTGCCTTTTCAATGCCGATGATTTCCACAAGGTCATCGGTTTCATGAATTCCAGCTGTATCTATAAAGACAAAGGGTATGCCCTCAATGTTCAATCCCTCTTCAATGGGGTCCCTTGTGGTGCCTGGCAGGGGGGTGATAATTGATTTGTCCTGTTCAAGGAGCTGATTCATCAGGCTTGATTTACCCACATTGGGTTTTCCGCATATAGCAACCCTGATCCCATCCCTGAGAAAGCAGGCATCGTCATGTTGTTGAATAAATTCCAGGCATTTTTCCATGATCTGGTTTATGATTTCTTTTTCAGATGACGATATCTTAAAATTTTCCACGTCATCGGGAAAATCAATGGACACTTCCAGCCGGGAAAGGAATTGGATCAAAGGTTCCCTTAACTGCTGGATTTTCAGTCTGAGTTGTCCAAGATTCTGGGAGGATGCGAATTTTAAGGAACTTAGAGATCTGGCATTAATAATATCAACAACAGCCTCTGCCTGGGTCAGGTCTATGCGCTGGTTTAAAAAAGCCTGTTTTGTAAATTCACCGGGTTCTGCAAGTCTTGCTCCCTGGGACAACACCAGTTCAAGGATGGTTCTCAGCACAATGGTTCCAGAGTGGGCCTGGATTTCAACGACATCTTCTGCTGTGTAGGAACGAGGGGCCTGCATGGGTATCAGCAATATTTCATCAATTATGTTGGAATTGATCTGATTTTTGCTATTTTTATTTTTCTGATTTTTAGAATTTAGAATAAACCCGTGATAGACCCTATGGGATACCAGTGCAGAATCGGCTTTTTTCGGCTCCCGGGTTTTTGAAAAGAGTCTGGATGCAATTTCAAAAGACCTGGGGCCGGAGATTCTTATGACACCAATACCGCCGCTTCCGTAGGGGGTAGCTATTGCGGCAATTGTATCATTCATTTTATTTATTTTTTAAACCGTCTTTTCCCCCTAAAGGAATTTTTTTTTTTAGGGAAAATCACCAGACGCCGGTAATAGCCGTCGCCCATGCTCTGGGTCCTGACCTTGGTGTCGTCCTTTAGGGCAAGGTGTACAATGCGCCGGTCTTGGGCGCTCATCTGGTTAATGGTGGTTGGACGGCCGGTTTTTTTTGCTTTTTCAGCCATCTTATGGGCCAGGTGTTTGAGGTTCTCTTTCCTGGTTTCCATATACCCTTCAATATCCACTTTTACCCTGACCCGGGCCTCACTTTTTCTGTTGATGATTTTATCGGTTAGAAACTGCATGGCATCCAGGGTTTGCCCCTTGCGGCCAATGAGAATACCTGCATTCCCACCTTTGATGCTCAATGTCAGCCGGTCTTTGTCGGTCTCAGCTTCAATGGTTGCATCCTCAGTGATGAGGTCAGCCATTTTCTGCAATGCTTCTTTGCCCAGATCAATTGCCTCCTGGGTTACATCAACCGGCGGAGGAACTTCAATGTCATCAGCCCCCCATTTGTAGTTGTCATTTGCATGGGCAATCTTATCTTCAGTCGCCATTGAGTCTGACGGTTTTACAGAAGCATCAGTCTCTGCTGACTCTGCTGACTCTGCTGACTCTGCTGACTCTGCTGACTCTGCTGACTCTGCTGACTCTGCTGACTCCAGCCTGGTTTCTTCCCCAAAGGCTTCATCAACAATGGATCTGATCCCTTCCATCTCCTCTTCAGCGGCTTCCTTGTTATTGGTTTCCGGAAGGGTTACCTTTATTTTGGCATCTTTTCTGCCAACAATTCCAAATATCCCTGATGCACCTGCTGAAATTACTTTATAGTTAAGTTCTTTTTTGGAAACAGATAGTTTTGAACAGGCGTTTTCTATGGCAACGTCAACGTCTTTTCCGGAAAATTCCTGGGTTTCTTTCATATGGCCTCCTGGGTTAGGAAAATTTCTTTTGAGTATAATACTGTTGTCCCATTGAAATCATATTATTTACAAACATGTATAAAACCAGCCCTGCCGGGAAATTAATAAACAGCACGGTCATGAATATGGGCATGAGCATCATCATTTTGGCCTGCATGGGGTCCCCTGCAGTGGGTGTCATTTTCTGTTGGAGCAAAAAAGAAGCTCCCATCAACAGAGTGAGCACAGGGAGACCGTGGGGAGCCTGCATCATGGGGATGGCAAAATTGAACTCAAAAAGCCGGTCCGGTGCTGACAGGTCGGAAATCCATCCAATAAAAGGTGCATGGCGAAGCTCTATAGCCTGGTAGAGCATGCGGTAAAGGGCAAAGAATATGGGCATCTGCACAATCATGGGCAGGCATCCCGAGGCAGGATTAACCTTATAGGTTTTATACAGCCCCATGACTTCCTGGTTCATTCTCTGTTTGTCATCCTTATATTTTTCCCTTAGTTCCGTCATCAGAGGCTGGACTTTTTTCATATCATTCATGGACTTATAGCTTTTGGTACCAAGGGGCCAGAAGATAAGTTTGATGAGTATGGTCAGGAGGATGATGGCAACACCATAGTTGGGAATTACCATATGAATGGTATTCATGGTGATCAAAAGGGGTTTTGCGAGGATGTCAAAAAAGCCGAAATTAATGGCTTTTTTCAGGTTGTTATCGTATTGTCCTAAAAGTTTCAGGCTTTTGGGGCCCATATAGTAGGTATAGTCGTACTGGCCCTGCTTTCCAGGGTCCAGGCGATCTATTTTCTGGATGAACCGGTTGGTAACAATATCATTTTCATAGGATAGCTTAAGCCTGGCTTCCAATGGTTTTTTAGGCATAACGCTGGTCATGAAGTAGCGGCTGCTATAACCTGCCCAGTCAATCATGCCGCTAAAGGTGCTTTGTTCTTCAATATCATCCGGTTTAATGGCTTCAAATTTGTCATTAACAAAAGCCACTGGCCCTTGAAAGGCAAAACGGGATTCTTTTTTTATCTCTTCATTGTAAAAGCCTGGTATGGAAATGACAATGGAGTCATTCAAAGGCATGGTGGAACCGTTTTGAACAAGGATATTGCAATCAATGAGAAAGGAGTCGGCTTTAAAGGTGAAGATTTTTTTTATTGAAATTCCCTGGGGACTATCCCAGGAAAAAACAATGACTTTTTCCCCCTGGGGCAGGTCCAGGGAAGAGGTGGCAATGTCAGCAGAATAAACAGCATTGTCAAGTCCCTGGATCGTATCGTTTTCCATGGTAAAGGACAGGGTGCCGTTGATAAGCTGTTCCGGAACCAATTGTTTCAGAAGAGAGTCTTTTTTGTTTGTCTCTTTATAGTTCTTAAGTTCAAGACTTTTCACTGCAGCCATATGCTCGGATATGGCAATTTCATACAGGGGTGTGGACACAAAAATAGTCCGATGCTCTTCCACCACAGGCTGCTGGGTTCCAAGGGCCTGGCTTTGGTTTTTGGTCCCAGCCGTATAATCTGAAACATTGAGCTTATTTCCCGGAGCTATATTTTGTCCTGCTTCCTGGTTTTGGGCTTCCTGATTCTGGACTTCCTGGGAGGGATTATTAACTTCCGGTGGTGTTGCAAAAAAGTATTGATAGCCCACAAGGACTACAACAGAAAGCACCACAGCTAGTAATAATCGTTTTTGCTCATCCATTTTCTCTCCTAAAATTTAAAAAGGATCTTTCTTAACAAAGAAGAGGAAACAGTTCGGGCGTTTTAGATTACTTATGGAACAGGATCATATCCTCCTGCATGGAATGGATGACAACGCAATACCCTTTTAACAGCAAGGATAATGCCCTTGAGACAGCCGTGTTTTTCAACAGCCTCAAACGCATATGCCGAACATGTCGGAATATATCTACAATTCCGGCCTGTTAACGGTGATATAAAAAATTGATAAAATTTAATAAATAGTAATAATAGCTGTTTAATCATTTATGCCAATGCTATTTTCGTAAAAAGTTTATCAAGTTCCTCAATAATCTGCCTGTTGGATAGTGTAGTCAGACCTTTTCTTGCAATGATATTTATGTCTCTGATTCCTGTAAGAGAATCTTTCCTATGTCTGAAATATTCTCTTATAATCCGTTTTATCCTGTTACGCTCTACTGCATTCCCCACTTTTTTAGATACGGTAATTCCAATTCGATTGTTTTGGCCTGTTCCATCAAGAACAGCCGCTATAAAATAGCCCGTATGTATCTTTTTGCCTTGTTTCGAAAGTGTTAAAAATTGGGCTCTTTTTAAGAGCCTTACATCTTTGGGTAAAGAAAAGATATTCAATAAATCCCTTTATTAAACGGTAAGTCTTTTTCTTCCTTTCGCTCTTCTTGCATTGATGACTCTTTTGCCACCCGGGGTAGACATTCTTTTAAGAAATCCATGTTTCCTTGTTCTTTTCCGGTTGCTTGGCTGAAATGTTCTTTTCATAAAATTACAATCCTTACACTAAATGGGTTTTTCAAACCTGGTTAATCATACAAACCACAATAAACATAACACATTATAATTTTTTATTGAAAAAGTCAAGAATGATCATGGTCCAAATGAATAAAATTCCAATCTATTAAAAATCTCGCACTAAGGCAGTAAGCCGCCAAGGAGAATTACAGGCTTTATGCGTTTGAGGCTTTGTGCGGGAATATTATTTTTCGCTTATCCAAGGACAGAAAACTTATTTTACCAAGGATTCAAAAATATGGTATTCCTCAATGTGATAATGGGGTTCAGGATAGATGGCAATGGGTTTGGAGAACTGCTTTTCCAGGGAGGAAAGCAAATGTTTTTCACTGCCGTGGAAAAGCTGGGCAATTTCCGGATGAACCCTGACAGTGAATCGGTTTCCCATGATATCTCCGGCTTCTGAGACCAGGTCCCGGAAAATTTTGTGGCAAATGGATTTACCGGAAAGAAGGTGGCCGTTACCGTTGCAATAAAAGCAGGGCTCGCAAAGGGTGCGGGTCAGGTTTCTGCGGGTTCGTTTCCGGGTCATCTGCACCAAACCCAGTTCGGTCAGGGGAAGGATGTTTGTCTGGCTTTTGTCATTTTTCATGGCCCCATTCATGCGGGACATGACCTTTTCCTTGTGGGATTCTTTTTTCATATCAATGAAATCAATTATGATGATGCCGCCGATATTGCGCAGCCGGACCTGGTAGGCAATTTCTTTGATTGCTTCCAAATTGGTTTTTAAAATGGTCTCATCAAAATTATGTTTGCCCACATACCGGCCTGTGTTCACATCAATGGCCACCAGAGCTTCGGTCTGTTCAATGATGATATAGCCGCCGGACTTGAGCCAGACTTTTTTCTTCAGTGCCCGGGCCACATCTGCCTCAATATTATAGGCATCAAAAATGGATTCCCGTCCCTGGTAAAGCTCCACACTCAGATTCACGTCGGGCATGAGTCTTTTTAGGAAATTCTGGACGTTTTCATATTCTGACTTTGAGTCAATGATTAATTTGTCTGCTTCATCTGCCAGAAGGTCCCTGACTGCCCGGAAGGTAACGGTAAGGTCCTTGTATACCAGGGATGTGGCGGACAGCTTCTTGCTCCGGCCAAGTATATCTTCCCAGGTGTTGTTGAGAAAATTCATCTCTTTCTCAATGGTGGCCTGGTCAATACCCTGGGCCTGGGTCCTGAAAATATACCCGATCTTGTTTTTCCTGATGGACAGGAGCAGGTCCTTGAGCCGGCTTCTTTCGGTTTCATCTTCAATCCGTTTGGAAATGCCTATGTGATCCACAGTAGGCATGAGGACCATGTACCGGCCGGCAAGGGAAATATGGGTTGTGACCCTGGGGCCTTTGGTTCCAATGGATGATTTGGCAACCTGGACCAGGATTTCCTGGCCCTCGGTCAGAAGATCTTCAATGCTGCAATCCATTGCCATGGGAGATTTCCAGGAATCCTTTTCCATTTCTGCACTTTCCATGGGGTTTTCATCGATCTCTGCATCCTTTTCAACATCTGCATCCTGTTCAAATTTCTGATACATTTTATGGCTTGCCGTATCCAGGACATCATCCACATAGATAAATGCCGCCTGGTCAAATCCTATGTCCACAAATGCTGCCTGCATGCCCGGAAGGACCCTTTGGACCCTTCCCTTATAGATGTTTCCGGCAATGCTGGTTTCGTCTTCCCGTTCAATAAAAACTTCAACAATGGTGCCGTTTTCAAGGAGCGCGACCCTGGTTTCATGGGGTGCTGAATTTACAACAAGCTCTTTTAACATGGGATCATCCTTGTTTTATTTTTCTTATTTTTGCCGTCTGAATACATTCTTCGTCAAGGTTGAAATATTTTGCCAGCACCTCTGTGGGCCTGATGGTTCTTTCATTGTATTTTTGCAAAATCATTTTTATGTTTGCTTTATCAAGTAAGGAAATTGAATGAACGGATTTTCTCAGGTCTGTTTTACGGGCTTTCCCTTTTTTGTTGATATCTTCAACCATAAATTCAGATAAATTCATGAATCTGTCAATGTTTTTTTGATCTATTTTTTGATTCATATCTTCCTGGCCCTGGGGGTAGGAGAACCGTATTTCATAGCTGGATTTTGTATTCTCATTTTGTTTGCACTTACCATGGTGGCGGCATTCAACGATAGCAAGTCCCAGGGGAAGAACAGCATTTAATGCTGTTTTAATTTTTTCCGGCTGGCTGCCTTTTTCAATGAAGATAAAAAGAGTCTCTTCCTCACTTTCCATGCCCAGGGGCAGGGCATTTTCAAAGGAAATTTTCATTGAGGGGTTGAAACCCTTGGAGTATTTAACGGTGAGGCCGGCCCTTTTTACAGCCCTATGGAAGATAGTGGCAAGCTCCAGGTGCCCGAAAAACCTTGCCCTGTCCAGCTTTGAGAAAATAATATCAAATTTACCAAAGGCATCATCCGGCAGCATGGTGGATGAATGAGCCATATGGCCAGGGGATGGATATGATGCGCCAGGTAAAGAATCAGAATCGGATAAGGAATCGGAACCAGTGATGGTATCATGGATTACTGGCTGGATCTTTTTAAAATCGCAGACCCCGCATCCCGTACACTCATACTCCCGGCAGTCCGGTGTCAGAACTCGGTCTTCAGCCTTTTGGAATTCCTGGTGCATGAATTTTTTCGACACGCCTGAGTCAATGTGGTCCCAGGGAAGGGCTTCGTTTTCTGATCGTTGGCGGGAGGTATAAAATAAAGGATCAATTCCGGTTTCGTCAAAGGCCTTTTGCCACAGGGGAAAATTAAATTTGTCGGTCCACCCATCCAGACGGCATCCATTTTTAAAGGCTGCCACAAGCAGAGGAGCAAGTTTTCTGTCTCCCCTGGCCCAGACACCTTCCAACAAACTCATCAAGGGTTCCTGCCATTTGAGTTTAACCTTTGGGTGTCTCAGGTTGTCTTTTAAATACTGGAGTTTTTCTTTTGTCTGGGAAAGGGTCATCTGGGAATGGCGCTGGAAGGGAGTATGGGCTTTGGGGATAAAACTTGTGACAGATACATTAATGGCCTTTTTCCCCTTGGCATAGGCTGAAGCCAATTGGTTGGACAAATCACAGATCCCCTGGATATCCTCCATCTCTTCAAAGGGCAGGCCCATCATGAAATAGAGCTTGATATGTTTCCATCCAAGTTCAAAGGCGTTTTTCACCGTGTCGGTGATGCTCTCCTGGGTGAGGTCTTTGTTGATGATATCCCTCAGCCTCTGGGTGCCTGCTTCCGGGGCAATGGTAAACCCTGTTTTTCGAACAGTTTTAATCAATTCCATGAGTTGGGGGGTCAGTCTGTCCGCCCTTATGGAAGGCAGGGAGATGGCATTGCAGTGGCCCTGATTCAGGTCCAGCAATTGCTGCATCAACTGGGGGAGGTTTGAATAATCCCCTGTGCTTAAAGACAAAAGAGAAATATCTGAATACCCAGTGGATTGTAAGGAGGCTTTTGTGATTTCCAGCAAGTCTTCCATGGACCGCTCCCTTACGGGACGGTAGATCATACCAGCCTGGCAGAACCTGCATCCCCGGGTGCATCCCCTGGCAATTTCCAGGCGCAGCCTGTCGTGTACAGGCTTGGCATAGGGGACAATGGGGTCAATGGGAAAATTCTCCATGGAAAGTTCCGGCAAAAAAGCCCTTTTCACCCGGGTATAATCTTCATAAAGGGGAGTCAGTGTCTGGATTCCATCTTCATCCCATTGGGGAGTAAAAAAAGAAGGCACATACACCCCTTCTACTTTTGACAATATTCTCAGCAGGGTCTTTTTATTATTGTCCCCCTGTTTTTTGAATTCAATGACTTTGTCTGCAATCTCCTTTACAACTTCTTCTCCGTCTCCAATGACAAAGGCATCAAAAAAATCTGCAAGGGGTTCAGGATTAAAGGCGCAGGGTCCGCCTCCGATAACCAGGGGAAATACATCATCCCTCTGATGGGCATAAAAAGGGATATTGGAAAGGGAAAGCAGGGTCAGGATATTGGTGAAATTCAGCTCGTACAAAAGACTTATGCCGATGATATCAAATTGTGAAAGCTCCCTTTGAGACTCCATGGACAAACAGGGGATATTCTTTTGGACCATGAGAGCTTCCATATCCGGTGCTGGTGCAAAAAAGCGTTCTGCTGCAATGTTTTCCTGTTTGTTGAGGATTGAGTATAAAATCTGGAGGCCAAAATGGGATGTTCCGATTTCATAAAGATCCGGAAAGACAAGACCAAAGGTCAAATCCACCTGATCCAGGTCTTTTTTTACGGCATTGATTTCATTGCCCGCATACCGGGTGGGAGTCTGGACCCGTGCAAGGATGTCTTGATAATTTTGTTTATGCATGATACTGATTTTATAAAAATTTATAACCTTTACGTTGTTGTATAGAATCAAATTTTTAAATATATTATTTTTTGCGGGAAAAGGCAATGAAAAGAACAAAAATCAATATTCTCAGGAACCTTGACTCAACACCGGGCCAGGTTATTATAAAAGGGTGGGTCAGAACCAAACGGGACTCAAAAGAGTTTTCCTTCATGGAAGTCAATGACGGGTCATGTTTGAAAAATATTCAAGTAGTTGCAAACAATGATCTTGAAAATTATTCCCAGATTTTACTGGTCACAACCGGTACGGCCCTGTCCGTGACAGGAGATCTTGTGGAATCTCCGGGAAAGGGTCAGAAATGGGAAATACAGGCCAGCAACGTTGAAATTATCAACATTGCTCCGGAATCCTATCCCCTTCAAAAGAAACGTCATTCAGATGAATTTTTACGATCCATTGCTCATTTGCGGCCCAGGACCAATAAATACGGGGCAATCTTCAGGATCAGGTCGGAAATGGCCTTTGCCATTCATAAATTTTACAGGGAAAAAGAGTTCAGGTATCTGACAGCCCCATTGATAACAGGATCAGACTGTGAAGGGGCAGGGGAGATGTTCAGGGTCACCAGCCTTTCTCCGGCCCAGATGCAAAAGCAGATTCAAAAACAGGGGAAAATGGATTTTTCCAGGGATTTTTTCGGCCAGGAATCCAACCTGACTGTATCGGGGCAATTATCAGCTGAAATGTTTGCCCTGTCCCTGGGGGATGTTTATACCTTTGGCCCCACATTCCGGGCGGAAAATTCCAACACCAGCCGGCATGTGGCGGAATTCTGGATGCTGGAGCCTGAAATGGCTTTTTGTGACCTTACAGGAAATATGGACCATGGCCAGGAGCTGGTAAAGTATTTGATCGGCCATGCCATGGAGTTCTGTGAAGAAGATCTGTCCCTGTTTTTTCAATTTGTGGACAAGTCATTGCCAAAGCTGATGGATACACTGCTGACCCAGGAGTTTGACAGGTTTTCCTATGGTGATGCCATTGAAATTCTGGAAAAATCCAATAAAAAATTTGAATTCAAAGTAAAATATGGCATTGATCTTCAATCGGAACATGAGCGTTTTCTTGCAGAAGAGTATTGTAAGAAACCTGTGTTTCTTTTTGATTATCCCAAGGAGATCAAACCCTTTTACATGCGCATGAATGAAGATGACAAAACAGTTGCTGCGGTGGATCTTCTTGTACCCAGAATCGGGGAGCTTATCGGCGGAAGCCAGAGGGAAGAGCGTCTTGATATGCTGGAAAAAAGGATGGATCAGATGAGCCTGCCCAAAGATGTTTATTGGTGGTATCTGGATTCCAGGAAATTTGGTTCTGTTCCCCATTCAGGATTTGGTCTGGGATTTGAAAGATTTTTGATGATGATTACCGGTGTTACCAATATCCGGGATGTCATACCCTTCCCAAGAACTCCCGGGAGTATTGATTTCTAGAATTGTATTATTTCCACGCCAAACTGGCCAGAACAATACTGGATGCAATGGATGCCGGTGAAAAATCAATAGAAATCTCCCTTGATCTGAATCTTTCCTCTAAAAGGTTTGCAATCAAAGAAGACTGCTTATTGCTGGATGAGACCGGTGGGCTATATGAGACAGGCCTGCTGGATAAGACCAATGTTGCGAATAAGACCAATTTTGTGAATAAGACGGGTGTGGTTGATAAAAATATGCTTGAATCCATTGCCGCAACCCGACAAAAGGTTTTTGTTTTAAGCAGACAGGGGTTATCCCCCATTGAGGTCCGGGCAGACGGATATTATAAGCTGGTTCCGACGGACACGGTTCCCACCCTTGAAATCAACGGGATCAAGATGCACAGGTCCAAGGATATAGATCCTTTCATTGATGCTGAATTGAAAACCAAATTGGTGGTACAGCCCAAGGATAAGGTTCTGGATACCTGTGGCGGTTTAGGATATTCTGCTTTGTTCGCTCTTAAGGCTGGAGCCAAAAAAGTGGTCTCCACGGAAAAGAGTCAATCTGTTATTAAAATCCGCTGCCAGAACCCCTGGCTTCTGGTCCATGATGATGAAATACTTGGGTTTGGAAAATATAAGTTTGAAAGATATGGTGATGAAAGGATGGATCTGGCACATATCCATTGGGTCAATGATGATATTACCCGATATATTCAGGGTCTGGCTGACCAGACCTTTGATTCGGTTATCCATGATCCCCCGCGGTTTACATCTGCCACCGGGGAATTGTATGGGAAAGATTTTTATGGCCAGCTTTTCAGGGTGATGAAGTCTGTGTCCCGGCTTTTTCATTATACAGGCAGCCCAAAGAAAATTAAACACCAGGACCGGTTTATCAAAAATGCCATGAAAAGGCTGGAACAGGCCGGGTTCATAAAGGTGATTTTTAATGATCGACTCCAGGGAATTCATGCCATTAAAAAAACAATAGGAAAAACATGATTACTTTACTTGATTATGGTGCTGGAAACGTTAGAAGCATTATGAATGCCGTGGCAAAACTGGGGTCCACTTTGAAACTGGTCAAAGAGCCCAAGGATATCCTGGCTGCTGAGAAACTTATTTTTCCGGGCGTGGGAAACTATGAGAGCATGATCCAGATTCTTCACCAAAAAAATTATATCCAACCCCTGAAAGAATACCTTGGGGCGGATCGTCCCTTTTTTGGTATCTGCCTAGGCATGCAGGCTTTGTTTGAAGGCAGTGAGGAAGATTTTTCAAATAATAGCAGCCTGGGATTTTTTAAAGGAGGGGTAAAACGGTTTACAACAGATCTGTCCGTCCCCCATATAGGGTGGAACGGGGTCAATATCAAGCAGGATTCCCCTTTGTTAGAGGGGATTGACCCAGGTGCCAGATTTTATTTTGTCCATTCCTATCACCTGGTTCCAGAGGACCCGTCAGTGATTCTGACCACCACAACCTATGATTATGAATTTGCAAGCTCGGTACAAAAGGGCAATGTCATTGGTACCCAGTTTCATCCTGAAAAAAGCGGGAAAGTCGGCATAAAACTGCTAGAAAATTTCATAAATTCAAAGTCCCTGCACGCAACAGCCAGGAATGATATTCAGGGAAAGGGGCTGTCCAAAAGGATCATTGCCTGTCTGGATGTCAGGTCCAATGATCAGGGTGACCTGGTGGTGACCAAGGGGGATCAATATGATGTAAGGGACAAGGGCAGTATCCGGAATCTGGGCAGGCCTGTGGCCCTTGCCAAACGGTATTATGAGGAAGGGGCGGATGAGATTACCTTTTTGAATATAACCGGGTTCAGGGATTTTCCCCTAAAAGATATGCCCATGCTCAGGGTCCTTGAAGAGACTTCCAAGAATGTTTTTGTACCCTTGACCATTGGCGGGGGTATCCGGGATTATACAGATTCCAACGGCAAAAGTTATTCTGCTCTGGATGTGGCATCCCAATATTTTAGATCCGGGGCCGATAAGATATCCATAGGCAGTGATGCAGTTTATATTGCAGAGACATATGTAAAGTCAGGCAAAAAAACAGGGAAAAGCTCCATTGAACAGATATCCAGGGTATACGGGAATCAGGCTGTTGTGATTTCCATTGATCCTAAACGGGTGTGGGTAAATTCTCCAAAAGATGCCAAAGGCCTTCATGTGATTAAAACATCAATACCAGGGCCAAATGGTGAAGTCTATTGCTGGTACCAGTGTACAGTGCAGGGCGGAAGACAAACCAGGGACATTGATGCTGTTTCCCTTGCCAGAGCCTGTGAGGTGCTGGGGGCTGGAGAAATACTGCTTAACTGTATTGACAGGGATGGGAGCAACTCAGGGTTTGATCTGGAGCTTGTCAATGCTGTTCGCAATGCTGTGTCTATCCCGGTAATTGCTTCATCCGGGGCAGGGTGTGAAGCCCATTTTTCAGAGGTTTTTGAGAAAACAGATGCGCAAGCCGCCCTTGCAGCTGGAATTTTTCATCGGAGAGAAGTATCCATCCTGGCTGTGAAAAATCACCTTATTCAAAAGGGAATTGAAGTTCGGTAATGATCTGGTTTTAATTTACAGTCTAATTTTTTCTTTTTTTTTGGTATCCTTGGGAGAACAGATCCTGATCAGGCCGGGCATGACAGTATTGCGGCCACTGACTTTGGCTTTATACAGCATGGTATCTGCATCCTGGATAATCTTGTTCATATCTGAATTAGGGGAAAGTTCAGATACACCGAAGCTGGCTGTCACGCGAATGCTGCTATTATTAAAAGCAAGGCTGAGGTCTGCAATTTTGGACCTGAGGCGGTCAGCCAATTCCATGGCCTTGGTTTTGTCTGTTTCCGGAAGAATGGCAACGAACTCTTCTCCGCCGTATCGGGCTAGCACGTCTTCTTTTCTCATATTGTCCCTGACCAGATGGGATATCTCCTTGAGCACATGATCTCCGCCAAGGTGGCCATGGGTGTCGTTTATTTTTTTAAAATAATCCAGATCAAGTATAAACAGGGATAACTTTGTTTTGCGGCGGGAGGCAGCAGCAATATGCCGGTTTAGCTGGGTATCAAATTCCCTGCGGTTGTAGCATCCTGTTAATGGATCAATGATTGCGGCATCCCTGAGCTTTTCAATTTTTATGAGTTTGGACAGAGCAGAGGCACATCCCTGGAGAATCAGGTTGATCACTTCATCATGAAAAGGAGTAATGTATTTCTGGGGAAGCATATACAGCCTTGAACAGCAGTTTTCTTCATTGATCTCATAGTGAACAAGGTTTTCCATGCTGAATTTTTCATGATGCTCTCCCGGTTCAAAGGAATGATTCAGGTAGGTGAGGTCTTTTTTGTTCTTGATATTGAAATCAGAGAGGATAATGTTTTCAAGGGATTTTTTATACATCCTGGGATCAAGCCAGACATCCACACCCGCGTCTTTTTTTACAACAAAGGCAAAAAGGCGGTAACCAAGAATATCTTTGAGGCAGACAGCCACTTCATTGATGATTCCCATTGAAGAAGTCTTTTTATTAAGAGCAATAATATGACGGCCCAGTTTGTTCTGGGTTGCTGCCTGTCTTGCAGCTGAGTTGAAAACCAGGGATAAAAATGCGGATAAATTGTAGGTTAAATTTTTCAGAGTCTGTTTCATTCTTATTCCTTACTAGTCAAAAGGCACGGGTTGCTTTGTTAATGAATAAAGCAATAGGTGTGCCAGAATAAGAAAAAACGTGTATTATGTTTTATTTCAGGGGGTTAAATAGATTGGCTTGGGATTTGATCTTTTTTGACCCGGCAAATTTTTCATGCTTGCCTGGATGGATTGTCAAAGATTTGACAGGCATTTAAGAATGCCTGTCAATCAAGTTATAGTCTATAGGGTCGTTTATAGATTTCCTTTTAAACCGATTTCCTCTGCCACAGGTCTCATGCCCAGGATTACCTGGGTGATCAGCTCGGATAATTCCATATCCAGAAATTCTGCTCCTTTTTTTATGACTTCCCGGTCAACAGCGGCGGCAAAACGTTTGTCCTTGAATTTCTTATTCACAGATTTGGCCTTGATATCCAGGATGCTTTTAGAGGGCCTTACCAGGGCAGCGCTACCCACCAGGCCGGTAAGTTCATCAATGGCATACAATGTTTTTTCCAGAAGAGTTTCAGGTTTTACATCTGTACATATCCCCCATCCGTGGCTGATTACTGCCCTGATATACTCTTTGGGCCAGTTGTGGGCTTCAAACAACTCAATACATTTAACGCAATGCTGGTCAGGGTACATTTCATAATCCAGGTCATGGACCAGGCCAACGATTTTCCATTTTTCAACATCTTCTCCGAATTTTTCGGCAAAATGTCCCATAACAGACTCAACAGCCAGGGCATGGCGAATCAATCCATCTTTTTGATTGTATTTTTTCAGCAGTTTCAGAGCGTCGTCACGGGAGGGGATGTAGGTGTTCATGGTAAATCCTTTACATTTTTAGTTTGGTCTTTATTTGTCTTTAATAAATAAAAAGTCAATTGATATGATTTTTAAAACAAAACCCTTTATTGCCATTGAAAATATTTATTGATTCATCACAATAATTACCCGGCATTCCTTTAAAAAGGTATGCCGCTCTGTGGCTTTCTCAATTTTCTTTGTGTCTGCCATGCTTATGACAATGGAAGAGTTGTTATTACCTGATTCTCTAAGCCCTTTGAATACCAGAGGATGACTGCCGATTCGTTTATCTTCCTTGGCTTCATTCATGGTACGCAGATAGGTAGTAACTCCGTATTGGACGGCAAATTCCCGGCTGATGAAAAGGGAAGAGTATATTTCATTGCCCTTTTCGCTGACAATCGTTGGATAAAGGACCGGTTCAAGTTCAAGCCCCCGGGCATCAATAATAAGTCCTGTATAAGGGATCTTGCCCATTCCTGTTGTTGAGAGTTGAGCCTTGTTTTTGGATTTTTCCATGCTTATTTTGGATATCTGCCGGATATCATCGGGCAGAACCAATTGAAGAAAGCCCCCAAAGATGCTGGTTTCTATCATCACTTCCACATCCAGGGCAGAGGTATAGTATTGTTTGACAATTAAGGCATCCCTGGCAGTCTTTTCAATGCCTGCCAGAATTATATCATTTTTTGAAGCATATTGGTCCACAGTCAGGGTATTATGAATTTTCAGCTGCTTTAAAATTTCAATTATTTTTCTACTGGCATTTGCCCGGGCAGACCCAGGGACAGCCCCCTGGGCATCTTCTTTGTTCTTTGTTGGACTTGCCTTGCCCAGTGCTGTGACTTTACCTGTACTCCAATTGATTTTTCCATTATCAAAGGCAGTTATGCAATGATAGCTTTTAGGCCTCTCCTGGGCATGTCCATGAATGATGAATACAAAAAATAAAATTGTAAAAAAAATAAGGCCTGTTTTTTTATAATGGGAGTGAATGGTGTTTGTCCTTATTTACGGAGTTAAAAATTTTTTTTCAATAAAAGAGGCTATCTCCTTGACCTCGTCCAATCCAAACACCGGCACCTTTGGCTTAAAATCCGAATCTGTGACAAAGGCAATCAAATTCGGGTCTTCCAGGCACATGGGCTCTTTATGATCACTGTTGGTTCTGAAGATTTCAATCTTGGTCAGGGGCTGTTTTTTAAATCCCTCTGCCAGTATCAGATCCATATCCCCAAGAAAGGCTCTCATTTTTTCCACATAGGGTCGCGTATCATCCTTAACCAGGGCGATTCGTGTGTCGGTGATCACAAGGGTTGACCTGGCTCCGGCCTTTTTATGCCGCCAGCTGTCTTTCCCTTTTTTGTCAAAATCAAATCCATCATGGGCGTGTTTGACGGATCCTATTTTATATCCCCGTCTGTTCAATTCTGAAATCAGTTTTTCAAGGAGAGTGGTCTTTCCTGAGTTGGATTTTCCTGCAATGGAGATAATCTGTGGTTTCATGGCTTTGTCTTTGCTTTTTCAAAATCAGGTTGAAATATTTTCATTAAAATAGTGTTCAAGGGTAAGAAAGTCAAGCCAGGGAATGGTCATGAAAAATCTCGCACAAAGACCTAAATCCACCAAGAAGAGAGTCAAAATCTCTGTGCCTTTGCTGCTTTGTGCGAGAAAATTATTTGTTATTGAGGATGGCTGAATTTTATATTGACACCTCTTTTTTCTATTGCTATCCTATTAATATTATGAGATATATTATACTTGTGGGGTGGGAATTTAAAAACCTCTGATCCTGTGCTTTTTTCCTTGTTATCCCTATCCTGCATAAATCAGTTTATCAACCCTCAAAGGAGGACATTATGAAAAAGCTAATCGCTTTATTGACAGCACTCTTTATTTTGGGGTTTGCCACAGGCCCGATTTTTGCTGGTTCTGGACCTGCCCCCAATTCAGGAGATGGAATTAGTGATGGCAGTGGACTGGACAGCCCAAATGGGCCTGGGAATGATGGTTCACCTGGCCCTGCACCCAATTCAGGAGATGGTGTTCCAGATGGAAGCGGAATGGATTAACAGAGAGATTCTTGCGCTTAAGTTTAATTTTTCTTTTTGGTTAAAAGTGTAAGAAATAAGTATACCCCGGTAAAATATTATAAAAAGGCAGGATCAGAAATGGCTCTGCCTTTTTTTTGTCCCTCTTTGAGAATTGAAAAATATTAATTTCGCACAAAGCCACAGAGTCGTTATTTTTTTTGGTGTCTTTGTGCGAGATTATTTTCAACAAATTTTACGCAGATTGCCCAACAGGCAATGCTTTCTGCTTGCAATGAGCAGCAAAGGATAGTATTAATATTTTTTAATAGGCTATTTTTTGATAAAAAGAGATTTAGAGCAAAAAATCAGGATGAAATTGATGAAAATTAAAGAAAACCTTGCCTTGATCGGAATGCCGGCCGTGGGCAAAAGTACCGTGGGGGTGCTGCTGGCAAAAAAAATGGGATTCGACTTTCTGGATACCGATATTTTGATCCAGTCCCAGGAAGAAATGACCCTGGCTCAGATTATTTCGAAAACAGGTCTGGAACAATTCCTTGAAATTGAAGCATCCCATCTGCTTAGCCTGAATTTTTCACAACATGTTCTGGCCACCGGCGGAAGTGTGATCTACAGGGAAAAAGCAATGGCCCACCTTGGTAAAATAGCCAGCATTGTCTATCTTTCCATTGACCTGGATATTCTTATGACCCGATTATCAGACGTGACTGCCAGGGGGGTTGCTATAAATCCCGGGAAAGGAATTGATGATCTTTACAAAGAAAGAACCCCCTTGTATGATAAATATTGTGATATTAAGATTGATTGCGGAACGATGACTCCCGGGCAGATTGTGGCAGCCCTGGGACAATATCTTTAATAAATACTGGGAGGATGGTCATGGGTGAGATGCTTTCCACAAAGCAGGTGGCTGAATTTTTAAATGTAAATGAAAAAATGGTTTATTCACTCATTGGTGAAAAAGGCCTGCCTGCTTCCAAGGTTACCGGCAAGTGGCTGTTTCCCATTGACCTGGTCCGTCAATGGGTTGAGACGGGAATGGAAAATTATCCTGAAACAGAAAAATTGCCTCCTTATCATGGGCTGGTGCTTATTGCCGGATCCAATGATTTGCTGCTGGATAAAATTATTTCCCTTTTTAATCTCAAATATGAAGAACATATGGCCATGTTTGGCCTTACCGGCAGCATGGGCGGGTTAAAGGCCCTGCGCCGGAATCTTTGCCATATTGCCGCAAGCCATCTGGCAGCAGACAATCAGGATTATAATTTTCCCTTTATTCAGGATGAAATGATCCAGGTTCCTGCTGTAGTGAATTTTTGTTTACGGGAACAGGGCATCCTGGTGCAAAAGGGAAATCCTGAAAATATACAATCGGTAAAGGATTTGAAGCAGCCAGGTATAAAAATGGTTAACCGAAGGCTTGGAACCGGTACCCGGCAGCTTTTTGACAAGGAATTGAAAAAAGCAGGCATAAAAGGAGAAACCATTGGCGGGTATGACAACTGCCAGTCAAAACATATGGATATTGGCTTTGAGGTTTTAAGAGGAAATGCCCATGCCGGCCCCGGAATCAGGCCGATTGCAAGAATTCTGGGGCTTGACTTTATCCCTTTGCGCTGGGAGCGCTTTGACCTGCTGATTCACAAAGACCGTTTTTTTGACCAGGGTATTCAACTCTTTCTTTCTTTATTAAAAGGTAAGAGCATCCAGAATGCTGCCAGGGAATACGGAGGATATGACCTGTCCATGAGCGGGAAAATGCTCTATCCGGAACAGGCATAAATTACCGCATGGCAATAGCCTGAACAGAGCCCTCTACAATGGATTTCAAGGCCAGCATCTCTTTGTCTGAAAAAAAATGGCTATCCTCTTTTACAAAATCAGGATCCAGAACATCCACATGCCTGGAGCATTTTTGAAGCACATACCTGGAGGCCCCTTTTATTGTCTCTGCAATATCGGCCATGATCTCTTCAGTAATAAAAGGCCGGGCACAGGTGGTACGAAATTCATAGGCCGGCGATTTTTCCATAATTAATTCTATACTGTCCTTAATTCTTCCCACATCCAAGGCTCCTTTGAATACCAGAGGATAGTTGGTAAGGTTGCTCTTGATATCCATGGCAATATAGTCAACAAGCTTATCCTCAATCAGGGTTTCCAGAATTTTAGGCCGGGTACCATTGCTGTCCAGTTTGATATTGTATCCCATTTCCCGCACTGCCCGGCAGAATTGGATGAGATCCGGCTGCAGTGTGGGCTCACCTCCGGTGATTGCGACTCCCTCCAGCATTCCTTTTCGTTTTTCAAGGAATGAAAATATTTCATCCTGGTCATAAAGACTGCCAGCCCCTTTTACAGGGCCGGCAGCAAGATCTGGATTGTGGCAGTAGGGGCAGATAAAATTACATCCCGAGGTAAATACCACACAGGCAATGTTCCCAGGAAAATCAATCAGGGAATTTTTTTGAAATCCATTGATGTGCATGGAAAATCCTTTCTATACCACATTATAGGTTTTGCGCATGCCGAATTCGGTCTGTTTTCCATTGTTCCATTGTCCCACAGGCCGAAGATAGCCCACCACCCTTGAATAAACCTCGGTATCGGCATCACAGGTGGTGCATTTTGCATGCTCCCCTGCAATATAGCCGTGGGAGGGGCAGACAGAAAAGGTCGGAGTCAGGGTAAAATAGGGCAGCCGGAAACTGCTGGATACCTTGTTGACTAGTTTTTTGACAACTTCTATGTCGGATACTTCCTCGCCCAGGAAAAGATGCTGAACCGTGCCGCCTGTGTATTTGGTCTGGAGGTTGTCCTGGAGTTCCAGGGCCTCAAACAGATCATCGGTATAATTGACCGGCAAATGGGTGGAATTTGTATAGAAAGGATCCTTGCCTTCCTGAAACTCTTCTTCATTGGCACAGATAATGTTCTTGAATTTTTTCTTGTCCATGCTGGCAAATCGATAGGTGGTGCCTTCGGCCGGGGTGGCTTCCAAATTGAATATCTGGTCGGTCTCCGCTTGCAATGCTTCTATCCTGCTGCGGATATGGTCCATTACCCGGACGGCAAATGCCTGCCCTTCTTTGCTTGCAATACCTTCATCCATGAAATTGACACATGCCTCATTCATGCCCAGAATGCCGATGGTGGAAAAATGATTGCGCCAGTAAACTCCAGTGCTTTCCTTGATTTTTCTTAAATAGAATTTGGAATAGGGATAGAGATCGCCATTGGTAAATTTTTCAAGGATTTTTCGTTTAATACTCAGGGAATCGGCAGCGATCTGGATGAGATCGTCCATGCGTGCCAGAAAGTCTGCTTCATCCGTGGCAAGGTAGCCGATTCTGGGCAGGTTCAATGTAACAACACCAATGGAGCCGGTCAGAGGATTTGCACCGAAAAGGCCGCCGCCTCTTTTGCGAAGCTCCCGATTGTCCAGTCTCAGGCGGCAGCACATGGACCTTGCATCTTCCGGGTCCATGTCTGAATTGACAAAGTTGGAGAAATAGGGGATTCCGTATTTTCCAGTCATTTTCCAGATATTTTCCAGGTTGGGATTGCTCCAGTCAAAGTCTTTGGTAATATTATAGGTGGGTATGGGAAATGTGAAGACCCGGCCTTTGGCATCCCCTTCCATCATGATCTCTGCAAAGGCTGCATTGAGCATGTCCATTTCTTCCTGATACCCTGCATAGGTCTCTTCTCTTAGTTCGCCGCCAATGGTGACTGGAACATCTTTCAGGGTGGCTGGCACATTCAGGTCCATGGTGATATTGGTAAAAGGGGTCTGGAATCCAACCCGGGTGGGGATGTTGATGTTGAATACAAATTCCTGGAGGGCCTGTTTTACCTCTTTATGGTTTAACTGGTCTTCCCGGATAAAAGGTGCCAGCAGGGTATCAAAATTTGACATGGCCTGGGCCCCTGCTGCTTCGCCCTGGAGCGTGTAGAAAAAATTGACAATCTGACCCAGGGCACTTCTGAAATGCTTGGGTGCAGAGGATTCAACCTTGCCTGCCACTCCTTTGAAGCCTTCGGCCAAAAGGTCCTGGAGGTCCCAGCCCACGCAGTACACCGAGAGCAGACTCAGGTCGTGGATGTGGAGATCTCCAGCGTAATGGGCATCCCTGACCTGGGGGGGATAAATTTTATTGAGCCAGTATTCTGCGGTAATGTCTGAAGATATGTAATTGTTGAGCCCCTGGAGAGAATAGCTCATATTGCTGTTCTCCTTGACTTTCCAGTCCATTCTGCTGATATAGGACTCCATGAGATCCACATTTTCCTTGATGGCTATTTTTCGAATCTGATTGTGCTGTTCCCTATAGATAATATATGCTTTTGCAGTCTTATAAAACGGGGAATCCAAAAGAACTCTTTCAACGATATCCTGGATTTCTTCCACTTCAGGAATGGGATCCAACTGCAGATCTCTTGCCAGGGTGAGAACCTTTAATGTGAGTTTTTTTGCTTCCCTGCCATTGAATTCTTCGGTTGCTTCACCTGCTTTTTTCAAAGCGTATGTTATTTTTTTCGAATCAAACTCCGCTATCCGTCCATCACGTTTTTTTATTTGCTCAAACATGTATCCACCCCTTGAAATTTCATTGAAAGTAACATATCTTTTGTAAGCAGGTTTTGGAAAACCCATTATGGTTTTTTTGGCTGCTGCCATCATGATTTTTGATTACTGAAGGGAAAATTTACCTCAACATATAGTTGATTGTCAAGAAAAAAAACCATATATAGTGATTTTACCACAAATATTTAGTGAACACAAATGCAACTTGATCAGAATCCTTTCTTTAGAAAAGTCATAACTCCCTGGTATGACTCATCCTTTGCCTGCTGGTCTTTGATCGTCATAATGCTTGCTGTTTTTTTCTTTTCCCTGGCAGGGATTTTTCTGGCAGCAGGAGAACCTGCCTTTGGGGAGCATATCTGGTTTCCTGAATTTCTGGCGTTTTTGTCCGGTTTTCTTGTGGTCAAGGTTTTTGTCCGGCTTCGTCTGCGGTCAAAAAATTTTTAATTTACATTTTTGCAGGGATCAGGACCTCTATCAAATGGTGGAGAATCTTCGCAGTAACCCCCCAGATCACCACGTCTTCGTAGGGATAGGTTAATTTCATTACATTGGGTCTGCACCCTGAATAGCCTTTTTCCCTGTGGAGTTTTGTAAGATAGGCAAAGGGAATCTTGAATACACGTGAGATTTCCGAGGTATCATGGGTGATAATTTCTTTTTGATTCCAGATACCAATAAAAGCCTCAATATCCTTATTATTGATTGTCTGGAAATGTCCAAGAGAACCAATGATTCCCACATTTTCTGCCTGGATACCCATCTCTTCCTGGAGTTCCCGTAATGCTGCCTCCTGGCTGGTAAAGTCCATTTTTTCCACATGACCACCGGGAAATGCCATCTGGTTTCGCCAGGGATACCCTTCCACATCAGCCTTCTGGATAAAGACCAGCTCCAGCACCTGGTTAAATATAAATAAGGCCATGACACTGGTTTCCTGAAACAGATCCGGGTCTGGCGGGGGGGGATGAACTGCTGTTTGCACTGCTGATTTCATCTTTTTAATGCAATGGTTCTGTTCCATTTTCAGACTGCTAAATTTCATGAAGTATTTCCTATAAAATTATATTCTTATTACACATGGCCGTAATAATCCCTGTGGGAGACCACTGAATAGGCATAGTCCAAAAGTGTTCCCCAGCTGAAAATCGGCAGGTCAATGGCATGCTGGATTGCCCGGGCAAAGGGCTGCATCCCCGTACATTCCAGCATGATTGCATTGACTTTAGGATGGGTCTGGCAAAACTTTTTACAAGTGTTGATCATATCCTTTTCAGCCTTGTCATAATAGATTTCAGGAACATCCGGTCTTTTTTCAGGGTCCCAGAGATTATCAAATTCAGGGCAGCCATATTCATCCAGGGCGCCGGCAATGACAAAGTTACTGTTGAGATCAATGCCCACATTTGTCAAATGAGTATCTGTAAGGAATCTTTTTTGGGCACAGACAATGCCCACATCCTTATCCGGACCGATCAACTGCTGGATAAAGGGAACCTGTAGCAGGCTGGACATGAACACGGGCACATCCACGTATCCAGCCACATCTTTTTGAAAATAAGCAAAATATCCGCATTCTGCTGCAATGGCTTTGCATCCCATGCTTTCCAGCTTTTTGGCAGCAGCAAGAATAGGCTCTCTGCAGGGGGTTTTGTCCTGCTCCCAGACCAGGGTGTAATTATCAACCCCTGCTGCTATTTCGTATTGGACAGGAAAGGGGAATCCACTGGCGTTTCTTACATCTCCTGGGAATCCGGGATAGGCATCGTCAAGCACCATGATACCAAGGCCCATGCCGTAACAGGTGTGGTTTTTACGGGTTTTTGCATAATTGATATTCAAATCACGGTTCTGGTATAACATCAGCTTTTCTCCAAATTATTATGTAGAAAATTATCATTTTCCAGGGTATCATATCCCAAATTATCATTGATAAGATCATTCACCAATGAAAGAATCTGGCTGGAAACCCCTTGATCCATCATGAAGGCATCCAGCTCAGTTTTGATATCCGCATCAAACTCAGGTTTTGTGTAGGATATCAGCATCTGGTTCAATGCATTATCTATATTTTTGTAATATATTTCCAGGGCTTTTTCCGGACTGACATACCCCCTGACCCCCACCCTTGGATTCCAGGAATGGGAACGGCATTTTTCCATGGTGTCTCCAGAAGTCAGGAATTGCCCGCCTGGCCCAACTTTCCGTATTAAATCCATATTCATGGTGGTATCATTTGCTTCAAAGTCGTTAAAATAAAATTTTACCATATCCAGCATTTCAATATCCATTATGAATTTTTCATAGGATATGGCGGCAAAACTATCCAGGATTCCGGCACTGTGCATAATCAGGTTCACATTGTTCTGGCAGGCGGTGAGCATAGAAAACATGCTTTCATATCCGCTCTGGGGAGACACACACAGAGAATCTGTTGTAGCACCGCCGCAACGGCTGGGCAGTGAAAGCATTTTTGCCAGGGCTGCTGTATATTTTCCCTGGAGCGCATACCCTGGTGAGCCAATGGAGATACCCCCTGTTTTCAGATTCGCCATATTGCCTTGAACCCCGAAAATCATGGGTACACCGGGCCTGATCATTTGTGCAATGGCAATGGCGGCCAATGCTTCTGCCGTTGCCAGGGCCATGTTTGCTGCCAGATCTATGGGGCCTGTGGTCCCGGCTGCCGGTGAAGGAGTTATGATCATGGGCTGGTTGTATTGTGCGCAAACTTTAATGGAGTTTAGGGCCATTTCATCAATAAGAAGAGGACTGATCGTATTGATCAGGGTTAAAATCCTGGGTGCTTTTTCTAACTCTTTCCTGCCCCCAAACATTATTGCAGCCATATCCATGATCTGATTTATCTGGACTTGGTTTCCCGGTAAGCCCATCAAACACTTGTCCGAAGTCTGCAATGCAGAATAAACCATGACCAAATGGCTGAGTTCGGCTGGAACATCATTGGGCTGGGCAAGGATACCTCCGTTGATGGAAAAATGATCGCATTGGTGGACCAGTTTTGAAATTTGGATATAATCCTTGAGCAGGGCATTCCGTGAAGTACCGTTTACTTCGTAAATGGTTGGGCAGCCATAGCCTGGAATAAAATTTGTTTGATTCCCTCCTATAACAGAGTCATGCAGAGGATTCCTTGCATGCAGGGTAAAGGATTCAGGCGCTTTGCTGATCCAGGACTCAATCTGTTCCCGGGTAAAAAAAGCGGTTTCCCCATCCACTGTTACATTGTTTTTTTTAACAAGATTCAGGATCTCAGGGTGCTTGAGTTTTATCCCCACCTGGTTAAGGATATTCATCCCCTGGATGTAGATATTTAGTACTTTCTCTTTCATTTTATTTCCTTGTTTATTTTTAACAAACTAAAATCACCGAGAATGGCATAAAGGCAGGGCACCACCACCAGCACCAGCACTGTGGACATGAGCAGCCCGAACACAATGGAGCAGGCCAGGGGAATCAGAATCTGGGCCTGCATGGATTTTTCCAGCAAAAGGGGAAAAAGACCTGCGATTGTGGTTACCGAGGTCAGCAGAACTGCCCGGAACCTTTCCCTTGAAGCCAGTTTTCCAGCCTGGGCCACATCCTCGCCCCTGGCCGTGTGCAGTTTGACAAAGCTGACCAGGAGAATGGAGTCATTCACCACAATGCCTGCCAGGGACACAAATCCCAGCATACTGGGCATGGAAAGGTCAATTCCCATGAGCAAGTGTCCCCAGATAACGCCGATAAGGGCAAAGGGGATAGTCACCATGATCACCAGGGGTTCCTGAAAGGATCTGAACTGGAAGCTCAAAAGGCAGAACACGCCGAAAATACCTATGCCAAGGGCTTTTACCATTCCGCCCATGGATGTTTTCATCTCCTTGGCCTGGCCTTCCAGCCCAATGGAAATAGCGGGGAATTCTTTTTTTAATGTTGGAATGAATCTGGCTTTTGTATCTTTAATGATATCTGCTGTATTGGCAACCCGGGTATCCACATCCCCGGTAACAGTGATGGTCCGCTGGCCATTCACCCTTCTGATCCCGGTATATCCCCGGGTGTGGGTAATGGATGCCAGGGTGTTCAAGGGGATCTTATTCTTGTTGACGTCCATGAGGTAAAAATTTTCAAGATCAGCTATGCTGCTCCTGTCAGAAGCAGCCATCCTGAGAGTAACCTCATAGGACTGGTCCCTGACAATGATTTCGCTGGCAGTGATTCCGTAAAAGGCAGCCCGCAACTGTTTTGAAATAATTCTGGCATCAAATCCCCTGGCCTTTGCTCCTTTTTTAAGCTTGACCTGGATTTCCGGCTTGCCCGGCCGCAGATCATCATAAAGATCTGCCACTCCTCCATAGTTGTAAAGCCAGTTGATCAGCTTTGTGGAGGCTGATTTTAATTCATCCAGGTTTTTCCCCGTAAGCCGGATTTGGATGGGAAGCCCGCCCGGGCCCAGGCTAGGTTCTTTATAGGCAATGGCAATGGCATCCGGGATATCCCCTGCCAGGGTTCTCCATTTATGGATGATATCATCCATGGAGCCGGATCTGTTTTCAGCGCTTAAAAGGTCCAGGGAAATGGTTGCCACATGGGCACCCTTTTCTCCGGCATCCACATTGGTGTTGAACAGCACGCTTATATGTTTTACCAGGCCAGCTTTATCCGGTTGTAAGGGGGATAAGGCTGTATCCATTTCCTGGGCTGCTTTTACAAATTTATCCACATAAAATTCAGTTCTTTCCAGGGGGGTTCCCTGGGGAAACAGAATCCTGGCCTGGAGTACATCCCCTTCTATTTCAGGGAAAGCCCGAATTTTTAAATACCCGCCGGTAATCATGGAGATGGAGGCAATAAAGGCAAAGAGTACCAGTCCGATAAACAAATATCTGAAATTGACAGCCGTATCCACTAACCGGCCCCAAAATTTTTCTTTCATCCAGTTAAGACCTGTATCAACGGTTTGGCGAAACCTGTTTTTTGCTTTATCCGGGTCATGCCCCCCAAGGGCGTGTGCCAGATGGTTGGGAAGAATAAAAAAGGCTTCCACAAGGCTCACTGTCAGGGTCAGGATCAGGATCACGGGAATCACATAAAGCACTTTTCCGATGTCCCCTTTCATGCCCAGACCCAATGCCCCGAAAATAAAAAGGGTGGTCAAAAAGGAAGAAAACACGCCTGCAGCCACTTCAGATATCCCATCCACAACCGCAGCAAAGGCTTTTTTACCCTTTGCAAGGTGGACCGCAACATTTTCGGCAATGACAATGGCATCATCCATGAGCAGACCAAGTCCGATGAGCAGACCAACCATGGACAGCATGTTCAGGGAAAGCCCAAGGTGCTTCATAAAGAAAAAGGTAAGCAAAAAGGAAACCGGCAGGCCCATGGCCACCCAGAATGAAAAGGAAAAAGGGAAAAACAAAAGCATGGCAAAAAAAACGAGAACCAGCCCCTGTATCCCGTTCACAGTCAGCATGCGGAGGCGGTCCCGGACCACCTTGGACACATTCTGGGTAATGGAAAAGGAGATTCCTGAAGGGGCTCTGGCCTTTTCTTTTTCCATAAACTCTGTCACTGCATCCAGGATTCTCAGGGAATCCTCAGATTTGGTTTTGGTGATCTGGAGAAGCCCGGCTCGTTCCCCGTTAAACAGGATCTGATCTTCTTTGTCCATGAATCCCTCGGAAATATTGGCAATATCCCCCAGCCGGATTTCTGCACCGGTCTGTCCGGATACCACAATGAGGTTTTCCAGGTCATCCAGGGTTTTTCTTTCTTCGGAAAATCGGATCAATATGTCTGAATCCCTTGTTTCCAGGCTTCCGGCCGGCAGATCCAGGCTCTGGGCTGCCACTGCATCCTGAATGTCTGATACGGAAAGTCCCAGGCGCATTGTATTGTAAAAGGGAATCTCAATTAAAAATTCATGGTCGGAAAACCCCAGGATTTCTACCTGGGAAACCATGTCCAGGGTCTTGAGCCGGTCCTTGAGATCTTCGCAATAGAAGCTTAAATGCACTGGGCTCATGGGTCCGGTGACTGCTAGTGACACAACCGGATCTGTCCGGTTGACCCGTTTTACGATTATAGACTCCACTTCTTCCGGGAAATCATTGATGGCTTCCACTTCGGTTTTGATATCATTGAAAAATTCGATGATATTGCCTTCATCCATCATTTCCACGACAATGGAAGCCATGTTTTCCATGGCCGTACTGCGGACCTCGGCAATATTGGCTACACTGTCAATGACATCTTCTACCCTCTGGCACAGGGAAGATTCCACATCTGCGGCACTGGCCCCGGGATAGGTTATGGTAATTTCAACGGCCTTGGTTGAAAAGTCGGGAAAGGTTTCCCGTTTCAGGTCAGCAATGGAAATAAGACCCAGGACAATGAACAATAACATGAGAAGATTTGATGCTGTGGGATGGGCACACATGAATGAGATGATTCGTTTAAATACAGACATCCTATAAATCCTTCCCCAGGGCCTTAAGTTTAAGTTGTTTTGCAATATCTTCTGCTGGGACAGGTTTTAACAGCATCCCTTCCACAGCAGGTATAAGATCGCTTAACACCAGCCTCTCCCCCTGTTCAATCCCTGTGGACAGCACAGCCATATCCTCCATCTGGAATTCAATTTTTACCGGCTTGATTTTCAGCCGGTTTTCAGGGGAGCAGATATAAATTTTTTCTTCATGCAAAGCACTTCTTGGGATAATAAACATGTCAGGAATCGGTTGACCCCTCAGTTCTACCTCCACATACATATTGGTAAGCAAAGGAGGTCGTTTTCCAGGAATTAAATTTTCATAGGGTCTATCAACTGTAATGTAGACTGTAATGGCTCCGGTTTTAAGATCCATGGACTCACTGGTCCGTGAAAACCAGCCGTCCCATTCAACCTGATTCATACCATCCATGGGAAGTCTTACCTTGGCAGTTGTCAGGGCTATGGCTTTTCTAAGAGTTTCCATATCTGGTAATCCAGGAATCATGGTACCATGTTCCCTGGGCATGAGATTTAAAAAATTTTTGGGTGACAGCTGTATGGGGATTTCTGCCTTATCGATGCTTTCAGCTTTAACCAGAACGCTTCCCACAGTTTCATACTGGTCAAGTTCGATATTCACGGAAGAAAGTCGGCAGTTAAAGGGGGCATAAATTTCTGTTTTAGCCACATCCAGGCGCTGCTGGCTTACAGTGGATTCCCCTGATTTTTTCTGGGCCAGGAGGGCTTTTTTCTGGGACGGGATCAGGGCCAGTGCATTTTGAAGGTTGTTCACTGCGGTCTGGCGGGCCAGAAAATTTCTTTCCTCTTTTTCCAAAATAGAGGCTGAGATAACACCTTTGTCAAACAATTCCTGCATGCGCTTAAATTCCTGGGCGGAAATTGTTAAAGCTTTTTGTTCAATGGCCAGAAGGTTCTGGGTATTTTTCCCGGACTGGTCAAGCTCCTTGAGTCGGGCATCCACATTCAGGAGATCTGCTACCCCCCGGGTTTCGGCAAGCCCGTAGCTGGTGGTATCGATTTTGAGCAGAAGTTCGCCTTTTTGGATAAAATATCCTTTTTTCAGGTTTTCATTCATAAAAACAATTTTGCCACTGACTTCGGAAATGGCTTCCCAGGTACGATCTGCCTCAACATATCCATAGCTGATGGCTCTGGGTACAACCGGGGTTTTTTTCAGAGAAATTACCCGGACGGTCTGAACCCGTTCTTTGAAATCAAGGCGGGCAGGGGGCTGTTTATTGCTTTTCATCCACAGAAAAAGAGCAATTCCGCAGATAACCGGAACAATGAACAATAATTTTTTTGCAATATTCATGTGGTTTTCCTTTATTGTAGTGGTGATAATATGAATTACTATATGGATTCTTCGTTTTATTGTCAAACGAGAGAAGATGGAATAATCCCTTGTATAAAGGGTAGATACCCGCCATCAGGATTACAGATTTGTATAAAACTCTTTTTCAATGGTTTTTATTCTTTTTTTCCTGCCTGGAGATAAAAAGAACCGAAAAAGCGGATCATCCAGGGAAATTTTTTTTTTAAGAATATCCTGTTCAAGGATGAACAGGACTTCAACAGAGACATCGCAGGAAGGGTATCCCTTGTCATCAAGAAGGATGGTGTTGCTAAGTTTGATTTCAACGATGTTATTGATGTCTACTAGTTTTAGGTCTCCTTCAGGGGTGATGATCAGGTTGCCGATGCCTGCAAGGTCAGGAATATATCCAGCATTGGTGATCATCTGTCGGATTTTTTTTACGAATTTTTCGATATTGTTCCTGGCTTTGCCAACCAATTCACAGGGCTGGATATCCTTATTGGGCATTGATTTGAATAATTCCAGCAAATAATCTTTCCCATACAATCTCCAGGGATCAAGTATCTGGCCCTCAACATACTCCTGAAGGCCGCACAGGACAATCTGGCTTGTTCCCGTACCCGTATAATCCACCATAAATTCCTGGGAAGTGGCAATAAGATCAGGCCCCAGAAATTGCAACAGGACATGATATTTTTTAATTTCTTGGAAAATCGCTTCTTTGCTTTTAAACCGGTTTCGCAGTATTCGGAATATTCTTGTGGGCCTGGCCCTGGGAAACATTCGGATTCCATCCATGATTTCTCCCTGGGTCTCTTTTAAAACATCCTCTGCCCCAAGAACTTCAAATATATGGGATCTCAGGCCTGACCTATAATATTTCCTGAAGATAATATCCTTTGAGTCTTTGATGAAGTTGAGCTTTTTCACCTCGCTTCCGGATAGATGGGCCTGATCCCGTATGTCTTTTTGCTTGTTCATTGTGGGATTATTGTAGCAAACACCTGGCAGGTGGTAAAGACAGTAATTTTTCAGGGTGGTAAAAGGCAAATGAAAAGGATATTATGGTCGGGATTGTGCACCTCATTTTTGTTTCGACCTGCCCCAAATCAGGGGCCTTATAAATAAAGGAATTATTTTCCATGGCAGAACAGACCCGGGACAACCCTAACAATTCAGCCAGCCATGTCATGGGCCTGAAAGAGTGGCTGTTGATTTTTTTATTGTCCGTAATCTGGGGGGCTTCTTTCTTCTTTGTGGAAGTGGCTGTAAAAACCATGCCCCCCTTTACTATTGTCATGTACAGGGTGGGGTTTGCCGCTGTGATTCTTCTGGGGGTTGTCAGATTCACCGGCCGCCGGCTGCCTTCCTCTTTGAAAGTCTGGATGGGGCTATTGGGTCTGGGGGCCTTGAACAATGTAATTCCCTTTTCTTTGATCACCTGGGGCCAGACGGTAATTGATTCCAGCCTGGCATCTATTTTAAATGCTTTTGCTCCTGTGTTCAGCGTAATCCTGGCCCATTTTCTGACAAAGGAGGAGCCCTTGACTCCCAACCGTGTCATTGGGGTGGTATTTGGCTGGCTGGGGGTGGCTGTTTTAATCGGGGTGGATTCCGTAAAGGGGGCAGGCCTCCAGGTGGCAGGCCAGGCAGCTGTGCTGGGAGCTTCTTTTCTATATGCCTGTGCTGCTATTTTTGCCAGAAGGTTTAAGTCCCTGGATCCGGTGGTGGTAGCAGCAGGAATGCTTACCGGGTCCACTTTAATGATGGTTCCCATTGCCCTGGTTCTTGAGAATCCCTGGACACTTGAACCCACTCTTCTGACCTGGGGGGCTCTCCTTGGATTATCAGCCATCTCCACTGCTCTTGCTTATATTATTTATTTTTATGTTCTGGCAAAGGCTGGGGCAACCAATATTCTGCTGGTAACTTTTTTGATTCCAATCTCTGCTATTTTTTTGGGAGTTGTGGTTCTGGGCGAATCCCCTGGATGGAATGCCTTTGCCGGCATGATCATGATTTTTATCGGCCTTTCCGCCATTGACGGCAGAATTATAAAAATGTTTAAAAAATCTGAAGAATAAAGACATACAATCCCTGATGCACCTGTTGCAGATCAGGGTTTGAAATTCATTTCCCTGCCTTGACAATTTGGTTTTTGCCACAATTATTATTAAAAAATAATTGTAAGGTAAAAAGACTGTAAACATAATTGAAACAGGAGTAAACATGGGAACCAAAAAGACACGTAAATTTAAAACCGAAGTGCAGCAGCTGCTGCACCTGATTATTCATTCCTTGTATTCCAACAAGGAAATCTTTGTGCGGGAGTTGATATCCAATGCCTCGGATGCCATTGACAAGGCAAGGTTTCAGGAACAGACCGAGCCTGCACTCTTTAGCGATGACACAGATTACCATATCCGCATTGCCACGGATTCGGAAGCAAAAACTTTTACCATTTCCGACAACGGCATCGGCATGACCTTTGACGAGGTAAATGATAATATTGGTACCATTGCCCAGTCTGGAACAGCAGCCTTTATGGAAGCCCTGGAAAAATCCAAAAAAGAGACTACATTGACTCCTGAACTTATTGGGCAGTTTGGTGTGGGCTTTTATTCTTCCTTTATCGTGGCTGACAAGGTCTGCCTGGATACCCGGGCAGCTGGAGAAGAAAAAGGAGTTAGATGGGAGTCTGACGGCAAGGGTTCCTATACGGTTCAGGAAGTTGAAAAAGAAAACCGGGGTACCACCATTGTCCTATATTTAAAAGAGATGGAAGAAGGGGGCCAGGATTTTACAGAAGACTACACCATCCAGAACATTGTTAAAAAGCATTCCGACTTTGTGACCTATCCTGTGATCATGAATCTTGAAAAAAGTGAACCTATTCCGGAAAATGAGATTATAAAGGATTCAGAGGGAAAACCCATTGGAGATACCTTTAAAAAGGTAAAAAAAGACGAGACCCTCAATTCCATGAAAGCCATCTGGGCCAAAGACAAGGAAGATGTTACCCAGGAAGAGCATGAAGAATTCTATAAACATATCAGCCACAACTGGGATAAGCCCTTTGAGATCATCCACAAAAAATTTGAAGGAGTGACTGAATATGATGTATTGATGTACCTGCCTTCCACAGCTCCCATGGATCTTTTCCGGCCGGAAAGAAAACACGGGATGCAATTGTATTGCAAACGGGTTTTTATCATGGATGACTGCAAAGAGCTTTTGCCGGAATACCTGGGATTTGTCCAGGGCGTTGTGGATGCACCTGATCTGAACCTTAATGTGAGCCGTGAAATCCTCCAGGAAGACCGGCTGGTGAGGAATATCAAGAAAAATCTGGTAAAACAGATTTTTTCAGTGCTGGAAGGCATGGATAAGGAACGCTATGAAGAATTCTACAAGGAGTTCGGCCAGGCACTGAAAGCCGGGATTCCCACGGATTTCCAGAACAAGGAAAAACTGGCTTCCCTGCTTCGGTACAAGACCACCAAGTCCGGCGACAAATTATTGTCTTTGGATGAATACATCGAGAACATGAAGGAAGACCAGAAAGAGATCTATTATCTTACCGGAGAAAGCCTGACTTCCCTTATGAATTCTCCTTTGCTGGAATCTTTAAAAGCCCGTGATTATGAAGTCCTGCTCATGGTTGATCCCATTGACGAGTGGGTAACCCAGTCCCTTATGGATTATAAGGAAAAGAAATTAAAAAGTGCGGAAAAGGGCAACCTGGATCTGGACAAGGTGGATGATGAAAAGAAAAACGAATATTCTGCTCTTCTCGCCTTTCTTAAGGGTAAGCTGGAAGCAAGGGTAAAGGATGTTGTTGTTTCTGACCGGCTCAAGGATTCTGTTTCCTGTCTGTCCGGTGATGATTATGGCATGAGCGCCTACATGGAAAAGATCATGAAAGCCTCGGGTCAGAAAACACCTGACCAGAAAAGGGTGATGGAGGTAAATGTCAACCATCCGGTCATGGAAAAAATCAAAGGACTTTTTGAGAGCGATACCACCAATCCGGTTCTTACGGACTACTCTGATTTGTTGTTTGACATTGCAGTGATCAGCGAAGGTGGAAAATTGGACAATCCAGCCAGGTTCTCAGCTCTTTTGGGAGACCTCATGGCCAAGGCCATATGATTGTTTTTCTTGAAAGTCTCGGGTGTTCCCGCAACCAGGTGGACAGCGAAATTATGCTGGGAAAACTTGTGGCAGCGGGACACCAGAGAACCGATGATCCGGGCCTGGCCCAGATTATCATTGTAAATACCTGTGGGTTTATATCAACTGCCTCTGAGGAGGCAGTTGATGTGATCCTGGAAATGGCGGAATATAAGAAATCCGGGTCCTGCCAAAAGCTAATCGCTACAGGGTGTCTGGCCCAGCGGTACAAGGATGATCCCAACCTCCTGGCAAGCCTGCCCGAGGTGGATGCCTTTTTGGGCACTGCTGCCTGTGAACATATTGTGGATGTGGTGGAAGGCAGGCAGACCATTCCCCTGGCTCTATTTCCCGACCCCAGCCGGCGAAGGTTCCAGGATCTGGGCATTGACCGGGAACTGATATCCCAGGGGTATGCCTTTATTAAGGTTTCTGAAGGATGCAACCGGCACTGTACCTATTGCATTATACCTGAATTGCGGGGCATCCAGCGGTCCAGGCCAGTGGCAGATATCTGTACTGAAGCCTCTTTGCTTGTGGCAAAGGGGGTGAAGGAAATTATCCTCACTGCAGAAAACACCACGGATTATGGACAGGACCTGGTGAGTGAAACTGATTCAGCCCTGTCTGGCTCTGATCAGGTTGTGCCCGGACAAATTGGATCTGACCCAACCGGATCGGATCGGCTTGGATTTGATGGGGTGCTCTCTTCCCTGTCAGATACCCTTGCAAACCAGGATGAAAATGTCTGGATCAGATTTTTGTACACCCATCCCAAAACCCTGGGGCCTGAGGTTATTAAAATAGTCCAAAGGAATAGCAACCTTTGTTCCTATTACGATGTGCCCATACAGCATGCCGCCTCCACCATGCTCAAACGCATGGGGCGGCCCTATACCCGAAAAGACCTTGTTGAATTATTTACATTGATTAGAAAGCTGGATCCCGGGGCCAGCCTCCGTACCACCCTGATTGTGGGGTTTCCAGGTGAAACAGAAGAGGAGTTTCAGACCCTTGTGGATTTTATTAAGGAAATCCGGTTTGATCATCTGGGGGTATTTATTTATTCAGATTCCGAGGATCTCAAATCCCATGGTTTAAAAAAACATGTGCCAAAAGATATTGCTGAGCAGCGCCACGATATCCTCATGTCAGCCCAGGCAAAGATTTCCCATGAACTCAATGAAAGGCACGTGGGCAAAATCTATCCAGTGCTGGTGGAAGAAAGCCCTGAACAAGGAGTATATATCGGCAGGACCATGTTTCAGGCGCCCGAGGTGGACGGAATGACATTTATTTATTCAAATGGGCTTGAAATCGGGACCCTGGTTCGTGTAAGAATAACAGATGCATATGAATATGATATAGCCGGAGAATTGGCATGAGTTCTGACATAAAATCACAAATTTTGTCTCTAGTCTCCCTGGATCTTGAACAGGTTGAAAAAGCCCTGGCTGAGAATTTGGATCCCAACCTCGAGCTGGTCCGGGAGATTGCGTCCCACCTTTTGTTCAGCGGGGGAAAAAGGCTGCGGCCTTTGCTCATGATCCACAGTGCCAGGATGTGCGGGTATGGTTCCGGGTTTGAAGTTTTGTTTTCCATTATTTTTGAATACCTCCATGCCGCCACCCTTCTCCATGACGATGTGGTGGATGAAGCAGACATGCGACGGGGAAAAAAAGCTGCCCATACCAAGTGGTCAGCTCCCAAGGTTATTCTTACCGGGGATTTCCTTCTGGCCCGGGCTCTGGCCATTGCTGCCCAGACCATGGAACCCAGGGTTATTTCCGTGATTGCAAATATCACCCAGGCCATGTCCCAGGGAGAAATAGAACAATTGGATAAAAAAGGCCGAAAAGATCTTTCTGAAGCAGAGTACCTTGAAATTATAGAGCGGAAAACCGCTGTCCTGATCCAGGGAGCCTGCCGGAGCGGGGCCATAATTGCCAAAGTATCCCAAGAAAAGGAACAGGTCCTGGCATCCTTTGGGTATCATCTGGGCATGGCTTTTCAAATGGCAGACGATCTTCTGGATTATACGGCCACTGCTGAAGAATTGGGGAAAAATCCCGGAGCAGATTATCGGGAGGGAAAATTGACCCTGCCCCTGATCTACAGTCTATCCAAAGCCGGCAACAGGGACCGGGAGTGGATGCACCAGGTGATCTCAGAGCCTGTCTTTGACAAGACCCAATTTGAGGGACTTACAGAAAAAATCACAGCCCTTGGGGGTATTTCCTATACCCGGGAACAGGCAAAAGATCATGTGAAAAAGGCAAAGGGCCTGCTTGGGATATTTGAGGATTCTAATTCAAAATCTTTGCTGCATCTCATTGCAGACTATTCAATCCAAAGAAAGGTATGATCATGGGAATAAAAAGACAAATCGGTATAATCGCCATTTTTCTAGGGCTGCTGTTCATGATGGAAACTTCCTTTGCCGCGGGGCCGGCAACGTTGACAGGCGTGACCACTGGCCAACAAAAAATATTTGACCAGAATATTCCCAGGGCAAAGCAGAAGGCTGTTGATCAGGCTCTGGAAATAGCTGTTCAGAATGCTTTTGCATCCCTGATTTCCCGCCAGGTATTTGCGGCCAACCTGGAATTTTTATATGAAAAATTATTACCTCTTACCTCTGATTATGTGATCACTTATCGGGTTCTGGGGGGGATGAAGTATAAGAAAAATTACCTGGTGGGTGTTGAATCCAAAATCAACCTGGAGCTGCTTGAAAAGCATCTGACCGAAGCCAGAATCCTCAACGCAGGAACGGACAAGCCTGTGATCCTTTTTCTCATAGCGGAACAAACTCCTGGAGATCTCCTTCCCAGGTATTGGTGGGGAAACAATCCAGAACCCTATGTCTCTATTTCGGAAACCATTATTCTGGAAAATATGGCCCAAAATAGGTTCAAAGCAGTTGGCCTGGGACCAGACCGTCCAGACTCTTCTTTTTATAATATCAATTTTTCTTCCATTTATGATGCCAGGGCAGCCATGGAACTGGGCAGGGTCCTCAAGGCGGATATGGTGGTCCTGGGAAAAGCAGATGCATTGGAATCCACCAACCGCATGGGGGATGAAAAGATTTTTGATGCTGTGATCGAACTTAAAGTATATGATCTGGGTTCTGGTAAAGAGGTAGCGCAGTCCGTCAGCAAAGGGGCTGCAAAAACGGATATGGATCAAGAAGGATCTTCTGGTGCGATTGTCAAGGCTGCAGATCTGGCAGCCCAGGATCTGATCCGGCAAATCGATACCTTCTGGACCCAGAATCTTAGACGGGAAACATTGTTTGACCTCACCATTGAAGGGGACAAATTCCTGTCCAGGTTTATTGCTTTAAAAAAGCGGTTCAAGGAGATCAGGGATATTGAAAATATTCAGCCCAAGGAGATAGGTTCCTCCAGTGCGGTAATGGAGATTGTCTTTAAGGGAAGTCCGGAACAATTTGCCCATGCCTTGATGCTCAAGACCTTTGATGGGTTTGGTATTGAAATTGCCGAGGTGACGGAACAGATGGTTTTCATTCAATTTATTGAAGAAAAGGAAGCGATACTCCAGGGCGATGACATGGGTGCGGGAGATGGAGAAAAAACAACAGAGTAAGTTATTAGTTTTTCTTGACACAAAATGCTGGATTTGATAGAAACAGCAGAATTATAAAGGCGCGTAACTCAGTTGGTAGAGTGCTACCTCGACACGGTAGAAGTCAGCAGTTCAAGTCTGCTCGTGCCTACCATAAAAAAATCAAGGGTTTAGAGAATTTTTTCTAAACCTTTTTTGATTTTTTATCAGGAGCCAAAATTAAAAACCGATATATCCCTTAGCATTTTTTGACCAATCCCGTTTTAGATAGTCCAGCTCTTTTTCTAAATATTCTTGATCGTTAGCCGCCTGCGGTCCTACATATCCATTTCCAGCCGCAAGCGTTTCATACCAGAATTTAGCATTTTCTTTTACGACGTTAGTTTTCGCAACATGGACTTCTCCATCAAAATCCACCCATGTGATATGGTCTGAAGCATTGTCATTAAGCGGCATTAAAAGTTCGGCCAGGTCAATTGTTGTCGGGTCATTTTTTAGGTTCATACAGGCTCCGTTTAGATTTAAACTTTTAAAGACATCAAAATAAGGCATCGAAAAGGATTGTCCAGAAAAAAATAAAGATCGGAAGATTTTTTTTCAGGATGCTTATGGACAGGTGTCAAACATGCTAGCCCAGGCAACACGTTTCAGTGAATTTTGAATTTGTTTGATCAAGCATTATGAGCATGAGATTGCTCATAAAAAATTATTATGACAAGCCAGCAAAATTATTAAAATTATCGATCACGTAAATAAAAATGCAGTTGTTCGTATGGCCTGAAAAAACATATAACAGATTATGATATTGTGGTGTCAAGCATACCTCCCTTGTACCCATGAGTTAAAAAGCCGTGAGAATGTTTTAGTCCAGTATCTTGGGACGTTTCATACAAGATATTTGAAAATTTACCGATGTCCTGAAAAGGACCATTCTCTGGACTAAAAAAGAATTTCCATTAATCTTGCTGTATTATAAAAACTACTCTGGAAGAATTTCCAAAAATGATGCCTGCGGTTCATATGTTTGAATGGAAAGTTTTATTCTGGAAAAGCAGAAGATACCAGATATAGTGGTTCCCAAATTTCGTCAGGGCTTACCCTATTAATAATAATCCGCACCACATCAGAATGGGACCGCTTAATTTTTTTGTTTAATAAAAGCCTGTTTTTTCATTCAGCTCAATCTTCAATTAAGTTGATTTGGGTTTTGAAAAATTTAGTTTTTCCTGTTCCTATATAATTGATTTTCAAATTTGAAATTGAAAAATCCATCCATACTATATCTTGTATCAGGGCAAATCTTAAAAAGCCCGGACTGGTGGAAGAAGCGCTCAGTAAATTGGGGAATTTGACTCCTGACCGATTATACCATAAGTCTGCAGTCAATTTTTATATTACCGAGTTAAATGGTCGGATAGATCCCCGGATTGGGTTGATAATGTATAATGATTAAATCTCTCTACTACCTTTTCGAGAAATAATAGCTGCGTTCCTTGTGCTTCCACCTGAGCTAAAACCAAGAAGAATTTTAATTTTGGTATCATTTTTGCCCATACGGTCTTTAAGCAAAAGCCATCTGAAAAACACAGACCATGAAAAGCAGGTTATGAGTCCTAAAGCGATATAAAAAATTAATGCAAAACTAATTTCGTTTATAAAAAAGGCTGTTATTGTAAGAAATATAGAAAAGCCTGTCGCAACTATAATGGGGTTTTTCCGACCCAATAATGCTGAAAGAAAAAAAGCATAAATAAATACTGAAAAAAAATTGATATATTGAGTAGCCATAATATCCCCTTTAAATTCAATGGCATTTTTCAGGAGCTAATTAAACCGTTAAAATTACTCTTTATTATAGAAAATCATTTTACATCAAATAATACAAGAAGAAAAATTATGTATAGAATTTTATCTTTCATCTATTGCGAAAGACTTTATAGAACCCTCTCCTTGAGAACCATGAGAAAACATTCGGGAACCCCATCCCCATATGTGGTATATAAATATTTTTTAGTTTTGAAATTTTGTTTCCACTATATGAGCCTTAATCGCTGCCAAAAGCCAATCTTGCACTATAATTTTTATAATATATAGGACTGAAAATTTGAAACGTCCAAGGCTGGATATTAAACCCAGTTTCCAAAGGAAAATAAATCCTGTGGATTTTCCCTGTAAGTCTCTCTTTTTTATAAACTTATCCGAACACCACATATGGTATGGCTGTATTTTTAGGCACTGGTGGGGGAATTCAAATATATGGGAAAAGCCATCATCAAACCAATCAAAATTTCAGTACGTTTTATTGGAGTAACGATCCAGTCTGAAAATTTGCTATAGAGATGTTGTTACCTCATATAAATTCAACCGGCCAATCCTTCCAACCGCCATATCCACTACAATTTTAATTCCATGTAAACCATATGTTCCTGAAAATCATCTGTCATTTCAGTCTCAGAATATATTTCTATCTCTTTGAAGCCCGCAGGTCCATATAAAGAATGCGCTTCTTTCATAAATCGCGCATTATCAAGTAAAATTTTTGAATATCCAATTTCTCTTGCACTCTGGATTAATTAATCAAGAAGTTTTTGACCTACCTTTTTTCTTCTGTAATCAGGACGAATGTATATACGCTTAATCTTACAAATGTCTTTTTGTCTCTTTTTCATACAGGCCACTCCAATAGCCAGATCCGTTTCTTTTGTCAACATGAGACATCCATGAGGTGGTGAAAAATACCTTTATCAATCTCAGACATTGAGTGATTAACTATTTTATGACCTTACCGGTTTTCAGACTGAGTGTTTTATTTTGCCTTTCATTGAACCGTTTTAGATTGTGAATCATTTTTTCGAAATGCAGCCAAACAAAGAATCCAGCGTGGCACATATACCGGATTCCGTAAAAACTATGCAGAAAATGCCAGGTTATTTTTCCAATACCTGGGATATCAGTTCGTCTCTTTCCTGTCGGGTTATGTAAGGTTGTATCCGGATATCAAAAATTTTGGCTTCCCGTTCTTTTTTTCTGAAAACAGCTTGCTTTGCTTTGGATATGAGATGATTTATGTCACAGGGCTTTAAATAGTCAAAGGCGCCAAACTTAATGGTTTCAACAGCAGAATGAATGTTAGAGTGGCACGTGAGCATTATGACTTCTACGAGGGGGTGTTTTCCTTTGAGTTTTTTAATGGTTTGAATGCCATCGAGGCCGGGCATTTTTATATCGATAACCACAACATCAATGGCCGAATTGTTATCAAGGGTATTCAGAGCCTCTGCCCCGGAAAAAGAACAATCCACTGTAAATCCTCTTTTGCGCAGACGGTGGGCAAGGGTTTCAATAAAAGGTTTTTCGTCATCAACAAGGAGAAAATTGAATGAAGTCATGTGCTCCTCCTTGGGGGATAATTATAATCCTGTCTCTTTCACAGATTTTTTGGTTAAACTTTAATCAGGTTTTCTATTTCCTGGAATCGGTTTTCTAAATCTTTTGATTTTTCCATATTCTTTTGCTCTTCAAGTTTTTCCATTATTGAATCAAAGGTCTTTCTGAGTTCTGGTAAAATTTCATTTTTAAAGGTTTCTTTTTGCTCCACTGAAAATTGTGAAATTTGATCAATGAGCTCATCTACCTTTTTATGGAAGGATTCAGCGTTAAAATTTTCTAAATATTTTTCAGCTTGACTCACAAGCTCTTTGTTTTGTTTTTTAATTGTAGCCATTACTTTTTTTAAATCTTCTCCGGCAATGGCAATTTTGTATTCTAAAAGGGTAGTCCCTTTGACCAAAGATCCTGACTTCAAAGGTGTTTTGTCCGATGCTTCTATGGAAGAGATGGCAACAATATATGCGGTTGGATTTTTTGAAAAAATATTGCTCATCAAAACAAATGGCGTGGTTTCATATATGTTCTTTTTATACTTTTTATCAATACTGATTTCAACTTTGGACATTTGCGACTCATCCAAAGATACATTTTTTACCGCCCCTATTAATACCTTTTTATCATTTGGATCTTCTGCTAAATATACTTCACTGCCTTGAATAAGATTTTTATGATTTGTATAGACCACAGTAAGCACCAAATTTTTTTGAAACAATAACAGGACGTTTGACAGCGGATTTGCCAAACTGAGGTTATGAAAACCTAAAAGGATAATAACGATTATTATAATTGAATAATTTTTCATTACACACTCCTTAGATTTCATTGTATTTTTCAAAACTAAAATACCATCAATGGGATCCTGACACATGGTAACCACATTTTTCATGTCATGCAATACATGCCAATATTGAGCAAGTCTTTTTAGCCATTGACTTTGAAGTCGGAATATTGACCCGGTAATAATACCAATGATACCATTATTCAGATAGAGAGTAAATCCAACCAAATATTGTTATTTTTTTAGCATGTAAAAGATTTTGCTTATATGCAGTTAATCGAGTATAAAAGCGAGAATGTATGGACAAACTCACACCTAATATTTCAAGATTTAAAAGGGTATAAAAAATAGAGATGAAAGGATTGAGTTTTCAGGAGCTAGTATTCTGGTAGAAAGAGACCCCTTTTTAATGAAAAAAGAAGAATGCATATGTGAGATATTCTATGACTATTGATTTTGAGATAAGCCTTGCTGATTCATCCCATATCTCCTCCCTTGCGAAGTTGAGTGAAAAGACCTTTAGGGACGCTTTTGCCCAATTAAATAAAAAACAGGATTTTGAAGACTATGTGGCAAACTCTTTTACAGAGAAACAAATAAGATCTGAAATCCTTGATGAGGCAGCAACTTTTTTTATTGCTAAAGCAAAGGACCAATGGGTCGGGTATGCAAAACTTTACCAGGGGCATCCCCCCGATTGTATTAAAGAATTACCATCTGTTGAACTTTCCAGGCTATATGCCATGCAGCAATATATAGGTTGTGGAATTGGTTCTGCCCTGGTGAAAGCCTGTATGAACTTTGCTCACACCAAGGCTTATAAATCCATCTGGCTAGGCAGTTGGAAGAAAAATAAAAGAGGGAATGCATTTTATAAAAATATGCAGTTTGAGATTGCAGGAATAAAAACCTTTGTTTTGGGGTCTGATATCCAGGAAGACTATGTTTTTGCAAAATCGTTAAAATGAATTCTGGGTTACAATATTTATCATCTGTTCAAGTAAAGATTATACGAATGGAGTTCATTGACTGTCCCGATAACAAGCCAAGACATACTGACTAAAAGATAAAGCTTCAAAATCTATGGAGGGAAATTGCTGGAATTTTATTTTACAAAAACCAATAAACTGCACAACCTTTTCATTGTAGCCGTACTTGTTGGGTTATACCTGACTACCTTTGTTAATTATCTACTGTTTCACAGTCTTGCAGAAATCTTCAGTATTGTTGTGGCTTTTTCTTTTTTCATGGTTACCTGGAATTCGAAAAAGTATATAAAAAATCAATACCTTTTATTTATTGGCATAGCCTATTTATTCGTCGCCTTTCTGGATCTTTTCCATACGTTGGCCTATAAAGGCATGCCTATTTTTACAGACTACGACTATTACGCTAACCAACTATGGATAGGCGCCAGGTACTTGGAAAGCATTACGATTATGGTTGCTTTTTATTTTCTGGGACGGGATAAAGTTTTAAAACCTGAACAAATTTTCATGATTTATACTGTTATCACAACCATTATTCTGCTGATGGTTTTTTATTGGAAAATATTTCCCGCGTGTTTTGTGGATGGTTCAGGGCTTACAGTCTTTAAAAAAAATAGTGAATATATCATTTGTCTTATTCTTATGGGCAGTATGCTGCTTCTTCGTAAGAACAGGGATAGATTCGAATCCAGGATCTACATCATCCTTCTTTTGTCTTTGGCCTTTACCATAGTATCGGAGTTGGCTTTTACCTTTTATGTGAGTAATTACGGGATATCAAACCTGGTAGGTCATTATTTCAAGCTCTTTTCATTTTATCTGATTTACAAAGCTATAATTGAGACCGGGATTCGAAATCCATATAAATTGATTTTTAAAGAACTTGATGCTTCCAATAAAAAATTGAGCAAGGAGATTACCGAAAGAATTAATAGCGAGAACGAGCGTGAAAAACTTATAGGAGAACTCCAAATCGCTTTAACGGAGGTCAAAAAATTGAGTGGGTTACTTCCTATCTGTTCTCAATGTAAAAAAATTCGTGATGACAAAGGAGATTGGAACAGTATTGATACATATATTCAGGAACACTCTGAAGCAACATTCAGTCATGGGATGTGTTCTGAATGTTCAGACGAATTTTACGGCAAAGAAGATTGGTATATCAAAATGAAAGAAAAGAAGAGCCGGAAAAAATAATATCTAAAGGCTCTAGGATTCTGATCTTTAAAAAGAGCAGGCACATTCTTCCGGGTTGCATATGCCAATACAAATTTATGGGCTAATGTAAACCTGGTATATTACTATACCAGTCAGTGTTTTTCTGTCAGTTTTTGATTGATTTCCCGGGCAGCGGCTTTGGTCTGTTTGATAAGGGTCGGGATGAGTTTATCATCCATGCCGGCTGTGAAACCTACTACCCAGATGGCCGGACAATAGGCTCCCTGGGTGTGGATGGGAGCAGCAACTGCCCTTACCCCGGATATATATTCTTCATCATCAAAGGCAACTCCTGAACTTCTGACGGTTTCTAGTGCTTTAAAATAGATGTCCTGATCCGTAATGGTGTTGGGGGTGAACCGGGTTAGACCTTTGGACCTGATATACTCTCTGGCATCTCCGGGTATCATCTCCGATAAAAAAATTTTTCCTACGGCACCGGCCAAAAGGGGCAGAGAGGTGCCGATGGGGGAAGATATTTTAAAGTCTTTTCTGGATTCAACAAGATCAATTACAGTTACCGTGTCCTGGTTACGGACCCCCAGAAATACAGATTCCCTGCATTGCTCCATCAATTTCTCCATGACAGGTCTGGCTGCTTTTTTAAAATCCATTTTTTCATAGGCAGCCTTGCCCAATTCCATAAGGGTGGCGCCGATGGTATATTGCTTGGAACCAGGATCCCGGATAATGGCGCCCTGGTCTTCCAGAGCAGCGGTAATACCATGGACCGTGCTTTTGCTGATATCCAGACGGGTAGATATTTCACTGATCCGCAATCCATTGCCTGCAGTTGATATGGCTTTGAGAATGAGGAATGCTTTTTTTACAATGGGGGCCTGGTATTTTTTGGTCATTGTTCACCATAATGAATTAGTATAAAGAAATACGGATAACCATAATTTAGCCAAAAGTACAGAGAACTCTTAGCGTATCATCAAGTATCCATTAATAGTTATAGTTTTGTGTTCATTATTATGAATTGAAATGAAAATCAATGATTAATTATGAGCCTGATAACCAGGTTAATTGATAAATTTTTTATAGTACAGGTGGGGATATTTGTTTGGATTCTACCTCTAATCTATGGTAGAGTCCAATTCCTTTTGACTTATATTTGCAGATGAAGTTTTTTATATGAATATTCTCTCAACCATTTTACCGATTTTTATTATCATTGTTTTGGGTTTGTTTGCAAAAAAGAGGGGATTTATTTCACAGGAGTTTCTGGATGAGGCTAACCGCCTGGTTTATTATATTGCCATTCCAGCCATGATTTTCAGCTCCATTGCAAAATCTTCCTTAAAAACCCAGATGAATCCTCAAGTAATTATCATCACATTGGTTTCACTGGTTGTAATTGCTGCCATTTCCTGGGGGACAACTCATTTTTTACACATGGCAAGGCCTTCAAGGGGAAGCTTTATTCAATGCTCGTTTCACGGTAACCTTGGCTATATCGGTCTTGCTGTAGCTTTTTATTATCTTGGTAATGCAGGATTCGTAAAAGCCGCGATTATTGCAGGCTTTGTGATGATATTACAAAATATAATGGCAATAATCGTATTGCAATATCACAGCCGGAACGATACAGGTAGTGCAAGAATATTTTCTACCATTAAAAAAACCATGGCCAATCCTGTGATATTGTCAGCCCTTGCAGGCATGTCTTTTTCTTTGCTCAACGTGACTATACCCATTATCATTGACAGGGCCCTGGAAATTTTACAGGGCATGGCCCTGCCCCTGGCCCTGCTGGTTATTGGTGCCTCTCTTTCCTTTGAAAAAATAAAACCACGGTTTTTAAATGTTTTAATATCCAGTTTCTTAAAGTTGATGGTTATCCCTGCCATTGGGTTACTATTGTTTAAGATTTTTTCTGTCCTTCCCATTGATTATCTTCCGGGATTAATCATCCTTGCTTCTCCAAGCGCAACCCTTACCTATATCATGGCAAAAGAGATGGGGGGTGACCCTGACTTTGCAGTGGCAGCCATATCCATTTGTACCATTCTTTCAGGCCTGACCTATGGGTTGTGGCTTAGTATCGGGTAATAATAGCCATACCAGATAGTAAAATCGAAATATTTTTAGCTAAAACATTATCCATATGGTATGGTTGCTCTACTGCTATAATAAGGGTGATAGAATTTAATCAGGAGAAATAAAAGTGAGATATGGATGGGTTTTTCTGCTTTTCTTTTTATTATTTCCCGGATGTGGAGAAGATGAGTCTGTAGTTAAGGTGGATCTAAATAAAAAGGAGCAGATTATACTTAAAGAGGAACCTGGTATGGTCACCTATGCCTATCTTCCCCAATATTCCCATTCTGTTTCCCACACCCGCCATCATTCTCTTATCCAGTATCTGCGAAAACAAACAGGGTTGAATATCAAACAGATATTTCCAGACACATTTGATCAGCACATGGAAATGGTGGGCCAGAAAAAAATTGATATTTCTTTTTCCAATCCATTTATTTATATAAAAATTGCCCATCGATACGGAGCAAAGGCCTTTTCAAGGGTTGTGGAAATGACCGGTAAAGATGAATTCAGGGGGCAGATTATCTGCAGGGCAGATAATTTATCCATCCAGACCCTGGAGGATTGCCGGAATAAAAGATGGATTGCCGTGGATTCAACATCAGCTGGAGGATACTTATTTCCCCTGGGTCATTTCCTTGACCATGGCATTACAAAAAAAGATTTCAAGGAGATTACCTTTGCTCCTGGCCCTGGTGGAAAGCAGGAAAAGGTTGTCCTTTCAGTTTATGCCGGGAAATATGATATCGGCACCATCAGGGAGGGCACCCTGGATGTGGTGTCAGGTAAAATTGACATCCATAAGATAAAGGTTGTTTCAATGACTTATCCCTATCCAGGCTGGGTGTATGCTGCCAGGAAAACTCTGGACAAAAAAATCGTTGAAAAATTAAAACAGGCTTTTGGAAAACTTGATTTTAATGATAAAAATCATCGTGAAATATTAGAAATTGCTAATTTTATTAAGGTGATAGATTCTTCTGATTCTGATTTCGATTCTGTGCGGCAATTGGCTGCCAGGGTGGGCATGACTCTGGAAGAATAAGGGGATTGAGAGAATAAATGAAGTTGGGATTTCGTGGTAAAATATATCTGGGTTTTTTCTTTTTATTATTGATTCAGGGTCTTATTGTTTTTTTCTGGGCAAGTCATGTCATGAAAGGCTCCATGCTGGAAGAAATAAAAAATCAGGGGATCACGATAGGAAAAAGCCTTTCCGCCCGAATGGTAGAACCCATGCTGGCCATGGATTTTTTAAGGATGAAGGTCCTGGTGGATGAAACCGTAGAGTTTGGGGATGATATGTTTTATACCTTTGTTCTGGACGAAAAAGGCAATCCCATTATCCATACGTTTGAAAACGGGTTTCCAATAGAGCTCAAGATAGCAAATTCTGTTCAGGAGGGGCAAAAAGGCTCCATGCAGCTTTTGGATACAGGCAAACACCTGATTTATGATTATGCAGTACCCATTTTTATTAATGATAATCGATTGGGAACCCTGAGACTGGGTCTTTTCCGAACTCGGGCTGAAAAAGCGGTTGATAGAATTATGGTTTCTGCTGTGGTAACCATAATTCTGATGATACTCCTGGCCGTTGCCATGGGGACATTGTTGCTTAATCCTGTGACAAAAAATATTAAAAAATTATATGAATCATCTGAACAGGCATTGCGGGGTAATCTATATGTCAGAACTGCGCCCATGTTGAAAAAAAATTGCTGGGATATTATGGAATGTAATCAAAAAGAATGCCCGGCATATGAGAATTTTCACCACAGGTGCTGGTATATGGCCGGTACACTTTGCCAGACCTGTGTGGAAGGAGAATATGCCAAAAGAATAGATTCCTGCCAGCAATGCCCGGTTTACAGGCAATGTTCAGGAGATGAAATTCAGAGTCTGGCTGAAAGTTTTGATGCCATGACCCTGTCCCTGAATGGCAATTTATCTGATTTGCGAAATGCTGAAAGCATTTTAAATGAGCAGAAAGCCCTGCTCCAGACAATCCTGGATGCCATTCCGGATTTCATATCATTTCAGGATTATGAAGGCCGGTATGTCTCGGTTAATAAAGGATTTTGCAAAATGGTGAACAAAACCCACGATGAAATTGTGGGCAGAAAAAATGCTGAACTGTTTTTTAAAGACCAGGCAGTGTTTTATGATGAGGAAGATAAAGAGGTCTTTGAAACAAGGACACCCCTTGTTAAAGAGAATAGAGTGGCAGGTAAAAACGGGATAAAGTGGCTGCATGTGGTAAAGATTCCTGTTCTGGAAGAAAAGGATAGAGTAAGGGGACTTGTATGCAGCGGAAGGGATATTACCCAGCTGAAAGCTGTCCAGGAACAGCTTACCCATGCCCAGAAAATAGAATCTGTGGGACGACTGGCGGCTGGAGTAGCACATGAGATTAATACTCCCCTTGGTATTATTCTTGGCTATGCCCAGCTTTTGCTGGAAGATGTTGAAAAGGACGGGTTTGTGTATAAAGATGTGTCAACCATTGTTAAACAGACAAAAATCTGTTCCAAGATTGTTGCAGATCTTTTAAATTTTTCCCGTTCCAGTGAAAGTAATATTTCTGAATTTAATATTAATGAAGCCATTGACGAAGTCCTGGGGGTGATTGAACATACATTCAGCATGAATCATGTTTTTGTCAGGCGTGAATATGATAAAAATATTTTCATGATGAAAGGAGATAAGGAGAAACTCAAACAGGTATTTATCAATCTTTTAAATAATGCATTTGATGCCAGTGAAGGACCTGGCAGTATTTGTGTCAATACGGGTATGGGGGAAACCCAAAATGAGATTAAAATATCCATATCCGATACAGGTGTAGGGATTACCAAGGAAAACATAAAAAAGATATTTGAGCCGTTTTATACCACCAAGGGTCCAGATCAGGGGACAGGGCTGGGGTTGTCAGTCACCTTTGGAATTATAAAAGAGCATAAGGGAAGTATAAAAGTCTTTTCCCCTCCCTTATCCCGGGAAAAAGAAGAACAGGGGACAGAATTTATTGTCCTGTTGCCCTCTGGTTTAAATCTAAAAGATAGTGTAAATATAAAATCCGGTTTAAATAGGAATTTTGATTTACAAATGAAAAAGGGAGAGCTAAATGGGTAACATTCTCGCGCTGGATGATGTTTTGGATGCAGCCAACCTGATTAAAAGGATTCTTGAAAGAAAAGGGCACAAGGTTTTTCCTTTTACAGAAGAAGAAGAAGCTATTAAATTTGTGGAATCCAATGAGGTTGACCTGGCTATCCTGGATATCAAGTTAAAAAAAATGAGCGGCGTCGAGGTCCTTGAAGAATTGAAAAAAAGATCTCCCTCAATTCAGGTGATCATGCTAACAGGCTATCCCACCATTGAGACTGCCAGGGAGTGTTTAAAACTGGGAGCAAGTGAATATTGTGTAAAGCCCATTGATAAGGACGAACTGGAAAATAAGGTTGCCCAGGTACTTGGAAATTTATAGGCTCTGTCTTTCTTTAACTGGTTACTTTTGATCTGGATTTTTTTTGTCAGTGTCTGGCATATAAATGCCCGACATATAATGGAAGTATTTTTGTACAAATTTTCCTGAAATTGTATCGGCCAGGGAAAAGGTGAAATCAGTATCTGGCAAAAATTGTCCTGAAAAGGCCAGGAATATAGTTTGGGAAAGTTCAACAAGCATATCCTGGATTTCATGTTTATCTGTTGAAAACCCCGGTATTCCATAAACCCTGCATCTGGCAGGTCTTGTCTCGTATATAAGGCAACCTGAACCATTATTAAGGGGGCAAAGAGTATTTTTTTCTTTATATGTCCTGACAGCCCTTTCTATAAGCGTATCCCTTTGAACAGATGAAAAATGTTTGTTCATTTTTGAATGGAGATAAATCACTTCTATGAGTTGAATGTCAAAAGGTTCAAGGCAACATTTGTCCTCTCCCCTGCCGCATGGAATATTTTCCCCTTTTGCATGATTTTGAACCTCCTTAGTAATTTTTTTTATCAAAGATTCATAATCAGAAAAAAAATCGTTTAGATCCACCCTGTTTTTAATCTCCAGGGAGGGTTCCCTGATTTTCAGGATTCCTGATTTTTTGCCATATTTTTTTACTAATTTCCACTGACCGTAATTGGAAGGGTTTGCGTTGGATGATTTTAATTTTTTTGAAGCTGATTTAAGGGTAAGGCCTCTGCGAATCATATAGGAGGTGACAAAGGTTCCAGTTCTTCCCACCCCGTGCCTGCAGTGGACCAGAATTTTTTTCCCAAGGTAAATGGCTTCATCAAGCCAGGCCAGGGCCTCTTCCATGTCTTCCATTTTAGGAATATCCTCGTCCCAGATGGGAAGATAACAAACCTCAAAACCTGCAGACTCTTCAATGTCATGGAGGTCGCTGAATTCAGCGCAAAGGTTAACAATGGCGTCAACTCCCTGGGTTTTTATGGACTCCAGTTCAGCATATGACATGGGAGCATATCCAACCGCAATACTATCTGTGATCCATGTTATGGGGAATGTGGACATTTGCTCTTCTTCCTATTTTATCAGCCTTAATCAGTCTTTTTCAGCAGTCGATCTGAAATCATACCGGCCGTTCATAAAATCATCTATCAAAAATTCTAAACTCGTGTTTTCCTTTAGGTACATATCCATGAGTTTTGTCGCACCTAAAAGCCGCCCAATCATATCAAGGGTTTTTTCCATGGTTTTTAATGAACCATGCTTGAATTCAGCATCAATAAGATCTGATTTGATTGTAACCATAAATCCAAGCCGTGTTAAGATTCCTTTGATAAAATTTGCACGAAGGATTCTTCCATCGGGGGTACCACCGCCGCCTGAAAATCTGAAAAGGATATAATTGTCTTCTTTGGAAGATGTACAGATGGTATCCAGGATGACAAAATGGTATCCAAATCTGAAGTTTACATTCAAATATTCTTTTGACAATACCGCATAGCTGCCGAACTGGGGTGAATCTGCACTGATGATGCCGCCGGTCATGACGATTCTGTCATATTCCTCCCAGTCAAAATGGGTGGTTTCAGACCAGCAAATTCTTTTGTCTGAAAGCCCTTTCAATATTGCTTTCATGGGAATGCTGGTAATATCTTCTGGCTTTAATGTATCTTTTCTGGTTTCTTTTATTCCAGAACCCACATTCAGAATATAAAAGAGCATGGGGATACTGGAGATGAGTTTTTTTGCCCCCTTTTTTCTGCTGCCTTTTCGATTTCCAATTAAAAACATTTCTTTTAAAGCGGTTTCATGGGTGAAGCGAATAATATCATGAAGCGATCTGCAGGATTCAGGAACAAAGTCATCAGAGCCAGGGTCGGTCAGTTTTAATTTTGCACAAAAATTCATTACATACTGGAATTTGACCCTGAAAGAGCTGTCAGTGAAAAAATCCTCTTTGGGTAATGTATTTCTTACCAGATGTTCTAGCCTGCCCTCATATACCATTCCTCTGTCGGCATCCACGGTCACCCAGCATCCCTGGATGAGATCATCAAACCCATTGGTGAGGTTTACAATAGCGGGTACTCCGAATTCTCTTGCAATAGATGCAAAATGACTTGCATGGCTTCCTGCTGCGATAATAATGGCATTCATTTTGTTGATTGCTGTAACAAATTGAGGGAGTGCATGTCTTACCACCAGAACAGATTCCTCTGGGATCATGGCGAGTTGTGATAACTCTTCAAGCCTGTAAACAGATCCTGACCCGGCTCCAGTACAGACTGTTTCTGCCTTGGAACAGATAATTTTATTGGTAATCTTGTTCTCGGGGACAGGGCTTTGTGTCGTGGTGTCCTGGGCTTTTTTATTATGAATATTCATCGGTCTGGACTGAAGAATAAAAAGCCTGTTGGATTGATCCTGGCTCCATTCAATATCTTGTGGCTGTTTAAAATGGTTTTCCAGGGAGATCCCCCATTTTGCAAGGGTTAAAGCGGGTGTTTCATCAAGGGAAAGTTTATTTTTTTTGTGCTCATTTGTATCAATGGTCCGGATTTGAATGTCCGGTTCCAAAATCATTTGTTTTAATTTGGCAGCAGTTTTTATGCTGAGGATATTTTCAGGATTTTTCTTTGATATTTTGATAACATCCGGTGACACTTCTCCTTCCACGAGAAGTCCGCCCTGACCCCAGACAGCATGGATCAGTAAATTTTGGGAATGCCTGTCTTCAATCTCCCGGGTATACATCACACCGGATGATTTTGAATTGATCATTTCAAGGACCAGGACGGCCATGGGGGTTTCGCTGTCCAGTATGCCGCGGCTGATTCTGTAAAAGAGGGCCTGGGCAGAATATTTGCTGGCAATGATCTGTTTATATCCGGTTAGAATATTTTTTTTATTTACATTTAATAGGGTTTTATATTGACCGGCAAAAGAAGCTTTTCCATCCTCTTTGGCAGCACTGCTTCGAAGTGCAACCCTGAAATTGTCCTCATCATTTTTTTCAAGGCGGTAAATAGCATTCAATACTGCGATTTCGACATCTTTTGGTACAACACCATGTAAGATTAATTGTTCAATTTCGAGGGCTGTTTGCTCCAAAGAGGATGTGTTGCTTATATCAAGATCAGCTAGCTTTTCATTAATAGGGTTTCCTATATCGTTGGCCTCCAGAAAAAAATGAAAGGCATTGGTTGTTATCACAAACCCATCGGGCGTGGGTAAGTGAAGGTCTTTATTCAAAAGGGCCAGGGCAAATGCTTTTTTGCCTGCAACGGATTCATTAAATGATGAGACCTTATCGAATTCAATCGTAAAGGGTGGTGAACAAGTAAATTCCGGTGGGGCAAGCATAAATCGGATGTAAAAGTCAAATTTTTTAAAATAGTCTTTCAGGCTCCAATAGTTTGATGGGCACATTATTAAAAGTGCTTCAACCATTTGTAGAACAGCAGTAGAAAATTGATCATAGGTCTTTATAACGGCCTGAAAGTCACATTTTTTTTGGCTGTAATAGAGATCCTCCAGAGTCGCCATATATTCGTGGGCAGCCTTGTCATATTCCAGCAACGTCTTAAATGATTCGTATTTTTCCCTTACAACCGTTCCCGGAGAAAATACCTGAAAGGTCCAGTATCTGAATAAATTTTTAATTGGCATGATTTTTTGTTCTGTCCTGGCTCGTGGTTTAAATCTACCCCGTAACAAAAATTCAGAATAGCATTGAAAATAAAAGAATTCAAATAGGGTTTTTAAATTTTAACATGCAATAAAAAAAATGCAGTGCAATATTTTTATTGCGCAATATTATTGTTGCAATTCTTTGCTGTTATAAGTCAATATCCTTATGCTTCAAGGCTTTTCCCGAATAATTGTATGGTATTGAATTTGATGTCGGGTTTGTTTTGGTTTTCAGTATAAAGGCTGTTTTTTAAATTTAAAATAATAATTTTTTTATTTAATTCCGGGTAGTTGTATTGTTACTATATTGAATTTTGGTCTGTAAAAACCCTGCTGGCATGGTTATGGCTACATAGGTTTTGGGTTATTTGTAATATCAAAATAATATTTGCTAAGGAGGCAATAAAGTATGGATAAAATTTATAGGGAATCAAGGGCAAAAAGATACCAATTTCTTTCCACCCTGTATCGCGATGAGATTCCTCTGAAATTAATTAAAAGCATGCAGGATGAACAATTCCTTGAAGGGTTCCTTGAATCTGTAAAAGGATGTGGATTTATGGATCTAACCAGTGGCGCAGAGGCCATGGCTTCCTGCCTGAAAAATACAGACCCGGAAAAATTGTATAAAGACTTACGCTATGATTATGCAGATGTTTTTCTAAACGCAGGGCCCAATCCCACATTCCCATATGAATCTGCTCACACAGGGAAAACCCCTGTGCTTATGCAAGAGCCAGTTTTAATCCTCAGAGAGTATTTTAAAGATGCAGATGTTCATAAAAATCCTGGATATAAGGATCTTGATGATCATATTGCAGTTGAAATGGAATTTTTGCGGTATCTTCTTGAAAATCAGAAAACCGATATGTATATAAAATTTTTTAAAAACACCTATCTTAAATGGGTAAATTCCTTTTGTGATCAACTGGCTGCTTCTGCAAAAACCGAATTCTATCAAGGTCTTGCTCATTTCACACGGGGAGCCTTGATGTGTGAAAATATGCGAATTGATGGCTTTACCAGGGGTGAAGAGACCACCCAGAGAATGATGGAAGCTTGTGCTTCCCTGGATCTTGATTCTGCTTATTTCACGCTGGAAGAAGGTGCTGTTGAACCTGAGCCATTAAAGGAAATCCCCAGTCATTGTTACACTTGTGGTGCCTTGTGCGGTATGACAGCAAAAGTAAAAGACGGTATCTTGACTGGTGTTTCAGGGCTTCCCGGCGATCCTAAAGGGGGTGGAAGACTTTGCCCTAAAGGTGCTGCATCTCCAAATCATTTATATTCACCGTACCGGCTTAAAGAACCCCTCATTAAAGAGAATGGCCGTTTCCGAAAGGCAAGCTGGGAAGAGGCTCTTGACGCTGTCGCAGACGGTATTAAAAGTATAGGACCTGAAAAATTAGGATTTTTTAGGGGAAATGATTTTATAAACTGGATACATGAGGGACTTTTTGATCACCTGGGATGCCCCAAAATGACCCACAGGCCCATGTGTGACAATGCCAACCGTATGGCAAATGAACATAACCTCAATGACAAGAGGCCGTGGATTAATTATGAGGAATCCGATTATATTATCCATTTTGGTATGAACGAATTTGCTACTTCCTATGGACAGCGGAAAACCACTCAATTGAAATCTGCCCTTAAAAAGGGAGCAAAACTGGTGGTTTTTGATCCCAGAAGGTCAGATACGGCTGCTGCCGCTACAGAGTGGATTCCTGTAAAACCTGCAACTGATGGTGCTGTTGCATTGGCAATGTGCTATGTCATTATAAAAAATGAACTCTATGACAAAGAATTTGTCAAAAACTGGACACATGGTTTTGATGAACTTAAGAACAGGGTACTTGGCACTGAAGACGGAATTGCCAGAACCCCTGAATGGGCGGCAGAAATCAGTGATGTACCTGCAGATACCATTGAGCGGATTGCCATGGAATTTGCCATGGCTGAAAAGAAAGGGGTTATGTCCTGGACCGGAGTGGCACAAGTTCCCAATGGCATGTACGGGACTGCTGCATTACAAGCTTTAAATGGACTATGCGGTACATTTGATGCCCCTGGAGGACCCTCTCTTCCTTTTAAAAGAAAATTGAAATCTCCATGGGGAGAGGGACAGGAAAAACCTCCCAAGGGATCTGCACCCAAACTCCATAAATATACCATGTGGTCTGGTTGGGGCCCGGCCAATACGCTTTCTGCTGTAGAAGCTGGCAAACTCAAAGGCATGATTCTCTATTTCGGCGATCCAGTCCTCTCCTGTGGTAACCAGGAAGATTCCATAAAAGCCATAGAAAAAATGGAATTTAAGGCCGCCATTGAAGCGTATATGTGTAATAGTGCCCTATTGTGTGATGTTATTCTTCCGGATACCACATGGCTGGAACAGAGCCAGATAAAATCTGACTGGCTTTACGATGCTTTTATTGCCTACTATGCTGAGGTCGTGGAGCCCATGTATAACACTATGCCTGTTTGGAAAATAACAGTGGAGCTGGCGAAAAGACTAAATTTAGGCAAATACTTTCCCTGGGACAATATTGAAGATGCATTGCGCAATCAGATGGAGGGAACGCCCTGGTCTTTTGATGAACTTAAGGCAAAAGGATTTATTGTTACAGATAAGGCAGAATATTTTAAATATAAAAAATGGGGAAGTATTAACCCACCGGATGGATATGGCAGCTCAGGAAAGAGTAAAACAGGAAAATATAACTTTGTTAACCCGGTTGCCCTTGAAAAGGGGATAGATCCTCTGCCAGACTATAAAGAACCTGACAAAGAGTTACAACCTGACAAAGAATATCCGTTTATTTTTGGAAATTTCCGAATGTTTGGACATGAACATTCTTCAACTTTTAATAATTTTCAGCTCATGAAAACAAATGCAACAAATTTTTTGTGGATCAATAAAATCGATGCTAGAGAACTTGGCATAGCTGAGGGTGACAAGGTCAGGCTGCAATCCCCATGGGGCAGTGTGGAAACGATTGCAAGTCCTACATGGTCAATTATGAAAGGAGTTCTTGGCAGCCAAGGAGGTTTTGGGCATGTTCGTGGAATTGAAGGCGATCCCAAGTTTCAGGTACTGGGTGGGATCAACACGCCTAGTATCATGAAATCAGATGCTTCTGAAAAAGATGGAGGAACCACCATTCTAAAATACATAAAAACCAAAGTAGAAAAAATTTAAAATGACCATTATAGCCTTAAAATCGATTTTTATGGGTGTTGGCGGATCAATAATCCTTGCAGCCTTTTGTTCAACATTTATTGCTGCGGATAAAATTTTGTTCATCATGCCGCTATTTATTGCTTTTAACGGTGCAATGATGGGCTATCGTCTGGTGGAAGCGCTGAAAAATTTGATTATAAATATTTCTCTTTTTTCTTTTGTGCTGGGAGCCGGAGGTGGCGCGATTACTTTTGTTGTTTTGAATTTTGTCATAATTTTTGTCGGACCATTTGTGGGGAATGCCTTTTCACTCACTCTAACCGATTTGTTTGTTTATATGGCTGTATCAGGAATTACAAGTTATCTGGGAGCAAAACTGGCTGTCAGATATTTTAATTTATAATTATTGTGTATATTTTTTAAAAAGGAGATTCAAATGAGGAAAGTTTTTATAGGTTTCATTATGATGTCGCTGGTGTTACTATTTACAGCGTCGGGATCTTTTGCCGGGGATGGCATATCTGCATCATCCTACAAAGCAGGAGATACAGTGCAGATTACCGGCAAAATCATGCCGGGCCAGGACTTGTATCTGTCCATTGCCCAGCAGGAAATGTTTGCACCCAAAGACACTGATGGTGTCTTTGAGGTTAAAAGATTTAAAAAGGATGGTAAAAAGGCAGGATTTTCCCAGGATACAGAGATTCCACCTCTTTATTATATGATTACCAATGTGCCGGAAAAATTTGGTAAAGTAGACAAGAAAAGATTTGGCGGACCTTCGGTTCTCATGAAAAAAGGACAAGGGATCTACAGCACCACCATGTTTTATCTGAAAAAGAAATTCAATGATGTGGATGCTGTGGCTCGCACAATGATGGGCCCCATCAAATCCGAAGAACAATGGAATTTTTTAAAATGGGCCAATGAGAGTGGCTATGGTATCAATACCGTTGTTAAAGAAAGTAACAGAACAGGTAAAGTAGTTATTTTTTCAAAAACTGTTATCGGTGACCAGTCCAGCGGTAATTACTGGGACAAAGGCACATCAGTAAAACTGGATAAAACAACCGGTGAATTTACAGCCTCTTTTAAATCTTTTCGGCATACCCCGCCCAACACAAAATTTGATGTGTATGTGAACAATGCTAAAATCGGTGATTATAGTGTTGAGAAGAACGGATTCTGGATGTCTAAAGCTTACAGATATATGAATCCCCTATGGATTGTTATCGGCGCAATCTTAGTTGGAACTTATTTTTCAATGATTGGTGCGGCCGGTGGTATGCTCATGGCAGCTTTCCAGGTATTGGTGGTTAACACAATGGGGCCTGTGGGTATCAATGCAGCAAATGTATTAAAACCCTCCAATATAGCCCTTACCTTGTTTTCTCCCCTGGGCGCTTTCTGGCGGTATGCAATGGTTGAAAAGCGCGTTGCATGGCCAGTGGGACTTTCCTTTGGGGCAGGTATTTTCATAGGCTCCATCTGGCTGGGTAAATATGTATCAGCAGTTCTGCCCATGAAAGCCTATAAAGAATGGCTGGCTATCCTGGTGGTTCTCATGGGAATCAAGACCTTGATGGAGATGACTCCCAAGGCCATGAATAAAAGAAAAAGCATCAAGGCCATGACCCAGAAATTTAATAAAGAGGTTGCCGCAGCAAAAGCCGAAGGCCGTTCAGCACAAATGGGTAGTATTGAGCCCGTAAAAACAGGCCTGACAGATTACCGGTTTAAATTCTGGGGTGAAGAATTCACGATCAACCCATTGCTTTTTGCCTTTCTGGGTATTTTTATTGGTATCGTATCCAGATCCTTTGGTATTGGCGGCGGATTCCTTTTAGTCCCTGCCATGACTACCCTGGCCGGGCTTCCCATGTATGTGGCAGTTCCCATCTCTTTGATCGGAACCTGTTTTTCCAGTATTGGTTCCTTTATTGGATATTTGATGTCCGGATACCTGCCTGACATGACCCTGGCCATTGCCATTATCATCGGAGGGTTTGCCGGCGGTATGCTTGGCAGCCGGGCCCAGAAGATGTTCTCTGAAATGACCTTAAAGGTTGTTCTTGCCATTACATTGTTCTTCCTGTTTTTCAGATTTTTCAAGATTGAAATTTGGGTATAACCCGTATGAAGGGTAAATGAAATATGAAACCCGTGTGCTGAATTTTTTAGTATCGTAAATCAGACACGGGTTTTATTTTTTAAAGGAAATTTTATGGACAATTTTTTAGACAGGGTGTGGGAAGTTATTTATTCCTTTTTGAACAATACAATTATGTTTTTGGATGCCCTGCTTTCTCCTTTTGAGTTTTTTGGTCCAGGGGCTGTGATATTTTTTCTTGCATTTTTAGCGATTTGCACAACAAGAATCATATCAAAATTTTATGTGACCAAAAGATATATACGACTGGAAAAAGAATATCGTCACTGGCGGGGTGTAAGAGAAGAAGCCATGAAATACCCTGACAGGGAAAAAGGCAAGACCCTGGCAAAAAATATAGACCAGGCTGAGTTAAACAAGGCTTATTATGATTATTTTTTTGAAGGATTGTTAAAACATTTTATGGGTAATGTTTTACCCATACTGCTGATGGTTTCCTATGTGACCTCTGTGTATACCCCTGAAACCCTTTTGGAACGATTCGGAACAAAATGGGTGTTTTCATTTTCTTTGGGATCCTCTTTTCATGTGGATGTAAGTTCTCTGTTCTGGTTTGTCCTTTGTCTGTTGCCGGCATTTATTTTGATTGCAGTTTTAAAAAAGGTCTATAAAATAAGATATGCCAAAAAAATATTGGTTTAGCCGGGGATTATTTTTGAGATTCATACCTGTAATAGCCATTACCGCTTTAATCCTGCTGCCCCTGGATGTTTATGCCACCCAGATCCATACCAGTTCGGAAGGAATTATTACCCACCAGGTGGGACATCTTTTTTTTCTTTTTTCCATGGGGGTTCTTATTCTTACGATCATTGGCAAGGGGCTGAACAAACAAAAAGGCTGGCGCATGATTCAATATTCAGCATTCTTTTTTATCCTCTGGAATATTGATGCGGTTATTGCTCATTTTTTGGATAATCAGGTTCATGCCATAAAAATAGAAAATATCTCTTTGACCCAGATAAAATTGGTTAGCCAGAATGATTCTTCTGTTTTACCCTGGCTGTATTATACCTTAAAGCTGGACCATCTGTTGTGCGTACCGGCCATGCTTTTCCTTTTTAAGGGACTTTCAAATCTTGTGGATGACCAGAGGCAAATGATGGGAAAGGACTGCCAATGATTGTTTCATTTATTCCCATACTGGTGGTGGATGTTGTGGGATCTGTGGCCATGGTGGTGATTTCCCTTTTGTCTCTTTATAGGGCAAAAATATTGCGGGGAATGGATCCGGATAATGCGGTTTTTCTCTACTTGTTGTGGATCAGTATGGGGCTCACAATTTTTTCTGTATCAAGATCCTTTGGTCATATTTTAAAACAGTTTTTAGTCCTCACTTCAAATGCAGACTCCTGGCATGCCATCAGCGCCTATTCAGGAAGTGTGAACACGGTTTCTTTTATGCTGGTGGGCTTGATCACACTGTTTTTTAACCAGAGCTGGAATATTAATGAGAAAATTTTTTCCGGAAGAAAAAAACTGGAGGAAACCCATATTAAACTCATGGATCTGAACCAGACCCTTGAGAATAAAGTGGTGGAGAGAACAGAAAGGCTCACAAGCAGCGAGCATAAATGCCGTAGGATATTTGAACAATCCCTGGATACCATTCTTGTTACGGACGCTGAGTTCAGGATAATGGAGACCAATCCGTCGGGTATCGCACTCATGGGATATGACCGGGAAGAGATGATTGAAAAAAAAATGACCCTGGGAAATTTTTTCTCGGATTCGTCTGAATGGGAAAAAATCAGCGAAAAGATAAAATATAAAGAATATATTTTAAATGAGGAAGCAGAATTTATAAGGCCGGACAATGAATCCCTATTGGTTTTGATTACGGGTGGTCTTGATTATGGCGCCTTTGGGTGTGCAAAAACCTATCATTTTATCATCAAGAATGTAAATGAAAAACGACAGATGGAACGGCAGATTGCCCAGGCAGACAAGCTTGCTGCTCTGGGTGAACTTTCCGCAGGCGTGGCCCATGAAATCAACAACCCTTTGGGAATTATTCTTGGCTACACGCAGCTGTTGTTAAAACAGGAACAGGAATCTGAGAATAAAGATGATTTAAAAATCATAGAAAAACATGTACAAAATTGTAAGACAGTTGTCTCTGATCTTCTTTCTTTTTCACGAAAAGGATCAACTGAGATGAGTGTAGTTGACATCAACAAGGTGGTGGACGGTGTGGTCAAATTTTTATCCAACCATTCTGATTTCAGAAATATTGAGATGACCCTGAATCCCCATAAAGGGGACAAACTGAATGTTCTTGGCAATGAGCAGGAGCTTGCCCAGGTGATTCTTAACCTGATGATCAATGCATGCCATGCAGTTGACCGTAAAGGCAACATTGATATTGTCACAGAAAAAACAGATCAGGGCAAAATCCTTATTAGGGTAAAGGATAACGGCAAAGGAGTGGAAAAAAAGAATTTAACCAGAATTTTTGATCCGTTTTTCACCACAAAACCGGTTGGACAGGGTACTGGCCTTGGACTTTCCGTGGGATATGGAATTATTAAGCGTCACCAGGGAGATATCAGTGTAAAAAGCAGTGAAGGGATGGGCACTATATTTACGATCAGTCTTTCTGCTGTCAAAGCAAAGGCATAATTGGGATCAGGAAATAAAAAAATGAAGACAAACATACTTGCAGTAGATGATGAAAAGGATATGACAAGGCTTTTGCAAAGAACCCTTGAACCGGAAATCAATTGCAGGGTTTCCATGGCATTTTCAGCAAAAATGGCCATGACAATTCTTGAACAGGAATCCTTTGACCTGGTGATCTGCGATATCAGAATGCCGGGTATGGACGGGTTTGAACTCCTTGGGCATATCCGTGAGAGCTATCCTGATTTGACTGTGGTCATGCTCACGGCATTTGGAAATATCGAATCGGCTGTAAAAGCAATTAAAAAAGGAGCCTATGATTTTATTCCCAAACCATTTGAGCAGGCTGAAATTATTTTTAAAATCCAGAAAGCCCTTGAAAGAAGCCTGCTGTTAAAAGAAAACAAACGTCTTTTAAAGGAAAAAACCCAGATCAGCCCTTCTAAATTGATTGGGAAAAGCGAACCCATGCAAAGGGTGTTTGATCAGATAAACCTGGTCGCCTCAAGCGATGTCACCGTATTGATCACAGGGGAATCAGGAACGGGAAAAGATATTACTGCAAGATCCATTCATGCCCTGAGTCCGAGAAAGGATAATTTTTTTATTCCGGTCAACTGCCCGACCATTCCGGAAAATATTTTGGAAAGTGAATTGTTTGGATATAAAAAAGGTGCATTTACCAACGCCAACATGGACAGGGATGGTCTTTTCCAGGAAGCGGACAAGGGAACCATTTTCCTGGATGAAATCGGAGATATAGGACCCGGCATCCAGACAAAATTATTACGGGTCCTCCAGGAAAAAGAAATAAAACCCCTTGGGGACACCAAAGTGAAAAAGGTGGATGTACGAATCATTGCATCCACCAATAGAAACCTTAAACAGAAGATTGCCAACCATGAATTCAGGGAAGACTTTTTTTACCGGCTTAACGTACTTCCCATTGAGCTGCCGCCCTTACGAAATCGCATAACAGATATTCCTCTTCTTGCCGAACACCTTGTGGCAAAACATTGTAAAAAATTGAAAAAAGAATTGAAAATAATATCCGAAGAAGTGATGGATTCTTTGATGAAACAGCCTTGGCCAGGCAATGTAAGGGAACTTGAAAATGTTCTTGTCCAGGGAATTCTATATTCAAAAGAGAGTATAATTGCTTTGTCTGATATACCTTTACAGGAAGAAGACCCAAAAAAATATTGTTTAAAAGGATTTGATTGTAATAGCATTTCAGTCCTGTCCTATAAAGAAGCAAAAGAAAAACTCCTCCAAGAATTTAATTACGACTATATTGGGGCCAAACTTTCCATGACCAAGGGCAATATCACCCAGGCAGCCAGACAATGCAACATGGATCGACAGGCCCTGCAGCAGATCATGAAGCGGTATGACATTGATCCTGCCCATTTTCGATAAATATTTTATATAACACCTTTGATTATTGGAATTATTTATCGAAAGAATCTGCATTACTGGGATTTTTGTCATCCTTTGCCATGATGAGCTATATGGAATTTGGGGATTCATTCAGCAATTACGGGTTTTCCCATGAGGATTTTCTCATGAACCTGCTGGGATGTTCAGCAGGGTACCTTTTGTATCGGAATCCAAAATTATCCTAAAAAACTGATTTCAGAATGGAGTATATTTCAACGTTTGATCAGGTAGATTTTTTTTCAGATTATGAAATTTCTCATTGCATTTAAATTTGACGGGTTTGACTCCTTTAGAAGAACCTGTGCCGAATATCTTGAACTTCATCTTGGATACTATACAAGGGGATATACAGATAATGCCAATAAAGAGAGGAATATATATTTTGGAATCGGGATCAATCTTTCAAAGGTTTTTATAAAATTTTCCATGGAAAAATTATGGGGCCATAGCCATTCCTGATAAAGTGTCTCTCCTGCATAGAGGAAATTAACAGCATCCACCACCCCTCTGTTTTTGCAGTCAAATAGCTGCAGATCAACTCCGAACTCATTTATGGCAATGTCCAGAGCTTCTTCCATGCAGGAATGGCAAAGCAGTATAGATTCTTGTCAGTATCATAAATTACTGTATACCCATCCATGGTTTCGTAGCGGGCGTAAAATTCGTCATCATATACTGTAAGCTGAATGTTTTTTCCGTTTTTCTGGGGAAATGTTCTTCCTTTTTATTTGATTTTATAAAACGATTCTATTCTCTGGCAAATGCCCAGGAAAAGGACATTCCAAATACTTCTGCCCCTCCCACCCGTACACCCTCGAACATGGCAGAAGCCATCCATTCTTTCATCTTGGCCTTTGTGACCAGATCACTCTGGAATTTTAAGTCTACCCGTTTTCTTTCCATCCGGTTGCCAGGTTCTCCATAGGCATAGCCAAGATCATGGGGAAGGCAGCATTTATAGGTGATGGCTTCGCTGTCACACCCGGTCAAAATCCCAAGGAATTTATCATGGATGCAGGAACATCCGTCAAAAACCCAGCTTTTATATGGGCTTTTGTCAGACTCGATCCTGGAGACAAGATAAGCCAGCTTAAAATATCTGCACAATTCAAGTGCCTGTTCTGTATCCACATGGTCATCTATTTTTGGAAAATTCATGCGTACCTCCATTTTTTACAGCATAAATATGCTTTCGCAGATTTTTTTGGTTTCATTTTCCTGGGCAGACCTTACCCATCAGGCTCCACAAATTCCATACTTTGGCAGGATATCGTGGAGAAGGGTAAACCTGTGATCCAGCAGGGCATCATGGAATAGTTTCCAATCGCTTTTCAAAAAGGATTTATTCCAGGGGTATGCTGCGGAATCTTTTGAAGTTCCCAATGCCTTTTGTTTCCAGGATTTTTTCCCTTCAGGCTGATACTCAAGGTTTACCGCATCAAAGGGGAAATTACCTCCTCTGATGGCGGAAAGCCATCTTGAGTGACGTTCATCGCCTTCTTCCTGGGTGAATTGTTCAAACATATTTTTTATTTTATTTCTGTATTCGCTGCTAAGCCCGGTTACCTTTGCTTTATCGTTATTTGCTTTGTATTTTTCCATGGCCTGGCACATTTTGTCAGCAGCTTCTATAAAATCATCGGTATTATTTCGTTGGAGAATTTCCCCGTTTCTATTTTTATAGCTCCATTTCAGATAGGGCAGGTCTGGAAAACACAGGGCAGCCCCATGTCCAAGGGGCAGTACATCCCCAACAAGTTTGCTTGCAGCACGGTCAAAAAAGTTTCCAAAAAACCGGGAAAGCATGTCCTTGGGATTAAAGGCTGCACCAGACTCATCCTTGAGATCACTTATGTCATTGATTTCATTGTTTATCCCGGCAAAGTCCCTGTGGGCCCAGGTGTCTGCATAAACATGCATGGTGATGCCAAGCCTGTGCAGACCAAAAGGCTTGTACTGATCCTTGATACAGGCTTTTATCATGTCCTTGGCAACAGGGCTGTCCTTTGTACAGATGATTTTTTCAACAAATTTTTGTCCCTGGTTCTCTCCTGCATTTTTCCCGCCATTTCCCGGAAGAAAATGGAAGGGCAGCCAGACCCTGTGGTTGGCAAGTGCTTCCATGTTCCTGTAGTCAGCCATTTTATGTGCTGAGCAGATTCTGTCATACATGGCCTTGTTTTGAAAAGTGATGGTTCCTGTTTTAACAGCATCATCCACATATTGAGCACAATAGGCGATTGTTTCAGCCTCATAATGATCAAAGTCTGCAGCCCTTGCTGCTACATAGGTAACGGTATGGTGAAAATCAATCTGCATGTCTCCTCCTTTTTTTTACTTTTCCTTATATGACCTTACTGGGTGGAGCTTTAGCGGTTCCAATCTGTTTTACATCCTGTAGGACCCCCGTTTGTCTGAAATAATTTTATTTGTAAGATAAGCAGCCGTAACTTCAGCCCTTTTGGATGCATGGGTCATGGGATGTTTTCCATGGGTTTGCCGGATTTGAAGATATTGCAGGATCAGTTCTTTTTCCTCTTTATCCCCCCATGAATCAGGATCAGGTAAGTCGGTTTTTTTCAAGGTTTTTTCAAGGCATGGTTTTAGATAAGACGGACGGTTGACATGGTTGTCCAGGATCAGTCCAACCCCATATTCTGAAGTGATCAGATCGGAAATAAGGTATCCGTTGACCCTGTATTGATTCGATGTATAAAAGGTATCCAGCCGTGAAAGAGCATGTTGAATCTCCATGGTTTGAATCTCCATGTCCTGGCCCGACAGCCAGAAATAAAAAGCCCATTCATGGGTCCGAAGTTTTTCCTTGCGATCCGGGGTTGAAAGCTTTTTTCCATTAAGGGACAGATACCCGGTGGTTGGGTCAGTTCCGGTAACATCAAGGCCGTGTCTATAGAAGTAGCGTTCAAATAATTTTGGATGGGAATCTTTTATTTTTTGTAACAGGGCGGCCAGTTCTCCGGGATCATTTCCTGCACCCAGGGTCCATTGAAAAATACCAAAGGTCATAAAAGAATTATCCCAGGTGTTGATACCGTCAAGATTGCCCTCATTTTCTGATACGGCCAGCATTACATTCATTGCTGAAGGTGTTATCCCTGCCCGGACTAATTCATCCCGATTGCCATTGATAAATTCTTTTGTTTTTTGCTGGCCGTAATAATAGATCCCTTTTTTAAATTTGTTAAATTTTACGGTATTTGAAAAATCGTCGGAAATGGAAATTTTTCTTTTCCCCTTTATCAAAATCTCTTTTATGGTGATGTCCCTTGTTTTTTTTCCGGGTACTTCCATGTCCAGGGCCCAGTCATCTCCATAAAAATCCTGGAATTTTTCAATGATTTTTTCTGCAAGTTTTTGAGTCAGGATAAATCCGTTGGTAGTAATCCCCTGGTCTGCTGCAAAAAGTTCAAGGGCTTTGGCAGTGTTTTCCCCAAAATCCCCATCCGGGCCATATTTTTCCCACCTGAGTTCTTTCCCATAACCAAGTTCATTCAACAATGTTTGAAGAGAAATAACAGCAATGGAGTGGGGGGACCCCAGGTAATAAAAATCTTGGGTTTTTTTGTTTGTTAGGGCATTAAAAATATTTCTCAGATCATCCAGGAGATCCATCCGGTCCAGAATTTTTTCTGCAAGGGCTCTGGTAATTTTTTCACCATTGGAGCTGACATTGTTTTTAAGGGCAAAAGAATGCACCGCCCTTGTTGTGGCACTGCCATAATCCCCGTCAGCGCCAAAATTATCCCATTGCATAGCTCTTCCGAAGCCAAGATCCTTGAGGATATTCTGAAGGGCCCGGATGGATTCCTTTGCTTTGGAACCGGATTTTAATAGGATTTCCACAAGGTCCTTTTGAATGAGCTGTTCAAGATCCAGGGCATCTTTTTGCTGTTTGGGACTATTTTCAATACGGGACGATATTTTGGGAGAAATTTGAATGTAATCCGTATTCATGGGTTAATTCCTTTTCCTAAATGTCTTTTTAGTTCCAATTTTTTTTAGTTCCAGGCAGATACTTCAAATAGGATTTCAACTGCCAGGCTTATCGGCCGTTTTTGATTTAATTGAATCCTTGTCTCTGCATACCCCCGGACATAAATTATTGGGTAATAAGGCTGTTTTGCCATTTGCAATCTCCTTTGCAAGCTTTTAGTGAAGCTGTATTTTGAGATGGCTTTTAGAGCAATTATTGGTTAATGAGTGGGAATTGAGATCTATTGAGAATCAGATAAGATGAATTTTTGCTGTATAAATCCTAGTTCAATGGAAATGATGAAGAGCGATGAGGAACTATATAAAGTATTTTTCCGAAAAGCAATCAGGAAAATCCTGATTTTTGGAAAAAATTGAGATTAAAAGACAAACAACCTGTCCAAAGATGGTTTGGACAGGTTGTTTGTGTAAAGATCAGTACATGAGGTTGGGCAGAAACAAAATGATCTTGGGAAAGATGATCAGGATGATAACCCCCACGATAACGGCAAGGAGAAAAGGAAAAATGCCTTTGAAAATTTTTTCCAGGGGAATCTCATGGTCCAGTACATTTTTGGCCACTCCATAGACCACGTAGACATTTATACCCACAGGCGGGGTGATTACCCCCATTTCAGTGACCATGACAATGATGATCCCAAACCAGATGGGATCAAATCCCAGTTCCATGACCACTGGAAAAAAGATGGGCACGGTCAGGGTGACAAAGGCAAGGGCATCCATGAAGCACCCGCCGATAAAATAGATCATGATGACGACACCCATGACAAGTACCGGGGACATTTCAAGTCCTCCCACCCAGCCGGCGATTTCAAAGGGGATTCTAGTCACGGCCAGAAATTTGCCGAAAATCACGGCGCCGGCTATGAGCATAAGCACCATGCAGGAGGTTCTGAGAGTCTCCATCAGGGATTTGACAAATCCCTTCCAGGTAATCTGACGTCGCACAATGGCAATGAGCAGCACACCAAAGGCACCTATTGCTGCGGCTTCCGTGGGGGTAAAAAGTCCGATAAAGATCCCGCCAATGACCAGGGTGAAAACGATGAGGGTTTCACCAAGACCAAGTAAAGCTTTGAATTTTTCGGTCCAGGAAAATTTTTCACCTGGAGGGCCTTGTTCCGGGTTGATCCTGCACCGGATGTAGATGCAGAGGATAAAGAGCAGGGTTACCAGAAGGGCAGGAAAAATCCCAGCCACAAACAGGGCACCAATGGATTGCTCTGTGAGTATCCCGTATATGATCAACACAACGGAAGGGGGCATGATCATTCCAATACCGCCGCCCGAGGCCACGGATCCTGTGGCAAGTTCGTCATCATAGTTATAGCGTTTCATTTCTGGCAGACCCACCGTGGCCATGGTGGCTGCCGTGGCAGGACTGGACCCGCATACCGCACCAAAGGCTGTACAGGCGGTAACCGTTGCCATGGCAAGGCCGCCCCGTATGCTGCCCAGGAATTTATATCCTGCATCATAGAGACGTTTACTGATACCGGAATTAAAACCCAGCTGGCCCATTAGGATGAACAATGGAATGGTGGTCAGATCGTAGGAGGCAAAGGTTTCGTAGACATTCCTGGATAACAGGACAAGGCCGGCATTGGGGGTGACCATGACGGAGAATCCCACAAAGCCGACCGAAGCCATGACAAATGCCACAGGCATTCTTGTCATGAACATGAGAATCATAATTATAATGCCGATGATGCCAATAAAAGTCGGGCTCATTTTGTTTTCAACTCTCTTAATTGCTTAATATTATCAAGGATTGTCTCCAGAATGGTTACAGAGAAAATCATCATGCCAAAGGCCAGCAGATATATAATATAATAGATGGGAAATTCCAGGTTCATGGAGACTTCACCGGTTTTTTGGATGTCCATTGCATACAGAAACATCTGCCAGGTAATCAGGGAGAAAAGGACAATGCTCAAACTCCTGGTGAAAATATCAACCCAGAGCTGGGCTTTTTCCGACAGGAGTCGTACCAGTATCTCAACTCCTACATGGCCTTCCACCTTATAGGTATAGGGCAGGGCTGCCGCCACCACAATGGTTGCCAGAAAACCCACCAATTCCACTGAACCGAATATGGGGTACTTGAAAAACCGGCCAATGACATCCACAACCGTTAAAAGCATCATGCCGGTCAGGGCAATTGCACCGATCATTTTCAAAACTCCTGAAAACCTTTCCAGGGCCGAAAAAATTATTTTCATTGGGAATCCTGATTTATTTTACTTTTTAGTTTAATTGCTTTATCCAATTGTTTTGCTCAATGATCGGCCAAAGAAGGCCGATCATTGATTTTGTTTTAAAGTATAGGATTTATTCTTACATACTGGATTTGATGAAATCCACTACTGCTTTGCCGTCTATGCCTTTTTTATTAACATCTTCTATGTATTTATCAATCACAGGAACAATGGCTGCTTCCCATTTTTTGGACTCTGCATCGGAAAGGCTTACAAATTCACCACCTTTGGATTTAAAGAATTCGATTCCAGCTTTGTCAGATGAATCCCAGCCTTCGCCGTGTTTTATAGACCATTCAGCATTAATTTCTTGGATGGTCTTCTGTTGTGCAGGAGTCAATTTGTTCCATTTGTCTTTGTTCATGAAAACGGCAAATGTGGTTGTATAAGCAATGGAATAACTTTCTGTGACATATTTGACAACCTCACCCAGTTTCCACCCTTTATTGGATTCAAGTGGATGTAAAGATCCATCAACAACACCTTTTTGAAGCATCTGGTAGCATTCTCTCATGGATTTTCCCACTGGAGATCCGCCCAGGCCTGAGACGACAAGCCCGCTTGCTCCTGTTGTCCTGATTTTAAGACCTTTCATATCATCTATAGAGGAAACTTTTTTGTCTGTGGTGTGAATAAGGCCAGGGCCATGACCATGGAAAAACATTACCTGGGTATCATCAAATTCTTTGGGTTTGAATTTGTTTAATACAGCATTGGCAACTGCTGTGGCCTGTACACCGCTTTTATATCCCAAAGGAAGATCTATTGCCTGGGCAACGGGAAAACGTCCCCTGGAGTAGGCAAGGACTGTCATGCCGATATCTGCAATCCCCTGTACAACACCGTCATAGGTCTGGGGAGCCTTGGTCAAAGTGCTGGCTGGGAAATAATTAATAGTAATTTCGCCATTTGTTCTTTTTTCTACTTCTTTGCACCAGCTTTCAGCCAGCTGGCTTTGAATGTGGGTGGGAGGGAAAAAGTTTGCATAGGTGAGCTGGGTTTTTGCCGATGCAGTAACGGCAAACAATGCGCAAATACCAAAAATCAAAAAAGCTTGAATAGAAATCCTCTTCATTTTGTTGACCTCCTAAAAAGTTTGTAATTGGGCTAAGACCTACTTGGATCCGTGTTGGAAAAACGGGGGACACCTATATTTTACCCGGGACTTCACCTCCTTTCCATACGTAAATTAAATAGTGTTACAATGTAACTATAAATCAGCTATAATAAACAACTATATTTAAAAGGAAGAAACCCTGTCAAGCAAAAACTTGGTTTTGAAAAAGAAAAAAATTTTAGATATGGTTGATAGGTCAACTAAGAATTTGGAATAAACAGATTTGAACGATTATAACCGGATAAAAATATACCCTCCACTGCCATAGCCGAAAAGTTTGAATATATGATTATAATGGGTGGAAATGCCTTTATAAAAAGTATCAAAGGAAATCTGGTAGGGGTTGGTCTGGGCGGGGTCCACATCCAGAAGGGTGACCCTGCAGCTGTCAGGATCAAATCCACCCACCGGGGAAATATGGGGGATATTCAGATCCTGGACAAAGCTGCCCTGGTCAAAGTGGGCAATAATAAGGCAATTACCAAGGGATTCAAATTCTTCAAGCCTGGACAAAAGTTTTTTTTGAATGGGTTGGGATAATCCCGGTTCCCTTTGGGCCTGGACTATTTCAAGGGATTGGCAATAGATTCCATAGGCAGTCAGGCTGGCTTTTACCACCTGGCCCAGCATAGTCAGGGGAAGTCCGCGTCTCCCTTTGTACCCGTCGGGTCCCATCCGTTCTTTCCAATGGGCTGCTTTTACCCGTTCAAGGATCTCCTGCTGGGTGACAGAGGTCTGGTGCAGGCCATCGGTTGTTTCCAGGATGGCATTGATTACACAGGCCACCGATGCCACGGAACAGGAAGATTCGTGAAATTGTTTTACATTATGTCGGAACAAGGCGTTCTTTAAATGGTTTTCAGTTTCTTGATAAGGGGTAAGAATATATTCAGCCCTGTCCGGTCCAAATGTGCCGGTCCGGGTTATTTTATGGAATAAATATCTCAGATAAAGATAGGTTCGTATGATATATTTTGTTACAAGCATCTTTTAAATTCACCTGTTTTTTCTGTTTAATACAGACCAATATCTATCTGAATTTTTTTTTGTCAACAAAACCCTGGGTTGTATTTTTCACAAATATTTTCATTTGTTTTCTTCTTTGGTGATGAACAAAGTAGATTTCAATATAGTTGAATTAAATTTTGAAAATTAATTTGCCATGCACTATGATATCTTGTACTTTGATTTTTATTGGAATTTTCACGGGGTATTTACAAAATTTCAAATGTAGCTTGACCTGAAAAGAGGCTTTGTATGACCAGAAAACCAACCTATGAAGAGCTGAAACAAAGAATTTCAGAATTAGAGAAAAATTTAGAAAAATACGCGATGAAGAATTGTGATGAAAAATATCGAATTATGTTTGAAAAATCAAAAGATGCTATTTTAATAATTGAAAACGGAAGATTTGTGGACTGCAACCAGTCTACCATTGATATGCTGGGATATAAAACCAAAAGCGAACTCATTCAAACCCTTCCTTCAGAGCTATCTCCGGACCATCAGGCAGATGGACAGGATTCCTTCACAAAAGCAAAAGAAATGATGGACCTTGCACTGAAAAACGGCAGCCATAGATTTGAATGGGATCACATGAGGGCAAATGGAGAAGTTTTTCCCGTGGAGGTTCTTTTAACCAAGGTTTCTCATCGGGGAGATAACTGGATAATTCATACAACCTGGCGCGATATCACCCATAGAAGGCAGATGGAAAAAGCCAGACAAAAAGAGAAAGAAACACTTTCAACGATTCTTGAAAGTACACCCCATGGCATTACCTTGATTGATACCCAGGGTAAATATCTCTATGTAAACCCCTATTTTACAAAAATTACAGGGTATACGCTTACAGATATTGCCAATAGGGAAGACTGGTTTACAAAAGTCTATCCAGACAAAAATTATCGAGAAAAGATTTCTGAGACATGGAGACATGATAGCAAACACCCAGGACTGGGGGAAATCCACGAATTTAAAATAAAATGTAAAAATGGTCAGTCAAAATATATAGAATTCAGGACCACTTTTTTAAAAGACCTAAAAATTTCCGTATTAACCGATGTAACTTCAAGAAAAAAAGCAGAAGAAACAATCAGGGAAAAAGACCGTTTACAGGGAGTACTTGAGTTGTCAGGAGCGGTTTGTCATGAGATGAATCAGCCGCTGATGAGCATCCAGGGATATTTCGACCTCATCCTACTGGATACCCCAAAGGATGACCCGCTTTATTCCAGAATTAATAAGATCCATGTGCAGATAGACAGGGCAGCAAATATAACCAAAAAATTAATGGAAATTTCAAGATATGAAACGAAAAGTTACCTGAAAGAAAAAATTGTGGATTTAGCCAAAGCGTCAATCCCCATAAATTCATAACATCAGAAAAGGAAAATTTTTCGGCAAAATCAATGGCCGAGGGGTAAAAAAAATTGAGAATGAAACAGCGTACCAATTCTGCCCAGGTGATAGTAAATATAGATGGGAGGCATCCATTTGAATCATTCGTTTGAAAAGAAAATCAGGTCCCAGGAAATATCCAATGACAATGACTTGGCCCGGCCATTGGCAGATTCCTTTGGAACCGCGGCCTATGGCGGTGAAGGGTGGTCCCCGCGTATCCGTACCCATGGACAGGAATTAGGAGATTTGTGGGCAGATTGCGGCATTGACAGTGAATGGCGGTTGTTGAAGTCTGTTCTGGTACACCGGCCGGGAAGTGAAATGGAGGTTCCAGAGGACCAAATCAATGAACTCCAGTTCGCCGAAGCCCTTGACCTTGGCAAGGCCAGGGCTGAACATGATTATATGGTAGAGATTTATCAGAAAAATAAGGTTGATGTTCGCCTGTTGGCACCCAATCCAGGCATGACACCCAATCAATTGTATTGTGCCGATCTTTTTGCCATGACACCTGAAGGAGCCATCCTTGCCCGGCCAGCCTCCACGGTCAGGGCAGGAGAAGAAAGATGGGTGGCACAAACATTGGGAAATCTTGGCATGCCCATACTCAAGGTGCTTACCGGCACAGCCACTTTTGAAGGGGCGGATCTCATGTGGGTGGATGCTGAAACAGCAGTTATAGGGAGGGGTCTCCGCACCAGCCAGGCTGGCATTGATCAGATTACCACCCTGCTGGCTGAAATGGGTATTACCACCCTGGCCTTTGACATTCCCTTTGGCACCATGCATTTCATGGGTATGCTCCGGCTGGTTGACAAGGATCTGGCCTTTGTGTGGCCCCGGAGGACTCCCCATGCCCTGGTAGCCTTCCTCCAGGAGAGGGGATATCATGTCCTTCCCCTGCCGGACCTGGATGAGGCAATGGAGAATATGGCCTTTAATTTTGTGGTTCTAAGCCCCAGAAAGATCATGCTGCCGGCAAAGAATCCCAGGAGTCTTGCCTTTTATGAGTCCCATGGCCTGGAGTGTATCTCAATTCCCGTTGATGAGCTTAGAAAAGCCAACGGTGCCATGGGCTGTATGACCGGGGTTCTATGCCGGGAAAAGGCTGAATACTGATTCTTTTATTTCTCTGGAATGGGATAAAAGGTATGGTTCAGATTCAGGCAGAATCGGCCGTCTGTTTCTTCAATGTATTTGGATAATTTTACAAGGGCATGCTGGGTAAATTTAATAAGGTGTTCAGGGGTCTGACAATAGAGATTGTCTTTTTTGATAAACAATTGATCCGGGATAAGGGCCATGACAGCCCTGGTGTTCAATATAAGTTTAATCTGTTTTTCCAGAATGATGTCATTCACGAACAGGGCCGTGTCCTCATAGGGGAAATAGACTTTTTCTTCGACTTCATCCGTGACCTGGGAAACATGGTATCCCTGGTCATCTTTTTGAATGGCCATATTAAAAAACCGGATGATTTTAGGGTGTTCAAATTTCCCGTGTTCATTGTGCCAGATCCCGTTTTGGTCCAGCCAGAATACAGCCTTTTCCCTGGGTACCAGGATCTGTTTTTTTTTTGACATCATTTGGCATTTTTCCTTCTTGATTTTTTAAATATCTGCTTCTTATATGTAACCCAAAAACGGATACAGAACAATAGGCAACTCCAATCTTGAATTCACCCCGTGTATTGACAGAACCCAGGGAATATTGCACCATTAAATATGAAACAGGACAAGCCTCAATTGATCGTTATGACCATGAATCTCAGGTTCGGTCTTGCCAGGGATGGGGAGAATAGATGGTCCAATCGCAAGCACCTGATGGCAGCAATACTCCAAAAATATCCCAATGATTTTCTTGGAGTCCAGGAGGCCAATCATTTTCAGGTGGAATTTTTACTCCAGACATTGCCCGATTATAAAGCCATTGGCTGGCACAATAAATCCATTGGATGGTGGCAGAGCAATTTGATTGTTTTTCATAAATCATGGCATTGCCTGGAACAAAGACACTATTTTTTAAGTGACACTCCAGGGGTGACTTCCAAACTTTCAGGTTCCAAGTGGCCCAGGCAATGCGTGATAGGTCTGTTTCAAAAGGAAGAAAAAAAAATTATAGTGGTAAATACCCATTTTGATTTTAAACCAGCTGTACAGGAAAAAAGCGCAAAACTGGTCATGGATTTTTTATTCGAATTTCCCAGCGATCTGCCCGTGGCCATCACCGGGGACTTTAACTCCAACCCCGGATCTTTGGCCCACACCCTGTTTAAAACCCATAATTTTGAAGAGGTGTTTGAAGGGATATCCAAGGATAATCCAATATCCACCTTCCATGGGTTTACAGGCGGGCCGACTGGAAAACATATTGACTGGATTCTTTACCGGGGAGGACTGAATCCTCTGTTCAGCCAGGTGATAAAGGATACTTTTTCCGGGCAATTCCCCTCGGACCATTATCCTGTCCAGGCAGGGTTTGAATGGGATTATTACTCCTGATTCAATGGAAGATTTATGATGAATTTTGTACCCCTTCCTGGAAGAGATTCAACATTGATGGTTCCTTTATGATTTTCCACAACAATAAAATAGGATATATACAATCCCAGACCTGTTCCAACTCCAACGGATTTGGTCGTATAAAAGGGTTCAAAAATCCGTGTTTTTGTCTCCTCATCCATGCCCGGACCATTGTCCTGGATTTCTATCAAAGCCGAATCAGAATCCAATGTGGTATGAATGGTAAAAACTGGAGAGGTTTTTTCAGGGTTTTCTATCATTGCATGGGCACCATTTTTTAAAATATTGAAAAAAACCTGCTGAATTTTGCTCACATCACAGGGCACATGGGGAAGGTTTGAAGAATGGTTCCTTATTATTTTAATTTTTTTAAAATCAATATGTTTATTAAGGTCATAATCTTTTTCCATGATCTCAATGGTCTGATCCAGAACCCTTGAGATGTCCAGCAAGGAATAAGAACTATTGCTTTTCCGGCTGAAGGTCAGCATATTGGTTACAATATCAGCTGCCCGCCTGCCTGCATCCAGTATTGATGACAGCATTTGAAAAATCTTGCGGTTTTCCATATATGCATTGAGTTTTTCCAGATCAATTCCCAGATGTTCTGCCTCCTGCTGGTTTTTCAGCATATCCGGTTTTGTCCGGTTTTGAATGACCTGGGCACTCTGGATGATACCGGCAAGGGGATTGTTTATTTCATGGGCCATTCCAGCGGCAAGGCTGCCGATTGACTGCATCTTTTCCGTCTGGATCATCATCTCTTCCATATTGACCCGGTTGGTGGCGTTATCAATTCGAATTACAGCACCATCAATTTTATTGCTGACAAGGGGATAAACCGTTACATCGTAAAAAAAACGTTCATTATTCAGGGTGATTTCAATTCTCTGTTCTTTTTTTATTTCACCCTTTTCCAGGGCATGAAAAATAATGGATTTTTCTTTTGCAAGCAAAGGAAAAGCATCAAAAACGATCTGGTTTTCAGCCTGTTCAAAATTTTTTCCGGTTAATGCCCTGGCTTCTGTATTCCAAAGTGTAACCCTTGCATGGATATCCACCCCAATGATGATGGAGGGCATGGAGTTGATAATATTGGACAGCATGGCCCTGAGGGAAATATTGGAATCCTCTACATTCAGTTTTGATTGTTCAAGGTCGGTGATGGCGTTTTCCATACTGTCTGCCATTGAATTAAATGCATCTCCCAGTTTGCCCATTTCGTCGGAAGACTGAATATCCAGACGGTATTTCATCTCCCCTTTTTGAAAACGGGAAATTCCTTTGATCATGGTAGTAATTTTCCCGGTCAAGGCAGATGCCATCAAAATAGCAATAAGGATAACGATTATAATCATTGCGCCTGTATAGATTGTCAGCCGGGTGGCTGTCTCCCCCAGGGAAATTAAAATCGCCTCCTGGTTTTTTCTGTTCTGGCCCTCAATGGCCTGGATATATTTTTTTTCAATATCTTTGATTTGCTTTGCTGTAATATCTGCTGGTTTGTGAAATTCATTGACATTTGCACCAATGGTCACAAATCCGAATCCCCTTGGGCTTTTGCCGTACTGCCCTGTATGATAGGGTATGGAAGCAGCGGTTGTCAGTTTTTTTAATCCACTCCAGTGAATTACAAATGATCCAGATCCCCCATGCTGGGTGATATTATTCCACCCGTCACATTGGGGAGCAAAATTCAGATATCTGCAATCCAGCCCCACAAGTCCCTGTTGAATCAGTTTTTTTGAAGATTGTTTGCCGTGGGATTGGTTTTTATATTCTGGCAATGAATTTAAAAACAGGGCCATATCCAGATTGCTTTTTTCCCAGTTTTTATAGAATTTATCCTCCAGCCAGGGCATGGCTGGCTCTCCAGTCTCAGGGTCATATCCAACAATAAAAAAATCCCTGGGATGGGAAATATTCCGGCCTTTAAAGTCCCACATAAAGGCATAATTTCCTGAAGCTGCATCTGAAATGGAGGAATACCGTTCTTCAGTGGGAACAATATGATCGGTAAATTCCATAAGATGGGTATGATCCAGGGCCAGGGTTACGTACCCCTTGATTTTACCCTTATCGACAACGGGCATGGCCCATCGGACCAGGCCTTGAAATTTTTTGCCCACGGGATTTTCTTTGCCGGCATATCCCGATAGTTCAGGTTTGAAGTCAATTCCCATTTGACTGGCTTTTTCCCTGGTATAAGGCCCTATTACATGGGAATTTACATAGGAACCGATCACTTCGGAAACATAGATTTCTCCTGGTTTCAGTTTTTTTAATTCTGTAAAATATGTCTCAGTTTTGCAAAAAGTCTGGTTTTTTTGGGAAATATCCTTCAGGGAGTTGGGCAGTATTTCGGAAGAGGTGACTTTTATCTGCTCTTTTCCCAAAAGATCCACAAAGGTGATTTCCAGATACAAGGGGATTTTCTTTTCCCTTCCGCTTATTTCCTGCCCCCTGTAATGAAAATCAAGTTCATTGTCCTTGTTTCTTGCGGCAACAGATTGATCAGGGACAGGTAAGGGCTTTGCCGGAATCCAGGCATCCCCTTTATCATTCATTTTCCAGGGATCATGGAGAATGATGGTTCTTTTTTGGGTAGTTAAAAATTTGTCATATATTTTTTTGTTTAAAGGAAGTAAACATGCCAGCTGGATATCCTTGTCCCGGCCCTTTAAAAATGCTGCCACACGGAGGGCAGTATCCGTTGTCAATCGCTCAATTGCCTCCCTGGATCTGAGATCAAGAGCCCGTATGGAACTTGAAGTGGCAAGGCTGGCAACCTGGGTGGTCATCTGGGCACTGGTGTCTGCCATTGTATTGACATGGGTTTCCAATGTGCTGGCCAGATTTGAAATTTCATTCCATGCAAACCATGCCAATACAATCAGGGGAATAACTTTAATGAGGAGGAAAATACCGATGAGCTTATCTCTTAAACTTGCTTTGTATCCAGCCAAAATTGATCTCCATAATAAATGTACGCATCAATTGTATCCAATCTGATGTATCCAATCGGATTCAAATCCCAAGGCTTTTAATGAACCAGATAAAAATCATATCAAAATAAATTTGTCAATTCATATCAATGCTCAGCATTGTTGTAAAGCAAAAGCTCATCTCTCAGCAACGCCTTTACTTGTCTTTTGGATTCATTTATGGTGAAACAGAAAAAAGGTTTGTATTAAGGCCATGAATGGTTTTGGGGATACTGGGAAAGGATTCCAAAGGGATTTTTATTGGGACAAAAAAAGAGGTTTTTATGTTTGCCAGAAATATAATGGACAAGAAGTTTCATTCCCTGGGTCCAGGACAGAGCATCACGGATGCGGTGAGAATGTTCAAGTCTGCCGGCATTGTAGAGAATAAAAAAATATTCGGTATGATGGTCATGGATTCAAAGGATAGGCTGGTGGGCATGATTTCCATGTATGACATTTTGCTGTTTATCCAGCCAAAGCACATCAGGATACTGGGGGAGATGGAAGATCTGCCTGCAGAACCTCTGTTTGAAGGCGTTTTGAATCGGATAAATAATGTCCGGGTGGAGGACCTGATGACCACGGACTTGATAATAGTGGGGCCTGAGACCCATTTGATCATGGTCATGGATATCATGATTCAAAAACATATCCGAAGGCTGCCTGTGGTGGAAAAGAACAAGGTTATCGGGATTGTCTACAGATCCGATCTTTTTTATCACTTTCTGGAAACCATGGTGGGCGAATAAGAAAGGGGAAGCCAGATGCCGATTTTTAAAGATCGCAGTGTGCTGACAGGAATAACGGTCAGACAGGCAATGCAGATGGCCTTTATCCGTATGCCTTTGGTCGCACCAATTTTTCTTTGCGTTCGCCAGATGATCAAGTCCAAGGTGGATATTGTTCTTGTGGACAATGACCAGGGAGAGCCTGAAGGGGTGGTTTCTAAAACCGATATCATGGGAGCTTTTTATGCTGGTTTGCCAAAGGAGACCTGTCTTGGGGATATCATGATGGGGCCGGTGCAGATCTGCTGGCCCGATGAACCCATTGAGCAGACATTGGATATCATGAAGCAAAGTTGTATTCACCAGATTTATGCAGGGATTCCCAATGAAAGAAAAGTGTTGGGCATACTGAGCTATATTGATATTGTGGGGCTTTTATACCGGTATTGCAGGCAATGCAGAAAAAGCCATCGATATTCCAAGGATCTTGAAAAAGAAAATTTGCCAAGACTCAAGGCAAAAGAGGTGATGACAAGTCAGGTCAGGGTCTGTAAGAAAACCGATACCCTGTACCAGGTAATGGATATATTATCCATTCGCAAGCTTAAGGCAATTCCCATTGTGGACGAAAGAGGACTGCCCCTGGGTATTATTTCCAAAACAGATCTTGTACTTGCCTTTGTCCATGGAATTTCTCCGGACAGCCCGGCAGGGGAGATCATGAATTCGCCAGTGGCCTCCTGCGGGCCTTATGTGTTGCTTTCCGATGTTATTCTAAAAATGTTTGTAACAGATATCCAGCATCTGTTTGTCCTGGATTCGGATTCAGGAAGTATTCAAGGGGTGGTTTCCCTGTCTGATGCTGCCCGGTTCAGGTCAGGAACCTGCAGGGCCTGCAGTGCCAGCAGGGCCTTTGATTAAAAAATTTTATAATCACATTTTATTTGGAAGGCAAAAAAAGGAAATGACATCCCGTTTGAATTATCATCCATGGCAGAACAGGCTCCATGAAATCATATTTGAAGCTGATACCAGGGCAGGGAAATGGTTTGATATTCTTCTGATCCTTTCCATCCTTCTGAGCGTGGTCATTGTAATGCTGGACAGTGTGGCCGTTGTCAGCCTATCTTACGGGTCATGGCTGATGGGGCTTGAGTTGGGGTTTACCCTCTTGTTCACCCTGGAATACCTGCTGCGTTTGATCTGTGTGAAAAAACCTTTAAAATATGCAGCAAGTCTTTTGGGAATGGTGGATCTTCTGGCTATCCTGCCCACTTATATCTCTTTTTTTATACCGGGCAGCCAATATCTCATGGTGATCAGGGTGCTGAGGGTATTACGGATTTTCAGGGTTTTAAAACTGGTCAATTATCTTGGGGAGGCAAAGGTATTGACCCGGGCCCTGAAAGCCAGCCGCCGCAAGATAATTGTTTTTTTGTTCACAGTGCTGACCCTGGTGATCATATTTGGTTCCCTCATGTATCTGATTGAAGGGGGAGATAACGGGTTTACCAGCATTCCTAAAAGCATTTACTGGGCCGTTGTCACAATGACCACGGTGGGGTATGGGGATATCTCCCCGAAAACCGGTCTGGGGCAAACCCTGGCTGCCATTATCATGATAATGGGGTATGGGATTATTGCCGTGCCCACCGGTATTGTGACTTCGGAGATGAGCAGGGCGGCACAAAAAGAAATCACCACCCAGTCCTGTCCAGAGTGCATGGCTGAAGACCATGACCTGGATGCCCTGTTTTGTAAATTTTGTTCTGCCCGGCTTAATCCGCAACAAGGGCAGGGAAACAAATGACCCGGATATCTGCCCCGGTTTTGTTAAAAGCCGGGGAAAATCTGCCAGTGTCCAGGATTATTCCTGAACTTTGTCAAGCCCTGGCATCCCATAAACGGGCTGTACTCCAGGCACCACCCGGTGCCGGTAAAACAACTTTTGTTCCCCTGGTTCTTTTGGATCAGCTCTGGCTTCACAGGAAAAAAATTATTATGCTGGAGCCCCGTCGACTGGCTGCCAAGGCCTGTGCCGCTTATATGGCATCTATGCTGGGAGAAAAACCTGGTCAGACAATTGGCTACCAGATTCGCATGGAGAGACGTATCAGCAAGGATACCCGGATTGAAGTTATCACCGAAGGGATATTGACTCGGCGGATACAGTCAGATCCATCCCTGGAAAAAGCAGGGCTTGTGATTTTTGATGAATTCCATGAACGCCATATTCACAGCGATCTTGGCCTTGCCCTCTGCCTTGAGGCTGGTGAAGTTTTTAACGAGGATTTGCGTATCCTTGTCATGTCTGCAACCATGGATCTGTCATCCATATCAGCTCTATTGGGCAATGTCCCCATCATCACCTCCCAGGGCAAAACCCATCCGGTTTCCACTTATTATATGCCTCCAAAGTCGGTATCATCGGCCAGAGGGAATCCTTTTTATAGACAATCCCGGGACAATCCATATCAGCGAATCCGATCTGCCTGCCTGGCAGCCATTGAAAAGGCCCTGGCCCGGGAATCAGGGGACATCCTGGTTTTCCTGCCCGGTGTTGCCCAGATCAGAGATCTGGCAAAGGTCTTAACAGAAAATCTGTGTTCCTGTGAATCTGGAAAGATTTTTTCCGTCCTGCCCCTGTACGGTAATTTGACCCGGGCACAACAGGCTGCTGCCATTGCACCTTCTTTACCGGGCAAAAGGAAAATAGTCCTGGCCACGTCCATTGCAGAAACCTCCCTTACCATAGAGGGGGTGAGGGTGGTGGTGGATACAGGACTGATGAGGGTACCCAGGTTTTCTTCCAGTACCGGCATGAGCCGTCTTGAAACCATCCCTGTGTCCAGAGCATCGGCAGACCAGCGGAGGGGCAGGGCAGGAAGAACTGCTCCCGGCGTTTGTTACAGGATCTGGTCTGAACATTTTAACAAGGGCTTGATGGAATTTAACCGGCCTGAGATTCTTTCTGCTGACCTTACCGGTGTGGTTCTTGAACTGGCCCAATGGGGGGTGTCAGATCCCAAGGTTCTTAAATGGCTGGACCCGCCTCCCAGGATCGGGTTTGAACAGGCCAGGGACTTGCTTGAACAATTGAATGCCCTGGACGGCCATGGCCGGATCACAGACCATGGTAAAAAGATTCTTAAGGCCGGGATCCACCCCAGGCTTTCCCATATGATTCTCAGGGCAGATGGGATTGGCCAGGGTCTTTTGGCCTGCCGGCTGGCTGCATTGCTGGGGGAACGGGATATACTTTTTTCCCAGGGTAATGACTATGATCCGGATATCCGGCTTCGCCTGGAAGTCCTGGCTGGTATGGGCGGAACCCTGTACAAAAGCTCAAATGGAATTTCGTATAAAAAACCTGATAGAAAATCGGGTAAAAACCTTACCTGTAATGAGAATCTGGCCCGGACTATTTTGAAAAATGCAGCCAGGTTTAAAAAAGATCTTACAATTCATTCTTCCGGTATGGACATGGACCAGGCTGGCCGGGTTCTGTCCTTTTCCTGGCCGGAAAGAGTGGCAAAAAAAAGAAACAACAAGGACCTTTCCTTTTTAATGGCATCTGGCAGTGGAGCCTTTTTCCGGTCTGCTAATTCCCTGGCCTTTCTTCCCTATATTGTGGCCGTTCATTTGGATGGGGTCCAGCGCAATGCCGGGATTTATCTGGCAGCTCCCTATGAAGAAAAATACCTGGAAAAGGATTTTAAGGATAGGATAAAAATTCAGGAAAAAGTAACCTGGGACTCTAAGACAGGTTCGGTAAGAGCTTTTTCTTACACCCATTATCGTAAGCTTGTCATTCGCGAAACACCTGTTCCAGATCCAGACCCGGAAGCAGTTCGTGCCTGCCTGATTCATGGAATTCAAGAGTCCGGCCTTTCAATTCTTCCCTGGACCCGAAAATTGAGACAGCTCCAGCAACGGGCAGTTTTTTTAAAAAACCAAGGTCATTTTACAGACCTGCCTGATCTGTCTGATAATGCCCTGAAAGAAACCCTGTTTTTTTGGCTGGGTCCGTTTCTGGAAAATATCCAGTCCGAAGCAAGGTTAAAACAGGTGGACCTGTCATCAGCCCTGACCAGTCTTTTGACCTGGGAACAGCAGCAGACCATCCAAAATCAGGCTCCTACCCATATTATAGTTCCCTCGGGGTCAAGGATTCCCCTCCAGTATATGGATGAGAAGGGGCTGCTGGAATCCCCGGTGCTGGCTGTGCGGCTCCAGGAAATGTTTGGCCTGACCCAGGGTCCAGCCATTGCCGGGAACAGAATTCCAATAACCCTTCACCTGCTTTCCCCAGCAGGCAGACCTGTTCAGATTACCCGGGATCTTGAAAGTTTCTGGAACAATACCTATCAAACAGTAAAAAAAGATTTGATGGGACGATACCCCAAACATTATTGGCCAGGGGATCCATTCCTGGCAAAGCCCACTAACCGGGTTAAACCCAGGGTCAGCAGGTAAAACAGCATGTCTATACATCGAACTTGTGCTGGTTGGCTATCCTCCCTGTCCTTATATGGATTTCATGGCGCTCATATAGTTTCTGAGTTTTTTACCCACAATTTCTACACTGGTTTTACGGATGGCATCGTTGACCTGGATCAAACGGAGATTGTCCACGCCCAGAGTCCTTGTATGAATTCCATTGCCAATTTCATCTCCACCAATGGTTTTCATGAAATTTTCAAGCATGGGCAAGGCTTTGTGGGCAAATAGATAACATCCATACTCAGCTGTATCGGAAATGACCACATTCATTTCATATAGTTTTTTACGGGCAATGAGATTGGAGATCAGGGGCACCTCGTGGAGGGATTCATAATAGGCAGATTCTTCAATGATTCCTGCAGATGTCATGGTGTCATAGGCCAGTTCTACTCCTGCCTTTACCATTGCCACCATTAGGATGCCTTTGTCAAAGTATTCCTGTTCCGGTATATTTTTTTCCATGGATATGGATGTTTCAAAGGGGGTGTCCGAGGTCTGGGCCCGCCAGGTGAGCAGGTTCACATCATCATTGGCCCAGTCTTCCATCATTGTTTTTGAAAAATGACCGGTCATGATATCGTCCATGTGTTTGTTGAACAAAGGTGACAGGATTTCCTTGAGTTGTTCACTCAAGTCAAAGGCCATTATTTTGGCAGGGTTGGAGAGTCGGTCCATCATATTTGTGATGCCGCCGTGTTTCAGGGCTTCAGTAATTGTTTCCCAGCCGTATTGGACCAGTCTGGAAGCATAGCCGGAATCAATTCCTTCCTGTATCATTTTGTCATAGCAGAGCAGAGAGCCAACCTGGAGCATTCCGCAGAGAATTGTCTGTTCGCCCATGAGATCGGATTTGACTTCAGCAACAAATGAGGACTGGAGAATCCCTGCTCTGTGTCCACCGGTTCCCGCTGCATAGGCCTTGGCTATTTCCAGACCTTCCCCCCGGGGATCATTTTCCCGGTGAACGGCAATGAGGGTGGGTACACCAAATCCCCGTTTGTATTCTTCCCTGACCTCAGTACCGGGAGACTTGGGGGCCACCATGATTACGGTAAGATCTTTTCTGATCTGCATGCCTTCTTCTACAATATTGAATCCATGGGAGTAGGAAAGGCAGGCATTTTTTTTCATCAAGGGCATTATTGATTCAATGACGTTGGTGTGCTGTTTGTCCGGGGTCAGGTTGATGACAAGGTCGGCATTGGGGAGCATTTTTTCATAGGTATCCACTTCAAACCCGTTTTCAACGGCATTTTTCCAGGATTGCCTTTTTTCCTGAATGGCTGATTCCCTAAGGGTATAAGAAACATCAAGCCCGCTGTCCCGAAGATTGAGTCCCTGGTGAAAACCCTGGGCCCCGCACCCCACAATCAGGATTTTTTTGCCTTTCAGGGCAGTGACCCCGTTGAATTCAGAAACATCCATGAAACGACATTGGGATAATTCCTCGAGCTGCAGCCGCAGGGGCAGCACATTAAAATAATTTGTACCCATTTTTTTTCTCCTTTTTGATGACCTGGCATAATGGTTAGTGTTCTATCTTATTTTGAATGCTAAGGATGGCTTATTTTTTGTATTGCGTCAAATGAATCATTTGCAATATTATATTGCAAAAATTGAAATATAATGGCAATAATATAGAATATAATAACAAAAGAACTCAGCTGTCCATGGATAATCATACCTTAAAACTTTTCAGACATCTTTCCGGCACTCTTCATTTTGCCCGGACCAGCCTTGCCTGCAATATTACTCCCTCGGCCCTGACCCGGGTAATCCAGCGCCTGGAAGTCGAGGTAGGAGAAAAACTTTTTCTACGGAACAACAGATCTGTGGAATTAACCTTTGCCGGGCTTGCTTTTAAAAAATATGCCGAAGACGTGATCCAGAGATGGGAGAGGCTTCAGGGAGAATTATCCGAAGATGAAATTCTTTCAGGAGAACTCTCTTTATATTGTTCCGTCACTGCAGCTTATAGTATTTTGCCGGACATCATCAACAAATATCGGGTGGTTCATCCCAAGGTTCAAATAAAGCTTGAAACAGGAGATCCTGCTAAAGCTCTGAACCGGCTTTTCAACCGGGATGTGGATATGGTAATTGCGGCCCTCCCGGAAAAATTGAATAAAAACCTTACTTTTTTAAAAATGGCAATAAGTCCCCTGGTTTTTATTGCTCCCAAACGGTTTCCAGATATCATTTTATATCGGGGCAAAGAGATTGATTGGGGAAAAACGCCAATGATCCTTGCAGATGCCGGTCTGAGCCGGGAACGTATGGACCTGTGGTTTGCGAAAAATCAGCTGGTACCCAATATATATTCCAGGGTGGCCGGCCATGAGGCCATCATTGCCCTTGTGAATCTCGGGTGCGGCATTGGATTGGTCCCCAGGCTGGTATTGGAAAAAAGTCCTTTGCAGGAAGAGGTTGTAATTCTGGATGCAATGCCGGAACTGCCGCCATATGTCATAGGCCTATTCACAATCCAGAATAACCTCTCAAATCCCAAGATCCAGGCTTTATGGTCTCTGGCAGGCCAGGGATAAGCCTGGATCTTGTTTTCCAGGGTCAGAAGATGTACTATCCCTTTTATTGTGGAAACCCATGGAATTTATAAGTGTAAGAAAGCCCTTATGGAAATGGCCAAAAGAGGAAAAAATTACAGGAAGTGATAGATAAAAAAGCAAACAACACCAGAGAATTGATTGGAGGACGGACACTTGCTCAAAATACAATCCTGAATCTAATTGGTTATGGAACACCTCTTTTTGTTGCAGTCTTTGCAATTCCAATACTGATTAAGGGCCTTGGGGCTGAACGATTTGGCGTGTTAACCCTTGTCTGGGTTTTGATCAGCTATATTGGCCTTTTTGATCTTGGTCTGGGAAGGGCCTTGATAAAACTGGTTGCAGAAAAACTTGGGGCCGGCCAGGAAAATGAGATCCCTGTACTCATATGGACGGGCTTATTAATTATGGGGTTATTAGGCGTTATCGTGGGGGGATTGGCTGCCGTAATTCTTCCATGGCTTGTAAGGGGAGTATTGAATATCCCTTTGGGTTTGCAGAAAGAAACCCTTGATGCTTTTTATCTTATCGCAGGATTTGTGCCAATTATTGTAATCAGCATCGCTCTAAGGGGGATATTGGATGCCCACCATCGGTTTGATCTGACAAATACAGTTCGTATACCACTGGGTATCTTTACTTTTCTGGGGCCTGTATTGATTCTACCTTTTTCCGACAGTCTTTTGCATATTGTTGCGTTGATACTGACGGTGCGGTTGATGGCGTGTGTTATTCAGGCTGTTTTTTGTTTTCATATTGTTCCATCCCTTATTAATAAGATTGCCTTTGAGAGTGAAATGGCAGGCACTCTTATAAAATTTGGCGGGTGGATGACCATTACAAATATAATAAGTCCAATCATGATTTATGTGGATCGCTTTTTTATCAGCGGGATCATTTCCGTTACTGCGGTTGCGTATTATGCAACACCCAGCGAGGTTGTAACAAAATTAACCCTTGTTTCAGGTGCTATGATGGCTGTATTTTTTCCTGCTTTTTCTTCCGTTTATAACCAGGACAAAAATATTGCAGCCCGCCTTTTTGCCCAGGGTGTAAAATATGTGTTCATTATTATTTTTCCCCTTTCTTTATTACTTATGGTTTTTTCCCACGAAGGTCTGAATATATGGCTTGGGCCGGAATTTGCAGAAAAAAGTACCATGGTCATGCAGGTCCTGTCTCTGGGCGTTTTTTTTCTTTGCCTGGGCCAGGTTCCCTATGCATTGATACAGGGCGCTGGCAGACCGGATATAACAGCCAAGATTCATCTTCTTGAAATTCCGGTTTACATTGGACTACTATTTTTTTTGACAGTTCAATATGGCATAAAAGGTGCTTCCATTGCATGGGCTGTGCGGCTTGCCGTTGATTCGGCAATTATGTTTTATATAGCCGTTAAAATGTTGGGAAAAAAGAATGAATATGCAGGGGTATTTGTGGTTATTTTGTTGACAATCACAGCATTCATTTTTGCCTTACTATTGTCAGGATTATGGCAAAAGAGTTTTTTTATAGGTCTCTTTCTATCTGTATATCCTGTGTTTGCCTGGTTTTATATTCTGAACCCGGTCGAAAGGGAAATTCTCAAAGCAAAATTGATGAAAATATGTAAAAAGAGTTCTCCGGGCCAGACTTGATTTCCTGGCTGGCTAATTTAATGAATAGAGCGAATTGAAATGGCAATCAAAGACAAGAAAAATATTTTAAGGGATATAAAGAATCCAGGAGAAATCAACCTGGAACTTGGCTGCGGAAATCGCAAGAGGCAGGAAAATGCTGTTGGTATCGATATGCTCGAATACGAGAGTGTTGACATCCAGGGGGATGTTTATGAAGTATTAAAAAAAATTCCAGACAATAGAGTTTCAACTGTATATTCCTATCATTTTTTTGAACATGTAGAGGATGTGGGAAAGCTTGTTCAGGAGGTTGCAAGGGTTCTTGTGGATGGAGGCCTTTTCCTGGTTGTGGTGCCTCATTTTTCAAACCCGTATTTTTATTCTGATTATACCCATATGAATCATTTCGGCCTTTACAGCTTTTCATATTTTTCCCGGGATGATATTTTTTCAAGGACGGTTCCCCATTACCAGAAAACAATTCATTTTAAATTGCAAAATGTGAAATTAATATTCAAATCTCCAAGACCCTTTTATCTTAGATGGGGTTTTAAAAAAATTATCCAGCAGTTTTTTAATCTAAACACTTATTTAAAAGAGTTGTATGAAGAGTTTTTTTGTTATCTTTTCCCATGTTATGAAATAAGGTATGTAATGAAAAAAATATCTGACAAAAATATAAAACCTTAAGGTTATTTTCAATAAATGAAATTATTGTTGCTCAGCAGATATGGCAGAAAAGGTGCCAGCAGCAGGCTTCGGTCATACCAATACTTACCGATTCTAAGAGAGTTTGGATTTGAGATAGATGTGGCTCCACTTCTGGACGATTCATATCTGGAAGATCTTTATAATGGCAGAAAGAAGAAAAAAGTAAATTTGGCCCATAGATATTTGGCCAGATTTTTAAAGGTTATAAGTTACCGTAAATATGATTTGCTGTGGATCGAAAAAGAACTCTTTCCATGGCTTCCTTCATGGGTTGAAGAATGGCTTTCCGCATTTGGAGGTAAATATATTGTCGACTATGACGATGCTGTTTTCCATCGGTATGACATGCTTGAAAATGAGTTGCAAAAAAAAATTATAGGATCAAAAATAGACCGGGTTATGAAGGGCGCAGAACTTGTTATTGCTGGTAATGATTATCTTGCAGAACGGGCTGTAAAGTCCGGGGCAAAGAAAGTTGAATATATCCCGACCGTTATAGACCTTGACAGGTACCCAATGGGCAATGGGGTTAAAAATAAAAGGATTACAGCCGTCCAAAATAAAAATTTTGAAATTGTCCAAGATGAAATTTTTAAAATTGGATGGATAGGTTCTCCTGTTACAGCTCAGTATTTATATCATGTTGAGCCTGCATTGACCCAGGTGTGTAGAAATAACAAAGCCTGTCTCAAAACCATTGGAGCCGGTCCTTTGAAGATGAAAAATATCATTGTAAAGGATTTACCATGGTCTGAAGAAACCGAGGTTAGCAGTATAGATAATTTTGATGTAGGGATAATGCCTTTGCCTGATGAACCATGGACCCGGGGTAAATGCGGCTACAAGCTGATTCAGTATATGGCCTGTGGAAAACCTGTTATTGCCTCTGGTGTTGGCGCAAATATTGAAATTATTGACCATGGAAGAAATGGGTTTCTGGTCAACTCGGAAAACGAATGGGTGAAAGCTTTTACCAGGCTTTCCAAAGACAGGGGATTAAGGGAAAAAATGGGCAGATGCGGGCGGGAAAAAGTGGAGTCAGAATATTGTATACAGGTTACAGCCCCTAAATTAATTCGTATTTTACAGGCCTGTATGTGAATTTTTTATGCAAAAGTATTGGAATAAATAATATTCCACCCAAAATATGCAGATAGGCCTGTGTTTATTGCCAGGTTGGCAGATCATTAAAAATGACATTGGAAAGGCAGGAGTATTACGATCCAGGCATATTCAAAAAAACAAATGGCGATTTTTTAATTATAGAAGAAATGGTAAGGGATAATAAAATTATTGTTACAGAATATAATAAAGAGCTGTTTTATATAATAAAATTAGCTGGTTAAAAAAACAATTTGAAAGAAAAAATCCGTCACGCCGACCCATGGTCTTTTTGTGTCCTAACCAATTGCAAAATTTATAAGTTCCTATTATAATAATGCGAATTACTATCTTACTTATAGACGCTTTACGGTTTTCCTGTCAATAAACTGTGTTATTGACAGGAAAATCTTTGTTGTTTTGTTTCTTAATCTTAAACGATTTTTGAAATAAATAAAATATAAGCAATTGGAAAAGGAGACATGAAATAATGAAACTGAACACAAAATTGGTACTCATCAGCTTGATAGGATTTATTGCTATCTTACTCATCAGCTTTATCGGCACGTTTTACTATTATAAAAATGTAAAACAGAATAGAGTTGAAAAAGCAGTGGGAGCAGCCAGACAGGACTTTGAGGTTGCAATGGCTGCCAAGAAAAAAGTATGGCAGACCAATGCCCTCCAGGTGGCAAATAATTCAGAGGTTCGAAACTCAATCACTACAAATGACCGTGAAAAAGCCAATAATATATTAAAACAGCTGGGCAAGGTATTTAAGACCAGCACTGGATTTAAAAATGTACAGGTCCATCTCATTGATAAGGATCTGAAATCCTTTTACAAATCCTGGGCTCCGGACAAACACGGGGAAAAGCTGGATCACTCCAAGGGATATGCCCTTGTCAAGCAGACAAAAAAATCCTTTGTTGCCATGGAAATGTCTTCAAAGGGGTTACGGCTCAAGGGATTGTTCCCCATTTTTGACGAAGGCAATTTCATTGGGATTGCCAATTTTGAAGGCGGCCTTAATTCAATTAAGAGAACCCTGAAACCCTATGATATTGATTTTATATATTTCATGGATGAAGCCTTTCTAAACATTACCAAGGGTATGAAGGACAAACCAAAAATCGGCAATTATATTTTAAACCAAAAGGATGTAGACAAAGAGTTTTTTGAATATATTCAAAGGGATGGAGTCCTTAAGAATTTGCTTGCATCAGATTATATATTAGATGACAGCTATTTGAGTTTTAAGGGACAGTTTAAAGGGTTTGCCGATTCCAAGGCTGGGTTTTATCTCATGGGTATAAAGACGGATCTTGCCATGGAAGATATATATTCCCTGAGAAATTTAATTTTTACTTTATTCGGGTTTTTATCCCTGGTCTTTTTTCTTCTTATTCTGGCATTGATTTTCTATATTAACTTGAATGTTGTCAGACCCATTAATATCATCGCTGAGAACATGGAGGATATTGCCATTGGTGAAGGAGATCTGACAAAACGCATTGATATCAAAAATAAGGATGAAATCGGAATATTGGTAAAATGGTTTAATTCCTTTGTTCAGAGGCTCAATAATATAATTGTGGATATCAATAAAAATGTAGAAATCGTTACAGTCTCTTCCCAGGAGTTGCTTTCTGTTTCAGAAAAAACATCTGAAGGGGTAAGGGAATTGTCCAGGGGGGCAGGAACAGTGGCAGTAGCTTCCGAGGAAATGAGTTCAAATATGAATTCTGTGGCAGCTGCCAGTGAGCAGGCTTCCACAAATATCAGTATGGTTGCAGACTCTGCCTCTCAGATGCAGAATACTCTTGTTGATGTTGCTGCAAATTGTGAGCAGGCAAGAACTGTATCAGGAAATGCTTCAGCCCAGGTTGATCAGGCATCCCAGCGGGTGGCATTTCTAGGAAATGCCGCAAGGGAAATTTCCAAGGTTACCGAGGCAATCACCGAAATTGCAGAACAGACCAATCTATTAGCTCTCAATGCCACCATTGAAGCTGCAAGAGCTGGAGAAGCAGGCAAAGGCTTTGCCGTTGTTGCCGGAGAAATTAAAAGCCTTTCAGGGCAGACCGCCAAGGCAACGGATGATATTAAGAAACAAATTGCCGGGATACAAAGCTCCACTGAAGATACGGTTCAGGATGTCACAAAGATATCTGAAGTAATATCAGATGTTAACGAAATAGTCACCATCATTGCAGCATCCATAGAGGAACAATCTGCAAGCGCTACAGAAGTGGCAGAAAATATAGGACAGGCTTCAACTGGAATTGGAGAGATCAATGAGAATGTTGCCCAGAGTTCCCAGGTATCTTCGGAAATCGCAAAAGACATTTCAGGGGTTAATTCAGTGGCGGAAGAAATGTCACAAAGAAGTGCGCAAATGAATCAGAGTGCCGGGGATCTGTCTGGTTTATCGTCAAAATTAAAGGAGATGATCAGCGTTTTTAAAGTCTCTGAAAAATAGATCATCCTTTTGGGAATATTAGATCAAAAAATCGTTTCTCTAAAGCCCCCGGAGTTTTTTATAAAATTTATTAAAAGCCCAGGGGGTTGCCTTTCTCCTATGGATGTATTGGCAGCAAAGGCGCTAAAAAAGTTGATTGTCCAGGATCAATGAGGAAAGGGAAATCATACCCAGAAGCTCCCCCCCGTGCTCCACTGCAGCTCTTCTTATGCCAGCCCGGTAAATCAAACGGGCAACATATCGTATGTCCATGTCAGCCGGTACGGTGATAATAGGTTTTGTCATGATTTCATATACATGCACCTCTTCCGGGGAACGGCCAGGTATTATCACTCCTTTAATAAAATCCTGGACCACCACTATGCCCCAGGCATCATCAGGATGTCTTTTTTTGACAAGAAGACATAAAACTTTTTCAGCCCGCATTCTGGCGGCAGCTTCCCTGGCCGTTGCCATGCCGTCAATGGTTGTGATCCCTTTGTGCATAACGTCCTTTGCTCGAATTATTTTGTCAGGTTTCATGATTTTTTCCTTTATATAAATGGTATTGCTTAAAAATAATTTTTCCGAACTACTTCCTTAAATTTTTCCATCTGGCTTTCCAGACCCACAACATGGTCAACCGGAATCACAAAGGCAATACCTGTTCCAGGCTTATGGAATTCTCCTGCTTTCTGTATTGTCTCCAGAATTTTTTTAATAAGATGTTCCTCAACCAGGAGCAGGATGATGTCTGTCTGGGCCTCCAGAGAAAGGCCAAAAAAAGTTTTTGCCTCCTTGATGCCTGTGCCCCTGGCAGGGATGATTGTTGCTCCTGTAGCACCCGCATCTTTGGCTGAGTCAACCACTTTGTCAGTTATATCTGCCTTTACTGAGGCTAAAATAAGTTTAAAGCGCATTTTTTTTCTCCATGATTTTTATGCTGCGTTTGGTACGCCATTGCATCAGCTGAGCATAGCCCAAAACAGCTATGATTGGAAAGAGGCTGGCAAAGGCAATAAGGCCGAAACCGTCCAGGGCAGGATTTCTTCCAGGCACCGTGGCAGACAAGCCAAGACCAAGGGCCGCCACCAAAGGTACTGTTACGGTTGAGGTTGTGACTCCTCCTGAATCATAGGCCAGGGGAATAATGGTTTTAGGGGAAAACAGGGTCTGTACAATAACAATCATATAGCCCACAAGAATGTACATATAAAGCGGGGTACCGGTAATAATACGAAATGTTCCAAGGCTTATGCCAAAGGCAACTCCAATTGCAACCGTGATTCTCAATCCCCATTGACTGATGGTTCCGGCTGACACCTCATTGGCTTTAAATGCTACTGCAATTAGGGATGGTTCGGCAATGGTGGTTGCAAAGCCAATCATGGCGGCAAAAAGATATACCCATCCATAGGCCTGCCAGTCAGCCTGGGCAGGTACTTCTCCCGCACCATAAATAAAGGCAGGATCAGACAATTGGGTAGCCATTATATTCCCCAGGGGGAAAAGCGCTTTTTCAAGTCCTGCCAGAAACAGGGCAAGGCCGATGACAACATAGACACCACCGACAATAAGACGACGCAGATGTGGAATTGGCTGGCGTAGAACCAGGAGCTGAAATCCGGTAATGAGAATAATGATGGGCAGCACATCTTTGCAGGTGGCAAACAGTATTTTGCTGAAATCATATATGAATTCCATGAAAATAGCCCCTTTTATCCAAAAATGATAAGCCCGTACCCCATGACAAAGATCATGGGAAGCAGGGAAGCAAAGGCAATAAGGCCAAAACCATCCACAAGGGGGCTTCGTCCTCTTATGGATGAGGACAACCCCACGCCCAGGGCTGCAACCAGGGGTACAGTAATGGTGGATGTGGTTACTCCGCCTGCATCATAGGCAATACCAATGATCTCTTTGGGGGCAATTATGGTCATCAGCATAACAATGACATAACCTGTGATGATCAGATAATGGATGGGCCAGCCTTTGATGATGCGCATGACACCTATAAGAATAGCAAGACCCACGGAAAAGGCCACTGACATGCGAAGTCCAAAGGCATATTGCTTTAAAGAAGCCTGGCTCTGTTCTATAAGGCCACCCTGACCGGCAATCTCAGCAGCTTCCCGGGCCACTGCGATGAGGGCAGGTTCTGCCACGGTGGTAGCGAAACCAAGGGAAAAGGCAAAACTAAGGAGCCAGAAGGCGCTTCCCTTCCTGGCCAGGGCATGGGCCATTGCCTCACCAATGGGAAAAAGGCCCATTTCCAGTCCCTGAACAAAGAGGGTCAGGCCGGCCACCACAAGAAGAGCACCAAAAAGGACTTCTCCCATTTGGGGTAGCGGCTGTTTCAGGACAAGAATCTGAAAAAAAGCAATAACCAGGATAATGGGCAGCAGATCCGTAAAAGAGGTCTTAATTTTTTTCAAGATTATGGAAATAATCATTTCTTTTCCTGGCAAATTAAGAATGGCAATTCCTGGGGAAATTGCCTTCAAGTGATTTATCGTAAAGAATTATTCTTTTATGACCTGGCCCCTGGAAATAAAAGAGATTCCCTGCCCGCTTCTTGTGCTGATCATAATCGCTTCTATCAAAGGTGGATTTACAGGTTCAGCCGATTCCCACTTCACAATAAATTTTGCCCCGGATCCTCCGGTATGATCTTTGCTTTTGACGACATAGCGGGTTGAGCCAAGGTTTTTTAATTCCAGGGGTTTATCCACATAGTTCTTCAGAAAATTTCCATTGGAATCAAAATAATCAGCAGAGAGAATCGTAATTTTCTGTTTTGTGTCTGTGTTGCGTATGCTGAGTGTTGCAGTTAAATCAAATCGTCTTTCCTTGTCCCCATGGTAAATGTGGGAATAAATGGGGACATAAACACTCTGCCCCATTGAAAGAGCAATCATTGAAGAAGCATCCCCATTCCTGGGGAAGATTCCCGTTATCACAAGGATTAACATGAAAACCATCAATAGAGTCTTCTCTGTACATTTCATTGGTCCACTCCTAAATAGTTTTGTAAATCTTTATAGTTTTGTAAATACCTTTGAGATCTTTATACTTTATTTGGTTTGTTTAATAAAATATAATTTTGTTTTACAAGGAAAAATATTTGTATTGATTTACAATTTGAAAAAAAAACTGACACCTTTTTGAAATTATCTTTTTCTTAGTTTAAATCCTGAAAATCAAAAAATCTTTTATAATTTAAGGACTTATGTTTTTTATTGCAATAGGAATCAACCCGGCATCATAGTTGCTCTTGGTATATGCGAATACTAATATTTGCTAATTCAGGAATTAATATTAACCGGAAATGTAAGAGAACATTATGGAGATAAACGGTCACAGGAATAAGAATAAAGAAGAGAGGGTTAAACGATCCATTTTAACCAATATGATCATCATTCCATTTATACCTTTTTTATTGGCCATTGGAGTTAGCTTTTATTTTTTCACCACTGCAATGGAAAACAATACCAGCAGCAGTTTAAAACGTATAGTGGAAGATCATCGAAATATGATCGACTCCTTTTTAGTGGAACGTAAGTCAGACCTGGAATTTATTACAAATACCTATGGTTTTGATGAAATTAACTCCAGCGAAGCTATTAACAATATATTTGAAAATTTAAAAAATCGGTCAGGAGCATTCATTGACCTGGGACTTTTTGATTCCCAGGGCCTCCACCTAAGATATTCCGGCAAATATCAATTAAAAGGAAAAGAGTATAGTGCTGAGGTGTGGTTCAAAAAAGTTATGGAAACAGGGTACTATATCAGTGATATCTTTTTAGGATATCGCAAGGTTCCTCATTTCGTAATCGCAGTCAGGCAGGATAGTAAAAATCAACATTGGGTGCTTCGGGCAACCATTGATACCCTGTTTTTTGATACTCTGGTATCAAAGGTAAGAATCGGGCGGACAGGGGAAGCTTATATAATAAATAAAAACGGAATTGCCCAAACCGAAAAACGGTCCGGGGGTGTGGGTATCCTGGATAAAGATCCGGATTATCCTGAATTTCCAAAACTGGAAAAGGGTATTCAAACCTTTGTGAAATCCGATATTACAAAGAACAAGTATTTGTATGCAACAACCCAGCTTAAAAATAAGGAATGGCTCCTGGTGGTCAGACAGGAAAAAATGGATGCCTATAAAAGCCTGTATTCAGCTTTATACTTTTCTTTGATTATCATGGTAATAGGCGGGGCAACCATTATAGTGATTGCCATATATACAACAGAACACATCCTTAAAAGGATCCAGCAGCTGGGCATGGAAAAACAAAGTCTTGGAAACCAGTTGATCCGTGCCACCCAATTGGCTGAAATTGGGGAAATGGCAGCCGGTTTTGCCCATGAAATAAACAATCCTCTGCAGATCATTACAAGTGAGTATACCCTGATAGAAGCTCTAATGGAAGATGTCTTCAGTACTGACAAGACGGAAAAAAATGAAGATATAATGGATATTGAGGAGTCTTTGGACCAGATAAAGCTCCAGGTAAAACGCTGTTCTGAAATCACCCATGCCATTTTAAAGTTTGGCCGGAAAAATGAGATAAAAGAGCAGGTATTACGTCCATCCATCATTGTCCCTGAAATTATTAAAATGATAGAAAAAAAAGCAATAGTCAATGGTATTAAAATTACGAAAAATATTTCAGAACAAACTCCCGGCTTCATGGGAGATCCATCCCAGTTTCAACAGGTAATTCTCAATCTTTTCAATAATGCCATGGATGCCATTGAAGAACAGCATGGTTCCTCGGGCGGCAGACTGGATATTGAAGCCTGCAGGGAAAATGAACACAGGGTTGAAATAAAAATTAGTGACAATGGAAAGGGAGTCAGCCAGGAAAATATTGGAAAAATATTTTCTCCTTTTTTTACCACAAAACCAGTGGGAAAAGGAACAGGGCTGGGACTTTCAGTTTGCTATGGGATCATTGAAAGTTTTGGCGGAACCATGGAAGTAACAAGCGAACAAAATGTCGGCACAACATTTATTATCCGTCTGCCGGCAGTAAATTGATAAAACTAGGGAGGTTTGTCATGGGAAAAATGAAAATTATGCTGGTTGATGATGAGGAGCGTTTTCTTAAAACAACCAGCAAATTAATTGAAAAAAAAGGGTATGGGGTTGTAACCGCCCAAAGCGGGGAGGAAGCCCTTGAAAAATTGAAACCTCAAAATGTCCATGTGGTTATTCTTGATGTCAAAATGCCCGGCATGGATGGAAATACAACCTTAAAGGCAATCAAGACCCTTTATCCCCTGGTGGAAGTCATTATGCTTACCGGCCATGGCACAATGGATTCGGCCATTGACGGTTTAAAATCAGGGGCCTTTGATTACCTGGTAAAACCGGCTGATATTGATGACATTATGGAAAAAGCAAGGGAAGCATTTGAAAAACGGCATCGCCTTGAGGAAAAAATAAGGTTTGCGCAAAGTAAAAAATTTATGAGGTCTCCCCGGGAAATTCTTAAAGACGGGAATGAATAGAATAATGTGTACTGGAGGTTGATACATGAAGAAAGAGCAGCAGGTCACGGGTTATGATAAATATATAAACTGGAAAATTTTTATTTTCCCAGTCATTCTTTTCCTGGCAGTCCTGATCATGCCTACTCCATATGGGATGAAGGATGTGGGTACTGAATACAAGATTGGTCCCAAAGCAGTTGTGAACCATATTACAAAAGAGCTGTTTGACACAGGCAGGTCAGATGCAGAGCAGTGGCAATTGCTTGCTGCCATGATCATGGAAAAAAATATACAAATGGGTGCTTTGAATAAAACCAGGTTTTTAAAAAGGGATATCAAGTGGTGCAGAAAAAATAAGATAGCGGCCAGCCAGAAAAACTTTGATAAAGCCCGGAACTTCATCAAAACAAATATATCTGAAGAAAATTATCTGGCTGTGATGAAGCAGGCATTGGACGTCAGAAAAGAAGATTTGCGGTATGAAGACCTGACTGGAAAGGATAAAAAAGCTGCTGACAAGGGTGCCTGGCATATAAAAGTTGCCATTGCCATGGGTGTGTTTGTTGTGCTCTGTTTTTTAACAGAATGTATCCCCCTTCCGGCTGTTGCTTTTTGCATCGGCCTGATCCTTGTCTTTACCGGGGTGACATCCCGAAAAGAAGTGGCCATGCTTTATTGGAGTGATGCCTGCTGGTTCATCATGGGCAGCCTGATGTTTGCTGCAGCCTTTGTTAAAACAGGAGTGGACAAACGGGTGTGCATGGCAATGTTCAAAAAGCTGGCTGTTCCCAATACCAGATGGATAACCCTGATTTTCTTTTTGATCATATCCCCGTTGGCAGCATTTATATCAGACCATGCCCTGGCAGCCATGTTTCTTCCCATTGGCATGCTGCTATATCAGAATAGTTTGACCCATGAAGTTCCAGAAGACAAAGAACTTGCCAAGCTGCTTATGATTTCTATTGCCATGGCCTGTAATATAGGAGGACCTGGAGCACCTTCCGGCGGAGCCAGGAACGTTATCATGATGACCTATCTAACGGATATGTTCGGGGTTGATATTGGCTATTTCCAATGGGTTACCTATTGTTTTCCCTTTGTTATTATCATGATTCCCATCACATGGTTTATTACCAATCTGAGATTCCGGCCCAAAATAGTCTCCCTGGCACCTGCCATGGAGCATTTAAAGACGGAAATTGATAAGATGGGAGGATGGAACAGGAAGCAGGTATGGGCCCTGGTAATTTTTGTGATCATGCTGTTTGGATGGTTTACCGAAAAAATATTTTTTAATATGGGTATTTACCCCATCCGTCTGGGAATCGGTGTCATTGCCATAGCAGGGGCAGTTGCCTATATTCTGACCGGGGTCGTCAATTGGCGGGATTACCAGGAAAAAGTGGATTGGGGGGTGGTCTGGCTATATGCCGGTGCCATCATCTTCGGAAGAACCCTGGATTCAACAGGTGCTGCCTATTGGCTGGCCAGGTCTGTAATCGATTTCTTATCACAATTTGGTATGGAAGCAGGGCTCCCCCTAATGATGGTGAGTAACGGTCTGACATCCATTCTCACCAACCTTATGGCAGACGGACCTGCCGCTGCTTCTGTGGGACCCATTGCCCTGAACATGGCAGGCATGGTTCATCCCGGGACCTCTTATCTGCCCTTCATGGCCATGGCAACCGCTATTTCATCCTCATTTGCCTATTGCCTGATTATTGGCACACCGCCCAATGCAATTGTTTACGCAAGCGGATACCTTGAGCCCAAGGATTATCTCAGGGTCGGTATTCCCATGTTTTTCTTTGCCAATGTTGTTTTACTTTTTTTGACCGGGGTTTATTGGTCTTTCAGAGGCTTTGGCATAATGCCCGTATTTTAACCAGATTTTAACCAGATTTTAAAAGGGGGGGGGGAAGCCATGAATAATGTCCAGGAAATAAAAAACAAAAAAATAAAAAAGAGCAACTCAAATAAAAGAATAATGGAAAACGGGAAATTGTTTTTCACCAGGGAAACAGAGCGGAAATTCTTTTTTTTCATGACCATTTTCATGCTTGTAATGGGCGTGTTTGTGAAATTTGTATGACCATCTAATGGGACCAGACAGATGATGAATACAGGCAAATTCAAGGGGAGTGGGATGATGTTGGAATCCACTTTAAAAAGCGGGCAGTTTTATGCCTATTCCATGATCCAGCTTTTGATTGAACCAGGTCTTTTTTTTAAGGAACTCCCCGGGAAAACCAGTTTGGGCCGTGCCCTGGGATTTATGGCGATCTGCTGTACTTTTTTTTCCATTGCAAGCCTTTTAACCGGTTCTTATTCCAGGTCTGCCACGATAATGGGGGTCATTTTTTTTGTGAATGCTTCGGGGATGATTTTGATTTCATCATGCCTGGGGTATACGGCAATGGTAATGATACTGGGAAAACGAACTTCTTTTACCATTATTTTCAGCCTGTACGCCTTTTCTACCGGGGTAACCCTTTTTTTGTCATGGCTGCCCTTTCTTTTATATTTTACAGAACCGTGGAAATGGTGGCTGATATACACAGGGTTTAAAAATGCCTGTAACGTCAGCTGGAAACAGGCAATGCTGATCCTGGTGCTTTCCATGACTATTCAGTTTTTTCTCATGTATTCAGCCGTAATGGCCTTTGCCAGTTAACAGTATAAAATTTAAAATATTAATCAAACCAAATGCATGGTGCATATTGATGAATGGGAGACAAATCAGATGACAAAACAAATAAAAGTGTTGATGGTAGATGATGAAAAAAGGTTCAGGGAGACCACAAAAAAAATATTGAACAAAAAAGGATTTGAAACCATTCTTGCGGAAAGCGGCGAAGATGCCCTTGTAAAAATAGAACAGGCCCCGGATGTGGTTATCCTGGATATCAAAATGCCGGGGATTGATGGCCACGAGGCTCTGGCAGAAATAAAAAAACGCAAACCAGATCTTCCCGTCATCATGCTTACCGGTCACGGGGATATTCCTTCGGCAAGGGAAGCCCTGGTTGAAGGCGCCTTTGATTATCTGAGCAAACCCTGCGATATTGATCTTTTGACAGAAAAAATCAAGGAAGCCTGCAAGCAAGGGAATAAATCCTCTGGCCATGGAGAAAGGCGGGTTGAAGGGGCAATGATTCCCATTGAAGAGTACACAATGATCAATGAAGGCAAAACCATTCAGGATGCAATTATTGAACTGAAAAGATCTTTTATTGCAAAAATGGCAACAGATCGCTTGATGGAGACGGGTCATCGGTCTATTCTTGTGAAGGGTGATAATAATAAGGTAAAAGGGATCCTGACCATACGGGATTTGCTGGAAACTATCATGCCGGCATATCTTTCCGCCCCCAAACCATCCCTGGCAGACAGTATTGAATATTCCCCCATGTTCTGGACCGGCATGTTCAGCAAGGGAATCCAGGAGATTAAAAATAAATGCATCAAGGATGTGATGTCGCCTTCTCCCATTTCCATTGAAGGCAGATCCAACCTGATGGAAGCGGCTTACCTCATGCTTAACAGCAAGGAGAGACGTCTTCTTGTCACATTGTCCGGCAAAATAGTGGGTGTGATAAGGGAGCAGGATCTGTTTTTTGCAATGGAAAAGATTTTGAATTCATAATATAGTGATTCTGGTGTTTGTATAAAATAGATACAGGAGATAAAAATGTATTTCCCCATTGCCGAAATCCATGCAAATCCATATTTAATTTTTTTTACAGCACTGATCGTTTCATTTTTCACCTCCATGGGAGGTGTTTCTGGAGCTTTCCTGCTGCTGCCCTTCCAGATGAGTGTCTTGGGATATACCACCCCTTCTGTTTCAGCCACCAATCAAGTTTTTAACATATTTGCCATACCCAGCGGAGTTTATCGGTATATCAAAGAAAAACGGATGCTGTGGCCCCTGGCCAATGCCATCATTATCGGAACTCTGCCCGGGGTTTTTATCGGTGCCTGGGTACGCATTGAGTACCTGCCTGATCCAAAGAATTTCAAGGTGTTTGCCGGCCTTGTCCTGCTCTATATCGGGTGGAAGCTTTTAAAAGATATGATAAAAGGCATTGGAAATAAAAAGGGAAAAAACCAGCAGGACAATGCAATGGATTTTCACAGCCTTGTTGTAACGGAGTCTTCCTTTAAAAAGGTTTCCTTTACATTTAGAGGGGAATTACACTCCTATAAACCTGTAACCATTTATAATATCTGTTTTCTGGTGGGGATCATTGGCGGTATATATGGAATCGGAGGCGGATCCATTGTCGCCCCCATACTGGTAACCATCATCGGACTGCCCGTGCACGTGATTGCAGGGGCAGCCCTTTTGGGTACTTTTGCCACATCGGTTTCCGGAGTGATTTTTTATCATTTTCTGGCAGGGCTTTACCCCCAAATGGCTATATCTCCTGACTGGATGCTGGGTGCTTTGTTCGGTTCCGGCGGTTTCCTGGGCATGTACCTGGGTGCAAGGGCCCAAAAATATGTACAACCCGTATATATCAAAGGGATCTTAACCTGTTGTATTCTGTTCATTGCAGTTAAATATATTTCAGCTTTTTTTATATAGTTGAAGGCTTTGTCAATTATTTTTTATATTTCAGCTTTAAATTCTATTTTCTCATTGCCAAATGTTGGTTCAATCACTTTATGTACGCCATGTCCAGAATTAGCCTCTTTAAAAATATTTACCAATTGATATTTAGATAATATTTTTAGATCATTATTCAGACTTACAGGCGTGCGATTCATATCAAGCATCAATTCAGAGAAAATAACCCTTCTTTTTTTGCGTAAATATTGAACAAGTTTTGTTCTTTCCGGTTTGAGAATTAACATTAAGTCAACAGGATCGACCCAGATTATATTTTTCCGTGTTACTTTACGTTTCCCGTCAATCTCTTTGGCCGTTTTCTTAGCCGAAGCAAAAAAATCTGAAAGTTTCCCTGCTTTTAGTTCGATATTCATTTTATGAACTCCTTTATTTCATTTTCAAAACGTTCCACTAACGCCCGATAGGTTGTGAAATCATGAACTTCTGATATTTCACCGAAATAGTGTTTGTGATGAAAATTATGAGTATTGTCATATCCCAGAACCCGACCATTATCTCCTGAAAATTTGAGGTGGTTAATATACGCCATGCTGTATTTGACAATTTCTCCTTTTTCATTTTCCCAGGCCTCAATTTTAAGAAGACCACCACCTCTTTTGACATTAATCGGGAATTGTTCAGAAACAATTTTTTTAAATTTTATTTTCTTTTTTATCCTCTTAACCATGCAACTAATATTATCAGGTAGAAAAAATATTGTAAAGCTGTTCGCGTTTTAAACCAGATTTTAATTCTCAACCAGAATTACACAAATCCCTTTTCTCCAGGTTTCGTTATATTATCCTGGCAAAATTTTGTTTAACAATGTCATTTTATTTGATGTCAAAAACAAAAGACAATATGCCAGAAAAAGAAAAGAGATATCCCTGAACAGGGTTAAGTTATTCATGGGGGTTTCATCGGAACTTGATGAAAAACATCCGCAGTTTATATCCAGTTGCCTGGCAAGATTAAAAAAAATCACTCCCACAAAGATGCTCATTAATATGGCAACAATGGATGCAGCGCCTGCCATCCATCGATTCAACAAAAGACACCCTCCCACCACTAGTTCCAACCAGGGCAGTATCAGAGCAGTCAGGTTGATCAATAGGCCAGGCAACACCTGGTAATTAAACACAGTCTGGGCAAAAGCCTGAGGGTGAATGATTTTATCTATACTGGCAAAAATAAAAACAAACCCAAGAACCAGTCTTATGGAATGATAAAAAAAATCTTTTTTTAAGCCTGTTTTACTCAATTTTGCCTCTCTGATATTATCCATTTCCTATCGTACTATAGTTTCAAGGATAGATTTGAGTTGTGTTACCTTATATTTCATGTCCTGATATGATTTCAAGTTTACGATGTCAGAAACCAATACCAGGGGAAGCATGGCATCCTCCGGGTGATCACTGCCGTGGATCAGGCGGTGCCCGGCATGATCGCTGGTGACGATGAGCAAATAGTTTTCTTTGTTTTCTATCATTTTGATCAATGGGGCAATGGATTCATCAATATAAAAAAGTTCTTCCATATACCCGGCTGACATCCATCCCTCTGTGGGTCCTGCCTGGTCCAGTCCGCTGATATGCAGAAAACAAAAGTTTTTTCCAGGTTCTTTGAAAAATTCCATGGCATGTTCCACTGAAAACCCATTGGATAATTTGTGGTGATCAATGGCCCCATTCACCAGAAAACCCAGCTTTTCCTTTGAATAAAAAAATCCAGTTGAAAAGCCCAGAGATTTTCCTAAAGTAAAGATGGTTTCCGGTTTTACCCTGTCTTGTCCGGGCTGCCAGCCATTATCGGTTTTTCCGCTTTCTCCAGGCCCAAGCCCGGTAAACATGGCTGTATGGGACAGGAGGGTCAATGGCGGAGTTGTGCTGCTTCCATCAAGAGTATATGTTCCCTTGTCCATCAATGCGTGAATATTTGTACTTGCTTTTGGTCCCAAAGCTTTTGGGTGAAGAGCATCAATAGAAATGATCAATATATTTTCCAAGAACCTGGCAAATAAATTCCCCCCAACCGGCAGATTCATTTCCTGCCAGACAGTCCAGCCGTTCACAAGGACTTTAACGTTGGTAAACCCCATTTCATTCAGAAAAAGGGCCAGTTCATGGCTCAAATTACAGGATTCACCATCGCAATATGTGATGATAGGTACATCCTTTGGTAATCCTTTGGCAACATCCATGAAATACTCATCAACAGCATTCCAGGGAAGGTTTTTAGCCCCCTTTATATGGCCCTGGTCAAAGGAATTCTCATCCCTTGCATCCAGGAAAATTGCTGAATTATTTTTGAAAAGTTCTCTGGCCTGGGAAATGGGTAGGGTAAGTGATTCATCGCCGTTAGATATCAGTCTGCTCTCTGTTGACCAGTCGGCAATTACAGGGATTGAGTCTGTACGAACCATGTTTACAGCCAATCCCATGGCAATGGATATAACCAGTATAAAAAATATCTGGCGAACAGCATTATTTAACTGTAATTGAAATACCCTGGCTCGCATCTTTACACTCCCCTTTAAAATCCCTTTAGGATACCTGCAAAAAAGGTGTCAAAATAAAATATATTCCCAGGAGGACTATGGTTGAACCTGCAATTTTTCTGAACCATATGCCTGCTCCGCTCCACATGCTGTTTTCAAGCAGTTTTTTTACAGCAGCTGTTGAGCTTCCGGCAATTACAATGGGAAGGCAATGGCCCATGCCGAACAGGATGATTAAAATGATGCCTGTAAGGATTTTTTCCTGGACTGTAATGATGGCCAGAATCGGGGCAATAAAACCAAAGGTACATGAACCGGAAAGAATACCATAGGCAAGGCCCAGCACAAAAGCTCCGAACATCCCCCTTACATTCAGCTTGTATAAAAGGCTTCCTGATATTGAACATTTTTCAACCCCCAGCATGCCCAGAGCGACCCAGATGAGGATGATTCCCACAAAAATTTGCCAATAATTTCCCACATCACCAAGCATCCTGCCTAGAAGGGCGGTGGTAATCCCAATCAATGCAATGGTAATGAAAAGGCCTGAAGTAAACAAAATAGAATAAAGGCTTGCCTGGCTAGGCTGAATCATTTTTTCCTGGCCTCCAACATAACCCACAATCAGGGGAATGGATGCCAGATGGCAGGGACTGAAAAGAACAGAGATCAATCCCCAGGAAAAACAACCCACAGCGGCCAGAATAATTCCCTGGGTCATCCATTGGTTTACCATTATAAAAATTGAGTTCAGCATTTTTTTTTACCCTTTGTTTTTTAGATCAGGCTTTGCAACTCCCATCTTGGTCAACTGATCAACAATGGATTGCTCATCAAGAAAGCCCACATGTCGATATATTTCTTCACCCTGCTCATTAAAAAAGACTTGAGTGGGTATGGACCGAATATTGAACCGTTGAGCCTGCTGCCGGTTCTCCCAAACATCTATGAAAACAATATTGGCTTTTCCTTCATAGCTTTTCTCAAGTTTGACAAGGATCGGGGCCATCATTTTACAGGGAATACATTTTTTAGCCCCCAGATCAATCATTGTTACCATACCCGTAACCGGAAATTTTGAAAAATCCTCAGCAAAAAGGCCTGGTGTAAAAGACAGCATGAAAATAGCAATACAGATAAATAAGGTAGCTTTATTCAATTGCATAAATTGGTTTCCCTATTATTTACATAACCATGCTTTAATATCATTTTTTTTAGGAACTTTGCCTGTACATTTCACCTCATTATCAATAATGACGGACGGAGTGCCAAAAACTCCATAGGATGCAATGGCCATCATATCGGTGATTTTTTCAACACTGGCTTCTGTATTGGTTTCCTTAATGACTTCCTGAATTAATTTTTCGGTCTTGTTGCATTTTGCACAACCAGGCCCCAGAACTTTTATTTCCATGATAGACTCCTTTAATATATGGGGTCATGACCCCTGTTGATTTTCTTAAATTATCATATTAAATAAATAGCCGACAAAAAGAATGCCGGTTGCTACAACCCCGATAAAGACAGCGATGAGTTTGGGTTTGAGCACTTTTCTTAAAATGACCATTTCCGGCAGAGACAGAGCTATTACACTCATCATGAAAGCCAGAACCGTTCCAAGGGCTGCTCCTTTTCCAAGCAGAGCCTCTACAACCGGGATAATTCCGGCAGCATTGGAATACATGGGTACCCCTATAACTACAGAAAGGGGAACTGACCACCATGATCCCTTACCCATGATGGAGGCCATGACCCCTTCCGGTACAAAACCATGGATGCCGGCACCCACAGCAATGCCAAGGATTACATATATCCAGACCCTGCCGATGATTTCCTTAACAGCATCCCACCCATATACGAACCGGTCATTCCATGTCAATTTTTCTTCTTCCATTGATATTGCAGCAACCTTTGTCTGGGTCACCCAGTCTTCAATATGATGTTCAAGTTTCAAACGGCCAATGATCCATCCTGCAAAAATTGCAATAAAAAGACCGGTTCCCATATAAATGGCGGCAACTTTCCATCCCAAAAGACCATAGAGCAGACCCAGGGCGATTTCATTCACCATGGGAGCTGCGATCAGGAATGAAAAAGTTACCCCAAGGGGAACACCTGCCGTGACAAATCCAATAAACAGGGGCACGGCAGAGCAGGAGCAAAAGGGAGTGATAATTCCTAAAAGAGCTGCCAAAACATTGCCGGCAAATTCACTTTTCCCGGAAAGAAAGGCACGGGTTTTTTCCGGTGTAAAAAAGCTTCGAATGATGCCGACGCCAAAGACCACAAGGAATAGAAGCATCATGACCTTTGGGGTATCATAAAGGAAGAACTCTAGGGAAGCCCCCAGATGGGAACCTTTTTCAATGGGTAGAAGGTTATAGGTTGCCCATGAGGACAATGAGGGCAAAAAATTATATACAACCCACCAGATATATACGGCTGTTGCACCTAATAGAAAACTAAAAAAAATGGGGATGTTTGTTTTATTGTCTTTGGTTATGGCTTCTATTCTTGATTTTATTTTCATAACTTCTCCGGATTTTATTTATATATGGTCACTTATCGATTTATAAATATTTTATACTACCTGCCAACTATGGATTCACGATTGATACCCGGCAGTATTAGATTCAGGTTTTTGATTTCAATTTCATCATTCAGCCAGTGTTTTAGGTTTCCAATCATGTTTGCAGAATAGGGGGAATCACTGCCATCGGCCAGGGAAAAATTAACCCAGAGGCCATCTTTGAAGCTTTTCACCAGTCCTGCATCTTCCAGGAGCTTTAAGTGCTTGCTGGTTGTGGACTGGGCAATGCCAAGGGTTTCTTTGATTTCGCACACGCATAACGGGCGTGATTGGAGTATTTTCATCATCTTGACCCGGTTGGGATCGGAGAGTGCTTTCATGACTTTAATAAATTGTTTCATTTTAATCCTTTGCGTATCTTTATATCGTTAAAATGGAATATAACGATATAGTAATGCTTTGTCAACATATATATGTTAAAATAGCATTTAAAATGGGAATGTATGCATTCCAGATCTGTGCAAAAGGATTTTTACAAAGAATATTGGTAAGGACTGCAGATGAAATAAGTTGAGCAGAAATAGCGCAGGATTTTGGTTCATCTACAAGGCGCATTAAAGGTTCAATAGCAGGCCTATCGGGCTTTCGATGCAACGCAGTAGATGGATCAAAAGACAAGCGATTTCGCTCAAGCTATAAAATTTGCGGTCCTAATTACTTTTTACCTGGGGGGCAGCCAATGATATACAATATTGATTACAGGGTTCTTTTCCTGAATGAAAAGATGCTCAAAATGTTCAGCCCCCCGGCCATGCCTGAGTCAGGATAAGGTAGTATCAATGGTCAACTCATATTCAGAGCTGCCCGGAATCCGAGTAACGGAAAATCCCAGTTTTTTTCCAAGTTTTTGCATCTGAGTATTTTCTGCAAGTACAAGCCCCATTACCCGTTTTATCCCCCTGTTCCGGGCAGCCGTAAGGCATTGCTTCAGCAGGGAGGCTCCAATACCTTTTCCCTGCCATTCATCGCTTATGGCCATGGCAAATTCTGCCTGGGTCCTTTCAAGATACGAGATAATCCGGCATACCCCGACTATTTTTCTGTTCTGCCCCTCTCCCATCAATGCCACAAGAGCAATTTCACGATCATAATCTACCTGGGTAAACTGTATCACCATGTTTTGGGAAAGGGTTTTCAACGGTGAAAAAAACCGCATATAAATACTTCTTTGAGACAAAGAATAAAAATGGTCTATCAAAAGTTCCGCGTCACTGGGCCGAATAGGGCGGATAAAAAACCCATACCCATCCACTGTGGTATCTCTGGATTCATATTGCCAGGGATAGGAACTGATAATTAAATGCATGGGAGAAGGGATTTGGGCGGGGGCAATAAGAACCCTTGCATCCACGGCGGTTATGCTGCCATCCTTCACCATCAGCGGATTAATGTCCAAAGCAGTAATTTCGGGAAAATCTTTCATCAGTCTTCCCGTCCGTATCAATAATTCTTCCAGTACCTCCATGCTGACTCTTGAAACATTTCTGAATCCTTTTAATGCTTTTGATATTTTGGTTTTTTCAATCATCTGCCTTGCAAGAAGACGATTCAACGGAGGCAGTCCCATGGCCGTATCCTGGAATATCTCGGTTAAAACACCTCCCATACCAAAAATAATCACAGGACCGAAAGTATCATCTTTTTTAGCGCCGATGATTAATTCATACTCTGCATCGGGCTGCATTGCCTGAACCGATACCCCTTTAATAACTGCATCAGGCACATGGTCCCGGGCATTTTTCATAATCCCTGCATATGCATTTTTTACTTGTTCCGGAGTCTTGAGGTTCAGGGCAACACCCTTGCAGTCTGACTTGTGCAGAATATCCTGTGAACATATTTTTAAAACAACTGGGAATCCCATTTGTCCGGATATCTGTACTGCCATTTCTTCAGAATCAGCAATTTTTGTGATATTGGTGGGAATTCCATAGGAGGAAAGCAGATCTTTTGCCCGGGTTTCCAAAAGGCTTTGCTCTCCCCTGCCAATTGCTTCGTCAATGATATATCGCGCTTTTGTTCTGTTGATAATAAGCTTGGTATCGGTTCTAATGGGTATTTCATGGAGCCTTTCAATATTTTGGCTGTATTGATACAGGTTTTTAAAGGCCCTTACCGCCCGCTCCGCTGAATCATAGGTAACAATGCCAGCCTGGTTTAAAACCTTTCTTGCCTGGACAACATTTTCTCCCCCGATCCAGGCCGTAAAAACAGGGGATGATATTGTCTGTAAATATTCTACAAGGCCTTTTGCCAGATTCAGGGTATCCATTGTGCCGGCTGGAGCGCACAATAACAGCAGCGCATCTATTTCAGGTGCTTTTGCACATATTTTTGCAGTTTCTATATATACATCAGGCCTTGTATCTCCCAGTATGTCTATGGGGTTGCCTTTGCTCCAGTTTTTTGGGAGTATCCTGTCCAGTTTTTCAAAGGTTTCCGGGCTGAGTTCGGCTGGTTCCATTCCATAGGATGCCAGGGCATCAGCTGCCATAACCCCGGGGCCTCCGGCATTTGAAATAATGGCCAGGCCCGGCCCGGATGGACGGCGTTGTTTGGCCAGAAATTCTGAACAATCAAATAATTCTTCAAATTCATTAACTCGTAAAATTCCTGCACGCTCAAAGGCAGCGTCATAAACCGTATCTTCTCCGGCCATGGCACCCGTATGGGATGCAGCTGCCCGGGCTCCAGCTTTTGATCTGCCCGATTTGAGGACAATAAGGGGTTTCAGGCGTGAAACCGATCGGGCAGCACTCATGAAATTTCGAATGTTGGTGATTGTTTCCATATACATTACAATGCTTTCCACAGAAGACAAGGAGCCCAGATAATCAATCATATCTGCGAAATCAACATCCACCATGGAGCCCAGACTTACAAAATGGCTGAACCCGACATTTTTACGGTTGGCAATATCCAGCACCGAGGTGCAGACTGCTCCGCTCTGGGACAAAAAGGCAATTTTCCCGGTCAAGGGTGGCAAATGGACAAAGCTGGCATTGAAAGCCTTAGATGTATTCACTATTCCAAGGCAGTTGGGCCCGATAATCCTCAGGTTGTATTTTCGGGCTTTTTTTAATATCCTGTCTTCAATTTTTTTTCCTCTCTCTCCTATTTCACGGCCGCCGGATGATATGATAACAGCTCCTGCGAGACCTGCCTTGCCGCAGGAATCAACAATTTCGGGTGTTGTATGTATGGGGGTGGCAATCACAGCCATGTCCAGGCCAGGCCCGATATCCTGAATAGTGGGAAAGGAGGGAAGCCCCATGATATTCTTGTGTTTTGGATTGACAGGGAAAATATCGCCTTGGAAACCACTTTTTACTAGATTTTCCATAATTGAAAATCCAACAGAGCCCTTTTTCTCACTGGCGCCAATCACTGCCACTGATTGAGGGTTAAACATTCTTTGTAAATTGATTGTGCTCATAATTTCCCCTCTTTTCTTTTGAATATTTTCCGATCCCGAACACTTACAACCGGAACCAGGGAGTGCCTGAACACTTTTTCTGCAGCACTGCCGAATAAAGCCCTTGAAAGATTTCCCCTGCCTTTGTTGGCCATTACAATCAAATCAATTTTTTCTTTTTGAACTGTTTTTAAAATTTGCTCAGAAGGGATACCGACATCAATCTTAAAGCTCATAATTGATTTTTCATCAAAAAAATGTTTTTTGATCAAATTTTTGATCATCACCTGTCTTTCTTTTTCCAAATCCCTGATATAATCCTGGACACGTATTTTATGGGAGGCATATCTGCTGACCATTTCAACCATATGAACATCTCTATCGTTAATGACGTTAAAAACAAGAATCTGGGCACTTGAATCCTTTGCCAGTTCAACAGCATATTCCAATACCATCAGCGTGTAATCAGAGAAATCAACACAGGCCATTATTTTATGTATTTTTTTTTTCATTTCATGACTCCTTTGTTTGGAATGATCGTATGGCATCATTTGAGGATTCGTAATGGTTTATGGAAATTACGGATCTGATGATACTTTTACCCAGAAGGAACCCAATGGTGGTATTTTTATACTGGATTTTTATATTCTGGTCCCTGGGTACCAGAATACCCATTCTGCAACCAGAGGACATCCATGGGGCTTGATTCTGAATTTTAGCAAGTTTATATTTTTTGCAATCCAAATTTTTGTTCCAACGCGCATGCCACTATCTGGGCAGACTGGAAGGCCCCATTGATGTGGTCCATGTTGATAACCAGATCAAATTCATCAAGGGATGCTTCTTTTTTATGATAAACGGTTTTAAAAAATTCATGTTGTTCCGAATCAATGTGATTTACTTTTTTTTCAGCTTCAGAGCTGGTGATATTCAGCAGACTTGCCAGTCTATCCACCCGGTATCCTTTACTGCATACCAATCGTACCGCCAGGACATTATTGCGGTCTAGAATCAAATGTGTTCCCCTGCCAACAAAAATTGTTGGCTCGGTCCTAGCCAGTGCATTGACAGTTTTTACCAATTGTCTTGCATAATCAGATTTTATAAAGGTTCTTTCACTTATGAGCATTGAAAACAACTCACTCATTTTTCCAGGGTAACGTTCATCGTAAAATTGAATGGCCTTTTCTGTCAGATTGGTGTCTGTTGCCATGTGTTCCAGAATTTCTCTATCAATCACCCGGTAATGGATGATTTCTGCCAATAGATCTGCAATTTCCAATGCACCCACTCCGATTTTTCGTGAAAAACAGATACTGGGATATAGCAAAGATTTTTCCGTCTCCTTCCGTGTATTCGCTCGGGTCTTGCTCCATTTTTTTATGTGGGCATCTGCCCAGGCAGATGAACTCAGCCTCTTTTTGTCATAATATCCTGGCTTATAAACTGTTTCGTGTGACATTATTTTCTCCTTTCATAAAATACTATCTACAGCAAGTGTAATTACAAATAGAGGGTTCCTACTATTACACATACTGACCGATTGTTTGATAATAGTGATTTACCGTTTATAGGGACAGCAGCTATGCCAATGTAGAACGCAACAATTATGCCATTGGGTTGAAACGATTGAAGGGATTTGTCAGGTAAGTTGTATGACGATAATTTCTGGAAAGGAAGCGAATAAACCCTCTTGGGGACCTCCATTTTCAGTGTTATGCTTGATATGGATCCCGGGAGGTTGATTTTTTTTATTGCATTTTACCCATAACAGAACCGGTAAATTCTTATTCTCTTGTTTCAGGTCGGCCTCAATATCCACAAAAGTTTCCAACCCGTAAAATTTTCTGACAGAGCTGTTCCCCAATATTTCCTGAACAAAACAGGGATAAAAAAGCGGGCTGCCGTTAAAAGATCGCTCTATCAGGCAGGAATATCAATGCATTAAAAATGGTGTTTAAAAAATGGTATCAAATGTTAAATTGGATGACAGGATATGATTTTTTAATGAAGAAATTCCTATCAGGGAAGAAGAGGAGTAAGGGATGTACTGAATGGGGATGGATGAAAATGAATTTTCATTGATTTTTTCTTTTGATTTTGCTGGCATCCGGTCATTGCAGATCAGTCCCTTGGTTTGAATATTCAAGGCATTCAATTGTTCAAGTATCCGTCTGGTCTCAGCCACGGACAGGACATCCTGATTAAACACAACAAAAAGATTTGTTTGTTGGGAGTCTTGGAAAATATCCTTAAGTTTCTGGTAATCGGATTTGATCTCCCGGATCCTGGACAGGACTTTATCTCGTTCAAATTCTTTGCCTGCAAATTTTATTTTGGAAATAATTTCCTTTCGCTTATAAATTTCCATGCGCAGTTTTTCAAGCTGATCAACCCATATCAATGACAGGGCAGGCAAATTAAAAAATCGTAAAGACAGGGCTGTGGGCGGCATGTCAATGATCAGATAATCGTAGTCTTTATACTTTTTTTGAAGGCTACTAAAAGCGGTAACCAACGCATATTCCTCCATGCCGGGAGAAAATTTCAGGATATCAAAATAATTATCCAGGTTAAAAGCTGTCAGATACGCATAGCTGTTTTTAACATTCTGGGCGGTTTTTTTCAGATACCGTTTAATTTCCTTGTCTCTGTCGATTTGAAGAACTTCAAGGCAAGGTCCCAGTGTGCAGGCTTTATCGGAAAAATTCGCCTCAAAAATATCCGATTGATTGTGGGCGTCATCAAAGGATGCCAACAATACTTTTTTTCCTTTCTCCATGAGCACCAGTGACAAAAGTGCCGATGCCGTAGATTTCCCCGTTCCGCCCTTGCCTAAAAAAAATAATGTTTGAAGATCACCCATGATATCCCTTCATCCTATATCAAATACGGAAAACAGCCTGGATAAAGGTTCATTGGTCGTGTCCACCCTTTCCAGAAGCAGGATCAAATCTTTTTCCATTAAAGGAAGAAGATCCATGCAGATCTGAACGGGTGGGGACGGCATCCCGATGAATGTTCCCTGTACCAGGACGGCAAATATATATTCCAGCTCTTCTAATTCCGCCTCAATGGTTCCCACGGCCTTGTTTCTTGCCACTTCATCTGCCACCTGCCAAAATCCGACCAGGCGATTTTTCAGTCTTTTTATTAAATCAAGGATATCTGCACCGGGTGTAGTCATTTTACCCTGAATATCTTTCTATCAAAGTTAATACGTTTTTGGGATGGGAAATAATAGTATATGGCATACAGTGCCATCAGCACGATGGTGGCGGCAAAGAATCTGGAGAAATCACATAAAACAGCGATAAACGCAAGATATGGCGCAATCAGTGATATCCATAAAATTTTTTTTTGAAACTCTAAAAATTCTTTGGCCGTAACCTGGCTTTGATTGCGCCTGGAATGGGCAAAAAGGGTCCGACACAAAAGAGGTCCAGCAATGGCAGTAATAGCGGATAAAACAAAAAGTGCAGAATGCAGGACATAGGGAAGGACAAATTGCCCGGGCCTGATAAAATTCAATCCTCTTGCCAGGCCAAAGGCCAGAAAAAGGCCCACGGCCGGCAAAAGCATCATAAAATATTGTTTTTTCAGTATCGTATACATGCAAAATTATCCTGGGCGCAGGGCAAAATCATTTTCCCCTGCGCCCATACGGTATTATCAGGATTCGGATTTCATGCTAATAAATTTCATAACGCCCTCAATAGTGATCCAGATGGCCAGGAGAAGTATTAAACCATTCACGACCTGGAGCAGCATATTATGAGAGACACCGAATTTGGTCTGGTTCAGCACAAGTGCCCATATGGTCATAAACATCATTAATACGGCTGGTATACCGGCCACTGCCCATTTCATACCGCCTTTGGTTTTCAGGTAAAGCGTAATAATAATCAAGGCAAGGCCTGCAAGGGTCTGGTTGACGGCACCGAACAAGGGCCAGAGTTTGAGAGCCCCTTTCCCACCGGCTCCCGTTGCAAAGGCAAGTATCAATGCCGTTACCACGGCGATAAAGGTAGCAATATATTTGCCCGTAAGAAACTTCACTTTAAGGCTGGTGAAAAGCTCGGAAATAATATAGCGCTGGATACGGGTGGCAGTATCAAGGGTGGTACCGGCAAATGATGCCACAAATACGCCCATGATGACCACGGCAATACTATTGGACAATCCAGTTGATGCGATCATGTTGGCCGAGCCATTAACAAAGGCCGCTATTTTGGAGCCCAGGCCGGCTGCTGCTGCCCAGGAAGAATAATGGGTTGTCCAGGCTGCAACGCCCATAAGGGTTTCACCGGATTTGGTCACATATCCCATACCGATTCCAGCAGAGACTGCAATAACTACCAGTGTGGCAAGCGCTCCTTCCATGAGCATGGAACCATATCCGACAAATAGGGAATCATCTTCATTCCTGACCTGCTTTGCCGATGTTCCGGAAGATACTAGGGAATGGAATCCGGAAATCGCACCACAGGCAATGGTAATAAACAAGAAAGGCCACATGGGTGGTGCCTTGGCAGGTGCCATCTGAATGGCCGGGGCAACAATGTGAAGATTTCCGCTAAAGGCTGAAAGCAGAACACCCAGAATCAACAGGAACATGGCAATCAGCAATTGATGGGAGTTGATGAAATCCCGGGGTTGCAGCAATGTGGTCACAGGAAGTGTAGACGCAATAAAAGCATAGATCAGGAGAATAATCGTCCATACACCAGTGGGTGGAATCCCGGCAATAGCCGGCATTTTAAATGGAATATAAACACCGATAAACACGGTGATATACATGACAATCACGGCTATAATGGACCAGGTCATAATGCTTTTGCCCTGCTTATAAATCGCATGCCCGAGATAAAGGGCAATGGCAACTTCACACCAAACGGGGAATACGGCTGCCGGATACATGGAAAAAACCACGGCAATGACCAGCCCGAAGATGGCAATCACAATCCATAATTCTAAAAATACAATGAGAAAAAAGAGAAACCGGGTGCGGGGGTTGACATATTTTGACGTATAGTCGGCAATGGATTTCCCCTGATTTCTCATGGAAATAATCAAAGCGCCGAAATCATGGACAGCTCCCATGAAAATGCTTCCGAAAAATATCCAGATCATGGCAGGAACCCAACCCCAGATAATGGCTATAGCAGGTCCGACAATGGGGCCCGTTCCGGCAATGGATGTAAAATGATGGCCGAAAATAACTTCTTTTTTTGTGGGGACATAATCCACGCCATCTTCCAGTTCAACGGAAGGAACTGTACCAGCTTTCGACAACTTAAAAATTTTCTGACCAATGAATTTACCATACAGATTATACATTAAAATATAACCTATAAACGCAACTATCATGATAATCAATGCACTCATTTAAATATCTCCTTTGGCTTGGCTAGTGCTATTATTATAAACCATGGCAAAAGTAAGTGATGTCGCCTGCTTTTGTCAACTATCATAAATCTTAGCAAAAGTATGTGATGTCGCCTGCTTTTGTCAACTATTATTTTTAACCATCTTTATATATTCCGAAACGCAACCATTTGAAATCCTCCTGGATTTCCCGGCTGACATTTTCCCCCTTTCTCACCATGAAGATATTTTCAGGTTTTAGACAGATATTGGGCTCATTTGTCGGATACTCCAGGAATCTGAACCCCCTGTAAAGAGAGACCAGCATATTTCTATAGCCCTGAACGCTGAAGTCCAAAAAATCAAGGTCCCATATCCAGGAGTAGGCCGTGAGATAGACGATTTTTTGCTCCAGTTCCGGATCGAAAAAAAGAGAAGAAAGAAGGTGCTGTGCAATCCCCTGGTTTCTATACTCCCGCAACACTTCAACGGCTGTAAGTTCCATAATGATATTTTCCCCCATTCTTGCCCAGCGCTTTTCTGAATTGGGGTAATCCAGTATGGCAAAACCAATGATGATTCTGTTGTTTAAAATGGCAAGACTGATCTTCCCGCCTTTTTTTACAAAGGATTCAAGGTCCTCTTTTTTCGAATAGATGGACCTATACCGACCCTGGTCTGTGAAATCAGAAGCAAATATCAATTTTTGAAAACGATCCAAAGTCAATTTGGATTCAATGTGAACCCTGCCCTTGTTTGTTTCAATTTCTTTGCTGATTTTTTCCTCCAACAACCAGGCAAAAGGATATCCGTTTATTTCAAGTAAGCTTTTTAAACCGATATCCTTATATCCTTACCTGTCTTTACTTTGTCCTTTTGAAGGCCTTTTTATCCCTGACACTGACAACCGGAATCGGGGAATGTCTGAACACCTTTTCTGCAACGCTTCCAAATAAAAACCTTGAGAGATTTCCCCTGCCTTTGTTGGCCATTACAATTAAATCAATATGATCAGTTTCCACAGTTTTCAGAATACATTCAGATGGAATACCCAGATCAATTTTTATTTGTGTTATTGATTTTTCATTGGCAAAATTATCGTTTATAAATTTTTTCAGTTTCTCATGTCGTTCATTCCTCACGCCATTGATATATTCTTCTGTATCAATATTTTCCACAAAATATCCGGGGAAATAAGCAACACCCATTTCAAGGCCAGTGATATCTCTCTGATTAATAACATTTAAAATAACAACCTCGCTTTCTGTGCTTCTTGCAAATTCCAAAGCGTGTTCAAGTGTTATAAACGAATATTCTGAAAGGTCAACACAGGCCAGAATTTTATGTATTTTTTTTTCCATTACCGATCTCCTTTATCTTAGTATTTTTCCCTGCTGGTTTGAGAAAAAGCAATTGCCGTGCCACATTTTTTGTGGCTTGACAAAAATTCATTGCCATGGCAATTGTGGATCCTTCAGGATACAGAGAGAAGGTGCTGCTTTCAGGGGGAGGAGAAAGGATTTTTTTTGGGGAAAGACAAATTAAAATTATTGTTTTTGTGTACTGGGAATTCCTGCCGGAGTCAGATGGCTGAGGCATGGACCCGGGCTCTTAAAAAGGATCAGATTGAGGTTTTTTCAGCTGGAATTGAGACCCATGGTCTAAATCCCTTTGCCGTAAAAGTGATGGCAGAGAAGGATATTGATATCTCAGCCTATCAATCAAAATCCATCCATGAATGTAAGCATACAGACCTGGATGTGGTAGTCACTGTCTGCGATCATGCCCATGAGACCTGTCCCTGTTTCCCTTCACGATGCAGGATCATCCACGCTGGTTTTGATGATCCTCCTAAACTGGCCCGGGAACTTGCCGACCGGGGTGCTGGTGAAGAGGCCCAGCTTTCGTGTTACCGAAAGGTCAGGGACGAAATCAGAGCCTTTGTTGAAGCATTGCCTGACAATCTTGAATTGTAAAGGGAGATCCCCAGGCCTTTGCAGTTTTTTTCCGATGGCCCTTTTGACCATTGGGGATGCCACATCATCCTTTTTTTGCATCTTGTAAAATAATCTGACACCCGGTTCCGGTTTTCCATAAACTCCAATATTACCCTATAATACATCATTCCCTGCCATAACCTTTTCCAGTTGAAGATTTTTGTTTGGTTTCCCATGTGCTTATTCTTTTATGTTTCAATGGTATGATAATTGCTCATTTATCTTTTCAGAAGTTTTGATGAAACAGATAAATAATAATGGTAATCAAGTCTTAAGGAGAGATCAAATGAATGCAAATATAGTCATTGTGGGTGGCGGCCCTGCAGGCGTTATCGCAGCATTAACTGCAAAAAATGTTTACCCGGAAAAATCAATTTTAATGATAAAAGAAATCGGAGAGGGGGTTATTCCCTGTGCCATTCCATATATGATCAACACATTAAAGGATCCCAGGGAAAATGCAATGGGAGATCTTCCTTTGGAAAAAGCCGGTGTTGAGATACGGGTGGACAAGGTGATAGGTTTGGATGTATCTGAGAAAAAAATATCCGTTACATCCGGGCAGACCCTGACATTTGAGAAACTGATTCTGGCAACCGGCTCTCTGCCTGTAGAACCTCCCATTCCGGGCATTGATAAGCAGGGGGTTTTCGGGATTGAAAAAAGTCTTTCCCACAACATTGTTATCCGGGAAAAAGCTAAAAAGGCCAAGAATGTTGTTATTATTGGTGGTGGCTTTATCGGTGCGGAATTTGCTGATGAAATAGCCAGTATATCTCATTCAAAAGTGCATATCATAGAAATCATGCCCAAACTTTTAAACACTGCCTTTGATGAGGAGTTTTGTGGTGCAGCTGAAAATGAACTGCACGGACGTGGAGTTTCCATCCACACCCAGAGAAAGGTGCTCTCCATTAACGGGAACGATCAGGTAGAATCTGTCAGTCTGGATAATGGGGAACAATTATCCGCAGATATGGTTCTTATTGGTATCGGCGGCAGACCCAATGTGGAACTGGCCCGACAGGCAGGGCTTCTCATTACAGAAGGGGGTTCCATCTGGGTGGATTCTTATATGCGAACAAAAAATAAAAATATTTTTGCCATTGGAGACTGTGCTTTGAAAAGGGATTTTTTTACCAGAAAGGAGATCCCTGTGTGGCTGGCATCTACGGCCACGGCCGAGGCCAGAATTGCAGGAACCAATTTATACGGAGTCAGGGTTTTACGTCAAATCCAGGGAACGGTTTCTGCTTTTTCAACACGGATTGGCACTCTTTCTCTGGCCAGTGCCGGGATGATCAGTCAGACCTGTAAAAATGAAGAATTCAGCATTGTTACGGGGCAGGCGACAGCCCCTGACCGGCATCCCGGATTTTTGCCCGGGGCCAAACCGCTTACGGTTAAACTCATTTTTGCAAACCGGGCAGGCACATTGCTTGGGGGCCAGGTTAGCGGTGGTTTTTCCGTTGGTGAGCTGATTAATGCCATTGCTATTGGGATTCAGATGAAATTAAATGTCAGAGAGCTTGACATGATGCAAATTGCCACCCATCCATTGTTGACACCGGCACCAACAGTACACCCCCTTGTTAATGCGGCGCATAATGCACTTGCCAAACTTAGAAAGTCCAATTAAAAGTACCCTGTCGGGACTTTTATGCAACGCAGTAGATGGATCAAAAGGCAAGTGATTTCGTTCAAATTATGAAATTTGCGGTCCTAGGGTGGCTGGGGAAAGAATCCTTATCCGTGTCAGCATCAGCAATATTGGCAAAAAATTATTTGTATGGGAGAAAAGTCATGAATAAAATAAAAAAAATTTTAGCTTGTATTGATTTTTCTGAATATTCATTGATGACGCTTGAATATGCTTTGGAAATAGCGCAATCAAGAAAAATACCTGTTATTGTTTTTAATGTTATCAATCTAAGGGATCTAAATGGTGTTGAAATATTCAGCAAGTATTTTTCCGGAAAAATTAATGTGGAAGATCATGTCAGGGAGTTGAGAAAAGACAGATATGGAATGATGGAAAAAATGATAAAAGAAATATTTTTTGATGAAAAATCCCTGATGAAGATAAAGATCGATACAGGCATTCCCTTTGAATGTATCCTCAAAGCAATTGAAACAGAAAATATTGATTTGGTTGTAATGGCCAATAAAGGCAGGGGAAATATTTCAAGTGTTTTATTTGGAAGCACTGCTGAAAAAGTGTTCAGGCATTCTCCGGTTCCAGTTGTAAACGTCAGGGATAGGGAAAAATTTAAAAGTGCGAATTAATAAAAGGAGAAAGATTGATTTTTAACATTCTGGCCATAAAATGGTTTCAATGGAGTCTGATTCGTACTATTATACAATTGCAACAATGAATAGAATCAGCTGAAATTCCATTTGGATTGTCTTCATTTCAGTTTCTGAAAAGCGACCCCTACTTTCTGACATGATATTTTAAATTGTGCCAATGTTCGGTCTGTAAATGTTTGGATATCTGCTCACAAGGACATTTGTATCGGAATAATATCTTAGGACCGCAAATTTTATAGCTTGAGCGAAATTGCTTGTCTTTTGATAGATCTACTGCGTTACATCAAAGGCCCGATAGGCCTGCTATTGAACCTTTAATGCGCCTTGTAGATAAATCAAAATTCTGCGCTATTTCTGCTCAACTTATTTCATCTGCGGTCCTTAGACAACCGGTAAGATTTTTTTCATAAATAAAAATTATTACAAGGATCTTCTTTATGGCAGCCAGAAAAAAAATAATTAATCCTGAGTTGTATGATGCTGTCCTGTGGGATTTGGACGGTGTGGTCACAAGAACAGCAGATCTCCATGCACAAGCCTGGAAAAGGCTTTTTGACGAATACTTGGAGAAAAACAGAGACATTGATGATTATATACCCTTTGATCTTATAAGTGATTATTTAAAATATGTGGATGGAAAGCCACGCTATAAAGGTGTTAAAGATTTCTTAATTTCCCGTGGCATTGTTATCCCCCATGGTTCTATAAATGATGGGCCTGGTGCGGAAACCATATGCGGGTTGGGCAATAGAAAAAATCGGATTTTTTCCGATCTGCTTAAAAAACAGGGTGTAAAGGTTTATGAATCAACCATTGATCTTATTAAACAATTTAAAAAAACCGGATTAAAGGCAGCCATTGTCAGTTCAAGCAAGAACTGCCATCAAGTCCTTTTGGCTGCTGGCATTGAAGATTTATTTGAAACCAGTGTTGATGGACTTGTATCCGAGAGCCTTGGCCTTGCAGGCAAGCCTGAGCCGGATATTTTTCTGGAAGCAGCCAAGAGGCTGGATGTCCATGTGAATAGATGTGTAGTTGTGGAAGATGCTCTTTCCGGAGTTGCGGCCGGGAAAAAAGGTGGCTTTGGAATGGTTGTCGGTGTTAACCGTTCAGATCAGGCAGAACAGCTTAAACAAGAAGGCGCCCACCTGGTAGTGAGCGATCTTAGTGAAATCAAGGCTGGTGTGGAAGAACAAACCAGCTGGGGACAGATATATTCAGGGTTTGACCCAAAAGATGAAGGCCGGCGGGAAACCTTGTGCGCCCTGGGAAACGGTTATTTTGTCACCAGGGGAGCAGCTCCATGGGCCAGGGCGAATGAGGTTCATTATCCAGGCACCTATCTTGCCGGAGGGTATAATCGTCTTAAAACAAAGGTTGCCGGCAGAGTTGTTGAGAATGAAGATCTGGTAAATATCCCCAACTGGCTTTGCCTGAATTTCCGTATTCCAGGAGAGGAATGGTTCCAGCTGGAAGAGGTAAAAATTCTTTTTTACAGCCAGTCTCTGAATATGAAAAAAGGGATTCTGAATCGTACCATACGGTTTCGGGATAAAAAAAAGAGAGAGACACTGGTTCTCCAATACTCATTTGTCCATGGAGAGCTCATGCACAGGGCCGGGCTGAAAACCATTATTACCCCATTGAACTGGGAAGGCGAAATAGAGGTGAGTTCTGCCCTGGATGGAAGGGTTACAAACCTGGGAGTTGAGCGCTACCGGGATCTGGGTAACAAGCATCTTGATCTGGTTGAAAGTAAACATATTGATGAAGAAAGAATGGTATTAAAAATGCGCACCAACAGGTCATGTCTGGATATTGCCATGGGGGCAGAAACCAAAATCTTTCTCAATAATAAAATTGCCCGGGTTACATCTCTTCCAGCTGATAAACCAGGAGGATATGTTGCCAGGAATTTTATGGTTAATGCAGCCAGGGGAGAGACTCTAACCATTGAAAAATTGATCTGCATTTATACCTCCAGGGATACCGGCATCTATGAATGCCTGTCCGAGGCTGAAAAGACCATTGCAGACGATGCTGAAAGTTTTGATGGTTTATTAAAATCCCATGCAACGGCCTGGGATCTTTTATGGCGTAAATTTGATGTCAGGCTGGAACTGGACTCCAGTGATCTGGAACAATATACGCAAAAAATTATTCGACTGCATATTTTCCATTTGTTACAAAGCTCTTCTGTCCATTCCCTGGATATAGATGTGGGAATGCCCGCCAGGGGCTGGCATGGTGAAGGCTATAGAGGTCATATTTTCTGGGATGAAATGATTATTTTCCCATTTTTGAATTATCGGACACCCAGAATTACAAGAACCTTGCTCATGTATCGTTATAGGCGGCTCAAAGAAGCAAGGCTTGCAGCCAGGGAAGCAGGCTGCAAAGGCGCCATGTACCCATGGCAGAGCGGAAGCAATGGAAGAGAGGAGACCCAGCAGATGCATCTCAATCCTGAATCCGGCCGCTGGCTTCCTGACAACACCCATCTTCAGCGCCATGTAAATAATGCAATCGTTTATAATATCTTCCAATATTTTCAAATTACCCAGGACATACAGTTTTTATCCTTTTACGGAGGGGAAATAATAATAGAAATTGCCCGGTTCTGGGCAAGCATTGCAATTTATAACCCAAAAATTGACCGGTATGAAATTAAGGGTGTAATAGGGCCGGATGAATATCATGATGCCTATCCCGGATCTGATAAACCAGGCCTGGACAATAATGCCTATACAAATTTAATGGTCATGTTTGTTATGGATCAGGCCCTTAACCTCCAGCATGTTGTTCCTGAAGAGGACTGGGAAAGGTTACGGAAAAAACTTGGGATAGAAGAACATGAACTGGATACATGGAAAAAAATGAGTCGAAGGATGAAAATCGTATTCCATGGCAATGGAATTATCAGCCAGTTTGAAGGATATGAGACTTTAAAAGAATTTAACTGGAATGGTTATAAAAAGAAATATGGAAATATCCAGCGCCTGGACAGGATTCTTGAAAAGGAAGGGGACAGCGCAAACAACTATAAACTCAGCAAGCAGCCCGATGTTTTAATGCTTTTTTATCTTTTCAGTGCTGAGACCCTGCGAAAGATGTTTAAACGCCTTGATTATCCTTTTGATAAGAATTCCATTGTAAGAAATATCAGCTATTATCTAAGCCGAACCACAAACGGGTCATCCCTGGCATTGGTCATTCATTCCTGGATTGAGGCACGCCAGGCAAGAAAACGTTCCTGGAAATTATTCAGCAAGGCGATTGAGATTGATATGGTTGAAGACCAGACCAAAAGCACCAGGGAAGGTATCCACCTGGCTGCCATGTCAGGATGTATTGACATTCTTCAACGGGGCTATGCAGGCCTGGAAATACGCAGTGATATACTTATTTTAAATCCTTTGCTGCCAAAATCCATAAACCGCATCAGTTTTCACATTCGATACAGGAAACACTGGCTTGACCTGGAAATCACCCAGGACGTGGTTACGGTGAAAAGCCTTACCAGCAAGGCAACACCCTTCACGATTATGATCAGGGATGAAATCATCAGGTTATATCCTGGCAATCTTGTGGTGGTGAGTATTTAAACTATATTGCAGGGGCCTTGGAAGGAGGAGAAAATGGAAAAACAAAGTTATATTATCATTGTATCCAACAGGCTGCCGCTTATTGTAAAAAAAACTGAGGATGGAAAGATAGAACTGGGGAAAGGGGCCGGGGGACTGGTTACAGCAATGGCGCCGGTACTGAAAAATCGAAACGGAACCTGGATAGGCTGGCCAGGTTATGTTCAGGAAACAGATATGGATGGCAGAATGCTGGAGGCAATACAATCCGCTGCTGATGGATATAGTGTTAAGCCGGTGATGCTTACCCTGGAGGAGGTTAAGAATTATTACGAAGGTTTTTCCAATTCAGTTATATGGCCTCTTTTTCATGGGTTTATAGGTAAGTGTATATTCCAGCCAGAATACTGGGAAAATTATGAAAAGGTTAATGAAAAATTTGCTTTAACTGTGTATCAAAATGCAAATCACCTGGATTTTATCTGGGTGCATGATTATCAACTAATACTTGTGGGAGCTCAACTGCGCAAAAGGAATATGAGGAACCCCATTGGATTTTTTTTGCATATCCCATTTCCACCCTATGACACCTTTGCAAGGTGCCCCTGGCGTTTTGAGCTTCTTTCTGCCATGTTGGAATACGATATTCTAGGTTTTCATACAATTCAAAATAAACGAAATTTTATCAGGTGTGTCAAAAAATTAATTCAAGACGTACAGATTGATGAAAAAGCAAAATTTATAGAGGCGGTAAGCGAAGTCAAAATTGGCAGCAGGGTGATGCGCATCGGTGTTTTCCCTATCAGCATTGATTATAATGAATTTTTTCTTGAGGCCTGGGACAGCGATGTCTATAAAAGGTCGAAGGAGATTCGAAAGAATACTCCGGATACGAAAATATTATTGGGTGTTGACCGTCTGGATTATACCAAGGGCATACCTGAAAAATTAATAGCATTTCAACGTTTTTTGACACGGTTTCCCCAGTTCCATAAAAAGGCAAATCTTATTCAGCTTGTGGTCCCAAGCCGAAGGGAAATAACAGCCTATGCTGATCTGAAACTTAAGATAGAACAGCTTGTGGGAGAGATTAACGGTATTTTTGGTACAGATGACTGGCTCCCTGTCCTGTATATGTTTAGAAGTCTTGAGAGGAATGAACTTATATCCCTGTACAGAGCATGCGAAATCGCATTTATTACACCGTTAAAGGATGGTATGAATCTTATTGCCAAGGAATATTGTGCCTGCAATATTGACGAAAAAGGTGTTTTAATACTCAGCGAGTTTGCCGGCGCTGCCCAGCAGTTTTACCAGGATGCGATTTTGGTAAACCCCCATGATATTGAAGGAATGGCCAAGGCTGTTTACAGGGCATTTAATATGCCTCTGGAGGAAAGAACCCAGCGAATGCGTAATCTCCGGGAGAATGTTAAAAACAAAGATGTTTTCTGGTGGCTTAACTCTTTTTTAAATGCTGCCATTGGAAAGGATTTGTCAAGTTTTCCCCAACTGGAGGAATATTTTCCAGGTAAGGACCAAAGATGAAATAAGTTGAGCAGAAATAGTGCAGAATTTTGATTTATCTACAAGGCGCATTAAAGGTTCAATAGCAGGCCTATCGGGCCTTTGATGCAACGCAGTAGATGGATCAAAAGACAAGCAATTTCGCTTAAGCTATAAAATTTGCGGTCCTAAGCCGGCCAATTAGTTTGGGGATATGAAACTCGTCTGAAATACTGTCAGCTTTGTTTACAGGTTGCAAGGATATAGTCTGAATTTTTAAAAAATTAATTTCTTTTTTTATGAGCATAAAGCCTCAGATAACAATAGGTCAAGGAGGTTGGGTTTTTTTGTAGAGCTGGCACGTCAATTGCTAACCTTTGGTGTAGCAGGCAATAACACTGCTAATAATGACATCGGAAAAACTGGAGGTAAAAAATGATTATAAATGAATGGATGAGCCGATCTGTTATTACCATAGATAGTAACGATTCTTTGACAGATGCCTTACGAATATTTCAAACAAGAATTATTTCCATGCTTCCTGTTTTAAAGGATGGAAAACTTGTTGGCATCGTAACAGACGGGGATATTAAAAAAGCCTCTCCGTCTGATGCCACCACCCTGGATAGATGGGAGATGACCTCACTTATGGGAAAGGTTAAGATTGAATCTGTCATGTCAAAGCCGGTTGAAACCATTGGGGAGGATCATACGGTTGATGAGGCTGCTGGAATTATGTTGAGTCAGGGGATATCTGGAATGCCGGTTCTTACTAAATCAGGAAAAATCCAGGGAATTATCACCAAAAGCGATATTTTCAGATGTTTTGTGTCTTTTACAGGAGTTTGTAACAAAGGGCAGGTTTTTGGATTCAAAATTCAGGACAGGCCCGGTATTATTAAGAGCTTAGCCGATATGATCAGGGATAGTAAAGGAAGGCTTTGCAGTATAATGACCTCCTATGACGATATTGAAGAAGGGCATAGAAAAGTATTTTTCTATGCATTGGATATTGATTCAGATCGTTTTGACAGCCTGGTGGAAAAATTTCATGGAGCAGGAAAACTATTCTATGCAGCTGACCTGTCAAGGGAGATCAGGAAGGTCTTTTAAAAAAAGAAAGGAGAGTTGCAATGATGAAAATAAAAAAAATTTTAGCCTGTATTGATTTTTCAGAATATTCCCTGATGACACTTGAATATGCAATGGAAATTGCAAAAGGAACCGGGGCTGAAGTTGTTGTTTTCAATGTTATTAATCAGAGGGATATCAATAGTGTTGAAATGGTCAGTAATCATTATCCAGATAGAATTATTGCGGAAGAGTATGTCAAGGACTTGAAAAAGTACAGGCTTGGGAAGATAAAGACTATCATAAAAGAAAATTTTTTTGATGAAAAATCGATGATGAGCATCAAAATTGATACGGGGGTTTCTTTTGAATGCATCTTGGAAGCATTGGAAACAGAGGATGTTGATCTGATTGTGATGTCAAATAAGGGCAGAGGAAATATTTCAAGGGTTCTTTTTGGCAGTGTCGCTGAAAAGGTGTTCCGGCATTCTCTGGTTCCGGTCATAAGTGTCAGGGATAAGAGGAAGTTCAAAAGGGGGGTATAAGAATTATTAAAGCTGCAAAGGAAGAAGATTGCGATACCATTGTTTTTGGCAGAAAAGGAAGGTCCGATGTGGCTGACTTTGATATCGGCAGAGTGCCCTGGAAAGTCATTCATGGTGCCAGAGAAATGACTGTCTGGATCATTCCTTAATCTTCATACACCAGGCGAAATCAAAAAAGTATATCAGCAAATAATGAAAAATGTAAAAGAGTATGCCCCCGGGGCAGCCATTGAAGGGGTGAGTGTTCAGCCCATGCTTTCCAATGCAGGTTACGAATTGATCATCAGCACCTATCCCTGGCAGTACGAGAAAACAGAGTACACAATAAACAATTATGAATTTTTTATCAGGCCTATTCGACCCAGTGATGCGGATCTGCTGGTCGATCATTTTTATTCACTTTCACCCAAAAGTATTTATCTGCGATTTTTTTCACCGGTCAAAAAGTTGTCTGAATCCATGCTCATAAAACTGACACAGGTTGATTATGACAGGGAAATTGCTCTGGTTGCCTTAATGGGAAAAGATCGGGAGAAAAAAATAGTAGGGGTATGTCGTATTATACTTGAATCCGATAAAATCCTGGGGGAATTTGCATTGGCAATCAGCGATGAATGGCAGGGAAAAGGAATCGGCTCATCACTTCTCAAGCAATGCCTTAAGGCGGCTCAGACCAGGGGAATAAAAAAGGTCATTGGGTTTGTCCTCCATGAAAATATCCAGATGCTGAAGCTTGGGAGGAAGCTGGGATTTTCCATAAATCGGGCTCAGGTTTGCGGAGACTATGAATTAACGATTGATTTTAAAGATATGAATATGGATTAGTATTTTTTTACAATATGTAAAGAAAGCTGACACATATAAGAGCAGTGTCACTCTGCTTTACATAGTTGTTTTATGTTTTATTTTCAGTATGTTATAACTTATATGGTTTGAAATTGCCGGCTGGCATATATTTTGAAGTCCTTACTCAGAGAGACAGGAATTAATTATGTAAACAGGAAAAACACAATGGAACAATCTTTATTGGACCGGAAAGTTTTTTACCAGGTATTGACCAGAAAAATCATAGTATTGATTTTGGTTGTTTCTTTTCTTCCCCTGGTTCTGACAACAGGAATTCTTGTTTATCGATTTCATATGGCCTATACGGAAAAAGTACAGGCCCATATTTCAGAGCTGGTTCAAAAGCATACCCAGAATATTGATACATTTTTGTTGGAAAAATTAGGAAATATCCGTTATCTGTCCCGCCAGCTTGACAATAACAAACTATCGCCAAAGATATTCCTGGAAAAAAATCTGGAACTGCTGAAAAAAGAATACAAAGATGTCTTTACGGATCTGGGGTTGGTCGATGAAAGCGGGATTCAGTTTGCCTATGAAGGACCTTTCAGGCTTGAAAATGCCGATTATTCAGGCGCAGAATGGTTTATGAATGCAAAAGACAAACCTTTTTATATCTCTGATGTTTTTGCAGGTTTGAGGGGGCATCCCCATTTTATTATTGCAGTAAGGGTCAAATCCAATGGTTCTCATTATATTGTAAGGTCCACCATCAATTTTACTGCCTTTAATTCTCTGGTGGAAAATATCCATATCGGGAAAACCGGCATGGCCTTTCTTATTAACAGTAAAGGACAGCTTCAGACCCAGACCCAGGTGGAATTCAAACAATCAATTATTGCAGACATGGTGGATCGCAGTTGTTATAAAAATGATGAGGCAGTTTTTGTAAAAAAGAAGGATGCCTTGGGAAATAAATATTTATGTGTCACATCCACGTTGAAGAATATTGACTGGTTAATGGTGTTTCGCCAGGATTTAAATGATGCCTTTCGTGATTTATGGAAAACCCAGGCGCTTACCCTGGTAGTATTTATTTTTGGATGCATTGCTATCCTTTCCGTTGCATTTACTCTTCCCCATAATATTGTGAAGCTGATTGCCCGTGCAGACCAAAAGAGCGAATCCATGAACAAGCAGGTGGTTGAAAGCGGGAAACTTGCCACAATCGGCGAATTGGCAGCAGGCATTGCCCATGAAATAAACAATCCAGTTGCCATCATGGTTGAAGAGGCAGGCTGGATAGAGGATCTGCTTGAAGAAGAAGATTTAAAGGAATGTGAAAACCTGGATGAATTCACCAGGGCTTTGAAGCAGATTCATACCCAGGGGATAAGGTGCAAGGAGATTACCCATAAACTGCTCAGTTTTGCCAGGAAAACAGATTCCACAATCAATGATGTTCAGATCAATGATACGGTTGTGGAAATTGTTTCCCTGACAGCCCAGATGGCCAGGTATAACAATGTAATCATTGAAACAAAGTTGAATGAAGGCATTCCCTATATCAGGATATCTCCTTCTGAACTGCAGCAGGTAATCCTGAATTTGATTAATAATGCCATTGATGCCATGGAAAAAACCGGTGGAACAATTATCGTTGAGACCAAAATCAGTGAGATAGAACGAAATCATCTGGTGATCATCATAGAAGATAACGGACCCGGCATTCCCAAAGACAATCTTGAAAGAATATTTGATCCTTTTTTTACAACAAAGGCAGTGGGCAAAGGAACGGGTCTGGGTCTTTCAATCTGCTACGGTATTATCCTGAAAATGGGTGGGAAAATAGATGTCCAAAGCCAGGTGGATTTTGGAACCAAATTTCGCATCTGGATACCGTTTCAAAAAAATATAATTGAAAATGCAGAGAATGAAATAGAATCAGACAAAAAAGGAGAAAAAGATGAATAATATTAAATTATTACTTGTAGATGATGAAAAGGGATTTCTGGATACCATTACCAAGCGGCTTGAAAAACGGGAACTGAAAGTTTCTGCTGTTTACAGCGGGAAAGATGCCCTGGTTGAGCTTGAAAAAAACAAAACCATTGATGTGGTTGTTCTAGATGTAAAAATGCCGGGTATGGATGGCATCCAGACATTGGTGGAGATTAAAAAAAGCTTTCCCCTTGTGGAAGTGATCATGCTCACCGGCCATGCAACTGTTGAAACAGCAATTGACGGCATGAAGCTGGGCGCATTTGATTATTTGATGAAACCCTGTGACATTGATGCGCTCATAGCCAAGTCCAGGGAAGCCATGGAAAAGAAAAGAAAACACGAAGAAAAAATTATGGACGCCCGGATGAAAGAGATTACAGACCGGATGATTTAAGGAAAAGAGGGATATTATGATCCGGAATCATAAAGAGGAAGAGATTATCAATGTTTTGCTGGTTGATGATGAAAAAGGATATGTAAATGTTCTGACCAACAGGCTGTCAAAACGGTCTATCCTTGCAACTAAAGCATTTTCCGGTACGGAAGCCATACAGATTCTGAGGAAAAAAGACTTTCATGTGGTGGTTCTGGACTTGAAGATGGAAGACGTGGATGGAATCGAAGTTTTAAAGATTATGAAAAAAATGGCACCAGATCTGCCAGTGATTATTTTGACAGGACATGGTTCCCAGGAAGCAGCCAGGGAAGGGATCTCTTTTGGGGCATTTGATTATCTGACCAAGCCCTGCGAGCTTCTGGAGTTAATCGACAAAATTAAACAGGCTCACCACCAGCAATTGGACAAATCAAAATGATTTCATATCCAAGGGTAAATGAATGAAATAGTGCGTATTGAATAATAGTTGAAACAGCTGACTGCTGAGGAGAAAACATGTTTTATAAAACAAATGAATTTAAACTTTGTGCTGCTTTATTGGTGGGTGTTATCGTCTTCCTGCTGCCCAGACCGGAAGGGACACAATTTAAAATAACGGGTGATGCAAGCAGAAAACTCATGGAGAATGTGGAAGAATATTTTTTTGTTGTTCCCGATGCAGACAAACAAACAGAGTCATATATTGTAAAGGCAAAATCCCCTGGATCCCTTGAAGCCAGTGCAAAATTTTTAGCTCAAAAAGCAAAGGATTTGAATCTGGAAGAAGCCAAAGTGGATTATGTTGACGGGTTGTCACCCAAGGCAAAAAGATTTCTAGCCATTCTGGCGGTTCTTGTGATCTTATTTGTCATTGAACCCATTCCCCTGGAAATAACAGCTGTCTTAATCGGAGTATCCCTGTCTGCCCTTCAGATTACCGATGTAAAAAGTGCGTGGGCTCCCTATATGCACCCGGTGGTCATTTTTATCATGTGCTGTTTGATTTTTGCCATTGCCCTTGACAGAGCAGGCCTGACAAAACGATTGGGATATTATATTATCAAAAAAGCCGGCAACAGCATTACCCGTTTTACTTTTATCATTGCCATCGGCCTGGGTCTTGCCTCATCTTTCATGCATGATGCAGCCGCCTGTGCCATAGGAATCGTTACCATGCTTCCTTTAATGCGGGCTGCCGGCATTGAACCCCATACCAATACTGCCAAATTCATGATGCTGTCCCTGCCCTTTGCCTGCTCCTGCGGCGGCATGGGAACCCTTGTGGGAGGAGGGAGATGCATGGTCTCTGCTGCTTTTTTAAAAGAATTTACAGGGATTGAAATTACTTTTTTTGAGTGGATAAAGTATGCCATGCCTGCGGCTATTATTACGGTTCCCATTGCTGTGCTCATAGTTTATATGGTTTTCAGGCCAGATCCAAAATACAAGCTGCCGGAGTTCGATGAAGAATTAGGACCCATGACAAGTCTTGAGAAAAAAACAATTGCCATTATTGCGTTTTCATTTGTGCTTTGGCTTACCAAAGGTCTCCACGGTATTGACTATTCCGTAACCGGCATGCTGGGGGTGACTGCCCTGGTATTGTTTAAGGCCTTACGGTGGAGAGATATCAATGATAATCTGGAATGGGGAACTGCATTGTTCATTTTCGGCGGCGGAATTTCTCTGGGTCTTGCCATGGGATATTCAGGGGCTGCAGATTATTTTGCCAATTTGTTCTTTCCTTTGATCCAGGGAAAAGGCTGGCTGGTTCTTTTCATTGGCGTGGGTATTTTCGGAGCCCTGGTGACAAATGCCATGGCCAATGTTGCAGCAGCAGCCCTGATCCTTCCCATTGTCATCCCCATGGCCCAGCTTGAAGGGGTTAACCCGGTGATTCTGGCTCTTTGTCTGGGTATGGCCACATCCTTTGCCATGCTTCTTGTAATTGGATGTCCCCCCAATGCCATTGCCTATAGTTACCGGTATTTTAAATCATCAGATCTTACAAAGGTTGGACTGGTTGCCACACCGATTTTGTTGACTATTCTGGTCATTGTTGCAAGTGTGTGGTGGAAAATCCTGGGCTTAATATAAATTGCTGATTTGCATAAAGAAAAATTATGGATAAATTATCTGATGGGAAAATCAGGCTTCTTCTGGTGGATGATGAAGACGGATTCAGGTCTGCAATGGCCAGAAGGCTTGGCAAAAGAGGAATGAAGCCAATACAGGCCTCCCATGGACAGGAGTGCCTGGATATTCTTGAAAAAGAGTCCATGGATGTGGTGGTATTGGATGTGAAAATGCCTGGGATAAGCGGTATTGATACATTGAAAGTCATTAAGAAGAAATATGAAAAAATCCAGGTAATTCTTCTGACGGGTAATATTGCAGTTTCCGATGGAATTGAAGGAATAAAATCCGGTGCTTTTGATTATCTGACCAAACCTGTGGAAATTGATCACCTGGCCAATAAAATCAACCAGGCTTTTGAAATTATCCAGCGGGAAAAAGACAAACAAAAAGAACTGGAATACCGGGCAAAACTGGAAAAAAAAATGATTGATACGGAACGGCTTGTTTCCCTTGGCACCATGTCCACGGGTATTGCCCATGAAATCAATAATCCTCTGGCCATTATCAATGAATCTGTTGGATTTATGAAATATATTTTAAATACACCGGAAATGTTGAAAATCAAGAGAATAGATGCCCTGATGATGGGGATAGAAAAAATCGAAAAAAGTGTTCAAAGAGCCAGAAAGATAACCCACCAGCTCCTGGGGCATGTAAAAAAACAGGAATCTCAGTTTTCAGAAGTGAATGTAAAGGAATTGCTGGAGGAAACCCTGGGGCTGTTGAAAAAAGAACTGGAGTATAAGCAAATAAAGATTTATTGGGAAATAGACGAGAAAAAAAATCTTATCTGGAGTGATCCCTATCAGGTTCGTCAGGTTTTGGTGAATCTTTTGAACAATGCAATTCATGCCATAAAAGAAAATGGCTCCATTACCTTATCAACCTATGGGATTGGTGATGATATTGTTCTTAAAATTACAGATACCGGGGTGGGGATACCCAAGGAAAATCTGGGAAAGATATTTGATCCGTTTTTTTCAACCAAACCCTTTGATGAAGGTACGGGTCTGGGACTGTTTGTGGTCCATAAAATTATTTCCGGTCTTGCCGGTACAATTGATGTTACCAGCACTATGGGCAAAGGGACTTGTTTTCAAATCAAACTGCCGAAATACAATAAATCATAATTGCGGTTCATCAAATTGCGGTTCACCAAAGGTGGAACCAAGGATAATACATACAAAATAAAGGAGGGACCTGGCATGATTAAAATACCCACTAAAGTCTTGATAGTTGATGATGAAAAAGATTTTGTTGAAATATTTTCCATGCGGCTGGAGACCCAGGGTGAAAAGGTGTCCACAGCCTTTAGCGGAAATGAAGCATTACAGGTATTAGAAAACACAGCCATTGATGTGGTCATTCTGGATATTAGAATGCCGGGCATGGATGGAATTGACACATTAAAACAGATAAAGAAACTTTACCCCAATGTGGAAGTAATATTACTTACCGGACACGGATCAACTGAAACGGCAGTTGAAGGCATGAAACTGGGCGCCTTTGATTATTTGATGAAACCGGCAGATTTTGAAGATATAAAAACCAAGCTGGAAAATGCCAGAAAACGAAAAGATGAACAGGAAGAAAGAATCAGGCAGGCTGAGTTACGGCTTTTGCTAAGAAGAAGCGGAGATATATGACCGCAAACAAGGATAAAAAATTTACTTTTCAATTGAGCCTTAAAAGCAGGGTATACCTTGTCAATGCCATTCTTTTGTGCATCACTGTGATCGGTGCGGTACTAATGATCTGGTATACCTATAAGACTGAAAAAATATTCAAGGAGATTATCGATAAAAATATTGTAATTTTCCAGTCAGCCGAGGCCCTTGGTACATCCCTTGTCAACCAGAAGGGATTTGTGTCCTATTATCTGCTGGACCAAGATCCGGCCTGGATTGAACAATTAAACAAGTATAGAAATTTTTTCAAGGAACATCTTGTGACGGTGAAGTCCCTTGTGGAAGAAGAATGGGAAAAAGAAGCCATTGCCCAGATTGAATCCAAATATGCCTATTGCGTCAAAGCCAAAAATAAAGTCATTGATCTTTATAATTCAGGGGAAATAGAAAAGGGTGCTGCCCTTCATAAAGAGGTCCGGGAACACTTTTCCATAATTCTGGACTTGTGTGAACAATTTAAATCCTTTCATAAAAATAAGATTTCCCATGCAATTAAAATAAGTCAGGCAGAATCCAACCAACTGAGATATATCGCTCTGCTGGCAATAATTACCGTCATAGTCCTCAGCCTTTTGATAAATTATATTTTTACCCGGCATATACTGGGGCCCATTCGAAAACTGGTGGCAGAGGCAGATATGCCTAGTAACCAGATTTATCCGACAAATGAAGTCAGCGCCTTAAAATTAAGTGTCCACGGTTTAATTGAAAATGCAGAGCAGGCCCATTATGAGTTGGACAAAAGCCGGGAAACCCTGATGCAGTCTGAAAAAATGGCACTGCTTGGCAAATTGGCTGCAGGAACAGCCCATAGTATCCGAAATCCATTGACATCGGTAAAAATGAGACTCTTTTCATTGAACCGTTCATGTGATTTTACAAAGAATCAACAGGAAGATTTCAATGTGATTTCCGGAGAAATAAAGCAGATTAATAGAATCGTTGAAAATTTTCTGGAATTTGCCCGTCCCCCCAAGCTGGCCATGAAAAAGATGAGTCCCTCAATTGTTGTAGATAACGCCCTTTATCTCATTAAACAACGATTGAAATCCTATCATGTGACCACAAGGTTAATCAGGCATCATCATTTAGCCCAGACATTTATTGATCCGGAACAGCTCAAGGAGGTTATTGTCAATATCGTTATCAATGCCTGTGAATCCATGAATAAGGGCGGCCTTATCATTATCCATGAAGAAGAAAATTTTGTGGAGCCCTTAAAAAAAGTAGCTGTTATCCGGATCATTGATGATGGACCTGGAATTTCCCGGAAGATAAGGGAACAGGTCTTTAATCCTTTTTTTACCACCAAGGAAGATGGAACAGGCCTTGGATTGAGTATTGCGTTTAATATTATTAATGAGCATGGGGGATGGCTGGATGTAACCAGCGAGGAAGGCCGTGGCGCCTCCTTTGTTATAACGCTTCCAATAAAGGACTCCTATTATGAGTAATACCACGGACACTATCCTGGTAATTGATGACGATGATCAATTGAGGAGAAGCTTTTCCAAACTTTTAAAAGAAGAAAATTATGCAGTCATAAGCTCGGCTTCGGGTGAAGCTGGTATTGAAATTGTCAAACAAAATACTCTGGATCTGGTTATCCTGGATATGCGATTGCCTGGAATTAACGGGATGGAAACATTCAAACAGATCAAGGGAATTGATTCAAAGCTGCCCGTCATTATTGTAACTGCCTATGGGACCACCCAGATTGCCATAGAAGCCACCAAGCTGGGGGCTTATGACTATGTGCTCAAGCCGTTTGATGTGCCGGAAATGCTTGTCTTGATTAAACAGGCCATAGAGGCTGGATATTTTATGAGATCCCCTGTTGAACTGGATGCCCTTCCCGATAAACAGTCTGGAGATGCGATTATCGGTCAAAGCAAACCCATGCAGAATGTATATAAATCAATTGGCCGTGTTTCCCAGACCGATGCAACTGTTTTGGTCCGGGGGGACTCAGGCACGGGAAAAGAATTGGTGGCAAGGGCCATTTATCTGAATGGTATTCGCTCGGACAAGGCCTTTTTAATCATAAATTGTGTGGCAATACCTGAAAACCTTTTGGAAAGTGAATTGTTTGGCTATGAAAAAGGTGCATTTACCGGTGCTTCCCAGCGGCATATCGGCAAAATTGAACAGGCAAGTGGTGGTACTGTATTCCTGGATGAAATCGGGGATATGCCCCTAAATATACAGGCTAAAATTTTACGGCTGTTACAGGAAAAAAGTATTGAAAGACTGGGGGGAGAAGAAACCATTCCAGTGGATGTTCGAATTATTGCAGCTACAAATAAAAACCTGGAACAGGCCATTGAAGAAGAAAAATTCCGGGAAGATTTATATTTTCGCTTAAAAGTGGTTACCATAGAACTTCCTCCGTTACGGGACAGACAGGACGATATTACTAGTTTGATTTCATATCATATGGTGAAATTTTCCAATGAATTAAAAATCGATAATCCAGGGATTCAAAAACAAGCTTTACATCTCCTGAATAATTATGACTGGCCTGGAAACATCAGGGAATTGTCAAATTTGATTCAGAAAGTTCTTATTTTCAACAGAGGGGCCCCGATTTCCCTGACAGACCTGGAACAGGTAATAAATAAAAAAGAAAAAATTGAACTTGCTGAAGGAATCGAATTAAATACCATTAAAGAGTGGGTGCGGCAAATTTTATCCAATAAAGGTGAAAATTATAGTTTTGAGGATTTCATGGATACGATTTCAAGTATTGTTGTTGCGGAAGCCCTGAAAAAAACCAATGGGAACCGTTCCCAGGCTGCAAAATTATTGAAAGTTTCAAGACCCACACTTCATGCCAAAATTGATAAATATAGCATTAAGTTGAAAACAGAAATTTCAGAGTTATAGAAACCCCGGCAGCATTTAGAGCATGAGGTACTTGATTACGGGTTGCCGGAACCATTAATTTCCTGTATGGGTTATATTGATGATAACCCCTGAAAAAAGGTATGGAATGGAGATAAATTTTTGTTGTCTTTGTGGTTCTCCCATGGAGACAAGAATTCCAATTGATGATGACCACACAAGGTCTGTTTGTACTCAATGCGCCCATGTGCATTATGAAAATCCCAAAATGGTGGTGGGGTGTATCCCGGTCTCCGGGGAAAGAATTCTGATGTGCAAACGGAATATTGAACCCCGAAAAGGGAAGTGGACCCTTCCGGCCGGGTATCTTGAAACCAATGAATCGGTCCAGAACGGGGCTGCCAGGGAAACCCTTGAGGAGACAAAGGCAGAAGTTTTGATTATAGATCCCTATCGGCTTTTTAATATTGTATTTGTAGACCAGGTTTATTTGATGTTCCGAGCCCAGGTCCTGACCGGGGAATTTGGTTCCACCAGTGAAAGCATGGAAGTGCGCCTGTTCCGGGAAAAGGAAATTCCCTGGGAAGAAATCGCTTTTGAGGTGATCCGGCAGACCCTTGTTGATTTTTTTCAAGATCGGAAAAAGAATGCATACCCCTTTAAAGTAAAAGATATCACCCGGGATCAGATAAAAAACCGGTAAGGACCGCAGCTATTTAACCAGACAGGAAGCAAACTTTTTAAAAAAAACCTTGGAAAATTTTTCCTTCATCACATCATTTTTAATGATCTGCAGGGCTTCAAAGGGTTTTTTTGCCTTTCTGAATATCTTGTTCCGGTAGGTCAGGGGTTCGTAGCTGTCTATCATGCCGATGAGCTGGCTATCCATTGTTATGTCTTTGATTCCGTTGGGATAGCCGCTTCCATCCAGGCGCTCATGGTGCTCAAGGGCCACTGTTGCAATGGATATATCAAAATTTGTGTTAGTTATTATCATATCATAGCCCATCACAGTATGCTTGGTAAAGGCCTTAAACTCTTTGTCCGTAAGCCGATTATCGGTTTCTAACAGTTTTTTTTCGATTTTTGAACTGCCCACATCATGGAGCATGGCGCAAAGGGCCAGGCGCGATGTTTCAGCCTGGGACATCTTATGGTAAAAACAATATTGAAGGATAAGAGCTGCTACATTGACGGTATGTTCCACTATCCGGGATGAATTACCTGCTATCTGAATCAGGTATTCCATGACCCCATGGTCTTGATTGACTTTTCCCAACAGGATTTCAATGGTTTCCGGCAATGCCTCCATGACCTTTTCCTGTTTGGGGATTAAGGCTTCATGAACAATCTGGCAAAGGGTATCTTTTACCTGCACAAACCCGCCAGAATCAATTTGCCGGGCAAGGTTTCTGTTTAAGGCTGTTGTCAATTCTTTTAATGCCCGGTCTTTATCTTTTTCCTGGATAAACAATGGAGGATGTCTGGTATCGTTTGCCTGTTCATCGGCCAGGCCGGCACCTTTTTTTTTATAAAGAACAAAATCCTCTTCTTTTGAGTGAAAATAAAAGGGAATGGTTGAAAATAAATGAATCTGTGATGGTTTTACAGTTAGATAATCAGTCATGGATATAGCCTTTAACAAGGATGGTATAGAAACATTTTAAAGAATTTCAGGTAAAATGTCAAATCGGTCAAAGGGAGGCATGATGCAGGCCCCTGAAAATATTTTTTTGGCCAGAGCAAGCATTTCCCTTGATTGGCTGACCCCATAGGCAACAGGGTCTTCTGCCCTTGCCATTTCTTGTTGAATTATTTCAGGCACTGCAATGCCCGCCACTTTGTTATGGAGGAAAATAGCATGTTTTAAGGAGATCAGGGGCAGAATTCCCATTATAACCGGCACCTGGATATGGGACAATGCTGCATGAATTTTTTCAGCTGTTTCCCTGTCATACACTGGCTGGGTGACAATAAATTCACATCCTGCCTCTGCTTTTTTGTCAATCCGTTTGACCTCGGTTTCAAGCCCGTCCACCTCTGGCCTGTAATCCAGGACAGCACCGGTGCAAAGGCCTGTATCTTCCGCCATATTGATGAGTTCACAGACATTAAGATCATTGACCGTTGTCGTGGGGTTTTTTTTGTCATGGGCAGAAGGGTCTCCGGTGACGGCAATGACAGTATCAATGCCCAGAGCCATGGCGCCCCATAATTCAGCTTGAAGTCCCAGGCGGTTGTGATCCCGGACCGTGAAATGAAGAATAGCAGGTTTGCCTGTTCGTTGTTGGAGTAGATGGGAAAATACCATGGCAGACATCCTGGGTCTTGCCACAGGGTTGGATGCCACGCTGAACCCGTCAAAGGGCAGTCCGGAAAGATGGTTCAGTTTGTCCAGGAGTGCCTTGCCGTCATGTCCGGCCGGGGGCACCACTTCCAGTGTTATTTTAAATTCTTTTTTATGGGAAATTAAAAATGACATGGGATTACCTTTTTTTAGAATATTTTGGACTTGTTTCTGGTATTGAACTTAATATGCACTCTAATTCCAACAGGGTCAATTCTTAATTTGATGACACGTAAAAAAAAGCAAGTTTTTTATTGAAACATTTCCTTTTTCCGGGGAAAACCTATTGCATTCCCCTTTTTAATCCCCTATGAATATATCTATCTGTTAATGGAAAGGGAAATTAATGAAATATTATAGGCTGTTATTAATTTTTATTTTCTATATTTTTATCACCTTATTCCCAGTTCCTATATATGCAGGGGATTTGTCCCATAAAACCGTGGATAAAGACGTCCTGCGGTTTGCCATCCATACCTCAGGAATTGGAAATTTTGATCCAGATTTTGCCAAAGGTTCCCAGGACCATACCTTTGCAGATATGGTGTTTAACGGTCTTGTGCGGTATGTTCCCGGGGACTCATCCCGATTGGAACCTGATATTGCCAGGGAAATTCCCGAATTTGTAATCCGGGGCGGAAGGCAGATCTGGACGATTTATTTGCGGAAAGGGGTATTTTTTCATCAAAACCCCTATACAGAGTCCCATGAATTAACGTCAGAAGATGTGGTCTATTCCCTGGAAAAAGCAGCAGATCCTCAGCAAAGTGCATTTTCAGGCACCTATGCCGGCATGGGTTTTAAAGCAGTTGACACATACACCGTAAAAATTCTAGTGGAAAAGCCCATTTCCCCACTTTTCTTTTTGCCCCGCATCGCCAATCGAAAAGGCGGCTTTATTCTCAGCAAACGTGCAATGGAGGCGGCAGGCTATGAAAAATACAAACAGCACCCTGTGGGAACCGGACCCTTTATGTTCAGCCAGTACACTGAAGGTGAAAAATTGGTTTTAACTGCCAATGGAAACTATTTTCGAGGCAAACCACTCCTTGACCAGGTGGAGGTCTATTTTATCCCGGACAATAAAAAAAGGGTGGCTGCCTATAAATCCGGGCTCATGGATGTGATATACGGGGTGGGTGAGCCAGGGTGGGTTGAGCGGATGGAAAAGGAACCAGACACCATTGTGACTATGTTCGGTCCCGGATTCACAGGGCTGTTGCATTTTAATACTTCCAGAAAACCCCTGGACGATATCCTGGTCAGGAAGGCCATCAGCCATGCCCTGGACAGGGAATTGTTCCTGGCAGCCACCAGCAGCCGGTTTGTCACCCCGGTATATTCCCCCATGTCTCCGGAATTTTTGCCTGGCGGTATTGCCAATAAAAAAATTGTAAAACTGGGACTGCATAGTAATAAGGATTTGAACAAAGCCAGGCAATTGTTGGCCAGTGCCGGATATGCCAATGGATTTTCTTTGGATCTTGTGACATCGGAAAAGCGAATTTACAGAAAAACCTATGAAATTTTAAAAGAGCAATTAAAAAAGGTGGATATTCAGATTAATCTTACCATGGTGCCCCATTCAGAAATGCATAAATGCATCCGTGAAAACAAGAATGCAATTGTCCTGTATTTCTCCTTTCGCCCCAATGCCGACAGTTATCTAAGGGGCTTTTTCCACTCTGATTCCATTGTGGGGAAAGGAAAGAAACCCCAGACCAATTTTTCCCATTATACCAAAGTTGATCGACTCATTGATGATGCTTTAAAAACCATTGATCCCAAATTACAGGTCAGCCTCTGGGAACAGGCCCAGATCAGAATCCTCCATGATGCAATGGTCTATCCCCTGTTCAATGTGAACGAGTGCAGCGTGAGAAGGGGATATGTCAATTATGGGCATACATTGATTTCAACATTGGCGGGTTATCCCCAGTTTAATGAGAATACCCATATTGTATTGAGAAATTATAGATAGTAAGGTAGTACGGTCCTGGAATTCAGGCAGTGATCCCATAGAAAAAATACATGATAACCATGACCACGGCAATATAGATAATGGTCATGCCACTGCCGGCTCTGACGTAATCCCTGACCTTGTACCCTCCGGGCCGCATGATCAGAGCATTGACCTGGTGGGTGGGCAGTACAAAGGTATTGGAGGCTGCCACTGCTACCAGCAGGGCAACCATCCTGGGATCAGCTCCGCATTGGACCGCCATGTTCATGGCCAGGGGGATCATGAGCACCGTGGCCCCGATATTGGAGGTGACCAGGGTGAAAAAAGAGGTTAAAGATCCAATGAGCAGAAACAGGGTAATGGGTGTCAACCCGCCTTCCATGAGTCCGGCAAGGGAGGAGGCAAGATAGGATGCAGCCCCTGTATCGTCAAAGGCAAGGCCCAGGGGAATCAATCCTGCCAGCAGGAAAACCGTCATCCAGTCCACACTTTGATAGGCTTCATCCAGGGTCAAAACCTTGGTTAGAATCATGCTCACTGCCCCTGCCAGCAGGGCAATGGACAATTGGATCTTGAATCCCAGGGCCAGGACCAGGGCCAGGACCAGGCAGGCAGTGGCAAAACCTGCTTTTTCCGGGTGCATGATCTCTCCCTCCAGGTGTTCGGTAAAGGTCAGGATGGGCTTTTGTTTGAGCAGATGGAATTTTTCCCATTTCCCGTGGAGCAGAAAGGCATCACCAGGCTGGATTTTAATTGTTGAAATATCTTCCAGGATCACTTCCCCTCGCCGATACAGGGCCAAAGGGTTGACCTGGAGATTTTTTCTGAACTGGTATTCATGGAAGGTCTTGCCCACCAGTTCAGACCGGGGAGTGACAATGGCCTCGGTAATTCCGGACTCATCTGCAGACAATACACCGTTTAGCCGGTCCAGTTCCTTGCAGAGTCTCCATCCCATATCCTTTGCCAGTTTTTTCGCATGTTCCTGGTTGCTCACAATGCCAACCGTATCATTGGGCTCCACAACATCGGCCCTGCCCGGCACATTCACCCGGTACCGGCCCTCGTATTTGCAGATACAGACCACGGTGGAATGGTAGAGTGGGCGAAGTCTCAATTCTTCAAGCCTCCGGGTATAAAAATCGTCAGGTACCCGCAGCTCAAAAACCTGGCTGACTTCCCCGCCATAGGTGCATTCCAGATTATGGTTCAGCATAGTGCAGGAATCGGTTTCAGCATCCACCTTTGGCAGTACAAATTTGCCGAAAAGGACAAAGTACAGGATGGCGGAGATAACCAGGGCAATGCCGATGGGAGCCACGCTGAAAAGGGAAAATGCTTCAAAGGGCTGATCCCCGACAATGGAAGGGTTATGGGACCACCAGGAAGCAATGAGATCGTTGAGCAGGATCAGGGGGCTGGAACCCACCAGGGTGATACATCCGCCAATGACAGCACAATATCCCATGGGGATGAGCACCCGGGAAACAGGCACATTAAGCTGTTTGCACATGCGGTTGGTGGCGGGAAGAAACAGGGCTGCTGCCCCTATATTCTGCATGAAACTGGAAAGAACCGCAACCGTACCAGATACCAGAGTCATCATCCTAACCTGGCTTTTTCCTGAAAATTTAACGATATTTTTGGCAAAAATATTCATGACACCGGTTTTGTCCAGGCCATGGCCAATGATGATTACAGCAATTATGGAGACCACTGCATTGGAACTGAGTCCACTGATGGCATCAGAGGGGGTTATTACCCCGGACAGGGGCAGCAATACGATCATGAGCAGTCCCACCATGTCTACGCGGACAATTTCAAACACAAACAGCAGGGTGACAAAGATCAAAAATCCAAAAACAATGATCATATCCGGTGTCATATTGGCAGGCAGTGTCATGATATTTTTTGCTTATCTCCTTTATTAATCTTCTAAATCTGTTTCCATGAAATTAAACCAGTATCCGTTTCCAATGGCATAATCCAATTGGATCTGAACCACATCCACATGGCGCTGTTCAATTTCATAAAATTTTTCAAGTATTTCTTTTATCCGGCCCTGGGAATCTTCACAGGCGTTCTTATAGAATTGGCTGGTTTCAATCTCAAGGGCCAGAGCAGCATTCAGAACCCGCTTGATATCCCCCAGCATTTTCTGGGGAATCTTTTTTTCCATTTGGTGGATATCATCATCCACCTTTGCTGGAATGGCAGACCCCAATTTTTCAATATCAATCTCTTTGGATGATGCAAGAAGTTCCAGTCCATCTTCCAGAAACTCTACATGGGATTGTTCATCAAGGGCCAGGGTTTTAAAAATAGATTTTCCCCTGTCATCGTCAATCATGTCCACAGCAGAAAGATAGAGATCCCGGATTTTTTTCTCATAGGTGAGTGCATTTTTAAAAATGTCTTGGGAATTCATATGTCCTCCTTATTTGTATGCGTTTCGGGTAATTGAGAGGTTCGGCTGAATTAAAAAACAGATATGCCCTGGGATATCCATACTAGGAAGACCCATGGCTTACAATCCTTTCAGGATGGGTAAATACAGCAAAATTGGTTCGCCGAATAAAGCCTGCAATGGTAATGCCCATTTCTTCTGCCAATAAAACGCTCTGGTGGGTGGGGGCTCCCCGTGAGGCGAGAACAGGGATGGAAAGCCGCCTTGCCTTATGCAGGATTTCCGAGGATATCCTGCCTGTGGTCAGCAGCACAATATCATTGGTCCTGGTATGGTCCATGAGCAGGGTGCCTATAACCTTGTCCACTGCATTGTGACGTCCGATATCATCGATGTGGAATTCAGGCATGGCTCCGTTCCTGCTGACAGTGGCCGAGTGAACCCCTCCTGTTTTTTTGTGCAGGTCAGAGCATTGCTGGAGCCAGTGCATGGCATCAATAATATCCTGCCCATTGATCCGGGCCTGACTGTCAATGGGATGCCGGGCACTCAGTTCCACCATGGACGTATACATAACACCTTTGCCGCATCCTGATGTATAAACCCTCTGCCCCATCAACTCAGGGTCAATAAAATTTTTTACCTGAATATCCACTTTCCATTTTTTTTCATCGCAGTCATAGGCAAGGATATCCTCAGCAGAATTGATCAGGCCGGAGGTAAAGAGAAAGCCATAGGCATAGGCTTTGAAATGGGAGGGAGTGCACATGAGAGTGGCTATCTCATGGTTATTTACCACAAATGTAAGGGGGATTTCCACAGCCACAATAGTATCCTCTTTACACATATGCGTCTTCTTATACCGGGTAATGGTATAAGGGATCATCTCTCCAAATGGTATATCTTCCCTCATTTACCTCCTTCATTTTTTTGATAATTTTTAACCATATCATTCATTGACTGAATGTGCAATCTCTCGGAAAAGTTCAAATAATTTAATTTGCATTGCATTGCCATATATTGTAGGCTTTTTTTATCTTAAAAAAGAAATATACACCCGTTTATATGTCAGCTTAATATACCAGGGTAGAGATAAAGGATCTGCAATTATGGAAAAAGATCTACAGGATCTTGTCGAATTCCTAATAAAAGTACCCCTTTTTTCATCTGTGCCTTCGGAACAAATCAATAAAATTGCGGATCTTTTTAAGAGGGAAATCCATCAAAAAGATGATTTTATTATGCTGCCAGGGCAGCCCTGGGGGTTCCATGTATGTTATCAAGTCTGGGATTGTGTCCATATTCAAGAAGATGGGGGACAGGGATGTTTTTCACAAAGGCACGGCATTGATGCGATATGGCATGAAGGAGTGCTTTGAACGTCTGGGCGAAATAAAAAAACGGATCCGCTCAAAGGGAGCAAGACAGGATAAGTCCCGGTAAGATAAGTCCCGGTAAGATAGATATAGGTAAGATAAGTCCAGCTAAGATACGTATAGGAAAATTTACTATAAAGAGGGGGATCAATGAAGAAATTGGGTGATCTGCTTGTCCAGGAACAGCCCTTTGAAGAAATACTAATGGGGAATCATGCCATTGTCAGGGCCATGATTGAGTCTAAAACCAGGGTGATTGCATCCTATCCCGGATCACCTACCCCGGAGATAGCATCTGCCCTCACAGGTATTTCCAATGATCAGGCACCATTTTATTTTGAATTTTCAGTAAATGAAAAAGTGGCCACAGAAGTGGCCTTTGGTGCTGCACTCAACGGGAATCTGTCCTGCGCATTTTATAAAAGTGTCGGCTTGAATGTGGCCCTTGATACCTTTGTACAGCTGGGTCTTTTAAACATTATCGGCGGCATGGTGGTGGTTCTGGGGGATGATCCAGGTGCAAATTCCTCCCAGAATGAACAGGACAATCGGAATATATATCGCATGGCCCGGGTTACGGTTCTGGAACCAGCATCTCCCAGGGAGGTGTATGAATATTATAAATATGCAGCCCGGCTGGCTACTGAACATCAAACCATTGTGGTGCTGCGCCTGACCACCCATGTATGCCATGCCCGGCAGAAAATTAAATTCAGGGGATATAAAAAAGAAACTTCAAAGGAATCCGGGTATAAAACAGCCTTTGATAAAAAGAATGGCCCCTATATTCCTTTAACAACCATGGCCCTGGAAATGAAACGCAGGTCTTTTAAAAAATTCAGAAAGATTTTGTCTTTTATTCAAACTCAGGTTTTAGAAGAGGGCCAGAACCAAACCATAAACAGGGAAATTAAAAGTTCTAAAAATCAGGAAAACCAGAAAAAAACCAAAAAGGGAATTATTACCTCGGGACTGACCTTTCTCTCTTTGCTGGATGTGTTGGAACAGGCCATGTACCGGCCTGATATTCTAAAGCTGGGGGTTACAAATCCCCTTGAAGAAGAGAGGATACTTTCTTTTGTAAAGACCCATGATGAGGTCCTGATTTTAGAGGAACTGGATGATATCCTTGAGAACCAGATCAAGTCCATGGCCTATGACAACACCCTTACCACCAGAATCACGGGCAAAACCCGGGATGAGGATTATATTGGGGAATTTACACCTGACAAGGTCATGGAGAAAATTTTTTCCATTTGGCCGGATATGATGAAACCCGAAGAAAAAGAAGAATTCCAGGTTGATGAATTCCCATTGATATCTGTGCCGGAACGTCCGGCCCAGATGTGTCCCGGCTGTGGCCATAGATCTGCTTTTTTTGCCATTAAAAAAGCCCTGAATAAAGAGGATGTGACCGTGGCCGACATTGGCTGCCATACTCTGGGATACCTGCCGCCCTATGAAATCGGGGAGGTACTCATGTGCATGGGAGCTTCTCCTGGGGTTGCATCGGGCCTTTCTCTGAATAATAAGGGGAAAAAGGTTGTGGCCTTTCTCGGGGATTCCACGTTTTTCCATGCCGGCCTGCCCGGCCTGATCAATACGATTTTTAACCGGCATAATATCACCCTGATCCTTATGGAAAACGGCACAACTGCCATGACCGGCCACCAGGATCATGCAGGCAGAGACATTAAAATTGAAAGCCTGCTGAAAGGTCTTGGCATTGAGCAGGTTCTGTCCTGCGACACCTATAACCAGGAAAAATTGACAGGCCTGGTAAAGCAATCCATTGAAACCCAGGGGATCAGCGTGGTCATTGCCAAACATCCCTGCATGCTTCAATTCACACGCATTCAGCAGAAAAAACCAGGTTATGTTCAAAAAGCGATTTCCATTGACCCGGAGATCTGTACCCAGACCCATGTCTGTGTTGAGGATTTTGGCTGTCCCAGTTTTGTCCGGAATCCAGAGGGGAGTGTGGATATTAATACAAATTTATGCATTGGGGATGGTTCCTGCAGGCCTTCCTGTCCGGAACAGGCAATTGGGTTTGCAAAAGGAGAAAAATGAAAGAATTTAATATCTATATTACAGGTGTGGGAGGTCAGGGCATCGGTCTGCTCAGTCAGGCTCTGGTAAGAAGTGCGGATCATTCAGGCCTGGAAATCATGGCAGTGGATACCCATGGCCTGGCCCAGAGGGGTGGAGTGGTGGTGTCCAGGATCCGTTGCGGCAGCCATGTGTTTTCCCCTTTAACTTTGGCACACCATTGTGATCTGGTCCTGGCAATGGAAATCCATGAAGCCCTTCGGGGCCTTGGTGTTGCAATGAAAAAAGGCGGAACCCTGGCCTATTTAAACCTTGCCTGGCAGCCCCTTCCAGTTCGCCTGGGCCAGGACAAAGAGGTAGTGCCGGAAGATATAACCCGGGCCTGTGGTCAAATGGGGGTGCAATGTATTGAAGTTGCAACAGAGGCAGTATTGGATTCACGCATGCAGAACATGGCTCTTCTGGGAACCATGGCAAAACATGAACTCATCCCCGGAGTTTTACGGACACATTATATAAAAGCCCTGGAAGACCTGCTGAAGGAGGAGATCCTGCCCAGGAATCTGGATGTTTTTGAGCATTACGCCGGATAAACCAGGAGTGACAATGTAGATGACATACTGGATCTTGATCACAAGGGACGTACCATAATTGCCTGGAGTATGAACAATGATATTATTTCAAGAAAATTTGAACTGATAGATCGATTAGAAAATCCTGTTTTGGATTTTATTTTCACAGGTAATAATTAGAAAATCCTTGAAGTTTATAATTTTCTTTCAGAATACCCATATGCCTTTACAATCAGAACTAAAAAAGGTTTTGATTTATGGAGTCTACCAGATAGAAGGATACGAAGGATGTGCCCATTTAACAACGTTGCTTTTATCTATGGCTCCAGCAGCACTTCAGGGATACTGGATACGGTGCCATGGCCTTTTTAGAAACAAACTGGTAGTATTATAGAAACAAACCGGCTGATTTTCGGAAATAATCTGATCAGGCCAAAAAATTCAAATTTCAAACTCAAATTGATATTTTTTATTTTGAAGCTATGGAAAAATTGTTGCTGTAATGAGTATGTATTAGTAACTGTAATCTGGAAGAATACCCGGAGATAATTTTCGCTGCCTATATAATGGAATTGAAATTTTGATTCTGAAAAATCTGACATACCATATATAGGGGTGCTCAAATTTTGTATAGACCGAGTGTTTAAAATACCAGTGAATACCCATAAATAGGGCCTCATCCTGAGCTGTTATAGACACATTAAACACTATTTACTATTCCAGAATCCATTTCTTTTAAGGATGTTTTCTATTTAAAATCATTAAGAATACAAATGGTATCGTGTACAATTTCAAGCCCGGAAAAGCCATAGGCTGGATAAAAAGACTTAATTGTCATCATCACCATAAATGTCTATTTCAGGATAATATTTTTCAGCACACTCCTGGCAGATACCATGACTAAATACTGCCTCCGAATGCCTTGAAATATATTCTTCAATTTGATTCCAGTAACCTTTATCATCACGGATTTTTTTACAGTGCGAACAGATCGGGACAATCCCTCTCAAGGTTTTAATTTCGCCCAGGGCATTTTTTAGTTCATTAATTAAATCCTTCTGTTCTTTTTCCAGCATTGATGAGTTTAGCTGCATCAAGCCGATTACAAAAGATATTAAAGACACAGATACCAATGCAAGCATAAATCCATTGCCCACGTTTGGAGACATGAAATTATTGCTGTGGTTTACCGGTATAAGGTAGAACAGACCCCGTAACACAAAAAGAGATGCCATCACTGCAAGGGATGCCGTAAGCTGTATATTTGCTTTGTTTTGAATATGGCGGAGATTTCTGAAAACAATTCGGGCACTTAAAGTAAAGTAAAAAGCTGCCACAAGAAATCATTATAATACGGGCGCTCACATTGGGGTAGATGTATGTAAAAATGGGGAACAAAATGAAAACGATCAGGACACCCACTGCGATATGAAATTCTTTTCTCACCTTTTTTTCTGCAAAACAAGTGAATCCAAGATATAATAAAAACAATCCTGAATAGATAAGCGCGTTTGCCAAAATTATAGTGACTAAATCGGGAATAATTTGGCGAAATCCGACCAATATAAGTGATACAGCAGCCAAATTGACTCCTAATGTCCACAAACCGAATCCATCATACGTCTTGTTATTGAGAGAATAATAAACCATAGAAAGGCATAAGGTTAAAAATGTAGAACCCATTATTAAAGTAAGTGTCGAATATCAAGTGACACAAGCATAACTAAACTGTCCCCATTTTTTGATTTGTAGTTCCTACTATATCTTCTTCCAGCGCTCATCTCAAGAAAGATGTAAAATAGGCTGTTTTCATAGACAATATAGTCGCCCAAGGGACATGGATTTTTTTGTTATATTATGTTTTCGATATGCCATTTCCCTTTGTAATCAGCTCCTTCTGTGCTGATTTTTAAAAAAGTGCAAGTTTGTCATATCAATATTGATTTTTTTAACTCCTCATAAGGCAATCATCATAGCAGTAATAGTGACCAGTTCGGACTTAACTTTCAGTGAAAGAAAAATTTGAATTGCCACCAAAAAATGAGAGGATTTAGGGGTTAGCGTTAACGTGCTCATTTTTGTGCGTACAGTATTCCACTTTATTTCTTCCATTGTTTTTGGCTGAATATAAAGCAGTATCCGCTATTTTAATGGCATTTTCTATATGTTCATCCAGAAACGATGTAACCCCAATACTCACAGTAAATTTAATATTTTGAATACCTTTATAATTCTCTATTGCTCGTCTAAGTTTTTCGGCCAATACTAAAGCATTTTCAATACTTGTATTAGGGAGGAATACTAAGAATTCTTCACCTCCATAACGGGCACATATATCACTTTTTCTAATTATTCGTAAAATTATTTTAGCAAAACTTTTTAAAACCTGGTCTCCGGTATCATGGCCAAAGGTATCATTAATATTTTTAAATTTATCAATATCCATCATTAGCAAACTTGAAGTATTTTTTTTTCTCGTTAATAAACTCAACACCGGATTGACAAGCTCAAAAAAATGCCTTCTGTTAAATAGTCCTGTTAAGGAGTCAGTGTTTGCCAAACCTTCTAATTGAATGTTTAGTTTTAGAAGCTCTGCAGTTCTTAATTTAACTTGAGCATCCAGTTCTTCATTTAATATTCTTTGAGAGATCAACGTTTTTTTTTGAAAGAGATCCCTTTCCCGCCTGATAGCGTTGATTCGGTCAGATAAGGCTATTGATAAAATTACGAATTCAAACGCCGCTCCAATTTTCATCATATTATTTAAAAAGAAAGTTTTCGGAATCCACCCAATTAACTGAGATGTTACAATAACAACACTTATTAAAAAAATACTCCATCCTAATACATAGAGACGCGCCGGACGAAATCCATTCTTCCAGGAGATGATACCAATAATTAGAATGATAAGAGGTATAATCGCTAATAAGTTGAAGATTTGCATAACGATCAAATAGTTACCGATAAAAATCGTCAATATTAATAGCAGGATGATTCCCTGTATTCCCCAAAAAAAAGTATTTATCTTAGGGTAAAAATCCCTAAGCTTTAAAAAGCTCTGCATAAAACCGACAGCTCCTAAATAGGCAGTTCCAGCAAAAAAGAGGACGCTTCTTAAAGCCCACCAGGATGAATTTTGCCACAAATACTGGGAAGTAAAACCATCGATTCCTGCTTGATTAATAGTTAAACTAGAAATGTAAACAATGTAGAAAAAGTAACTTTTGTCTTTGGTGAAAAATAATAAAAACAAATTGTACACAGCCATAACTACGGCGATGCCATAAAAACTACCCAAGAAATATTGTTCAAAACTGACTTTTTCAGCAAGCCCGATAGGAGACCAAATGGTTAGGTTTAAAGAATGGGAGGTTTCTGTTTGAGTTCGTAAGTATATCGTGTACTGATTATTATAAGATATTAATATCTTGAATACGTTGTTCCTATAATTTAAATCTCTTTGGTTGAAAGGATGGGCCATTCCTTGTTTTTTTTTTACAATCATCTTTCCTGTTGAATCGATAATGTAGAGATCAACGTACTGCATACGAGGATTATCCAATTCCAAAAACCATTCTTGGGTTGTCGGAGAATTGTTTTGGATTCTGAATTTGGTCCAAATTGTCGAGCGTGTAAATCCCAAATTTAGTGTGTCCTTAGTATTGTGGAGAAAATTATGGGAAGATTCTGAAGAGATTATGCTTTCAATAGTCCACTCACTTTTTTTATCTTCTAAAATTTCTAGGTATTTCACCAGAGGATATTGGTTTTTACCTTCTTCTAAAATTATTGAAGAACTGGCAAATACATAAGAATTCATCCCATAAACAATTATTTCAAAAAATAGAGTTATCAAGAATAGGTAATTTTTGTTTTGTCTAAGCATTTATTTTTATTCTTTTAGATATTAGTGGCCAAAATAATTAGTTATGCGGATCCGTATATCATAAGTGTTTGAATGTTATCCGATAGTAAACTTAATTGGAGATTAACCTGACTGCTATCAGGATTGCAAGAATAAAGATTCGTCCTGGTAAATTGATCATTCAAGAGTCATGGATACTTACAGGTTGATCCTTCAAATATTCAATACTTCGAATGGTATCTTTAACAAAATTATTTCTGATTTTCTTGAATTACTACCGTTTATAGATAGAGCACCAGGGGAAAGACAAGCGATATTTTTTGTTTTTTTTTGGGCCATACTATTCCTGCCCGATTCAATCGGTTTTTTAAAAACATATATA